>Ga0209212_1000951_pt1 | contig 51593 bp, 50 predicted proteins | sample RifGroC2_FD_183996 | JGI IMG/M metagenome (GOLD analysis project Ga0209212, IMG submission 183996) | Groundwater microbial communities from Rifle, Colorado, USA - Groundwater C2 (SPAdes) (version 2) | ecosystem: Environmental > Aquatic > Deep subsurface > Groundwater | place: Rifle, Colorado...
CTAGGTTTGTTTGTATAATTTTTAACCTTACCAAAACCACATTCCTCCAATAAATCTTTTAAAAGAGTGAAATAATAGCCAAATTTATGAATATCATAATCATCTTGTTGCCATCCAAACAAACTGCCGAAACCCCAATATCTGTCATTCTTCCCTCTTTTTTTAATATAAAAAGATTTGTGCGGACTTTTTAGAATTTGCCTTAAATGCCACAATAAATTAGGACAAATAATGTATACCTTCCCTCCTATTTTTAAAACTCGATTCCATTCCTCTAAAACCTTGACTACCTCTCTCAAGCTAAAATGTTCAATTAAATGTCGCGAATAAATTTCATCGACGGTGCTATCTTTAAATGGCAGTTTATTTGCGTTACATATATAATCAATATGGGGTAATTTCCTTATATCACAACGTAAATACCCCTTTCGCAGTTTTCTTCCACAACCAACTTCTATTTTTATTTTACGATTTTCATTCTCCATAATCCCTTACAACACCTTTTATAATTATTTCAACCGCCCGTAAAACTTTTTCTTTGAAAGACATTCTACGCCCCGTGGCACTTTTTATATTTCATCCACTGGGCTAATTGTCATGCGGGTCTTTGGGTAGTCCCAAAACCTTTTGTCTTACGAGTTTTTCTTTTACTCCCTGGCGGCCCCGTGGCACTTTCGCTACGGGATCGTCTGGGAGTAAAAGTCGGGTTGTCAAAGGTCTGTCTTGGTCTTGCAAGGACAACCCTATGCTAAGTTCTCAAAGTCATCAAGTTGAGTTGCCCACAGCTGTCTATTCGCATATTCATTATAACTTATCGGGGTATTCTATCAAGCTGATAGATGCCCACATTTGGTTAATCTGGCAACGGGACGACGGGTCTCGCAAATTTCTCTACGGAGTTTTCGACTCTCGCAATTCTTTCTGTTCTCTCTACCCTCTCTACTCTTTCTTCTGTCGGAGTATCTTTCATGAATCCTCGATATCTCTTTTCCAATTCGTGATCAGTCATCATCGTGTAAATTGTCGAGCTCTGGACCGACGAGTGGCCAAGTATATTCATCACATCGGCGCTTGATCCGCCACTCTTTATAATGTGGTGACCCATGTGGTGTCGAAAACTATGAGCGTTCAGGTAGGGCAACTTAGCTCTGTTTGAATAACGCCTCAACATTTCACCGACTCCTCGGATAGTGAATCGTCTGCCGGTCGTATCATGCTGGCCGGCGCATATCGAGAGAAAGAGCGCATCTGGTTCTTTGAACGCCATTGTCTTTTTTAGATGTTCTCTTTTTTTCAACCAAGCCCATATATTGTCGTTGGTTGATTGTGTCCAGAATAACTCCCGGAACGGGCGTCGACCTTTTGACTTCTCGGTATTGATAACCGCTCGGCGTCTCTCCATGTCCAGATCATCTACATCTAATGCAAGCACCTCTCCGTTTCTCGCGCCGGTGTCCCATAGCAAGTTCACGATGGCTAAGTTTCGGATATGACGAGGATCGGTGGTCTTTGCAGGTATGGCGGCAATCAGTTGCCTATAATCCGCCTCTTTTGCGACCCTTGGAAGTTTATGTTCTTTGCTGGGTATCGGAATCAGGTTCTCATCGAGAACTGCATAGTTCTGAAGTCGATAAAACTCAAAAAACTTGCGCAGAGCCATGCACTTCCCGACAAAGCTATTTTGGTCCCACCCCAGCTCTTTCATGCCGTTCAAATAGTCCATGACATGATGGATTGATATGTCCTCGATCTGGGGATTTCGAAGGAAGAGGCAGAACTGTCTCAATGTTTGGTCATATCCTTTGACCGTCTGCTTCTTGACTTTGAACCTGCGCCAGTCAGAAAATTGATCGATTGCTTCTTTAAATTGCATATTTTTCTTAAATTGTAAGGTGCATAAAACAAAACCACCCAGAGTTAGAGCTCACGGGTGGCCTTGTACCTTACCTTGCGGCAGGATTTCCATGCCGCCCTTTTGCAAAAGGGCATGGCATGATTATGATACTACAAAAATCAGTTTAATGGAAGAGCGATTGCTCACATTAAAACAATCTCGGTAGCGAAGCCAACTCCGTGCTCTAACTCATTTCCGCTTTCGCGGAATGATCCCTTTCGGGAACGGATTTGTTTATGCAGTTGTAAGTTTGCTTGTGAAGGTCGACTTTTGCCTTCAACACAACCCCTATGCTAATCGTCCAGACCAGTCAACTTCGCAATAGTGGATAACTATTCTGGACTCTGGGGTCAGCTCATATACTACATCATTTCTTCACGATGGTCAACGATGGGCTTTATTTTTATTTTATCTTTTCTTTATGTTTTTTTAATCGTTTTAGCGGCCTTTGATTGGTAAAAAGAGGCGCAAATTGCTAAAATGCTCATATGGTAACCGCTGAACAAACACACTATAAAAATCTGTTCTCTAAACTATCGGCCGTGGCATTATTGATCGCAGTGATTCCAGTTTGGCCGTATTTTTTTTATCAGCTTTTGAAATTTCTAATATTCGGCACGGCGGCTTACTCTGCGTATGTCTTTCATTTAGATAAAAATAAAAAATGGATGTGGGTCATGATAGTTGTTGCAATCATCTTTAACCCAATCAATCCATTTTACTTCGGCCACTTCCTTTGGTCGGTTGCTGACTTAGTAGTGGCGGCGATATTTTTCAAATCGCTCAAAAAAGTTTAACTACGAACGTTCCAAATTTTTGAATTGATCGTAATATTCAACTTGCTCTTCCGTGATGGAAGGCGTGAACCTTTCTATAATTGAGGCGATCAATTTTTCATCGATGATAGATAAATTCCCGGCCACGGCGGCACGGGCGGCTTCCGTAACAATCAGTTCAATGTCGGAACTTACAAAATTCTCCGTCAATTTAGCCAGCTTCTCAAAATCGATATTTTTGTCATACGGCCTGCCGGACAAAGAAATTTCAAATAATTCCTTGCGGGCCTCAAAATCTGGCGGCGGCACATAAATTCTCTTATCCATTCTCCCTGATCGCAGGATTGCAGTGTCGATCATATGAGGACGATTAGTCGCTCCAACAACCAAAATTTTATTATTGCCGGCGTCATTCAGCTCCATTAAGAATTGATTGATCTCCTCTTTCTTAATGTCCGCACTGGAGCTCAATTCTTCTCTTTTGGGGAGCAGTCCCTCGATCTCATCTATGAAAATGATGGACGGCGCCTTAAGTTTTGCCATTTCAAAAACTTTGCCGATGTTCGAGACCGCGCCATGCACATAAGGCGTAGCTATATCGGAAGGTTTTAGCTCAATAAATGTGTAGTTCATTTCTTCCGCAAGCTTCCTAACAATAAAAGTTTTACCACAGCCGGGCGGGCCGTAGAGCATGATTCCGTTTGGGATTGATAGTTTGAATTTCTTAAACTTTTCGGGGTGCAAAAGCGGGCTGATTACATCGTTGATCAAAAGGGTCTTCAATTCTTTCATGCCGGCAACGCAATCAAAACCTCTCATAACCGTCAGATCCTCAATAATTTGAGTGACTTTTTCGTGGGAATGCTCCTTCGTAATGAGGCCTATATACTCGTTGCCGCCGTGCTGTACCTTTATAAGCTCGTATTTTTTACCCCTGTCAACTATTTCATTGGGCTTAATATTTAAGAGTAAATAAAAGTAGCTGTCATCAGACAGGCCGTACACTTCCGTGAAGAAGACCTTCTCGATCCGATTCTTGATCGTGAGTCCTTCTTTAATCTTGAAGCCGTTGTATAAAATTGGTTTGGTTGGTGCTGACATATGTTTATCTTCGTGGGGTGCAATTTCGCACGAGGTAATTATTATGCGCTTCTACCTGATTATTGTATCGATCAATGCGGGAATCAAGTGCGGCCGCGTCTCGGTTGTAGGATGCTAACTTAGAATTATAGGTATTGATATTCGCGTTGTAATCATCGATTTGATATTGAGGAGAATACTCCGTGATAGATGAGTATTGGATTTCATTCTCCAATCTATTTAACTCATTAGCTCGATATTCCATAGATGCCGATGCGCTTTCGATCTGCTGTTCGCTTTCGCTGGGCGACAATTCTACTGCGCGATTATAGTGAGACCTTGCACAGCTGTATTCTCCAATAATGACCATGTCCTCTTCAAACGATGTATTTTGGATTTGGTTGGTGCTGGGCGGCGCATAAGTCGATGTGGGCGTAGTGCTGTCCTCGGAAGAAGCGATCCAAATTATCACTATGATTACGCCGGCGATTATCGAGATTGTTTTCCAGTTCCATTTGATTGAGCTAGTGGCTTCCGATCTGGTCTTTGCATGATCTGTCCGAACGGGCTGTTTCGGTTTAGGCAACTCCTTATCCAGAAACCCCAGATCAAAATCTAATTTTTTATCTTTATCGCTCATAAATTCGCAAGCAAAATCCATACTATTATGATAACGATCCACCAAATCCATCCCCGACTTCTTTCTGACTGTCTTTGTCTTTTGATGTCACCCATCACATCGGTTAAGCCGCCAAAAATGTGCGCGTCAACCAACACGATCAACGCCCCCTGCTCAAGCTGACCCTCGAACTTCTCTTTTGCAACATTTATATACGAATTTCTGTACTCATCGAACTGATCTAAATTCTTAATGCTCGCCTTTGCCACGTTAGATTTAATCTCCGCAACCCATTCATCGATTACCTTTTTATTAAAGCTGAAGAGTCCAATATTTTCGTAAATCAATTTGCCCGCCTCTTCAAACAGTGGCTTAGCCAGATTTTCTTGCTGTTTATCAAAATAGTCCCGGGCCTGCTTGTATTTATTCAGTGCGAGCATGGAGATGCATAGCTTTTTCTGATTATCATAAAACTCCTGCAATTCAGCGTTGCCGCTATATTTTTTTCTGTCTGATTCGATCAGCTTTAACGCCTCTTCGTATTTTTCTGCAGTTACGAGATCGGCAACGGGGCTAACCAGACCCGCATTCTTCTTTGTCGCATCGAGTACTCGAATTTCGTGTTTTAATTTCGATTCAAGGCCGGCAGTGCCGGCAATCTTTAATGCCACATTAATTAGTGCCAACGCTTTGTCTGTTTCGCTGAGATTATTATGCAAATCCAGCACTACGACTCGGATTGCATTTGCGGCTCTGTCTCTGATTGTTTTAGATTGGCTATCCTCATAAAGTCCAAGCTCAATTAGCTTGTTGAACTCCTCTTGAATTTTCCCGATCAATACCTTGATCGTTTGCGCTTCATTTTTATCAATTACGCCATCGGCGCTAACCTTCAGCGATTCCAATTGATCCACCGCCTCGGCAACGCTTTGATAAATCGGATTGAGAACTGTCTTTTCTGTTGCCGCCCCCTTGGCTTCAAGAATCTTTGAGCTTTCTGCAACATAGGCATTGTTATTGTGGAATTGCCCGAGTTCCGTATAAATGTCGGCCACATAAGAGACGGCGTTTAATTTAAACTCATTGATGATCTCCTGGTTTGTGCCGAGCTCGTCATGGAGTTTATATACTTTGGCAAACGCGATCCAAAACTTATCAGAATCAATGAGTTCTCTCCAAAGCTTCAACGATTGTTCAAGGTTGGTTTTGCTGTCTTTTTTGAAGAGCAGAAGGCAGTGCAAAATAGCAAGGTTCTTTTTATAGAGAAGCGACTTAGCGGTGTCTTTTTCCGAACTGTTCTCCCAAACTCGGCTCGCTTCGGCATATTCCTTGCTCTTGAGAAGGCCGGCCGCCTGTTCATCAACGCTATCCACAATTTGAAACCAGAAGAAATATTCCTTTATTCGCTTTTTGGGAGACGATAGTTTTTGGACCGCTTCTTTTACCGATTCTTCTGTTCGGAAATTCTCAAAAATATCCAAATCCAGATCGTACACTGGCAAGTCATCAATTTTGAGGCGATTAATAATTTCTTTGGATCGCTTCAAAACTTCTCGCTGGCTTGCAGAAGTGTCGAGTCCCAAAATGTGATATGAATTGTTTTTGAGTTTTCCTGTCATATTAATGGGTAATGCCAGAAAGATTGCCGCGAATCGCTTCTTGCTCTTCTGGCGGGAGCAGGAGCATTAAACTATGGACGCACCGCTTTAGCTCATCGACATCGTTTAATTCCATCGCGCGTTTCCCTTTAGAAATGTAATAACTCGCTTCTTTTTCGCTGAGGAAGGTATGGTTTTCGGTTGTAAGTTTCTCAAACTGATAAACCCACATAGCGGGATTGGCCAGCGCCACGCGCATGCCAAGTTCCTTGATCTGCTCGTTGACCCGCATAAGCAAATACTTGTCTTTACTTTCAATAGCTTTTTCGCCCTCCTCTTTTAGCGTCTTGACTTGATCGCTATTCATTTCTTTTTCCTTTGCATCCCCGAGTGTATCAATCACTTTCTGAACATCGGCAATGCCCTCATTAAATTCTTTGGTAAGTTGCGGCAATTCTTTCGCTTTTTCAATCTGGTCGAGCTTAACTTTTAAAGCTTTCAGATGCGTATGCGCTTTCCGTTTTTCGTCCTGATCGATGTGGGCGTTGCCTATGCTCGTATTCACTGATTGAACAGTGTTTTCAAGTTTTGCTTTTTCTTCTGCGGTGCAGTTTGCTTCAATAGTTTTTATGCGTTCTCGCTGGGCATTGAGATCCGACTCCATCTGCTCGACATCAATATCCTCGGCGTGGATCGTGGCGCGAGCGTTAAGAGACAAGTCGATGGTCGGAATAAATGCTTCGACAGTTACTTCTCTCGATTCATTGACCTCAATCTTGATTTCCACTTCGGTGCCGTCTGGCAAATCATACGGCAGATTTTCTCCCGTAATTTTTAAGTCACAAATAATATGATTGCGGTCTGGCGTCTCCGACTCTCCCTCGTAAACCTTGATTGGCAAAGCGTTTTCAGTGTCTCCCTTTTTCAATCTCTTTACCGTCTTATATGTTTTTGTCGTTCGCAAAGGCAGAATGCTGTTCTTTTCAAAAAATGGTTCAAACATCTCGGTAAGGGCAAAGCCGCTACTCATATCCCTTTTTGCTACGGCAACGCCGATCGAATGCGGTATTGGCGAGCCGGTTATGGAAAGCCCATGAGTTATGGAGAAAGAGTCGGGATCAACTTGCGCTGAATTTCCATCCTTATCAAATAAGTAAACCCAGAAGAGATTGGTCTTGTGCGGTTCAAGAGCGACTGTGTCGAAAAACTTTCCACCCTTTAATTTGATTTTTGATCCGCTATAAAATCCGCTTTCGCTTTGGATTTGAATATAATATTCATCATCCGAATCTTTCAGTTGCTCGACCACGCCGCTCACAGTTTCTTCTTCTTCCGATGTGAGCGATTCGTAGTTCAGCGTTAGCGTCTTTACGCCAGCGGCCACTTTCTTTTCCTTGAGGAATTCTTTGGGGATTCGTTGGCTGGCGGCAAATATGCATGCGCCGCGAGCAACTACCGTCAAGGGGTCTACGGATGCATCGACTGTAATTTTAAATTCTCGATTTAGACGATCTTTAATGTATGGGATTTGAGTTGGACCGCCTACTAATATAATTTTATGGATGGTCGATTGTTTGACCCCGGACTCTTGAATCGTCTCTTTGGCCAACTCAACCGTTCGGTCTACCATCGGTTTGATAAGTTGCTCAAATCCTTTACGAGTCAGCTCGGTGGTAACATAAACCTCATTGCCGTCGTCATCGTCTCCGATTCCCTCTACTTCAAGATTTGTTTTTTCGTATTGAGAAAGATACACTTTCGCGCTCTCGGCTATATATTTCAGTTTTGCGAATATGCTTCTGTATTTAGAATTGCCTCGGTTGAAATCTTTGATTTCGTGTTTTTCCAAAATCGCGGGGACAATAACTTTGTCCACGACCAGCCAGTCAAAATCCTTTCCCCCTAAAAAGTTATCGCCATTATGGCCGAGCACGGACAATGCTCCGTCCTTTGACGAGATGAGCGCCACATCGAAAGTGCCGCCGCCAAGATCATAAACGATCCAGTTCTCATTTTTTGCATTCATGAACCCGTAGGCCATTGCGGCCGCTATCGGCTCTTGAAGCAATACGGCATATTCAAATCCCGCCAGATTGCCGGCTCTCTTGGTCGCTTCCGCCTGCAGAGTAGAAAAATACGCCGGGATGGTGATCACGGCGGTCCGTGTTTCAAAATCGGAATATTTTCTCAAAACATCTTCTTTGAGGCTCTTTAATATCTCAGCCGAGATTTCCTCGGGGGTCATCTCCTGATTGATCCTCGGAAAGCGTACAGTTTCCGAAGTTCCCATTAAACGTTTCACTTCTGCTTTGTTATTCGAAAATTCATCCTCTGAAGCGTCCTTGTACAACCTCTCGTATGCTCTTTTTCCGACTACCTTGTTTTTAGCTTTATCAATCCCAAAAACGGACGGCGTATATTCGTCTCCAAAGACATTTTTTACCAACTCAACATTGCCGCCGTTATTGACGGCGATTTCAGAGTTTGTCGTTCCCAAGTCGATTCCGATTTGAATGTTTTGCGCGTTGCGTTTTTCCATAGTTTTAATTGCTCAAGAGTATAATTTTGGCCTTTTTCACTACTTGACCTTTGCACATGATCGTTGGCTCAACTGTCTCTTTAACTATCGGCTCGGTAATTGTCGGGTCTTTTTCCACTGACAAAATATCCAAGTTTAGGCCTTCGTTGAATTTTTGATTGGTATAATCTCGGATTTCTAAATCGTATTTTTCCAAGTATCGCTTCAGCTTTTGGACCGAACTCTCAAGCCCCTTTTTCTGAATATCGGTTAATCCTGAAGTGACTTTTGCCAATCGTTGCTCTATTCTCCAAACTTCTACGGCGAGTTCAACCAATGATTCCACACTGAGGGACATTTCTATAACCTTTGGCTGGATGGAGAATCTTATTTCTTCACGGAAGCTATCGCGCAAGTGAGTCAGTCCTTTCAAAAAGCCGGACGCGAGTTTGCTTATCGACAGGATCACTCCTATTAATAAAATAGCCACGACCGAAAGGAGCGCGACTTCTATCGCTTGAGGGCTGATCGTGGTGAAAATATTAAAAAATTCCATATAATTATCGGGTCAAATCATCGATGCTTACCCCAAGAGCTTTGGCAATTTTCTTGAGGGTCTCAAGTGTTGGATTCGGATTCTCATCCTGCTCGATCCCAATGATCGTGTTGTTTGAGACATCCGCCAACTTCGCTAACCGATCCTGCGAAAGACCGCGCTTCTCTCTCAGCGACTTGAGGTTTCGACCCAATGGATTTTGTTGTTTTGGCATAAATATGTATTGTTTACGATTGTACTACAAAATGACCTCAATTCGGTAATACTACCCCAATGGTACTACCTTGCTTAATAAAAGTCAATAGCAAAAAAATAATGCCCTCGAGGGCATTATTTTGTAAGGGTGAATTTTCCACGTAGATTTTTTAACCTCCGAATCCAGTGGATATGCGTTCGAAAATCTCTTTAAAGGCATTGACTGTCGTCTCTGATAATTTAATAGAGGATTTATCGCTTCGCACCTTTTCAAAAAACTTCTTCGAAAGAAGAACTTTATCAAACTTCTGACTTTTAAGAAATTTAGAATTGGACATAGCAGGGTCGCCGTTTTTACTATCCCCTAAAACAAAAGAATTAAAGTCATCGTGAGTAAATAAATCTTCAATGGAAGATCCCTCTTGATCAGAAATAAAAATTATTTTGCTTTTTTCCATTGCAAGTTGCTCAGTCAATTCTTTGGCGATTCTCTTACCCTCTCCGTCATTATCTAAAACCGCAAGATGATCCAAATCCCAACCGATCAGTAGCGAAATAAGCTGTGGAATCTTTTGCGCGCCAACGCATGGGATCAGATTGGCATCATTTACTTTAGATTTTGGTAAATATACTTTCAATGCTTGCAAAAAGTAATAGTCAGAAATTCCCTCAAGTAAAACATTGTGCTTTCCAGCTATAGAAAAATCGTGCGTAAGGTCGAGTCCAATAGCCGTAATAATTGGGGTGAGCGTTTCAGTGTCAGCCCCTTTATGAATTTTGTTTTCAATATGAGTTCCATTTCCATCCTTTAGAATTAATCGAACTCTATCCAACCTTTCTGCATCAATAAGATATGGTGAATGGGTACTAAAAAGGACTTGGGATTCTTCGGCCACCTGTTCAAGTACTTTCATAACATCCCTCTGGGCTTTTGCATGCAAATAAAGCCCGGGTTCATCGATAAGAATAATGTTCGTACCATCTTTCTGTGCATTGAGGCGAAGATAAAAAGATAGAAACCACTGAAAACCCTTACTTCTTTGCTCTGTCTTGAATAATATTGTTCTGTCAGATTCCTTAACTCCCAATCTTAGCTTTTCTCCGTCTGGTTCTGCGATCAATTCAAGCCTATTCTGGCCCCAATAGTCCATGAAATCTCCGCTTATGGTAGCAGAGTGATTACTTAAGAGATTCCTCCGCCTTTGCGTATCCGTTGTTTGTATAACAGCATCTAAGTTGAGGCCGGACACTTTTGCGAAATCTTGAACAGTTTTATGGTTCTTAGCTTCTAAAAAGGTAAGTTCAAATGGAAGTATGTCAAGAAAATCACTGAAAAATATAAAATTCGGGATATATTCTGAAACTTTATCCAAAATCTTTTCGGATGGATCATCCTTTTGAAGCGCAGTCGACTCGCTGGTAAGAGATTGAATTATTTCGGTTGTTTTTTGTTTTGTCGCCTCATCTGTTATGGCCGCCGCTTGCGCGGTAGCTTGACCAGCATATCCGCTTATAGCGATTTGAATCTTTTCGACACCGCCTTCGAAGCTTGGATCGGCTAAATCAGAAAATTGTTCATATTTCTTAAGTTTTTCAATTGAAGCTTGAATCGCCTTAATGTGTTTTTGATTGGCGTCGTTTTTCTTTTTATCAATAAGATCACTAACTTCATCGCCTAAATAATAACTTCCCTCGTGATCTTTAGAGATTGTAAGTCCTTCTTTTGATATAAAATCCCGAACTTCCTTCTCTAAAGTAACGCCGGACTCGCTTGCGACTTCATCGAGCTCTGCCTTATCTGGCTTGAAACACAACTCAATGATTGGCTCACCGCTGTCATCGAGCGGCATCGCGCCATCTGGGATTGATTTAACATCGGTATCAAAATCACGAAGTGCTTCGAGAATGGCACTCTTTCCTGATTCGTTTTTGCCGGCAAGCGTCGTCAAATCAGAGGCCAGCCAGCAGTAGCCGCTATCTTTGATTGATTTATATTGTGTAACTTTAAATTTTAGTAATTTCATTTCTTTGCTTCCTGAGGTTTTCTTAATATCAAACAATAGTGGTGAATGATATTGCTTGTCCAAGCATAGGGATAACCATATGGCGCAAGTCGTACTTTGTCCTGAATCCAAATTTTTTCATCCTTAAGATCGTATAGCGTGCTTAATTTTTTAGCCAGATCCCATGCGAGAGGGTAGAAGTTCCCATTCTGTTTTATGTTTTTAACTATTATAGTTACATATCCTCCCGGTTTCAGGATTTTGTGAATTTTTTTGTAAATATCAAACATCGTATCCAGAAATGCCTCATAGTCATCAATATTACCGATATCTTTTGCGGCATCAGAATACTTTGTAGAGAGCCCCTTGGCTTTTCTGTTTTTTTCAAAACTACCCGTACTTCGATTCAGAACATTCCAGTAGGGTGGCGAAGTGATTGAGTAATCGATGGGCGGCAATTTTAATTTATCTATATCTCTCGAATCACCAATTATCACTTTTTGCTTAGTTCGCTTTTTGGCCATTTCTCCATACTTCGGGCTTAGCTCTATACCAACACCCTTGCGGCCAGTGCGATCACACGCAACAAGCGTGCTTCCAATTCCAAGAAATGGGTCTAATACCGTTTGGCCTTTCTTTGTGAAGAATTGAATAAACTCTGAGACCATTGTCGGAGAAAATGTCGCTGGGTGATCTTTACTTATGTCTCCCAAAACATTCCTCTCCTCTTTCAGGTCGGAGTGAAGCGCATTAAATAAAAGCCAGCTTTTAGTAAACTTAATCCACTCTTTGCCGGTTAAGTCATTTAGCTTGTTTTTAGGATGAAACTTGCCGTTATTTTCCTCTTTCTTTGATTTATCGCCGGAGGGATTTGATTGTAGCTTATTGTTTTTACTCATGTTTTTATTCTAATTTTCCCATCTCTGATTCTGGATTCCAACTCTTGCATAAGGTAATACCATTTTGACTTTGCCTTTCCGCCTTTTGCGCTTCCGCCTAATGGCTGATTTTTTAATTTCAAAATCTCTACTTTGAGTTTTTCATCTACGCCATCGAAGTCCTCAAGCGTTAGAAGTTTACCCATATCATCATTTCTCATTACCAACCACTCTTTCTTTCTTGATCTGTCGAGCCTTTCAACCTCACTCGGCAACAATCTTGGAAGTAAAAAGTAGAAAGGTTCTTTGAGCATATATTTTGCTAGGAGAAACTCTCCCAGCACAATGTGCCCTCCTCGCTGGCTACTCTCGGTAAAATTACGATAGTTGCCGGCAAGGTATTTTATGTTTGATTTATCAAGACGAATAACTGACCGCGATCTATAGTACGCCTCCATGTCGCCCTTAAACCTCGTCAGAAACACAGAATTAAACTGATCTTCCATTTGTTTTTTCACCCTGGTGGCTATGGCATGATATTTTGATTTGTCGCCAGTGGCCAACGCTTCCACCAGAGCTTTTACCAAATTGAGGTCGTCCACAATTAAATAGTCGGTGCCGTGTATTTCAGAAACATTCAAGGCGGCTTTGGGAAGATCGTAGCGCATCAAATCCTTGCCAGCTCGTAGGTAGTAAACACCAACAACTCCCGACAATACTGCACCCAGCGCATGAAAGAATCTCTGATATTGCGCGTTGCCGCTTGAACCACGCTCTAATGCAAGCGTACCCTCAACGGCTAATACTGGCGTCAGTTCTGATTTCCTTTTTGATAGAGGGTCTACCCATGGTTTTTCTAAATACCAAGCACCGTCGCATGATCCGTACATGATATTATCGAAACCAAAACTCAAACCACCGTCAACCCAGTGTTTCTGATCTTCTCTACTGCCGCCGGGGAATACTCGAATCTTCAATCCATTAATTTCCCCTATGTCGAGCAACTCTCTTTTAATTATTTCATCTGATTTATTTGCCATGAATGTATTTTGTTAACTTGTCGAGAATATTTTCTATGTGCAAGGCATTGATAAATTCGAGAAGTTCTGGGATCGTCCTTGTTCGTTTCCCAGCTCTTTGGCCATAAAACTCATCGAGTTCTTCGTTGGTCAGGTTCGCTATAAGAAAGTATTTGATGTAATTCTGAAGCCACGCAAGATATTCGACTTGTTTTTCTGGCACTACCTTAGCTGGAGTTTTTGCTTCATAAATTTTTATTTCTCCGCTATCATCCAAAGCGATAAGCCCAGCGATTGTCTCTGGTGATTTTTTATTGGGAATGATTTCGTACGCTCGATTGAAAACTCCTTTATCAAGATATTTTTTGATCTGATCCAATGCTTCAAGTGATGCGGTTTTGACCTCACCAACGATCGCTTCTGTTATATTTTCCTGTCCGCTACCATTCTTGTGTAAACCGAAGGCGCGAATCGATGCCAGTCCGATAAACGATGACCCATTAAAATGGAAATATTTTTTAACAATGCCCCCGATGTCTGGAAGAGAATAAGCCGCAAAATCTGGCGTACCGCCGCTGTAGTAGAATGGGATTTGGGTTTCGGTAAAATATCCTTTTTTGTTGAAGTACTTACTTGCCACATATTCCATAAAAGGCTCCATTGCAAAGCCGGTCGTTGTCAACTTTATTCGGCAAATAATAAAATCTTTCGGATCGCGGCCGGTGTTCGTTATATACTCCTCCATCTCTACCAGCCGTTCTTGTAAGTTCGCATTTGTATCATATTCAACTGGTACAATAAATTTGTCGCCGCTAACAAGGTAGGAATGGCTTTTGGCTTCGTAGAGAGGTGTGTGAAAGAGGTTGCCGTCTCGGTCAAACATCCCCGTCACAAAATTGTAGGCATTGGCTTGGTTGAAGATTTGCATCAAGCCATTTGAGGTGTATGGCTGGCGCGTATTATCGAGATAGCCATGGCCGGTGATCGCCGAATAAATAAAAGCATCAAAAGGGCTCATTTTAATGAGATCTCCTAGTTCGGGGTCAGGAACTTTGGCAAAGCCGAAGTTTTTCTGCAGAACTTTTGTGACGCTTTCTTTATTTAGTCGCATAATCTTGAAGTGCATTTTTAATTTTTGGTAGAGAGTATGCATCGTAGTTCAGATCAGCATTCTTTGCGTAGAACATGTATCCAACTACTCTTGATAAAACATGGTCATAAACATGACCAAGTTGAACTTCTTTATTTTCAGTTTTAAGTACGGAAACCGCCTCTTTCACTAACTGACTTACGCCTCCTAGTTTTGTATAAATTAGTTCTGGCTCTCTTGATTTTGTTTCTGGCTTTACAAAATTCATAAGCAAGTCGGTTTTAGGAGAGTTCTCCGCCCAAAGTTGAGTGAACGACTTTGATATCGGCTCTTGAGGCACAATGTTTATGTATAAAAAACCTGCACCACGACAGGCCTGCAAAATAGCCGACCACGCTTTGGAATCCTTGTTGTGAAAGCAAACCGTCATATAAGATCCCGGCTTGAGCACTCTATAAGTTTCTGCAAATACTTTCGTCAGAAGTTCTCTATAGTCCTGATCGTCCTTGTTTTGAGTTCTGTTTATAATAACCTCGTTTTTGTTATCAAAAACTTTCTTTAACCAAGCATTCCATACCATGCTAAGTTCTGAATATTGAATGCTGTCTCCATATGGAGGGTCAGTGAAGCAATAATTCACCGAACTACTTTTGATATTCGATAAATCAGTAGAAGATTGTGTATAGACATTCAGGTTATCGGCTTGCCGTTGTGTTATGCGCTGGTTAGAAATTCTTTTTGCTTCAAGAAGACGATTAAACCTTTCTTCGAATCTAAACCAGACATTTTCTTCAATCCAGTCATCGGGTACCCAGTAATTGTTAACAGCGAGCGGCCTCACATTCTCTGCTTTGAGTTTGCTGACATGGATAAGGGTGTTTGAGAAAGCTAACCGCAAAAGATTTTTTAAAGCCGTATTGTTGATCTCATTTATTTCATGAAAAATTAGAGACAGAGCCAGAAGGTTACGCTTAGTGAAAAGTTGATGAATATACTTTATCCCTTTGTAGGTAACCCTGTCTTTTTCAAATTTTTCTGGGAATTTAAATTTTGGATACCAGTATGGATTTCTCCTTTTCTCAATTGTTGCCAAATGCTTAAGTTCTTTACTGGTCAACGGACGAGAATCAAATGTCGAGCCGCACCGATAACAATCCTCTCTAATACAAAGATTTTTAAATTTCGGGCCTCTTAAATAGTGCCGGGCATATAGCACTTCTTTACAGTCCCCGCATTGGTTGCCCTCATATAATTCAAGAATGCGCTTTTTTATTTTACTTTGAATCTGCTCAAAAGTATTTCGCAGTGCCTCCAAGTCCACTGGAGAAACTGCAGTCATGTTTGTCACGAAAGATGCAATGGGATTCAGATCGATAAGATGAGCTCTTCGATCATTAATAATTGCCTCGATGCCGGTAACGCCGCTCCCGGCAAAAACATCGATTACCGTATCGCCGGGCTCTGTAAAGAATTTGATGTATTCCGAGACCACATGCCAAGGTTTTCTTGCCCAATACTTGTGGGTTTGATACATCTTCGACACGGCTCGATCCTCTTTGGGCTTTGGGATAACCTTGTCGAATACTTTGAGTTTACTTTTTGCGAGGTTTATCATGTCGGTTTTTTGATTGATTCAAAAACTCATCGAGTGCCGATTCTCCAACTCTCCACTGTCCGATTTTAGTTGCTTTCAATCTCCCGGATTTAATATAACGAAGCACTGATCTGGTGCTGACCTTTAGTAAATCTGCGGTTTCTTGAAGTGTGTATATTTTCTCCATAAATCGGCTATCCTTAGCTTATTTTTAATTGTATATCATGTGTCAACTTTTGTCATATAGGTGGTAGTGGATAACTAAAAGAGGATTGTCATATTTTGTCATTCTTGCTACAATTAAAATGTCCTAGTTTTTACTTATGCCTAAAACAGATATATCAGTTCGTGAATTAGTCGATAAGGTGCAACGCGGGGAGCTTACCCTCCCCGAAATGCAACGCCGGTATGTTTGGCCGGCTACCCGGGTTCGTGATCTTCTCGACTCACTCTATCGCGGATATCCATCTGGGACTATTTTGGTTTGGGAAACTGACGAAGAAATCGAAACCCGCGAACTGGCAGTAAAATCCACAAAATCTCCGACAACTTCTCAAAAATTATTATTGCTTGATGGCCAGCAACGAATCACATCTTTATCCGCTGTCTTGGGTGGTGAGCCAGTTCATGTCAGAAACCGCAAACGACCTATTGATATCCTTTTCAACTTGGAACACCCGGAGGGTCCGCCGGTTGAAGTCACCGAAGTGGACGAAAATAATGGCGACTTCACGGCTGACTTGGAAGATGTCGAAGATGAAGAAACCGCAGAACGCGACATTCAAGAAGAGATGAAAAAGAGAACTTTTGTGGTGGCGAGCCGTGCTCTGCAAAACGATCCGCTCTGGGTTCCTGTTTCAGATATTTTCACTAAGGACTTCAGCGAAATACTTGAGAAAGTTGGGATTACTTCTCTGCAAGATCCGCGCTACAAAAAGTATGAGGCGAGATTGCAAAAAATCAAAAAAATTGCCGACTATCCCTATGTCATGCAGGTGCTCGAGAAAAGTATGTCATACGAGGAGGTCACCGAGATTTTCGTGCGGGTCAATTCTCTTGGCATCAAACTGCGAGGTTCTGACCTAGCCCTTGCTCAAATCACCTCTCGATGGAAAGGATTCATGGGACTCATCGAGGATTTCGCCGCGGAATTCAAAGACGATGAAGATTATATTGTAGAAACTGGCCTGCCGGTTCGCATGCTCGTGGTATTCGCTACGCATCAAAGCAGATTCAAAACAGTTGGTAAAATCAGCAAAGAGAAGCTGGGTGAATCTTGGAAGCTGGCCACCGATGGTTTGCGCTTCGCTATTAATTTTTTGAGAAGCAATGCCGGCATAGATAATCTCAGCTATCTCTCATCTCCCTTTTTACTGGTCCCAATTGCCGTCTATGCGGTATTGCACGATGAGAAGCTAACCACAGAAGAACAGAAAAAACTCTTGCGCTGGTTTTATCTCGCCCACATGCGAGGACATTACAGTATGGGATCATCGGAATCAATTTTGGAAGCCGATCTATCAATCTTATTCAAAAATAAAAACCTTGACGATCTCGTTAATCAGCTACATCTGCATGTCAAAAAATTTGTTGCTGATATAGATGATCTGGTTAATAGAGGGATCAGGAGCCCGTTTTTCTCAATGTTCTATTTCGTGTTGAGGCATAATGGCGCTAAGGATTGGTTTTCTGGTTTGAAACTATCGGAGAGGCATACTGGTCGAGCACACACCATACAATATCACCATATCTTTCCAAAATCTCTTTTGCGTGATCCAAAATTTGGCTATGACAAGAAAGAAATTAATGAAATCGCAAATCTCGCTTTTATTGGTGGTAAAACCAACAGACAGATTCTGAATAAAGAGCCGGCTGTCTACCTTGAAAAAGAAATCATAGCGAAGAAAGGCGAAGAAGCTCTAAAACTACAACTGATACCGCTGGATCGAAAACTTTGGGAGATCGCTAGTTTCAGAGAATTTTTGGGGTGGAGAAGAAAAGCCATAGCCGATCTTATCAACGATTTTATGAAGAAGTTAGAGTAAATTATGGCATAATACTACAGACAATTTATTGACCTAACCCCCGGAGATTTCTTTGAGGCATGGTCGAAAAACGCGACGAGCATAAAGAACCCATCATCAGGTTCGCTCGTCGCGTCATACGAGGAAACTCGTATGTGAGCCGCAAGGCTCGGTCTGGTGGTGGGCTTTTTGTGTTTCAGAACGGAGTGGATAACCAGATTTGTGAGAAGCTCGTCACCGAAGGTAACATTGCCCCGCTATGAAAAAGTGTGATATGAAAATTTTTACCAAAGACAAAAACTATTCCTTACCAGAGGTCATAGACATTTGTAATCAAAACGGCTTAATTACCGTTGATTGTTTGAAAGACGAGAACATGATCAGCGTTGAAAAGGAGGGGGCGGATTGTTTATTTGAATTTCATAAGATTGGGGGCGACCTTTTCAAGTTAACTTGGGCATATGCATAAAAAACAATTAGAAAACCATATCGAGAACGACGACTACTTTGGCACGCTGGCAACCGTGATTAATATGGCGCGGCAAACTCTTGAGAAAGACATGCGCGGGCCGAAGAAAAACTGGCACATCAAACTCTTGCAAAGCTTGGAAGAAGATTTGATGTTTTTGCAGGAGAACTATAAGATCGACAAAAAGTAGGTTTTTAATTTTACCTCACTCGGCGCAAGGGATATAATGGAATCATGCGCGGTGAAAACAAAATCTTGACAGGTAAAAGCATTCTCTCTCTCTCTCTCTCTCTCTCTCTCTCTCTCTCTGATTTTGCTTGCTTTTCCAGCTCTTGCCCATCACGGTATCCCGGTGACTGTTTTTGGAACTACTTCTCCAGACGCACTTGTCACAATTAAAGTTCCTGAACTGACTCTATCCGTAGCCAGAATCGCCGATGAAAACGGGCGTTTTATTTTTACTTTTAATGATGTTCCGCCCGGGGTTTATATGTTGTTTATCTCCGCCATGAAAGACGGATCGGCAAACGAGACAAGCCAGCTTATCGGAGTGCCGGACTCGCCGGCGGTGGAAGAGATGAGCGTCTCGGATATTAATCTTCCATTGATCCCGGTCAAGCCCATCAAAAAACAGAAAGCCGATCTCAACGGAGACGGCCGCGTTGATATGCGAGACCTTAGCATTCTCCTCTATCACTGGACGAGCTCGATGTTTTATACGCCATACAATAAAGACGCAGACCTCAATGGAGACGGCTCGATAAATCTCCAAGATGTTTCGTTAATGATTTCGCACTGGACGAATTAACATTTTGACTTTGGCGCGAGTTATAGTAATATGTAAGTACAACTGAATAGTGAGTTTATCAAGAGTGGCGGTTAGAGCACTGGCTCAACGATCCGCCCAGCAACCTTTCGAGGATGACACTTCGAAGAAGGTGCTAAATCCAGCCCCATATGGGGAGAGATAAAAGGTCGATTTTTTGTTTCCTTAATCGCTCTTCTCCCCCGAGAAGAGCTTTTTGTTTATGGAAGTAGATAAAGAAAAAAGAGACGAAGCATTAAAGCATGGCACATTCTTTGGTTTCGTGCCGCATCGCTTGGAAATCAAAGAGGCGCCAGAGTTTAACGACTTTCCGTTCAATGTGCTTTTTTCCAGTTTCGGCATGAAAGACGGCGCAAGGGTCAGGGGTAGTGCGGTATACAACCCTGATTTCTCCACTTTCAAAAAAGATGGAGATAAATATTCCATGCAATATCGCAACGGATATGAGGGAGACAGCTGGCTTCGCATTGACTATGACCTCGAAAAGAAGAGCTGGGTTGGTGAGAAATTTGTGAACGGAGAGTCGGCCGGCATGGCGTTCGGATCGGAATGGCACATGTTCTTCGTTCACTTCACCATGCTCGGTTTGAAGAATGGAGAGCGTTGCATGTTTGAACCCGCCCCTTAGAACCTCTCCATAATTGAGAGCACTTCTTCGGGATAGTTCGGATTCACGCTTCCGTTATAACTCTGTAATTTTTGGAGCGTAGTTTTGCCGCCATAATAGCCGGCCGTCCCCGGATTGAATCCGCAAAGGTTTGCGCCGACAATCTCAATCGCTTTTTCGATACTCTCAAAGTCCTCTCGGCAGGAAGCCCAGCCGAACGGATTATTACCGCATGCTTGTTTTCCGCCGGATGACTCCCGGACCGCAATTGCCGGCAGAAGCCGCCAATCCATATCGCAACGATCAGCGGCTTCCGCAAACTTGTCGCCGAAGCCCTCAAGCGGCATATTTCGCTCGGCGAAGTATCGGTTTACTCGCAAGACCCGCTCATCAGGTGTCAATGGTCGGATCGGGCTTGAATCGCTCGCCACAGGGGCAAACACGGGGTTAGGTTTCGTGGCAAATGCGACCAAAGCGATCAAAAGTGGCAGAATCAGCCACCCGGCGCGTTTTGGCAAGAATCTCAAAATATTCCTATCCCTGTTGTCCTTGCTCGATCAGCTGTTTCTCTTTCAGATAGCGCGATACCGCATACCACACCGAATTTATGATCGGGATCAAAATCACCCAGCGCGGATCGTTTTGCAACCATGCCAGCAGAATCGGAAGAATTGCCGACACGCCGGAATAAGCAAAGACAATAGCTAAATGTTTGAGGGCCTCTTTTGTTGGTGTACTCATAGTGAATATATTTCGTTTAACGCCTTTATTGTTTTTTCTCCGACTCTCCGACCTCTCAAAGAATCGAGTTCCGACAAAGGCGCGACTTTATGGGCTACTTGGAACGCATACACAGCTTTCGCGGTGATCGATCCGTAGTAGCCGGTGCTTGTAACATTCGATGGGAAGTGTCCTTCGTACTTCAGAATGTTCTGCAGGGCAACCACATCCGTTTTCTGGCTTTCATGCAACGCCATATTTGCGGGCTGATTTTTTGCGTTGTCCCACAGAATGAAAACCAGCGGCTTTGTGAAGGCATACTTTGGCTTCACTGGAACTGGTTGCGGTTGCGGCTGTGTCTGGTCGTCAAACGCAAAGTTGATCGGGTAAGCCGCAAACCAATTGCGGGCCCGGAAGAAGTCCTCGGTAATAACTCGCTGGCCGTTAAGTCCGAAGAATTGACCCCAGCTGTCCTCGATGATGAGAGCTTTCTTGCCTTGATAGAGCGCGAAGTCAACGGCCGTGACGGAATGACGGCTGGTATCGCCGGCATAAAGATTCAGATCGGGATATTTTACCGTCGGCACATCACTCCACTCATCGCTCTTGAAATAGAACCAGACCATCACAGCTTTATTTGTCGTTTGAATCACCGAAGCGATAGTGTCGATATCTTTTATCGGCAAACTCACATAATTTCCGATTTTGAATACCGAGCCGACATCCTGTTTGTATTGCGGAATCTCGGCGCCGTCCATTTGCGGATCGGCCATATTCTGCGAAGGCACGAGCTCTTCAAGCGTCACGCCTTTTCGCGCGATGTTGAAAGCGTCCACGCCAGCCATGCCGCCTGAAGGTTTGTTGGATCGGCGTTGGTAGATGTGTGTTGCCGAAAAATGGACATACAGCTGGTTTTTGAGCCAGTAGAGAATGCCCAAAAGTTTTGCCAGCGTTTGGGCTACGCACGATCCCGATCCGTCTTGATTAAAGATCGGGAATTTCCGCCACGCGCTTTGCGGTTTTTCGACCCAACTGACGGGGTTGGCGGCGGCGACTATCTCGCCGAAATGATAATCATTTTCTTTCTCCTCTTCTGGGCGAACATCTATAAGCGCGCCGGAGAGGAATTGTCCTTCGTTGTTCATAAATTTATTTATTAATGGTGACTATTAGGTTAAGCAACGCCGCGATAAGACCCCCTATCGAAGCGGTCGCCACAATCCAAAAGAATCGGGTAAGCCAAGAGACATCGGTCTTGATTCGACCCATCTCCTCATTGGTTTTTGAGATGTGATCAAAAACAGTGTCCATTTTTTTCTCAAGATCCCCGACTCTACGATCTTGCTCTTGGTTTTGGTATTTATCGGTCATAGTGGATAACTCTGGCTTGCCCGGCCTCTGGCAAGCGGTAACATGCCCCCGACATGAAAAAGTCGGATTTTGGCGACATCATTGAAGTTGTCATCATTTTGGCAATTCTTATTGCTGGTTTTTTCTATACAATTCATGGTCTTTTTGATAAGGATTCTATTTCGGGTTCTCATAATCGTTACTATGAAGCGCGTGAGGATTATTGACGGAATTTTTCATTGCTCGACCCCACTAATTCCACCGTTTGACTTGCTATCTCCGTCATGATTTTGTCGAGAGCGTCAATCGCTCTCTTTTTTTGTTCTGGATTCAAATCCCTCGAATCAAGCACTGCATCTCGTTTCTTTCTTAAATCAGAAAAAGTTCGGGCAATTTTATTAAGGCCACTGGTGTAAAACCCGGCCGGATGGCTTCGCAAATAATTCACCGCCGCATCTTCCTTGCCCTCTTCGGCAAGGCGTTTTACAGCCGCCTTCGTGGAGTTCGCTTCGTCATAGAGGTTGTAGAATTTATTGACGCTCTCGCTTCCTGATCCGATTGGTTCTCTGGCCACAAATGCCCTGATGAACGGACGATCCGCCAATGTTTTTGCCGGCTCTGGCGGCGGAGAAATCACACCAAGCGTTTTCAAAAGTTTATCGCTTGCGTCCAGCGCGTATTTTCCAAGTCCGCCGGTATAGCTCACAAATAGATTCTCTATCTTTGCCGGCGATTGCTTGATAAGTTGTCCGACCTCTTTTGCGGTTTCGCTCGTGTATCTATCTGCCTGCAATTCTTTCGGCAATGCTTGTTTTCCTTCAGACACAATCGGCCTCTGCCGGAAGAAGCTGTAATTAGCAATATTCTCAATGATCGGCTGAAGGCCGGTCGGAATGTATCCCGGCGCAGATGCTTCCATCAAAGTTTTCGCCGCCGATGTCAGAGCTTCGGGATCGTTTTTGTCTATCCAAGTCAAAATGTGCTCAGGAACTGTACCGAATATAATGCCAACTTCGAATGGCTTCGGAATTCTGATAATCGGCCCGTCGTCTCCTACGGGAAGAATCCAAAAAAGGTCTTTTTGCCATTGAGGCAGTTCTTGATAGCGCGGATCGTTTCTGTTGTTGAGATACAAAAGCACCGATGGAAGAGTGATGCCGCTTGCCGCTTTGAATGTGGTCTGCATCGGACGCTCGCGGAACGCGCGAACCATTTTGTTTAATCCCTGCACTTGGGCGTTCCAAAAGGCGACGAGCATATTGACCGCTCGGGTTTGCGATCCACGCCTCGCAAAGTCGAGAGTGATGTCTCTTGATTCAAAGGCGGCTTCAAGATCGTTCACTCCTTTTTTCACCGCCCTGCCAAACGCGCCGACTCTCGTTCCTTTCTCGCCGAATTCGGAAAGCATTCGCAATGCTTCGAGAGGATTCTTAACCATTCCCTTGATGTCTTTTGAACCAAGCACTTTGGCGAGCGTCGCCTGCGAAGTTACCCGATCAAGCGAGACAAGCATTGATTGTGCGCCCCCGCCCGCAAGCCAACGGCCGTGAAGGTCGGTTTTTCCAATAGTGTTGAAAATGCCTTTTGCCAGATCAACTCCCGGCACATAACCGTACTTTGAAAAAACGAATGCCGTCAGCTGGTCTCGGAGCGGATTTCTTCCCATAAATTCTGGGGTGAGTGTTGCGCCGGCGCGGAGAGTCCTTGCCGGAAACGCAAGCACTTTCATAATCGCGCCCACATCAGATTCCATCATTCCCGATATGGCTTTGAATACATCCTCTGGCACTTGGTAGAACTTTCGCTTTCCGTTTTCAAATACCATGATCGTATTTTTGTCTGGCGTGAAAAATGACGGCCGGAATATCAGCTCTTCTCCTTGCTTCGCCACGGGTACGAGTTTGGGCTTTATCGGCTTTATCATCTCGGCAAGCTCGGGGCTGGTATTTCTAAGATTCGTGATTGATCGTCCTACTCTGGCTCTCTCCACGAAGTCAGTGACTTTGTAGGCGTTGGTGATCATGCTCTCAAAAGGATCGATGATATCTTTTGTCGATCCTTTCAGTTTTTTTACTGGCACTGATCTTGGCGAGAAAATATTCGCTTTTTTCGGAACGAATCCGTGAGTTTCCAACTCCTCAATTACTCTTTGAAATGGAACATAAAACTTATTTGATTTCGCTATCGTGTCGTACTGCTCTTTAGATATCGCGCCGACTTCAAGCAACGGATCAAGCAGAGCTTTGCGAGACCAATCTCTTACCCCCAGCGCGGTTTTTGATAACTGCTCAAATCCTTTTCCGCCATACTTTTGCTTCAAGGCATTTATGACTTCTTTGGATTGTTTTGGAGTTGTGCCGACAACTTTTTTACCGCTTTCCAGAGTTCTTGTTGAAAGTTCAATGTCGCGCTCGGCGATCATCAAAGTACGCAGATCGTCTATATTATTTTTTGCCGGCTTCAAAATCTTTGAAAGTCCCGGGCCGGTAACTTCCAAATTTCCCTCGGCCGTCAGCCGGGTTGTATTCCAGAAAAGCTTGGCTTCGGAGATTCCTTGAATACCCAAGTATCGGCGAGCCAAAAGCTCGGGATTTTCTCCCGGACGCAAATCCGCCGCTTTTCTGGCAAGTTTTGTAATCGGGTGGAATCTGTCAATGATTGCGGTGTATGTTTCGTCAAGAGTTTTTGTGATCGGCGTGGCGGCTTTCTTTGCCGGAGTCGTATTGATGCGTTTCTGGTACTCACCGATTATCTCTTGAACTTTCGATGGCTGGGCCGCCTTCGCTGGCTGGCTCAAATCAATAGCTTTCGCACCTTTGATTTTTGGGATATCTGTTTTGGCCGCGGCTTTCAACGCTTCGCTCGGCTTGCCGCCGAATGCTTTGGCGTTGTAAACGACATATTCCTCGCCGGTGGCTACGGGGTCAAAATATTTGATGCCGTCGTATCCCTGTTTTTGGACCCATTTACCGAGCGGGTATTTTTCTTTGGGGAATTCTTTTCTTGCCGCCCTGTTGGCATCGTCAACGGATTTAAACGAATCGGTCAGGTCGAGTATTTTCGGATTACCCTCGAGACGGACCGCTTGTCCACCTCGCATATCAAGACCATAGAAGTTTTTTAGAGCTTGAGCATCTTGGCCTACATAAAGTCCCGGCCCTAGTTGTTTATCAAATCTTTTTGCTGTGCCAGAGAGTAGCCCTTCCGCTGTCAATTTTTTGTCAGGAGTGAAGTGATAAAATACACCCTCTTTCATCCTTTTGGGTCGCACATAAAATTGCTCTTGGTGAGCAAGAATCGTCTCCTTATCTCCTATGGCTGTTCGGAGTTCTTTTGCATAGTCAGGTTTTTTTGCTAATTCAAATGGATCGGCATGTTTTGGTTTCAATGCTGTCTTCAGGGCTTCTGTCGGCCTTGCTTTTGCCGCCGGTGCCACTCTCTTCAGCTCATCCACCGCCTTTTCTATCCCCTCGGCCACTCCGAGCTGTCGCGCGACAAATTCTTTTTCCAAATCGTTATTACTGAATTGTTTTGCTTTAGTTCTATGCAACCCGGCTTCTTCGATTAAATCTTCCAGAGTCGTTTTCGGCGCGAAGTGTTTCGCCGCTTTTTTGGCTCGTATTTCCTCGGGTATCTCTTTGTACGGAACACCCTTTGTCGGCCGGATACCTTTTTTGAATTGCCGGGCATGGGTCAGCTCTTCAACCAAAGTGCGATCAATCATGTCTTTTGTGAGTCCGTCGCTCAAAACTATTGCGGGGTTTCCTTTTGGATCAACCGATAGGGACCCATGGGCTTTGCCCATGTGCATTTGTTTTTTGATATAAAGCGGCGTATCCAAAACATCTTTGTATTGCTCACGAACTTTAGGATCGGCAATATAATCTCCAACTTTTCCGAGATTGTAGACATCGTCTTTGCCGGTTTTTTCCAATGCTCGATACGCTTCGTCTATGCCGGACTCTAATTTCTTTGAGTGAACCGTTTTACTGACAGCTTCTTTGAGAGCGTCCGTCGGCTTTACTTGGGCCGGCGTTGCCGTCTTTGCGGCTTTGAAAAAATCCTGCTGGAACTTGAAGAGATTGTTTTCCAGCATATCGCCGTACAAATCCGCCCACTTCTTTCCGTTGACGATTTCGGATTTTTGCCGAACGGACATATTGGCGAGCTGATCCTTTGCGTATTTAGTATTCAGTGCATCATCCAAGTTTCTTTCAAACGCAACCACATCGGTGGTGAATGTCGCTTTTGATCCTTTGCTAAGCGGCTGAACATATTTCTTTCTCCAAAAATCGGCTATCGGATTTCTAAATTCTGGCGCGTAAGTGTCGCCGGAAATTTCTCTAATAAATGAATTGACATCTTTATGCTTTCCTGCTTTTGGCACGAATGATTCAAGCTCTTTGGGGATTGTCGGACCTTCTGGTTTTATCGAAACAGCCGCTTTTAATTCATCGACTATTTTTGTGTTGGTTTTTGCGGCTGGATTTTTGGCAACCTCAAAGAAGTCGTCAATCGATTTAAACCCGGCCTTCAGTATCTGATTAGCTTCTTTTTTTGTTACGGCCTTAGCGAATTCTTTGGCTGTTTTGGTGGTCAACGCTTTTTTAGCAACCGCTTTTAATCCGCTTTTTCCCGGAAGCGGTGGGAGAATGTCCAGCGCGGTAAGTCCGATAACAGCAAACGGCGCAATTTTCTTTGCGGTTGGTTCTTGAATTCCAAATTCCTTTGCCCGTTCTGGGAAGCGTTCTACTCTTTCAGTGATTGACTCCAGCGGCTCTTCGCCGAAGAGAAACTTTTCGGCTTTCGTTTCTGGAATCATCGTCCTTCTCCCTTGTGCCTCGAGCGTCACGGATGCCGCCGCCCTGGGCCCGGCTCTCAACACTGCTTTTCCGAATTCGGCGATTTTCTTTGTGGTCTCATGGGCTTTTGCCAGACGCGCCGCTCTTTCCTCGGGCGTTTCTCGCGGTATCGGCTCTCTCCGCTCAAACGCTTCTTTTGGGGGAATAAGAGATGAGGCAAAGTTTTTTAATCCCTCAAACGAAGGCGGCTTATACTCAAACGACGGCGTTTTCGCTTCTATCCTCTGGAGAGGAGACGACTTTTCTTTTTCCTGTATCGATGTCCGCTCTTTGGGCGTCAAAAAATTCTTCAGCACGTCAACTGGTTTTTTAATCTTTTTTAAGATGTCGCTAAAAAACGCCATGGTTATGGTTGGGTATTGGCCAATGCTTTTTTAATGATGGCCTCGAAGAGATCCCCCTCTTCTGTTCCCGTTTCTTCGCCGCTAATCGCCGCCTCAACGATTCTGGCGAATGGATCACTGGTATCTTTTGTCTCAATCGCCGCGGCAACTTTATTCCTCATCGCGTCCCATCTTTTTTGAAGTTCCGCAAATGCCAGCGATGATTGCGCTTTGTTTTCTTCTTGAGCTCTGAACCACGCCGGAGGCGTTTCTGCAGTTGCCACATCATTGGCCTGATTTTTAGTAAGTCCAGCAAGGCCGGCTCTAATGTTGAACTGCGTCGGCGAGAGCGTGCTTACAGTTGAAGAGGTCGGCGGCTTTGCGCCGGTTACTTTTTGTCCGCCGATATTAAATGTCGTCCCGGCCGGAGTTTTCACTGCCAAGTCAGCCATTTTGAATGCGAAGTCAATTGCATCTTCGGCCGCTTTTCTTTCTGCTTCGTTCTTTGATTGAGCCATATCAACAATTTGGTTGATGTCTTTTTGAGAAGCATTCAGCAAATCTTTTGCGATATCCCCATAGATTTCATATCGTTTTCTGCCGAACTCAAGTTCGGTTTCCGCTATGCCGAGCGCGCGGGATAAGTCCTCAAATTTCGTGCCAGCAAATTCGCGGGCAAGACCTTCTTTCGAGGAAATGTTCTGACCGAGTCGTTGTCTTTCCGAAGAAAGTCGATTGTATTCTTCAAGCAAAGGTCTCGTTTCGGCGGCCGCCAATCTTTGCGTTTGACTTTCGGTCACAAGTCCGCCGCTTTGTTTGATCCGTTCCCGGATGTCTCGCTCCGATTCAAAAAGCGATCCTTCAAGTTGTGCCAGCCGTTCATCCAAGCTCTGAGCTCTTTTAATATCTTCTGGCAGACCGCGTTCTTCTCTTGCTGTGCCCAAGAGATCGGCTTTGCTCGGCAGAGCTTTTTGCGCTTCCAAAACTTTTCTTTCTCGCTCGTCTAACTCCTGCAGGCGCTTGTCTATGTCCGTTTGATACTGCTGGAAGAGTCCAGTGCTGGTCGGCACTTCTTGTCCAGAAATGGTCGTTTTGGGGGGCAAGCTCGGCGCAGGGGGTGAAATGGTTGGCTGGGTTGGCCCCGCTTCAACACGGGTCGCAAGGCTCGCCGCGGGGGGTGCCTGGGCCTGAATTGCGGCTGGTTTGGGCTGGGACCCGGCTTTTAACCTGTCCAACAGGTCGACATTCTGCTGGTATTCGCCCTTATATGCCGAAGCCGACCCCAAGCCAAGCTCTTCAAAAGTTTTTGACCTGTCGGAAATGCCGGGGAGTTTTTGGCCTTTTGTTTTGTAATATTCGAATAATGTGTTTGCCATAGTGTTTAAGTAAGGGCTACATATCGCCAGTTGCCGTTGAAGAAGATATAAAATCTTCTCGTTACGCCGTCGTCATAGAACGCAAACCCGATCGGAAATTTTGGCGGATCGCTCGGGACCGCGTTCAGGATAGGAATGTCCCTCAATAAAGTGAGGATGAGTCCCAATTGCGGATCGAGTGGATTTTGGTTCATATCGTCTGGCATGGTTATGGTAGTTTTGCGTACTCGGTCAAGATCGTATTGACTCTGGCGAGTTCGTTGTTAATTCTTGTGACCTCATTTTCCAATTGCGCTTTTAGTTTCTTCAGCTCGTTAATATTGAGCACCGTCGTTGCCGACTTGCTTTCAACGAGTTTGAAATTCTCCGTATCAATTTTTTCTAATGTGTAAGCCATAAATTTTTACTTAATGATTCGATCTGGAATGTAGACAGTGGAAATGTCGGCAATGCCCATATTCCACTCGCCGATAAATCCAGATGGCGACCATATCTCGATTTTCAATTGAATTTTTTTTGACCTCGTATTAAATCTCATGAGCTTGTTTACAATGTCTGGCTCGGTGTCGCCTCTGACTTCCCCGATTTTTTTAAACTTGGAGAGAAGAATATAAGAGCTGGAGTCGTAGCTTGCGCCGCCCAGAAGCGATTCATCTACCGTGAGCGTGGTGCCGCTTATTGATTTAATGTGCCTGATCTGTCCCGCGCCGTTGCCGGAGAGCACCGAGACCTCGTCTCCAACTTCCCAATAAGTCGGCACGAAGGAGAGCGTGAAGGTATTGCTCGTTCCACTGCTCGCAAAACGCGAATCTTTCTGGTACTGCTCGGTGATGTTGTATTTCACGATTACCCGGGCAAGGCTGGAATTTACAAACGGCCTCCAGAAATTGATCACGGATTGTATGAACCGCTTTCTTCTGAACGGCTCGTCATCGAGCAACGAGGTAACGAGAAATGCGCCGTAGTTGTATGGCCTCGCGGAGCCGCTATCCATCGAATTGTCGATGATATATTGGCCGGTGCCGCCGCCTTTGTACCAAGCCGCGCGGAAAATACTGCCGCCTGTATCAATCATGATGCTTCCGATAGCGGTCACTCCCCACCCGCTATTATTGGTGATTCCGAAATGCGACATTGTGTGCTTGAAATAAAGAGCTCTTGTCGCAGGATTGAATACCCAAATTCCGCCCGGATAGAATCTCTTGGACATATCAAATCCGCTTGCGGCTTTTCCGATCAAAATGACCCCTTGAAACACCTTGACCGCATCGGGGTTGATGTTGAGAAGGCTCGCGTAGTTAGCGTCAAGTTCTATGTCAGGGAATCGATTGAGGCGGATAAGACCGACTCCGTTGAAAAGATTGATCCAGCCGTCGCCGGTGATGACATAAAGTGCATTTTTATCTACCGCGCCGGCAAGAGACCGAACATTCGGCAACTGCAGAACTCGGTTGTATGTCCCGGATATTCCGTCCCAGAAAAAGAGCGCGGAGCCAAAGGCATTGTGATGGGCTGATATCACCAAGTAATCAGTGAGAGGCATGAGCCACTTGATCTTGTATCCAAGCGGCAGAGTGATTCTCGTTGCATTCCATGAGCTTGCGGCTGTGTCCCATACCGCCAAATATCGCTGATTGCCGAAGCAGATAAATTTGAGGAATTTCGTGATTGGGCATAACTCCGCGTTATTGGATGACGCAAAACTTTGCCACGAGTCCGTCCATGTATCGGTTTCGCGCTGATAGCGTCCCGCCCATCCGTTCGAGGCAAAGTACAAAAATCCTTTCTCGGTGAAGTTGTCTATCTGGCTGTCGCCGAAAAGCCCAAGTCCGCCCCATGTATTCACATTGTCGTGAACTTCCGTCCAGCTCGGGAAGCTAAACTTGAAGAACTTGCCGTCGTTCATGTTGACCACCCAATTCGTGCTGTCAAAAATCGTTCCCCACAATATCTCGTTGAGAGTGACAACGGACGCACTATCCGTTTCTTTGAGGAGTTTTGCGGCCACGCGGATGTATGGCGGAGACGATTCAAAATCCAATCCCTGCGACCACCAAAACATGCCGGGGGCATTCACATTGCCGACTCCTTTGTCGAATCTCGATGTTTTCCAAATTTTCTTCGGTAATGCCATATCGCTATACTAAAAAGTTTTTAGGGATGGATGCCGACTCTCTTGCAGATGCCATCCGCGCTTGCTCTTGATCCCTCCACTTATTCATCATGATTTTCTCAAACTCGTTTAAGTTTTGATTCTCCAGTTCCGTATCTCCCTGCTGGTTGTAATAGCGGGATTTTCCGAATGCTACATGGGCCTGGTGGTATGGCCGCTCAATTTCTGGTTCATCGCTGTCGGAGACGAATGCGTCCGACATTCGCGCAAAAGTGAACACTATCGTGTCGCCGTCCACCGAGGGTGTTTTCTTCACATAGAAAAACTTGCCGAGAATCCAAGCGAGATGATCGTTGAACTCTTCCCGATCCAAGAAATCAACCAGCCGGTATGGCTCGGTATCATCTCCTACTTTCAATTCGATAAACGCGCGGTACTCGTCTGGAATCGAATATTTATTCTGATCTGCCACCGTCGTGTAGTTTTTCTGGTCTTTCAAATAATCCCAGTAGTCAAAGCTCTGGCTTTGGTCGGCCGGCGGCCGCCAAGTTTGAATGCGATCATCGGCGGCCTGAATCCACTCGTTCAAAAGAGCGTCGGTAACAGACGAATCGTCCACTTGGTTTTTGATAGCTGTTTTTATTTCTCCTCTGTTCATAAATTTAGATGTCGTCTCGAATAATGATGGTCATCTGTTTATATCCCGTTTGGATTTTCGTATCGGGGAATGTGACCTCTACTTCCCCGAGGTATGTCCCAACAGTGTTCGTGTCTCCCGCCGCCCAGACATAGCGGCATTTTCCTTTGGTTGCGTCGGTAATCGTGCAGACACTTCCGTTGATCTTTACGGACCCGGTGGTCGAATCTTTCATATAAAATTTCACCGTCGCGCCGGTAAGATCGACAGGCGCGCCGTCTTGGGTTATTTCAAACTCAAGGTATGGTTTGGTATCGTTTTGTACGATTTTAATGCTGGCCATGTAATGTGATATCTTTTTTCGCGCCTTGTACTTCGACCCCTGTTTCGGCGCTCTTCAAAGTTATGTCCTGTTTTGAGCTTGCAAGCTCTGTTTGCTTTTGCTCTTTTTTTAGTTCAATAAGCGATCCCGCGCTCATCAACAGAATTCCGACTTTGGCGACAATAAATTGGATCACCACTTTGATGCCGGGCGTAAGCAATCGCTTGAAATCTCCGAAGCCAGTGATCCTTATAATCTCCTTGATTAGTTTGGATATCGCTTGCCTTATGGAATCGGCGATCTGCACGATCTCATTGAGATTGGCGTATCTCGTCAGAAGTTTTGCGAACGAATCGGCTATGCTTACTGTTTCAGCGAACGCTCTCGCGCTCATTTTCAAAGCGGAATCCGCAATCACGACCGTCTCCTGATAAATTCTGCTGAACGATATTGTTTTTGATACGGCATCGATAATCAGCACCGCTTCTTTCAATACTTTTTCGGCTATCGCCCTTGTCGAATCGGCAACGGCGACAATTTCCGCAAATGCTCTTTGTGCTTGTTTTTGAACCGCATCGGCTATGGCAACTATTTCCAAGAAGACGCGGCCGATTGCCTTGTTTATCGCGTCGCCAATTGCCACCGCCTCTTGAATAATCTTTTGCGGAGTTTTCGCTAAAGCATCGGCTATGGCAATAATTTCCGAAAGTATGATCTGATACTTTTGCAGGAATAAGACATCAAACACAGCTATCGCTTCAGATAACTTTTTACCCGCTTGATTAATAGTCGAATCCGCCAAGAGCACTGTATCCGCTAAAGTTTTAATTCCTTGCTTTAGAACAGAATCAGCGATCACGATGATCTCGCTCAATGTTTTTATGCCTTGTTTCGATACCGAATCGACAATAATGACGATTTCGTTTAGAGCTTTGCCGGCAGTTTTTATAAGCGCGTCTGCAACCGAGACAATTTCTTGAAATACTCTTTGGATCGTCTTTGAAACCGAATCGGCGATCAGCACCGTCTCTGCAAATACACGAGCAATCTGCCGGTTCAAACTATCGATGATCGGTATAATTTCTCCGAATATCTTTTGTGCCTGGTTTCTTGTGATGTCTACGATGATGACCGCTTCCGATAAAATCCTCTGGGCGGTAATAAGGCGGGTGAAATTGTCCACTATAGTTAGGACATCGCCAAGAAACTTGTCGGTGTGCCGAATTACGCTGTCCGCAATTGCTACGATCTCGCTCAAAATTCTCTCTGTTTGTTTTTCTATGGCATCGACAATAATCACGACTTCCGCAAAAATCTTTGCGGTTATTTTGGCAGTGAATGAGTCGGATATCGAAATCGCGTCGATTAGAACCCTGCCTGTTTGTCTTATGAGGGAATCTGCTATCGCAATCGTTTCGCTTAGCGTTCTGGCCGTTTGTCGGATCATCGTGTCGGCTACGATGATTGATTCATTCATGAGTTTGGCGGCAGAGCGGATTAGCGAATCGGCAACCGCGACAACTTCTGCCAAACTTCTGCTGATTATCTTGATAACCGAATCGGCGATGATGATTATTTCATCCAAATCTCTGACAAAAGTTTTTATGGCTTGAGCAGTATCTGCAATAATCACTGATTCAGAAAACGCTTTGATGGATTGTTTTATCAATGTATCCGTTATTGATATGGCCTCGATAAGAGCTCTCTGGATTTCTTTGATTGCCGCGTCGGCAATTGCCACCACTTCATTAAGAGCTTTCTGCGGAACTCGGATGACGGCGTCGACTATTGCCACAACTTCTGCCAAACTTCTGCTGGCCAGTTTTAGAACCGCATCGGTTATGGCAACTATTTCCGTAAAAGTTCTGGTCGCCGTCAGTTGGTTTATGATGCTATCGGCGATAGCCAAAATTTCCAGAAATACTTTCTGGGCCTGCCTAGAAAATGAGTCGGCCACGGAGACGATCTCCGTAAACGATCTCTGAACCAACCGCGTCAATGAATCTGTGACTATCACTGATTCACTCAGGAATTTACTGGCTGTTCGAATTAAGCTGTCGGTTGTCGAAACGACTTCGCTCAAAATCCTGCTCGCTAGTTTTTCGATAATATCGGCTACCGCGATTATTTCGGAGAAGATTCGGGATGGCATTTTGGCCATAGAGTCCGCGATCGCAACTACTTCGCTGAATGCCCTTTGAACTTGCCGAGATAAGGTATCGGTAATTGCGACAATCTCCTCAAATATTCTTTGTGCCGTCCAAGTCCTCAAAAAGTTGTCGATAATCGTCACTGCTTCCTCAAGTGTTTTTATTCCTTGTCGGAATAATGTGTCTACGAGCAATATTGATTCGAGAATGATCCGTCGGCTTTCTTTTACGATAGAGTCGGCGATAATAACCGCGTCTTGCAGGTTTTTTCCCGCTAACCTTGTCGCGCTGTCTGCAACCAGTACGATTTCCGTTACCATCGACTTTGTGACGCTTTTTATTGCCGAATCAGCCAGCAAAATCGCCTCGATAAGCTCTTTCTTAATTACCGCCACCGCCGAGAAAACATCGGCAATAATCAGCCCATCGCTCAAAAGTTTTGCGGCAGAACGGGCAATGCTGTCAGCCACCGCTACAATTTCATTAAAAATTCTGCTTATCTGTTTTTCGATTGCATCCGCTATCACAATTACTTCTGACAAAAACTTGGATATTGTTTTTCCAATAGTTGCATCCACAACCGCCACCGCTTCGCTGAATGCTCTTTGAGCTTGTCGCGATAAAGTGTCGGCAACGGCAACGATTTCTTCGAACACCCTCTGAAGCGTCCAAGTTCGCAAGAAGCTGTCGGCAAGCGTTACCGCTTCCCCGAATGTCTTGATTCCTTGCCGGATAGATGTATCCGCCACCAGCACGGATTCCAAGATATTCCGCCGGCTTTCTTTCGCTATAGAATCTGCGGCAATAATTGCATCCTGAAGATTTTTCCCGCCTAATCTCGCCGTGCTGTCGGCAACGAGCACAATCTCTGGCGCCATAAACTTCCCGATGCTTCTTATCGAGGAATCAAACAGCAAAACCGCTTCCGAGAGTTCTTTTTTGATGGTCAGCACTACGAACAAAACATCAGCGATGGCAATGGTTTCGACAAAACTTTTTATCGGCTGAAGCACTCTGACATCGACAACAGCGATGACTTCATTGAAAGTTTTGATTGTGATTCGCTGAATGCTATCGGCAATCACTACCGCTTCTTCAAAAATCTTGGCAGTAATTTTTGCGGTTACCGAGTCGGCAATTGCCACTACTTCGCTAAATGATCGGATTGTCTGTTTTAATAAAGAATCGGCTATTGTCACAATCTCCGAGAAAGTTCTGAGGAATGTTGATTGCGTGAGCAAGGTATCGGCAACGACAACGATTTCAGCAAAATTCTTCTGGGCTTGCCTTATGAGTGAATCTCCAATCGCGACTATTTCCGAGAATATTTTTTGCGTTTGATTCGATATTAAATCAACTATGGCTACAACTTCCGCAAATGTCCGCGAGGTGCTTCTCGCCAAGGAATCAACGATTAATAACACTTCATTGGCGGCTTTCTGGGCCTGTTTGGGAACTTGATCGGCAATCGCGACTATTTCGTTAAGAGCTTGAGTAAAGTTTTGACCAGCTCCTGTGAGAAAGTCCGCCACGCTCTCCGAATTCCCAAACGCCGAAACTTTATCTGAATCTCCTCCAGATGTTCCGCTGATCCATGACTGCCAATGATAAGAGGCGGACGAAGCCAAGCCAGTCACATCATCGCCGCCCCGAATGTAGATTTTGGGGTCTTTCTTTGTCCAAACATTACCCGCAATATCGTATTCCCAAGTTTGATTTAAAGTATTGAATGAGATTTCTGTATTGTCGCGACCGCCGTAAATCAGCATCTTATCTCCCGTAGGAGAGTAAGTTCCTGAATGTGATCTTCTTCCTGCGGGCGGGCTTGTATCGGCAACGGCAGACCACGCTGGAGTTGCGCCAAAAGTCAGCTTCCAAAGCTCATCAAAATTAGTCGTGCCGTTGTATCCGCCAAAGAAGTAGAAAGCGTCATCGGTGGATCGGTAAATTGCTGTCATTCCACGCCGATTTGACGGCGCGCCTGTTCCTGTAACGCTTGCCCACGCCTCCGAACCAGAAGTAAGAGTTAATCTAAATGTGTCACCGACAAAAGAATTCACCCCGGTAGCGCCGTGAGAAATCAGCATCACATTCTCGCCGGTATCTATGGCATAAGCCGGTTGTCTGCGGGCAGATGGCGCAGTCCCGGTGGGTGTAATCGCAGACCACGCGCCGTCAGCTCCTCCAGAAAATGAGAGGGCTTTTATATCGTTTAAGAAATTCGAGCCGTCGTCGCCGCCAAAAACAATCATTCGGTCATTGGTTGCGTCGTATACTGCGGCGTGTAACCATCGGGCGGCGGGTTTCGTGCCTGTAGGGTTTAGTTTGGTAAGCGTATAAACTCCAGTCACCCCAGCGACGCTGGCTTTTAATTCCCAAACATCATTAAAATATATGTTGTTTAGAGTATTGTTGCCGCCCAAACCGCCGAAAATAATGTAGCGGTCTCGGTTAGTGTCATAGATGATCGTTGCGCCTTCTCGCTCCGATATCCCGAACATCGTATTGAGAATCGGTTGATACCATTCGCCATTGGCATGATCGTAAATCCAAAACTCATTCGTGTGCTCTCCCTCGGCAAGCGTATCTTCAACCAAACGACCAAATCCGCCGAAAATAAGAGTTTCATTTCTATCGGGGTTATAGGTATATCCAATCGCATCGCGGCCCCAGAGCCAGTTGTTATGCAACGCTCCCCAAAATGGAGCGGAGCCAGATGTGGCAAGATCAATGAGATATACATGCTTATGTTGCGCCAAAGCAGAATCTTCGCCGCCGAATATAACCATTATCTTGTTGACCGTATCAAAACAGGCGGCTGAAGAACGCGAGCCGGGGACTTTGTCTCCTGCGGCTTGGCTTCTGTCCGTCCACGCTTCGCTTCCTGATGTGGTATTCAATTCCCAAATCTCGGAAAGGTAATTTGAAGAGGCAGTGCCGTTTCTTCCGCCCCAGATAATCATTCTTGAATTGTTTTCGTCATAAACGGCCACATGCATTTGCCGCACGCCGGGAGGAGTACCATCGCTGACTTCGGCAAACGAAGCGCCGGCGACATCCCATCTCCAGAGATCGTTTAGTCGGTTTGTACCATCATATCCGCCAAAAATAAGCAGGCGGTTGTTTGTAATATCAAAAACCATCGAAGCATCCGCTCGACTTGGAGGATTGCCAGCCGCATCTTCGGCTTTCAATTGAGTCCATGCCCCATTGGTAGTCGTGAGATCAAGCTCAAAGAGGTCGTTGCGATAATCGCCTGCGCCAACCAAACCGCCCTGAATATATGCTTTTCTTGCAGAGTTTTTCCAAGCGCCAGCCGCCTGACTTCTTGCGGCAGGAGCAGTGCCAGTAGGAGAGAGTGTTGTCCACGCTTCGCTATATCTGGTCGTAACATCAAGCGCGTAAGTGTCATTTTTATCCGCACCATCATATCCGCCGTGAATGATCATTCGGTTGCCAGTGGCATCAAAGAAAGCAAGATGGGTAGTTCGTGCGGATGGCGGAGTTCCTGTCGGATTTAATTTCCTCCATTGAGGCGGAGAAGAACCAAATCGGTCATCGGCAGACAGCTCCCATACATCGTTATAGCGGGGACTCGTGCCATTCCATCCGCCGAAAAGCAAGTATCGTTTATTGACGCTGTCATAGACAATCGAGTGTGAACGCCTGATTTTCGGCGAAGAGGGATCGTAGAGAATCTGGCGGGCAGTTCGGTTTGCCGCATTATCAAAAGAGGTGCCGATCGCTTCGACTTCTATCTTGTGGGTTAATTTATCTGCATTGTCGCGTGAAGCAATGAGTGAATCGAGATAGATATTATTCGTAATGCCATCGCCGCCAGTAGTCCCGCCTTCAGCGACGATGGTTTTGTGGTCTGGTTTGTATTGGCGAAGATTTTTTACAAAAGTGGCTCGGCAAGTGCCCGCGTTCTCTGTAATAGATGTGGCGACTTCGGCTTGGACTGTGCCAGTTTCAATCACAACGTTAATTGCGCCTCCGTGAGAGTTTGCGCTTCTAAAAATGTAATTAATGCGGAGGCGGTCAGTACAATTGCCAGCTGTCCAGTTCGTGCTTGGGATTGTCAATCCATACGTACCGATAAGGTCTAATTGCACCTCGGCGCTTTCTCCCGAAGTTTCTTGAACTGCACCAGCGCTATTAAGACGCGAGGCGCTGGCTTTCACAAACATATTAGCGTTTGCAGTCGTTACGCGAACCTCGGCGACAAGTGTAGCGGTTTCCCAGTCAGCATTATTTGGTTTATATGGTTTGGTAAATCCGTAGCTCGTTTCCGTTGCACCGTTAGCAACTGTGACGGTGATCGAACCCGCAGTTTCCGTATCGGCAGAAATCTCTCGGTTGAAGTCAGCACCGCCAGACAAATCCGAAGTTTTTGCTTTTAATATGTAGGTAGCCATATCAAATATCGGTCTTTATGCCCTGTATATGAGTCACTGGCTTTGACCATAGCCAACCCTCGCCGTAATCGTTGAGAGATTCAACTTCAATTTTCGAAATGTTTTCATCAGTGGTGTATTTTCCGTATTTCACTTCGCCATTAACTTTCGCAATATCGTCAAAACTCTCAAAAAGATTCTCCTCGACATCCATTGCGTAAAAGTCCTGACCACGCATGTACCTTCTTGTGGGGCGCCCCGATGCATCATTCTCGTCAAAATAAAACACGACCACTTGAATATCCTGGTCTGGAGCTTCTTTCCACGCGCCAAAAATATCCTTCGCCACCGCTTGAGTGGAATCAAAGGTTTTGTCGCTATACCAAATTTTGAACGCTCGTATTTTTGGCATTCGGGGACAGCAAATCAACGATGATAAAGCCCAATTTTCAAACTCTTTCATCGGGCCCTGTAATGCTAAAGCCGACCTCTGGCTCAAGCGTTAGTCGACATCGAACTTCCAAGTGACCTGCAAGCTGTCGCCGTTGGCGACATTGATCGCGCTGAAGGTTTGGCGAGCAAGCAGAACCCCGGCCGCCGCGGCGTTTAACGCGCCGGACTCGGTCACCGCAAAGCTTGCCGTAAAGTTGAAGGTAAGCACGAGCTGGGCCGTATCGTTCGTCACATCTGTGGTGACTCGTGATGCGGTTGCCGCCGCTCGAGCGCCGCCGCCAGTCGTGATCTCAGTTCCAAGCGTGGTGTCTCCAGCCGCCGGAGCGACTGTGCCGGTGCCGATGGCAATAAAGGTGAAGGCGGCTTCGCCACCTGCTCCATTGATTCGGGAGGCAACGCCGGCCATACCCGCATTCACAACGAGGTTGTGGATGTTAAGCGTTAGGCCCCAGAAACCGAAGAGCAAAGGAACACGAGGAAGGCTGATGCCGAGTTCTTCCCTGAAGAATCGGGCAACGGTGTTCTCGTTCCAAAGTGGTTTTGCTTTACCGTTTTTGTCCCGCAGAACATATTCGATATTCTGCTTGAGACGGAATGATCCTCTTTTTTCAAGATTAGTCATGATAGTAATTTGATTAATTTATTTGACCTCAAACTATTCAATGCCGAAGGATTCTTTCAACCCCTCGACTTTCGTGTCGACCTCTTTTTCTCGCCGATCTCGAACCGCATTTTCAGCGCGGAGTTCGTAATCGGCGATGACTCCTTCCGCGTCTTTTCTCACTGCTGATTCCAATTCGTCTTGCTCGAGTAATGCATCGTAGAGGTATTTTCTGGAATCAACGACTTCCTCGTCCTCGAGGAACTGCACCTCTACTTCAATGCCGTCGTTCGTTTTTTCAATTTTTGCGATTTTGTAATCCATAGGATTTATTGCGTCTTGAGACGCTCGATAATTTCCGCCCTGGTTAGGCCTTCATCGACCTCGATCTTTTTCTCTTTTGCAAGAGCAAGAAGTTCTGCTTTGGTCAGCGATGCAAGATCGCTTTCTTGTTTTGTCTGTGGTTCTTGCGGCTTTGCCGGCTCATCGGAAACTTTCCAGAAATCAACTCCGAATGTCTGGAGTTTTTCCAGCTTCTCGATGACTTCCTTGTCATCAGTTTGAAAACGGCTGTTTTCAAACTGGACATACTTTCCCTGCGTATCGCCAAGTCGGACGCCTTGCTCGTAAATCGGCCGCGAAGGCGTGAGTACGATCCGTAGAGTTTTAATGCGTGAATTAAATAGTGTCATGGGATTTTATGTGATTAATTTATTCTTTCGCCGTCGCCTCGACCGAAAAGGTAAAGCTCGGCGTTGTGCCTGCAATGGTGTAAACCACTTTCACATAGCGGTGATATTGGGTGAACACCTTGACCTCTCTTGCGACGCCTGTTTTCTGGGCAAATGCAGTGCCCAGATCAGACCACAATGATCCGTCGGGAGAATGCTGAAGTTTTACATCAAGCGTCGGAGATGTTCCGCTAGCCGCGGAAACATCCAAAGTCACAATAAGTTCTCTGGTGTTTCCGAGATCAAGAGAAGACCCTTCGCCTGATACCGTCCGCGCTCCCGAAGCGAGCAACTCCGAAGTAAGATTCGGATTTACTCTCCGCTGTTTGATGGCTTGATTAACCTCATCAAGAATGAGGTTCAAAAGCTCTTTTTCGTTGTATTTCGGTTCTGGCATGACTTTGACTTTTTAAGTGATCCTTCGTTGCGACCTCTCAACGCGTCACCCTAACCACTGACGCCGATAAACATCAGCATCAGATGGTCAGGGCAACGCCTGATATCCGTTTAGACCACTCCTTTGAGCAGAGCGTTCTTCTCGGAATTCGTTCTCTGAAGACCAACTTCTGATTTGTACTGATCAACTTGCTCGTCCGCGTCGTTTTCCTGAATGCTCGTCTCCAATGCCGTGTCTCGGTTAGCAAGCGGGCAGTGCTTGAGCGTTGAAAGGTCAAGCACGACGCCCATTCCTGCATACTGGTTGTCAAACATTGGATGCTTGACGACATTCAGCGTGCCGAAGGAGGAGATCCACCTCCGCACTTCAACGCCGAAGGTTTTCTCGCCGGGAACAACTTGGAGCTTGGCCGCCGAAAAACTTTCGAGGTATCCCAAGACAATGTTGCCGCAGAAGAAGTACTTCTCGGATGAGCCGAACTTGAAGGCGTAATCGCGCAGGAAGTTCCTGAATTCGGACTCGGTAAGTCCCGAGCTCGCTTCATCCTGGACATTTCCAGCGGTGTTGACCGCTTCCAAAATTCCGCCAGTCAAACGAAGCGGCTTGTTGTCTGGGCCGACAACCTCTTTCTTCTCGCCAAACCAGTAAGAACGCTCAATTTTCTTGGCGTGCTCGATTCCGTATTTGGCTCGCAAATACTTAAGGTCTTTAGCAACCTCGGCCGGATAGAGCTTCGAAGCGTCTTGAGTAAGGGTCACCCCGAACTTCGTTTTGAAGATTTGGGTGTAGTTCGTGACCTTCACGAGTTTAGTCGTGTTGGAGTCGCCGGACTTTGATCCTTCCTCGAACGCCGGACCGATAACGAGAAGCCAATCATTGTCGAGAATTGCCGCGGCCGCCGTCGCGCCAGCTCCGCGAGTCACCGTCAAGGTGTTCGTGGAATAGTTCACCGCCGTGACCCGCATGATTTCGCCCGTTCGGGTTACTTTCACGAGATCGTACTTGGTGAAGATTGCCGCGCCGGGGTTATCGACAACGAGGGCAGTATCGCCGGCAGTGTATCCAGCGCCATTGTTAATTTGCGACCAGACGCCGGAATACTGATCCTCGTATTCGGTGAATTCAGGATTGTAGACGGCTCTCTTTTGAAGAGCTTGCCCTCTGAATTTGCCGCCCCCATCGCCGATCTTTCCGACTTGCGTCAAGAAAGCGGTCAATGGAGATTCGTTCGGTTCAAGAATGTAGATTTTGTCATCTACATCGGGAATGCGTCGCGACTGCTCAATGTTGAGAGTCGTTCGCGTTCCCTGAATATGGGTAGGTTCAGCCATATGTGTTTAGTTTTTACGGATTTTCCCGGTAAGAAGACCTCAATCTCCGCCGAGCTAATTCCGCACTATGTTTGGATTTACTGCGTCACCCACAAGATCATCAAAAGGATTTTCTTGGGGGACTTTGCCTTTGGACTGCGGTGACCCGCCGCCAACGGCTGACGCCTCTTCGCGCTCAAGAGTGGCCGCTTCTTCTCTTTTCGCCGTCTCTTTAGCCGTATCCTCTTTTGCCTTTTTCACTTGGCTGTCCTTGGTCACATAGTTGTATGCGATATCCAAAGTTTTAGCGGTGAAAGGCAAACCTTCTTCTTCAAGCAAATCCAGAACCTTATGGCCAATTTCTGGCTTTTTGAATTCTGGGTGCTTCTCGATCCATGCGTCCCGTTCTGTCTTGATCTTGACCTTGTTCTCGCGCTCCTCGAGCTTGCGCTCGATTTTTGCGTCGAGATTCTCTTGAGAGCCCTCTTCTGGCTCTTCGTCCTCTTCCTCGCCCTTGGCTTGGCCGGCAATGGCCGACTTCAGCTGTTCGGCAAGTTCGGGATTTTTGAGCAGAGCTTTATCAAGCGTAGCCAGAAAATCTTCATTTTCTTTGGCGTGGGTTTTGAGTTCGTTCAACTCCTTGCCCTGCCCGATAATTTTTCCCTGGGCTTCGTCATATGACCGTTTAGCGTCAGCTTCGGTCTTGAACTTGTCCCAGAAGAGTTTATCGCCTTCAGGTTCCCCGCCCTCTTTGGGCGTTTCGCCTTTAGGACTTTCTCCCTCTTCGCCGGGAGTTTCGCCAGATTTCTCCTCGGGTTTTTCACCCGCGGCGTCTGGTTTTTTATCGGATTGTTCTCCCTCTTTGGGAGTGTCCGAAGATTCTTTTGCGGATTGTTCCTTTCCCACGAGATCCTCAAAGTTTTCTTTGGGCTCTTTAGGATCGGCGTCCGCGTTGGTTTCTTTTGACATAGGATTAAAATAATGTGTTACGGATTGCTTCTTCCTTCCTTTGACCTCGAAGGAAGGCGTCCGCTGAACCTCGTTGAGAGGTTCAGCTCGATTCTCATAAAGCGCCGAGCTGAACCCCTCACGCAAAATCCTATTTTTTCTTTTTGCGTTTGGTCGTTCCCATAACCGATGCTTTGCAAATACGGATGGCAAGTTCTTTATCCATCCCTTTTGCCGTATTTTCCTCAACACAACGCTCGACCCTGGCGTTGTTCGTTTGCGAATTTATTTGTTTTGGTAGTCCGTAAGGCATAATTTTATTTTGACGCTTCTTTCACGGCCGCATCGTGGATCATTTGAATCCGTAAAAGGACGACCCCCAATCCTTCGGCGCGGCCTTGATAAAACCGCAGTTCGTCCGCGCTCAGCTTTTTATTGAGCATGCAGGTTTTTGTAGTATCCAATTCCTCGTCCACCAACGCTTGCAGGGCTTGAAAGTATTTCGTCTCGTAGAGATTCGCTAAATCCTGCTCGGCTTGTTTATTGATTGTGTAGTTTTGCTCACTCATATGTTTAGCTGATTCGGTTTGGATTTTTGTAATTTCCGTATTCGATCCCTTTCTTTTTCTCGTCATCGTTATTCTCTTTGTGAGATTCGTGCTTCATGGCTTTTACTGCCACGACCTTGAATGTCGCGGTGAGCGGTCTCTCTTTTTCCCCCTCGTATCCGTAGCGGTCTTTTTCCGCCGCAACCTGCTCGACTTCCAATTCCAAATAGTATTTGCCACCGATCTTCCAATCCTTTATTTCTGGAACATCCTCGGCGGTAAAAGTGACGCGCGGTAATTCGCGCTTCGGCTCGGCCGGTTTTTCAACCGCCGGCATTTTCGTTCCTTTTACTTTTTTTAATTCATCTGTGTGAGTCATAAATTTATTGTTTTAATGCCGCCGCCAGTTCTCCTCCTGTTCGCCGTCCCGGCAATGCCGGAGCTCGGGGCGCCGGGACCTCTGCCGGCGATGATCCTACAGGCGGAATGACGGGCGGAACGACCTCTTGCGGAATTTGTCTTGGCACGACATAGTTTTCCGCTTCCCAGCCGTAATCTTCGATGACTTTCATTAAAATCTTGAATTTCTTGATGCTGTAAATTTGGCCGGACTCTTCGTCAACCATGTCGCCGGCGTCTTTTACCAATTCCCACAAATCCAAATCTTTTGCTTTTTTCAATTCGGTTGAGGTGGCAAGCGTTGAAGACGCCTCAATGGATAGTTCGTATTCATCGTTGAAAAGCAAATGCTCGCCGTTCTCTCCGATCCAGCTTTCTTCAAGCGGAGTGAAGTCCGTATCGGCAAAGTCGTCAATGATAGCAAGAGCTTTTTTCGGAACTACGGACCGCTTTGTCCAGAATTGCCTGATCATTGAAATCCAATGATCGTAATGGCCGGTATAGGCGTTCCGCATCATGATCAAAAAAAGTTTTACTCCCTCGAGCGTCGCTTCGCGCATGAATGAAGCCACAGTGGCAGTTTCTTTTCTGTCGGTTCCTCTCAGCGTTGAATAATCGTCTATGCCGATAATGACCCTCATCATTTCTTTGATCTTGTCTGGTTCAAGATAGGCGGACGGATTCACATCGCCGAATTTCAGCTCTTTTACGGAGTTCGGATCGTTTGTCCATAAAATTCCTAAAGGCCGCACCGTAATCCCTTTTTTGTGTCCAGACATAGCCACGGGAGCCGCGGCTATCATGCTGTGCATTTTCAAAGTGACCGAGTCCACGCGCTGATTCACGACAGAGTTCAACAAATCCTGAAGTTTCTCCACAAGCTTCACGATGCCGAATCCGTAGAATTGGAACGGCCTCGGGAAGAAGACGATTCTCTTGTAGGGTTTATCGCCGTGGTCATACGGATTGTCGATATCCTTTATCTCTTTCGGCGTTCCTGACATCGGCAGAAACACAACCAAGTGATCGTCAACCCAGCGCTCAACCACTTCAAAGAGTTTTTCTTTCATCTGTGGCTGATCGGACGGTATGCCGGTATCTCCGCCGGAAAACGGAGTGGATGCCTTAGTATCTCGGATGTGTTGCCTCGCCTCGGTCAGCACTTCTTTTCTCACCCATGCATAATCGGTAATGTCGCCGCCCTGCAAAATCACATTGCCGGATTTATCTTTGAACTGATTCCAGAAACTTTCGGGAACATTCGGGTACTGCTCTTTCATCTCATCGAGCGTCAACACATATCGTTGGAAGAGCGGCAGTTTATCCGAGAGCGTTTTCATCCTCGGATGCGGATAGCAGTTGTACATGTCCACCGTCTCAAAATCTGGACGAAAAGTGATACTCGCAATTTCTGATTTCGTGGTGAGTTTTTTGTAAAAGGATTTGAGCTTGCCGACCACTTCTCCGAAGAGTCCCGTCGGCGGTGCTTCTTCGATCATGACCACTTCTTTCTTCCGCCTCTTTTTCACCTCTTTTTTCAAAATGTCTTTGCCCAAGCTCGTGCCGCAAATAAATGTTTGGAGAAAATGGTCGATCAAGTCATCGCTCATGCCGATCTCCCACAGCCATTCAATGACTTGTTTTAAAGGTTCGGAGTTTTTGCCCTCGAGCTTGAAATCTGGAGCCATGCCAACGGTCTTTTGCAGAAAGATTTTGATGTAGGCAAATACCTGTCCCCAATAGGCGTTTGATTGCCAAACTTCTCCCTCGGTGGTCCGCTCGAGCTCTTTGGCTCTGTCGCCGGTGTACTGGGCGAATTGTTTATAGGCGCGATCAAATTCTGGCTTGTAGTAGTACAAGAAGTGTTTTTTCGCGTCATCGTATTCCTCGTAGTATTTTTTTAATTGTTCGGTTGAGGCCATAGTTATTTATTCAAAAATGGCGGCGTTGTCTTTAACTTCTGACTGTTAATGTAGGAATTGAGGATGGTATCGGGTATTGATCCGAGAGGTTTTCTGATTTGGCCAACGCTCGATTCCATCCATGCGTGCATTCTGCCGGGCGTAATTGCCAACACCTCGTAAATGGAAACGCCTGAGGCTTTTGTGAAAAATACCCCTGATACCCCTCTGATCACCCTTTGGTACGCCTCTGCTACGCCTTTGAAAAAACTTCTGATAATTTTTAATAAAAATTTGAGCATAGTTTTATAGCGTATAGACGATGTACTCGATGTTGTCGCTTTGGGGCCGGCCGCCGGCATTAGACACACTCCACTTGTGATCAAGCATCTCGACCTCTGCTTTTCGGAATTTTCGCACCACTTTCAAAAGCTCGTCTGGCTTGATGCCGGTATCAGGGTTGGTCTGGCCAAGAGAGATGACCCACTGCGGAATATGCCGAGAGCACTCAAACATTTTTTCAAGGAATATCTTGGCGTCCGCTTTTGAAAACACGCTCACCTCTTTCGTGATTTTCTTTTCGGCCAAGATGCAATCGAGAACATAGTATTCGTTTTCATATGCGCTTGATTCTGGATAGGGCGGGTCAAAGTAGACCACATCGCCGCTTGCTCTCTTAAGGAAGTCAAAAACATCTCCTTTGTGGATTTCGTTTTCTTGATGGTTATCAAAAATGCCGCGATTGATCACATTCTTAAGATGCAAAAGGCCGATCAGCGGATGCTCGATCATACGGATGTTTTTCGGCGCATGAGATTTTGAGCGGAGAGGCCAATCGTAGCTTTCGTTTGAAAGGTCGATGGTGTCTCTGGTATGTGTAAACTTTCCGAATTGCCTTGTGCTTCCGATAAATTTAATGAGGAGATGATACATGAGATACTGCTTGGTGCTTCCCGGAATGAAATTGTCCCGAACCATCACGAAGGCGTTATCTAAAAATTCGGCGATCTGTTTAACGAACACTTTCGGGACATAATTTTGCTCAATAAAACTTTTATGTTTGGTTTCTATAAAAAGGCGGGCTAAATCCTCATCGGTGATCAGTGTCCGCGTATTTTCAATAAGAGCTTTGCCGACAATGAAGGATCGCTCGGCAATGTCGTTGCAGACGACTTTGTATCCTTTGGCTTTTGCCCACAAACTCACCGACCCGCCGCCCAAGAACGCGTCAATAAAAACACCGTCTGGTTTTTTAATGTGCTTGAAAATATCCCGCACCAATTTTCTTTTGCCGCCGAAGTAATTCGGCAATGATTCAAATTTTGTCCACGACATAGTTGTTTTGATTGTTAGCCCTTATTTCTGGCCCTCTCAACGCTCCTTTTTACACCCTTTCAGGTGGAGGTCGATGGATGCGCTTCGACCTTTAAGAGAGCCAGAGATAAGGGCCGACAAATAAAAAACGGGCCCGCAAATGGTGCCAGTGTTGTGCTTTCGCTTGGCAACATTTGCGAGCCCGCAGACTCGGAATATACGATTCACGCTTGCCCCGCAGAGCAAGAACTATTCAGTTGTGTTTTTATTATAGCATATCTCTATGTATCAACAAGGTTTTCCACATGGGTCTTTCGGGCTTCTTTTCATGTCCACCCTAATGATCGGCTTGACTACAATGAAGATTTCTTTTTTCACCTCAACCATAATGGGCTTGCCGCAGTGATGGCAGTTTGTCTCAAAATCCGCCTCGTCTTTGAACGATGCGTCTTTGAATAAAACTTTAGTGCAATATGGGCAGTGGCTGATAGTTTCTCGCATAATTTTAATTTCTCATTGAGACGGACAGCCGAGCTCCCCGCCTCGTGAGAAATCAATTACTCCCGGCTTCCTTCTTGGCTGGCTTCAGATGAATCGGCATCAGCATCTTCTTTGGCCTTGTCACCCGTGTCCTCTGCCTGTCCTTCCTCGCCCGAAGATTGATCCTCGTTCAATTTTTTTTCTTCGTCCATATATTTATTGCTTGGTTATTAATTTTGGCGATCCGTCGACCTCTGCGAATCGCTTTTTCTGTATCCTTCCAATTCTCTCATTATTTTTACGAAATGATCCCGGCGTATGAATATAAAATGTTCTTCCAAGTTGCGCGTCACATCGATAATCGGTATTTTTGAAAGTCCCAAGTCAAGGGATTCTTCTCTGGCTTTTTTGTACCACTCTACAAGCTTCCACTGCTCGCAGTTTTTCATCTCAATATAAAAATCATTGAGGATGGTTTCTCCTCTGGCCATAATATCGCCGGGCATAAACGATCCGAACCCGCCGGATCGCGGTGTTCTTCGGACCGTAATTCCAAACTCCTTTTCATAAAACTTCGCGCCGCCCTCTCGCTCATTTCTCGCGCCTTTGCGTTTTGATTTTTTTCCGATCTTTGACCAGCAGAGCTTGCAAATTCCCTGATGGAGTTTATTCGGATATTTTTCTTTGCATTTTTTACATTGCATATTAGTCATGTATAAATTCCGATGGAAGGTCTTTTAATCCTTGCCACGCAAGCATGGCGGAAATAAGGCAATCATCTTTCTGGCCGGTCTCAGCCCCCATTCCATGTCTGTCTGGCTCATTGGTATGCACGAAGGTGAGCATCTGACCGACAGTCGCGGCAGACGACATTCCGATTTCCTCTTCACGCAATCCGTGTTTGAACTCGTCTACCATCAGTGGCTTTGTTATTTTTGTGGTTTTCCATCCCAATCTTCGAGTCCACTGCTTTGATGGGTGATCGTAATATCTCTGCCGGAAGATATTCGGATATTCCAACTTCTGCAATTCGTTTAGCACCGCAATGCCGTGTCCGTTTACTTCTGGCACTATAATCGCGTTGCCAAAATACTCAGCGGTTTTCACCATTTTTCTTGCGAACAAGTCGGCTTGGATTCTGTTGTTTGCAAAGTGCGCTACTTCCCGGCCGGTCATCCTGTCGAGCACTGTAAATGCCGAATCATCCCTACCCGCGCCTTCGGACGGATCAGCGCCCAAGGCGTAGTAATGATTTTTCACATGCTCATAAATCAAAACATCGCCGTCCAGTTTATCAATCGGTTCTCTGATGTATTTCCTCTGGGCCTCAATGTGCTGTTTTGGAATTACAGTGCTTGCCGAAGCGACGAACGCTTCTTCAATGGTGATGGGATACTCTTGTTTGAACTTATCGGTATCTCCGCCGCACTTATTTTTGATCGCCCAACGCCGCCAGTTTAATTGTTCGAGCGTCAGATTGAAGCTTCTCTGGATTTCCTTTTCGTAAGCGTCCAGCGTCTCGGCAAACTTTGTCTTTTCTTCTTCGCCGGAGAACTGCATTGAATATTCGGGCATCAGGTGCCACGGAAGGAATATCAGCTCAAAATCGTTTTTCCCGGATCGCGCGTCCTGAACCATGTTGTAAAAGTATTCTCCATCACCCCCGAATCCGTTTGCAGTTGATTCAAGAAATATCATTGTATTCGGTAAATCTGGGATCGCCTGCATAACCGAGAGCATGAGTTCTTTCGCTTTTTTCCAAAAAGCCACCTCCGACCCATGAAAGCAGTGCAGGGTCATACCTCTTCCAACTCTTACTTTGTCAGCCGTCGCGATGATCATTCTCGATCTTTTACCTGGAAGATTGCCTCGCGCTTTTTCGTTTGGATTCTCAAACACCATCTGCTTTTTGTTGTCGTACCTCCTTAGCGGTTTCATCCAATCGGGAAGCATATCGTAGAACCTCTTGGACATCGCAAAAATCTCCTCGGTGCTTTCTGGTTCGTGAGCGATAATGAGCGAATTCACATTTTCGTGCCGTGCGGTTTTTTCAAACAGGATGGCTTCGCATAAAGTTGAAACTCCTTCTTGTCTTGCTTTCAGGATAATAAATCGGATTGGCTTGCCAGCTTTTTCCAATGCGCTGATTTTCCGATAAATAATTTGCTGAGCGGCATTCATCCACAGCAATTTTATCTGCTGATCTTTCGTTTTAATGTAGAGAGCATGTTCGATATACTCTCCCGGATTTTCCAACTTTTTATAGATCGCCTCTCTCTTTTTTTCGTCTTTCGTATTGAGCAACGAATTGGTCATAATTATCAGCTATTAGTTTTTCTGGCTCTTCGTAAATAAGGCCGAGCCGCTGGAGAATCTGAATACGCTTCTCATTGATTTCCCGAACCTCTTTCAAAGCCGCGACCTTTGAAGACCCCGGGCTGTTAGAAACCGCGTCCCACGCTTCCCGTTCCAGCTCGTCATATTTTTGATTCACCTCTGCCGCAAGCGTCTTGAGGTCTTGCCAGCTCTCAAGTTTTGCGTCAAAGCGTGTTTGATTCCTTTTTCGTATCTCATCTAAATCGTGCGAGGTGGTCGCTTGATCTACACCTACGGCTTGCGCAATTTCCGCCTCGCTTATGCCACGAATAAAAAGGCGAGTCACCATGCGAAGGCGATCTTCGTATTCTTTTGGGCTCTTTCTGGATTTTGGTCTCGGACCCTGTCCTTTTGGCATAAATGTTATGAATTAGTATGAATTAGGCACCCGCCAAGAAGTCCGCACATATCAACTCCAGAGCCCTTGATTTCGACACTTTTTCGGCTTTTATCAGCTTCTCAATGGCTCGATTTATCACTTTTGCTTGCGGGTTGGTAACGCCGAATGTAATCAGGGCTATGGTTACCTTTTTGGGATTGATTTTCTCTTTCACCGATTCGACTTCCGCCCCTTTAGCTTCGGCGAATTTAGTAACCTCTTTGACGAATGTTTTCATCTGATCTTTTGGTTTTTCGTCAATAATAAAAGACAGCTCAACAAAGTTTTCTTTAGTCATTTCGTCCTTGAGCTTCTGTAGCTTTTTTGCAATATCTTCGTGAGCAACTTTTAGAGCATCTTTCAGGGCATCTTCTTCCGTGCCGTACACTTGAGCAATTTTTTTGATCGAGAATCCTTTCTCGGTCAGTTCGTAGACAAGCTTTCCGAGACGAAGCAAATCATCATTCCCGTGAATGTTATCCTGCAAGCTAAAGATTTTTGCTTCGTCATCACCCATTGGAGTGATGTTTACTTCCACTTCCAAAAACTTCAGTTCCTTCATGGCCAGCCAGCGGTGATAGCCGCCGACTATTTCGTAGCCGTCCTTAATCGGCCGGACTTGGATCGGCTGGGTTTGTCCGTGCTCTTGGATTGAGAGCTTGAGTGCTTCAAACTCTTTTTTATTCATGCCTCTCGGATTCCAAGCGTTCGGCCGGCATTTCTCAACAGACACAAATTGCGATATTCGTTTTTCAACTTTTTTATTTTTCATAGATTAGATTCGGGCCGCGCTATTCCTCGGCGCACCTCTGGCACATCGAGCTTCACATTTACTTTGGCCTGATTTTTTCGACCTACGATGTTGATGACACTTCGGATCGCATTGATACTCTGGCCTTGCTTGCCAATGACAACGCCGGCATCACCCTCGCCGAGCTTAACCGTGAGCAACACGCCCATCTCGTCCGTAGAGCGAGTCACCGACACTTTTTCGGGCTGACTTACTATTGCTTTAAGTATTGTCTCCAATACTTCTTTGTCTTGTGATTCCATAATTAGTTTGTTAGTTAATTGTTTAATTTTTTCGCCCCCTCGTTGTTTTTCTGTATCAGGTGGTACGGGTCGGCTTTTGCCAAAGAATCGCACACGGGGGCAAACAGGTGGCAAGGTTTTTGGCAAATCCGCTCAATTCTGGCATCAAAAGGGTATATCGTCTGGACCCGGGCCTCCTTCGACCTGAGGGGCCGGCTTCGATCTTTCCGACAACACGATGTTATAATCGGGCTGTTTATCCGCTTCTTTTTTATCGTTCTTGAAGACAGCAATGTTGATGTCTCCGCTTAAGTCCTGGATCACGCCGGACAAGTAATTTCTCCCGTCCTGCGATTGTTTGATCCATAACGCGCCTATTTTTCTGCTCATAATGTTTGTTGAATTAATTTTTACTTCGACCTTTTATTTTTCTCCACGCTCGTGCTTTGCCTCGAGCTCGCGTCCTGTTTTCTCGTACTCTGTCCAGTATTCCACCCATGTCGCCTTGATCTTTTCGAGGTTCTGTCTGTCAGCTCTCCTCGCCGCTTCGGCAAGAGCTTTCACGAATGAGCCGCCGTACTTCTCCATTGCCTCTATCGTCCAGTAATCTCTCGCGCCATCCATGATTTGTTTTTCCGTGCCGGTGATTAAAGTCATGGTGTTGGTTTTTTTATCCGATAATCGTAATCCCGGAACTCGACCAGCCGGCACATGCCGGCGACTCGGGA
>Ga0209212_1000953_pt1 | contig 51577 bp, 49 predicted proteins | sample RifGroC2_FD_183996 | JGI IMG/M metagenome (GOLD analysis project Ga0209212, IMG submission 183996) | Groundwater microbial communities from Rifle, Colorado, USA - Groundwater C2 (SPAdes) (version 2) | ecosystem: Environmental > Aquatic > Deep subsurface > Groundwater | place: Rifle, Colorado...
CCTTCTGCATCCAGAGAACGCGCAAGGAACCCGGACGGTATCCGGCCTGCGTGGAGGCATGCCCCGTGGGTGCGCGGAAATTCGGCAACCTGCTCGACCCCATGAGCGAGATCCGGTACGCGATCGAGCATAAACGGGTCTTCCGCCTGAAGGAGGACCTGAACACCAATCCCAAGTTCTATTACTTCTTTGCCTACGGCGGGTGAGGGGGAGGACGGTCATGAAAAACCTGATCAGGAACTTTTTCATCGCCGGCAGGCAGGTATTGATCGGCGACAAGACCTATTATGCGTGGATCGCCTTCCTGTCGGTCTTCATCCTGCTCGGCCTGAGCGCCTATGTGGACCAGTTGCACCGCGGCCTTATCACCACGGCCATGCGCGACCAGGCCTCGTGGGGCCTCTATATCTCTAATTTTACCTTTCTGGTGGGTGTGGCCGCAGCGGCCGTGCTGCTCGTGATCCCGGCGTACCTGTACAATTTCAAGCCTATCAAGGAGATCGTGCTCTTCGGCGAGCTGCTGGCAATCACGGCCATTATCATGTGCATCCTCTTTATCATGGTGGACATGGGCCGGCCCCTGCGGGTCTGGCATATCCTTCCGTTCATCGGTTCCATGCACTTTCCCTCGTCCCTCCTGGCCTGGGACGTGGTGGTGCTGAACGGGTACCTGGCGATCAACACGATCATCGTGTTCTACGTGCTCTACCAGCTCTCCATCGGAAAGGAGTACAAGATGTCGGTCATCGGGCCGCTCATCATCCTTTCGATTCCCTGGGCGGTCAGCATCCATACGGTGACGGCCTTCCTCTACAACGGCCTGTCCGCCCGGCCCTTCTGGAACGCATCGATCCTGGCGCCTCGCTTTCTGGCCTCGGCATTCTGCTCAGGACCGGCCATCATGCTGATCCTGTTCCAACTCATCCGGAAGAAGTCCGACGTGGAGATCGACGACCGCGCCATCTTCAAGATCGCCGAGCTGATCGCCTACGCCATGGGGCTCAATCTGTTCCTGCTCGGCGCCGAAGCCTTCAAGGAGTTTTATTCCGGTACCATCCATTCCTACCCCATCGAGTATCTCTACTTCGGCCTGCACGGAAAGACCGCCCTCGTTCCGTGGATCTGGTCGGCGACGATCCTGAACATCACCGCATTTTTCCTGTTCCTGTTCCCCCGGACGCGGGAGAACTTTACGACTCTGAACATTGGATGCATTTTCGTCATCATCGGTGTCTACATCGAAAAGGGCATGGGGCTGATCGTTCCCGGGTTCGTACCCGATACGCTCGGCGAGATATACGAATACATTCCCACGACGTCCGAGATAGTGATCACCATGGGCATCTGGGCTTTGGGTGCGATGCTCTATACAGTTCTGCTGAAATTCGCCGTCCCCATATATACGGGTAAGCTTCGGTTCGAGATGAAGGAACAGAAGAGCTATAAAGCATCCCCGTCGTGATCGCGCCGGCGGTCGCTCCGGGAAAAGGGGATCGAGCATAAAAAAAGGAGCAACGGCCAGCCGTTGCTCCTTTTTTCTGAACGTAAAACGGACACTTACTCTTTTGGCGTCTTGGACAGCAGCAGCATGACTACGCCCATGCCGCTTACCAGCAACATCAGGAAACCTGAGAAGTTTTTCCGCGAGCGAAGGTCCGCGAAGGTCCCTGAGATCCCCTTCTCGATATCGTCAAGCTTACGCGTGTACTCGCCGGTACGCTCCTTGACGAGGTTTACATCCACGGTGTGAAAGAGCGTCCGGAACTCGGCCTGGGTGCTGAAGAACGCCTGTTCCTGCTCTTCCGGATAGATGCCCGCCCGGCGGAGCGCCTTGATGCCGTCCTCGATCTCGGTGATCTTCTTTTCAACGAGGAACATGGCCTGTTTCATATCTTGTGCCCTGCCATAGGTATGGCACTTTGAGCAGCGCTGTTCGCTGATGATCTCGATGTTCGCCTTCTGGATATTATGGGAGCCGTGGCAAACAACGCAGTGCGGGCCCTTCCCCGATGTTCTGAGGGCCTTTCCATGACCGCTTTCATTGAAGTACCTCAAAATGCCGACGTGGCACCTGCCGCACAGATCGGGGATCTTGGCGTAGGGCGGGACTCCGATGAAGCCGCGCTGCTGATGGGACATGGCCAAAGACGGGTCTTTCGGATCACCGCCGTGGCAGTCGTGGCAGGTAATATCGTTCTGCGCGTGCCAGCTTTTTCTCCATTCATCGACGATCTCACGGAACACAGGCTTCATTCGCTCCGACGCGTGGCAGTCGATGCAGGCATTCTCCTCGATCCGTTCCCCCGACCAGGTCTTTGACATGAACTCGCGGGCGAAATCCTCCCGATAACCGGCGGAGGAGATGCCCGGGAGACCGGCGATCAGCAGCAGGGACAGTACCAGTGAACGCATCACGACCTCCCCCAGAACATGAGGATCACCCATAGCGCGAAAGCGGCGAGGAACATGCCGCGCAGGAACGGCCTCTTCATGATGTTCTTTTCTTTTTCCGTGTCGAAGAAGGGCCAGAACAGGAACAGAACGAAGAGTGCGACCTGGATGATCACACCCAGGAACTTGTTGGGAATGATCTTGAGCATCTGGTACGGCGCGAGCAGATACCACTCGGGCCGAATGCTCGCCGGCGTCCGGTAGGGGTCCGCCGGCATCGTCGCATCCCCGGGGAAGAAGAGGTTCGGCGCAAAGGTTATCAGGAAGAACATAACGGCCAGATAGACCATCACCATGAAAAGGTCCTTCTGGAAGAACCGGGGATAGTACGGATAGCCGTCGGGATGGTTCTTCTTGTGGTACTCTGTCCACGGCCGCTTCTCTTCCGCGGACAGTCCAAAGGGTGTCCCCGAGATGCCGATACGCTTGGTCAGGAACAGGTGGAGCCCCAGGAGCATCAGGAAAATGGGGGGGAGGATCGAAATATGGAAGGCAAAGAACCTGCTGAGCGTCGCTCCCGTAACCGACTCGCCGCCCCGCAGGACGTTGGCGACGAGATCACCCATATAAGGTACGGCTGTCGGAATGGCGGTCGCAACGGTCGTCGCCCAGTAGCTCAACTGGGTCCAGGGAAGCAGATACCCGCTGAACCCGAAGGCGACGGATACGAAGAGGAGAAGCGCGCCGACGATCCAGGTAAGCTCCCGCGGCCGCTTGTAGTTTCCCATGAGGAAAACCGTCAGCATGTGCGCGAAGACGACCCCGATCAGCAGGTTGCTGCCCATGACGTGCATCTGGCGGAACAGCCAGCCGAAGGGAACCTTGTTCATGATGCCCTGCACGCTCTGGAAGGCGTGGTCAGGATGGGGAACATAGTAGATGAGAAGGAGGATGCCCGTGATCACCTGGATCAGATACCCCGCGATGGTGACGACTCCCAGGGTATAGAAGATATTGATATTTTTCGGCACCCGGTATGCGCGGACCTCCTCTTCAACAAGGTCATTGATTCCGATCCGGACGTCGAGCCAGTTCCTCACACGATCCCACATAGTTTTCACCCGATCACGATATTTTCGCCGTCGACCCTGAGCGGCAGGACCGGAAGGGGTTTCGGCGGTGGTCCGGAGATAACATGCCCATCAAGATCGAAGGTGCCCGCATGGCATGGACAGAGTAGTTGACGGTTCTCTTTATCATAGTGGACGAGACAGCCGAGATGGGTACAGACGCGCGAGAGGGCGATCAGCCCCTTCCCGGGACGGTTTACGACGACCGCGGGGACATCGTTGAACACGATCTCCTTCGCGTATCCCAGGGGGATGTCGCGTTTCGCAATGACGAGTGTCCGGGCCTTTTCAGCCGTTCCGGGCGGGACGAGATAGCGGACGAGAGGGTAGAGCAGGGAGGCCAGCGTGGTGATGCCAAGGGCCGACAGTAACAATTGGAGAAAGCTGCGCCTCTTCATCACACCTCCCCAGTTTGCTGAAGAGAAACTTACTATAGTGAAGTTTCGAATTGCTGCTGATCATCGTATGATAGATCAGCTTTCGTTGTCAAGGGGAAAATGGTACAGTTGCAATGTCCAATATGTTTCATTGCATCAGGGGCAGGAACGGATCAAATCGTTCCCGCCGAATCCTGATCAGGACAGGAGAATTGAGGCATTCCGGAGCGCGGCTTGTCAGAAGCGCCCTTTAATCCTCTGTATGTCGTTTTTGACCGGATATTCCGCATCTTCGGCCCGAACAAGGGACCGGGGAGCTGAAGGGCGGCAGACAGGAAAATGTTGTCTGCGGTATTGACATCCATACTGCTCCTGTGATATAAAAACAGGTCTTCATAAAATTCTGTTTTAGAATTTGGAAGACTTCAGGGGGGGAATATGAAATTCATTCGCAGGCTGTGGGAGAAGGGACGTGGTGCGTTCAGCGCGGTCCTGGAAAAGCTCCGCGGGCCGCTTTCGCTCAAGGCGAAGCTGCTCATTCTGACGCTATTGACGGTGATCGTCGCGGGCGGCGGCACCATCTCGTATCTGTTCTATGATTTTACCCAGAACAACCCGAAATTCTGCGTCAGCTGTCACTTGATGCAGCCGGCCTATGACACCTGGGCGAAGAGCGAACACAAAGGCCTGAACTGCCACGACTGTCACCATCTGTCGATCCCGGAGCAGAACCAGCTGCTGATCAGTTTCGTTCTGCGCCGTCCGGACGACGTTCCGGACCGTCACGGGAAGGTCATCGCCGGACTGTCGAAGTTCTGCAACGAGTGCCACACGGAAGGGAAGGGGAAGAAGATCAACAGATCACTCTTCCACGCGAAGCACGTGTACATGGAACAGCTTGAATGCACCATGTGCCATGGCGAGGTCAAGACGGACAAGTCGGGGCTGCATTCATTTCTCCCGACGGAAAAGTTCTGTGTCAAGTGCCACAGCGGCAAGCAAGTGCATGGCGAGGGCATGGGCGGCCTGGCCTGCCTGAATTGCCATACGGACCGCACCAAGGACCTGAAGCCGGGCAGGAGAAAATGCCTCTACTGCCACAGCTCGGACCAGGGCGTTCGCGAGATTCTTGAAGAGGGCGGGACCATTGACGTCCGGCATTTCACGCCTGATCCGTCCGTGGTCAAGCGGGCCACGAAGATCGTCTATTCCGATAAGGCGCCCATGCAGTTCTACTGCTATGAATGCCATCAGGCGCATACGCCGGGCAAGGCCCGGCCGACAACGACGGACTGCCTGAAATGCCACAGCAAGATCCGGTCAGTCGGGAAGCACAAAATGCACTTGAACATGGACATGAAATGCCAGGATTGCCACAAGCCGCACATCTGGACGGTGACGGAAGCGTCGGCCCGCAAGGACTGCGTTGCTTGCCACGAGTATAAAAGTCCGAAGGCGTTCCTTTAGTGTCGTAAGGGCGACCATGGTCGCCCTTCTTGAGGGGGTGGGCATGCCCCCCCTGATCGTTCGGCGCGTCTTTTTGCCGGTGATAGCGTTTAGTACAGGAGAATTGCATTCCATCGACGAAAGGAGGTGAATCCTGAATGAAGAAATTTTTTGTGATCGCGTTGGTTGTTGCAGTAACGGTAGTCCTGGCAGCGTCGGCGTTCGCGGTTGGTCCGGGCAAGACTGTTGAATGGGACGGCAAGGGCGCGGGCAAGGTCGTGTTCGACGGCAAGGTCCATGCTGATAAGGGCTCCAAATGCGCGGATTGCCATCAGTCCGGTCTCTTCAAGATGAAGAAGGGTAGCGATACCCTGACCATGAAGGACATGGAAGCTGGCAAGAACTGCGGTGCCTGCCACAACGGCACCAAGGCTTTCGGCGTGAAGGACGCAGCTACCTGCGCCAAGTGCCACACGAAGTAGATCTGTTATTATTGTGCAGTAAAAAACCCTCACGGGTCATTCCGTGAGGGTTTTTTTTGTTGGCGGGAGAGCATGAGAATCGAACTCACCTTCCCCAGCGCAGGCTGAGGAACAACGGATTTGAAGTCCGGGACGGGCACCAGCTCCGTACGCTCTCCCGTTCTGTAGAGGGCCGAGGGATGAAGGAAAACCGCGGATCAATGCAGAACGGCTATGAACGGATTATACTTGAGACATTGTCAGCGTGCAACGGTTTTTTCCCGGCGCCTGAAGCAGGCAGAGAAACTGTCCCTCTGTTGTCACGCGTCTTTACCGCTCATGAGATTGTGCGCCGCATCCAGTTCGTTGTGCGCGCCGAGCAGAACAAGAATGTCCCCTGCTTTGAGCCGAAAGTCCGGGCCGGGATTTGTGATGGCCTTTCCATTTCTCGCCACGGCGATGATGGTCGCCCCCGTGGCGTTCCGGATATCAAGCTCCCGCAGGCTTCTGTCAGCGGACGGTGATCCTTCCGGGACCTGAAAATTATCAACCGTGGAGCCTCCGAAAAGGGCGGCAATGCGTCCGATATTCTCCTGTTCCAGCGATATGCCGCGCAGCATTTTATACCCCTCGAAGCGGATCAGGCTTATCTGGTTCGCGATGACGTTTGCGGGGATGTGATATTGGTGCAGGACGCGCGAGAAAATCTCGATCGATGTTTCGAACTCCTCGGGGATCACCTGGTCGGCGCCGAGCTTGTAGAGGCCATCGACCTCCAGGGAGTACCGCGTGCGGACCAGGATGAAGATCGTGCCGTTGAGCTGCCGGGCCAGCCGCACGGAGATGCGCGTGGCCGCATAATCGGAGATGGCGAATACGATGGCCTTGGCGCAGTCGATCCCCGCACGCCTGAGCACATCTGGCCGGGTGATGTCGCCGTAAATGATCGGCTCTCCCTCGCTTCGCGCCGTCCGGATGGTATCGGCATTCACTTCAAGGATCACATAGGGGATGTGTGTGGCCTTCAGCGTTCTGGCCAGATTTCGGCCGTTGATGCCGTAGCCCGCAATGATGGTGTGTCCTGCCAGAGAGCAGGTATCGCCCTGAGGCTGGACCGGCCGCAGGCCGAAGGGCAGACGGTCGACAAGCCAGGGGCTGAACTGGATGACAAAGGGCGTTGCCAGCATGCTCATGATGGACGCAGTGATAAAGGTCTGGAACAGGTCGCCGCTGATCAGCCCCTTCGCCTGCCCCTGCTGTGCCAGCAGGAAGGCGAATTCTCCGATCTGCGCCAGGCCGAGTCCGGCGAGCAGGGCGCTGCGGATAGGATAGCGGAGCGCCTTCGCGGTGATGATGACGATAGCGGCCTTGACGAAGACAAGCAGGGCTGTCAGGGTCAGCAGCCACACCCAGTGAGCGACGAAATAGTTGATCACCAGCAGCATGCCGATGGAGATGAAAAAAATGCTCGAAAAATAGTCCCGGAAGGGGATGATGTCAGCCACGACATGATGGCTGTATTCGGATTCTGATATGATCAGCCCCGCCAGAAAGGCGCCCAGGGCAAGGGACAGGCCGAGACGATAGGTGACCCAGGCGGTACCCAGGCAGATCAGTACGATCAGCAGAAAGAACATCTCCCGGTTCTTGAGGCGGATCACCTGGTGCAGGAGCGAGGGGACAACCTTGCGGGCGATAAAAAAGACGGCAACAACACCGGCAGCCGAGGTTCCGAGCGTGGTCAGAACTGAGACGGCCGTAACGGTTCCGGCGGCGCTTGCCTGGCCCAGCACAGGAAGCAGAAGCATCATCGGCACAACGGCAATGTCCTGGAACAGAAGTATCCCCGTGGCAAGCCTGCCGTGGGCCGAGTCGATCTCGACGCGGTCAGCGTACATTTTGAGGACAATGGCCGTGCTGCTGAGAGAGGCAAGAAAGCCGAAGAACACGGCCTGCGGGACGGGAAAACCAAGAAAGAGGGAGATGCCGGTGGCGACAGCGATGGTCATGAGCACCTGGACGGCGCCGCCGATCAGAAACTGCCTGCCTGAGCGGATGATGTCGGTCAGAGAGAATTCGATGCCCACCGTGAACAGCAGCAGCACCACGCCGATCTCGGCGAGGCGTTCAACTATGCTCATTTCGGTGATGAAAGCCGCGCCGTGGGGGCCGATGACCACGCCGGTGATCAGGAATCCCACAATGGCCGGTAGCTTCATCTTATGAAAAATGAAGGTGATGGGGAGCGATACAGCCAGCAGGATAATAAGTTCCCGTAGTATGATTATCTCGTGTTCGGGCATTGGCTCCCCTTGCAGCTTCGACAGAAAAAAAAGAGGGCACGGGGTTCGCTTCAGCGCAACACGCGTTTATCCCCGATGCGTTGCGTCACCTTCTGCGTGTCGAAATATTCCAGTATCGGGACGGCAAACTTGCGCGACGTTTTCGCGAGGTCCCGAAATTCGGCCACGGTGATCTCTTTCTTATCCTTCAGATGGCTGAGAAGATCGGCGCGCATCTTCTCGACCACGCCCCTGTGCAGGTGGAGTGAATCATTGATGCGTACGGTCCTGCCTTCATCGGCGAGCAGTTTCAGGAGGTCGCGGGCGTCCTTGTCGGTGATCTTGAGCAGCGCCGGGAGCTCCTCCCGGAGGGGGGGCTGTGCTCCGCCTTTTTGGATGGCGTCCACGATGCTGTTTTTGATCTCGCCGGGAGCCTGGCCGCTGCCTGGCTTGAAGGAGGGGAGCCGCAGCTTCGAACCTTCGGCGTCGAGCAGCTTCCGCTTAACCAGCCCGTCAACGCTCATGGCCAGGACCCGGGGATGCAGCCGGATCCTGAGCATGCCCTTCAGTTCCTCCTTGTCGATACCCGGCTTGAGGGGGTTGTTCTTATGAAAGGCTTCGATCAATGCCAGGATGCGCGCGTCCAGATCGGTAAGATGGCTGCTGTGCACATAGAGGGAGTCAGTGCGCAGGATCGCTTTTTTCTGGGTTGCTGTTGCGAGCGCGTCCATGACGACCTGTTTCTCCGCAGCCGTGGAGCCAACGATGTCCGCCTCCTCCATCCCGGCGACGCCTTTTCCTGCGATCAAGACCGGTAGTTTTTCCTCGAGCCCGCCCTGCAAGAGAGTCTCAAGGTTCTTGAGAGACGCGGCCATGGTGCTCTTCCGGTGCCTGCGGGGCTGGGGATCGAGCACCACACCGCCGCCAAGCGTTTCCAGGGGGGAGTAGAACCGGATGATGAACCGATCTCCGTGCTGGATGATCACAGGATCTTCCAGCCGGAACTGAACAAAGCCCTCATCTCCAGGCTGGAGCTCATTGCTGCCGATCAGTGCTGCCCTGCCGATAGCCTCCTGGGTCGAATTATAAAAGCGGATGCGTGATCCGGTCTTGAGCACTCGCGACGCCTGCTTCAGCAGTGACAGCCGGACGTCAACGTTCCGTGTAGGCTTGAAGAAACCCTTGCTCACGATGGTGTCGCCGCGCGACAGATCGTCCTTCTCAACGCCTTGCAGGTTCACGGCGGTGCGCTGGCCCGCAACGGCGCGCGTCACCGGTTTGTTGTGGGACTGGACGCCGCGCACCTTTGTTTTGACGCCCGCCGGCAGGATCTCCACTTCCTGTTCAAGGCTGATGGCGCCGGAAAGGATCGTTCCCGTAATGACCGTGCCGAAGCCCTTCATGGTGAATACGCGGTCGATGGGCAGCCGGAGAATGCCATCCGCAGACTTTGGCGAAACGTCCCGTGAAAGTTTGTCGAGCTCCGCAACGAGCTGCGGAAGGTTCTCTCCGGTGAGCGAGGAGACAGGGACCAGGGGCGACTTTTCCAGGAAGGTGCCCTTTACGAACTGCCGCACCTCGTCCTTGACCAGATCGAGCCAGTCCTTCTCGACGGCGTCCATCTTGGTCAGCGCTATGATGCCCTTTTTGACCGCCAGGAGGTCGCAGATGGCAAGATGCTCGCGCGTCTGGGGCATGATGCCTTCGTCCGCTGCGATGACGAGCATCACCACGTCGATGCCGCCCACGCCGGCTAGCATGTTCTTGATCAATCCTTCGTGGCCGGGCACGTCCACGATGCCGAGACGGCTGCCGCCCGGCAGGTCAAGGGAAGCGAAGCCGAGGTCCAGGGTGATGCCCCGTGCCTTTTCTTCTTTCAGACGGTCCGGGTCCGTGCCCGTCAACGCCTTGACGAGGCTCGATTTTCCGTGGTCTATATGTCCGGCAGTGCCGAGGATGACGTATTTCATAAGTAGTGCGGTAGACAGTAGTCAGCAATCAGTAGACAGCAGACCGTGAACAGTAAACAGCTGACAGTACATAGTAAAGAGTATACAGCAGACTGAAAGTAAAGAGAGAAGCAGAAAAGGTTTTTGAATTCAACCCTGCATGCTGTTTACGGCATGCAGTCTACGTTAGAATCTTTTTCACCGCTTCAACGATCTTTCCGATCTCGCCGTCATTCAGCGTCCGGGGGTCGAAGAGGACCATCCCTTCCTTTATGCGTGTGATGACGTGGGGTTTGTCGATCCGCAGGCGCGATTCGATCTGGTTCGCACTGAGGCGGTCATGGGCCAGGGCAATGACCCTGGTCGGAAGATTGCCCATCGGGAGGGCCCCGCCGCCGGTCTGGGACTGCTCATCCTGCACTGTGGCTGCCAGTCCCGTGATGCCGAGAGCGCGAAGGCCCCCGGCCAGGAGCGAAGCCTTGCGTTCGATCTCCTGCAGCGGCTGTGTGAGCATCCAGAGCGTGGGGATATCGCGCGCCGCCTTTTTCATGTCCAGGTACTGAGCAAGGGTCGCTTCGAGGGCAGCCAGCGTGAGCTTGTCGATGCGCAGGGCACGGGCGAGGGGATTCGCCCGTATGGGATCGAGAAAGGACGTTCTCCCGAGTACCATGCCGGCCTGAGGGCCGCCCAGCAGCTTGTCGCCGCTGAAGGTCAGAATGTCCACGCCAGCGTCCATGGCCTGCTTTACCGTGGGCTCGTCGCCGACGCCGTAGGATGCCAGGTCAAGGAAACTGCCGCTTCCCAGGTCCCACATAACCGGGATGTTGTGCTTTTTTCCGAGTCCGGCCAGCTCCTGGGCCGAGACCTCCTTGGTGAAGCCGACGATCTTGTAGTTGCTCGTATGGACCTTCAGCAGCAGCCCCGTATTCTCGGTGATCGATTTTTCATAGTCCTTCAGGTGGGTCTTGTTCGTCGTGCCCACCTCGCGAAGTTTCGCACCGCTCCGCTCCATCACCTCGGGAACACGGAAGGAGCCGCCGATCTCGACAAGTTCACCGCGTGAGACGATCACTTCCTTCCCCCGCGCCAGGGTATTCAGGCAGAGCAGCACGGCAGAGGCGTTGTTGTTCACTGCCGTGGCGGCTTCCGCACCGGTCAGGCGCCTGAGTATGTTCTCGACATGGATATACCGCTTGCCCCGATCACCGGCAGGGATGTCGTACTCAAGGTTCGAATAGCTGCCGCTCACCTCGATCATTCGCCGTATAGCAGTCTCGCTCAGGAGGGACCGGCCGAGATTGGTGTGGACCACCACGCCCGTGGCGTTGATGACGGAACAAAGGCTCGGCTCATTCAGTTCGAAAAGGATCCGCTCTGCTTCGATGAGGATCTGCTCAGCCGAAAGGCCTGCTTCGCTTCCTGCAGGCGGTCCGGCGAGGATCCTTTTGCGCGTACGGTCCAGGGCGGTCCTGAGCGCTTCCAGCACCAGGACCCGGGGATGTGAGTCAAGCCACTGCTGAGTCTTGTTCTCTTTCAGCAGTTCGTCCACAGCAGGAAGCTTTTTGAGCAATTCTTTCATAGAATTTACCATAGCATAGTTATACGGGAATATCAACAGTAAGGGGACAGTCCCCTTCGCCCAGGGGGGACTGTCCCCTTGCCGGATTTTATTGCTTGCCCTTTTCCTCGGTACTAGAGTATAATATTTTTCTACCGAACAGTTCTACCAAATATGATAAGGAGTCAGGTGCATGGCGGAAGAAGATCAGGCCAAGGCGGCGGAGGCCGGCCCGCAAGGGAGCGGGTCCCGCAGCGCGATCAAACAGTGGAAAGAATGGACGCTTCTCGCCATCCTTGTTCTATTTGTTTTGGTCCTGGCAGCGGTCTTTCTTACCCGCGAAGGGAAGAAGGGCCCGCGGCCAGGAGCAATTCGGGAAGGCAGCACCGCTCCGGACTTTGCTCTGCCGGCCCTTAACGGAACGTACGTCAGCCTGTCGGACCAGAAGGGCAAAGTCGTACTGGTCCATTTCTGGGCTACCTGGTGCCCGCCCTGCGTTGAGGAAATGCCTGATCTGGAGCGGCTCTATCAGGAATTCCGGGGCCCCGATTTCGAGGTGCTGGCCATCAGCGTGGACGAGGAAGGTCCGGGCAAGGTGCGGGCCTTCATGCAGAAGAACCGCCTCTCCTTCCCGGCGCTGATGGATCCGGGACGGTCCGTCGCATCGAGCTACGGCACGTTAAAATATCCTGAAACATTCATCGTGGACCGTTCGGGCGTGGTCCGGCACCGGGCGATCGGATCATGGGACTGGAACGAGCCGGTGAACAGGGAAAAGATACGGAAACTGCTCGGGACAAGGTGATAAAATGTCGGATCTCTTGATAACCATTGCTGTGCTGTTCCTTATGCTCTGCGCTGTCATCAGGTTCAATCGGGGCCTCGGCTGGTGCTGAGGAGCAGAACCTGGTCCCTTCTGTAGAGGGGAGAACAAGTCCACCGACCGCACGGACGGTGAACAGTAGTAACAGCTCATGAAAAAGAACCTTCTTGTCTTCCTGGGAGCGCTTGCAGCGTGCTGTCTTGCCGTTCTCGCCTGGATACTCATTGTCATCAACAGCCTTCCTGATGTTTCTCTCCTGAAACAGTACCGTCCTGATGCGGCGGCCGAGGTGTTCGACCGTGAGGACCGCATACTCACGCAGTACTACGAGCGGAAGTTCCGTATCCGTATTCCGATAACCAACCTGCCCGACATGGTCATTCATGCTGTCACTACCGCAGAGGACGATACCTTCTTCGATCATGGGGGGGTGAATTACCGGGCGACCTGGGAGGCACTGCTGCATGACGTAAGGCAGCGCCGGTTCGCGCGGGGCGGCAGCACAATCACGCAGCAGATGATCAAGAATGTATTCCTCTCACGGGAAAAGACCATTAACCGCAAGATCAGGGAGTACGTTCTTGCCCGCAGGGCCGAAGAGATCCTGTCCAAGCGCAGGATCCTGGAGATCTATCTGAACGAGGTGGAGTGGGGCGAGAACATCTACGGCATCGAGGCGGCAAGCCGGGCCTATTTTGACAAGCATGCATCGGAGCTGAGCGCCGCCGAGGCCGCGCTGCTTGCCGGCATGCTGCCCAACCCCCGGTTCTTCGATCCCCTCAAACGTCTGGACAAGGCTAAGGCCCGGCAGGATCGGGTGCTGTTCAATATGTTTCAGGCCAAGTTGCTTACTGAGGACGAATATGGTGCCGCGCAGACCGCCCCTTTGGCGCTCAGGACCGGATCGTCAGGGAGGTTCGATCTTTCGGCCCTGGCCGGCAGGAACGGCCGCCCTTGCTATCAGAAGATCCTGGAGCAGATCCTCCTCGACAGCTACTCGGACCACGCGCTGTACCGCCAGGGGATCAAAGTGCGCACCACGCTCGACAAGGACTTGCAGGAGCGGTTGTGCTCCTGGATGCGCGAGGAACATGACAACGGCGGAACAGCGGCGGACCATGTTGCTGCTGCGGTGCGGCCTCCGATCCTGGTCGTGAAGGAGGGTGGTCAGATCCGGGCGATCGTCTGTGTCAGGAATGCGGAGGCAGCCCGATTACTGCTCGATTCGCTCAATCCCCGGGAGCGGGAATACGAGGTCGAGGAGGTCTTGTTCAGTTCTATCATGATGGACGATATCATCGTGTCCGTGGAAACGGTCGGCGACGGGCAGGAACTTCAGACAGGCCGGTGATTCTGCAAAACCGAGAAAGGGCAGTTGGAACCACGGATGAACACTGTCAAGGCCGTAAGGCAAGGCTTATATCGGACGCTTCATCATGAAAAGAGCATTTGGACGCGGATAAAATCCGATAAGATCGGATAAAAAAAGACAAACAACTCTTTTGCTGTTGAAAATGAATCACCTTTGGGGTGAAGGCCCTTTCTGTCCGAATGCTGGGTTTTACCCAAGAAAAGCTGCGTTCACCCCGTTAGAAGATTCGTATTTCTAACGGGGTGAATCTGCGGCCAACTGCCGTTTTCAGGTGCATTCGTTCGGTGATGTTGTTTATTCGGAGAACGTTTTGCACTATCCGTCCTTATCCGCTGTTTTCGATTTTATCCGTGTCCAATAACGTTTTTCCGGTTTTACTGCTTCCGATCAGAACTCGATGTTCGGCCTGAGGATGAACTGGAACTCATCGTTCTGCCGGTTCGTCCCGAGGCTGCCTGTGTATTTCTTCGCCGACTCCCAGACGAAACCGACCGCAAGGGCGGGAGCCATCTTCCGGCTCTCGAGGGGCCATTTCTTCTCAATGAAAAAATAGTGGCGAATGGCGCTGAAAGTCCTGCGGTCCATGTCGAAGGTGTATTCGAATCCGCTGTTATCGAGGAACGAGGACCGTGACGGCTTGTAGTCGAGCCTGCTCCGGCGCATGGACAGGAACAGGATGTCCGTGATCTCAGGATGTTCATGAAGCTTCAGGCCGAGACGGAAACTCCAGCTCAGCTTCCGTTCCGGCGATTTCCGGTCTCCCTTGACCTTCCATTCGAATTCCCGCCAGTTGTCCCGTATCAGCACGTTGTCCTTGATGTGGCGATCTCCAACGCTCATCAGGAGGCCCGAGTAGCCCTTGCCTTTCACATCCGGCTTTTCCGGAATATCGAAATCCACCACGTTCCCAAAAAAGAGCGAGACTGCGTAGGGCTCCTGGAACCCGGCGGTCACCGCCTTCACCCAGTTGAAGCTCCCTGAAACCTCGGCATTGTCATAGAACCGGGTGTGGTTCTTGCGTATATACGCGCCCGCGTAAGGCAGAGGGTTCACACTGGCTTCGAGCACCATGAAGCGGGGGATAAGGGACCCCGATAGGAGCGCCTGGTAGATCTCCGCCTCTTTTTTCTCGCCGAGCTGGGGGATGGGCTTGCTGGTGAGCGCCAGGAAAAGAGCGACGTTTGAATAGTAGGCGTCCGTTTCAATTTCCAGGTCGAACCATCGCTCGCGGCCTTTTTCGTTTGTTGCTGCTCGGTCTGTCTGCTGTTCGTCAGAGTGTTCTGCAGAGACGGGAAAGGGAAGGAAAAGTACCAGGAGCAACAGAAGGAGGGCAGGGTAAGAATATCGTCTGGGCATTACTGCGACTGACTGGGCCATGGAAGTAGTATAGCATACCGCGACACGAAGGCCGCAACCAAAATCCGCCACCCCCGCTCCGTGTCATACATCTTATTGCTGCGGGACGGAGACGGAGGAAGACTCGCCCCGCCCGTCTCATATAAAATAGGACGCGGGACGGGGAAGGCGCGAAGAAAGACAATAAACAGATGAAGATCTTGCCTTGTGAAATGATTTCAGCTCTTACTTCGTGCCTTAGCGCCTTTGTGACAAGTTTTGGTTTAAAGAAAAGCCGGCGAGCTTATCACGTTTTGAGGATAAGCAGCATACACGGTCGGGCCAGAACAGCCTCAGGCCATAACAGCCTCGCGCAGCTTCACGGACATGATGCGCGAGCAGCCCGGCTCCTCCATGGTGATCCCGTAGAGCGCGTCGGCCGTCTCCATGGTCCGTTTGTTGTGGGTGATCAGGATGAACTGGGAGCGGCTGCTCATTTCCCTCAGCAGGCGCGTGAAGCGCGTCACGTTCGATTCGTCGAGAGGCGCGTCCACTTCGTCGAGCATGCAGAAGGGGCTCGGCTTCACCAGGAAGGCCGCGAAGAGCAGCGCGATGGCTGTGAGCGCCCGTTCTCCGCCCGACAGGAGTGTGATGCTCTGGAACTTCTTGCCCCGGGGCTGGGCCACGATCTCGATGCCCGACTCAAGAATATTGGCCTCGTCCAGCAGGACCAGCTCGGCCTTGCCGCCCTCGAAGAGCAAGGAGAAGACCTCCTTGAACTTTTCGTGAATGGCGTTGTAGGCCTCGAGGAAGAGCTCCCGCGTTTCGCCGTCGAGTTTCGCGATGGTCTTCCGCAGGTTCTCCATGGATTCAGTGATGTCCTGCTGCTGCGCGCTCAGGAGATCGTGTCGTTCCTTCAGGTCAGCGTACTCCTGCAGCGCGTCCACGTTGATGGGGCCCATCTGGTCGATCTTCTGGCGCAGTTCGTCGACGCGGGCCTTCGCCTCGTCCACATTCAGTTCGAACTGTCCGAGCTCGCGTACAACGGCCTCGAGCTCCACATGGTAGCCCGTCCAGATAGCGTCCTTCAAATGTTCGATCTTCATACGGAGCTCGGTCCGCTTCACTTCGTTCGCTGAGAGCCGCTTCTGGGCCGCCTCGATGTCGTGCCGGACCTCCTTTGCCTGCTCCTCAATGCCCCGGAGACCGTCGGCGGATTCGCGGTACGCCTCCTGCCTGGCAACGAGCACCTCCCGGTCCGCGTCGCGGACCACGATGCGATCCTTGATCTCCGCTTCGGCCTCGGTGATCGCCTTTTCAGACTCCTGCAGTTTCACGACGATATCGGCCAGTTCCTTCTCTCGGCCGTCCAGCCGATTCTGAAGCTCCCTGCCTGAGTGCTCAAGCTGCGCGGCGTTCGCGGCGGCAGCATCCTGCTTTTCCTGGAGCGACGCGACGGCCATGCGCAGCTCGGTGATCTCGGCGCGGGCCGATTCGAGCGATTCCTTCTGGTCGGTCAGATCTTTCTGGAGGGATTCGATGGCGGCCTGGGCCGAGGATTTACCGTCCTCGAGACCTTGGAGCAGGACCGTTGATCGCTCGATACTCGCGGCCAGTTCTGTCCGGCGCTCCGCGCGGCCTGCTGCTTCATCGGCAAGGGCAGCAACGCGCTGGCTTGTACGCGCCGTCTCATCGCGAAGTGAAGCTGCGTCCTTCTCCCTGTTCACAAGTTCGATCTCGGTCTGGTGGATCTCACGGGAAAGCTCCGCCTCCCGCGCCTTGTTGTCGTCATGAGAGCGTTCCAGCTCCCGGACCCCGGCCACGAGCTCTTCAACGCGGCGGGAGAGAGCGGCTGTTTCCTGCTCCAGGTCCTTGATCTCTCGCCGCTTCGCCAGGATGCCCCGTCCGCCTGCGTCTGCGGTGGTGCCGCCGGTGACCGCGCCCCAGGGGTCCACGATCTCGCCGTCGAGGGTCACGAGGGTCTTGTGGAACCCGTTGTGCTCCCAGAGATGCAGGGCGGTCTGCATGGTGTCCACGACCACCACGTCGCCCAGCAGGTACTGGGCCAGGTCGTTGAAGTTATCTTTGCAGCGCACCACCTGCAGCGCCGGTCCGATCACGCCGCTGTGGCCGTTCTTCACAAAGGCCTCGGTCTTGATCTCCCGGGGCGATCGGGGCACGAAGGTGCTGCGGCCGCCGCTTTTGCTCTTCAGAAAGTCGATTGCCTTGAGGGAATCGGTCTGGGAATCGACCACCACATACTGCAGCCGGTCGCCCAGCACCGCCTCGATGGCCGCTTCGTACCGTGGTTCCGTCTCGAGCATGTCCGCCACGAGGCCGTGGATCTTTCCCAACCGCTCGCCGTTGCCGTTCTCTTTCCGGGCCGACATGACGGTCTGCACGCCTTTCTGGTAGCCTTCCAGGCTCTGCTCCAGCTCCAGGAGCGAACGGAGCCGGGAGTTCCTGTCCGACAGCCGGTCCTTGGCCTCGCCGAGGTTCGTTTCGGCCGTCTTTTTATTTGCCGTGGTCTCTTCGATGCGAGCGATGATGCTGCGGCGCTCTTCCTGCAGCGCGTCCCCGCGCTCCGCTATCTCGGCGAGTTCGCGCTCTCTCGTCTGGAGCGCGAGAGTGCTTTCCTGAAGGCGTTGTTCGAGCTCACCAGTCTCTTTGCGGCCCCGCTCCGATTCCTCGTCGAGCTGGCTAAGGCGGGCCTGAAAAGTGGTGATCCGCGAGTGTTCAGCCGCTGACTCGGTCACGGCCGAGTATACTCCTGCCCGGGTCTCTTCCAGCTGCTGCTCCTTGCTGCGCAGGTTCTCTGCAAGGCCTTCGATGACCGTGGTCCGCTGTTTCAGCCGGCCGTTCTTCTCCTCCATGGCCGAGGCCATGGTCCGCTGTTCTTCCGCGCCCCGGGACCGGGCCTCGGCAACGCGCGCGATCTCCTGGGTGAGATATTCCCGGTCGGCAAGATCGCGGGCCCGTTGGTCCGTAAGGGACGCGATCTGGCTTTTCGACATCTCAACGCGGTGTTCGGCGCGGGCCAGGGCGCTCTCGGTCTCGTGGATCCTGTTCTGGAGCGTCGTAAGCTCCCGTTCAGCGGCCAGGGCGTCGGCGCGCGCCTCTTCAATGGCCGACTCGGCCTTGCTGAGGGAAGCGTGCAGTTCCGTTGATCCGTTCTCGAGGCTGCGGAACTCCTCGGTTGCAGCGTTCCATCCGAGCCCGAGGTTCGAGTACTCCACGGCGGACAGGCGATAATCCAGGTCCTTCATCTCGGACCGCAGTTTCTGGTACCGTTCGGCCTTCTTGGCCTGGCGGTCGAGAGAATTGACCTGCCGCTTCACCTCGCTCAAAATATCGTTCACGCGGACCTGGTTCTGCTGGGTTGATTCGAGCTTGCTCAGGGCCTCCTGCCGCCGGGCCTTGTACTTCATCACGCCCGCCGCTTCCTCAAAGAGGAACCGCCGGTCCTGGGGCTTGGACGACAGGATCTGGTCGACGCGGTCCTGCTCGATGATGGCATGGACCTTGGCGCCCACGCCGGCGTCCATCATCAGGTCGCGGATGTCCTTCAGACGGCAGGGGATCTTGTTGATGTGATATTCGCTCTCGCCGGAGCGGAAGAGCCGGCGGGTGATCTCGATCTCGTTGTAGTCGCCGAATCCCGGAGGAAGCTGGCCCGCCATATCGGTCAGCGTCAGGGTGACCTCGGCCATGCCCGTGGGCTTGCGGCTCTCTGTCCCGTTGAAGATGACGTCCTCCATCTTGTCGCCCCGCAGGTGCTTGGCGCTCTGTTCGCCCAGTACCCAGCGGATGCCGTCGGAAATATTGCTCTTTCCGCACCCGTTGGGGCCGACCACGGCGGTTATGCCGGGCTGGAACACGACGGAGGTCTTGTCGGCAAAGGATTTGAAGCCGGTCATCGTGAGGGACTTGAGCTGCATAGGTCTCCTTAATAAAGGCAGAGGGCAGGGTGCAAGGGGCCGGTGAACAAAAAAAGCTTAAGAAACAGATCGCAAGGCTGTACAGAGCGCCCTGTGCGCCATGCTCTTTGCTCTATGCTTGTTTGACGATGGTATATAGCACAAGAAACGGGGTTTGTAAAGATTAAAATATCAAGGTAAGGTATTGATTTTCGGCTCCTATACTACATATTGTGGTTTTTGGCGGTTTCTTTTGGGGGGAAAGGACCCCGGAAAAGGCCTGATCAGCGCTGGAATATCATATTTCCCGCTCCTCCAGGCGGCGCAGGCCCATGCGCAGAGGCAGCAGCAGGGCCAGCAGGTTCAGGACCAGCACCAGCACAAAGGAGAGGGTGATCCAGGCCCAGCCCGAGGCAGGAATGGTCCGGCCCATCGTCTGGGCCGTAAAGATGCGGTACACGGGCCAGGCCTCGAGGGTGATGATGCTGCCGATGAACAGCATGGTAAGCAGCATGTACACGATACCGCCGAAACCTGTGGGGATCTGGGCCGCGTTCTCATGCCTGAACCGGGGGAATACGGCCCCAAGACCCACGCCGAGGCTGGTGATGCCGAAGGTCATCAGAAAGACCGTGCCTGCAGAAAGATACATCATGAAGGGCGTCACCTTCAGCAGCAGGTTCGAGATGACGATCAGTATCTCGGCCAGCACCAGCAGGGGCAGGAGGCTGCTCCAGAACTTGGCCCAGAGGAACTCGCGCAGGGGAAGCGGCGAGGAGCGCAGGATCCAGAAGGCTTCGCCCTCAAGGCTCACGGCAGGGAACACGAACCGGACCGCCACGGCCGAGACCACGAAGCCCACCATGCCGAGGTTCAAAAAGGAGATCAGGTTCTGGAGAAAGAAGGTCGGCATGGCCGCCCGTTCAAGGGGCAGCAGTTTGAAGCTGTAGAGATAGACGATCATGAGCGCCATGAGCAGAAAGAGCTGGGACCACTGGGACGTATCGCGGAAAAAGAGCTTCATGTCCTTCAGCACCACGGCGCGCATCTTTCCCGGAAAAGGGGATGAGGCAATGGCAAAGAAGCGCTCGGCAAGCTTTGAGCGGGAGATGGGCGCTTTCCTGCCTTCCTGGGACCGGGACCATCCCTGTACATAGATCTTTTTGCTGATCCATTCGCCTGCAACCAGGCCCGCAAGGGCCGTGCTCCAGAGCATCAGCAGAAAGAATACGGCATCATTGGCGCGTCCCTTCAGCAGCGGGCCCAGGGCGTCGGCCGTCCAGGAACTGGGCAGGAGCGGCGAGACAGGCGCGCGCATGGCCGTGAGATACTGGACAAGGGTCGGAAAGGTGTCGGGGTCCACGAGCTTTTCCGGCTTCAGCATGCGGAACAGAACATAGAGCACGACAAAGGAAAGGAGGCCGAGCAGGACGAGGATGTCCTTTGCCCGGCGAGCGGGAAAGGCATTCACGAGCAGCATGGTCACGATGATGCCGATCACCGCGGGGATGATCAGAAAGGGGACCAGGCTCAACAGCAGGCCCGCATAGTAGTGCCAGGACGCGCGGAAGACCGTGCCGTAGGCGATGAAAACCGGCAGGCCGTAGATCAGCACCATCCACGAGGAGTCGATCGCGGTCTCGAAGAACTTGGCCCGGTAGATGTTCTCGACGGGCACGGGCGCGGAATGGAGTATGTCGAGCTCGCCGGAGATGTAGTAGGTCGAGAGGGACGTGACGATGTTGCTGAAGACCAGGATCGAGAAGAACGTGAGCAGGATCATCGAGAGCAGGCGCAGGGCCAGCAGATCGCCCAACCCCTCGATGGTGCGGAAGTAGCTGAGCACCCGGAAGGAGATGCTGTACATAAAGGCCCAGAACCCGGCGCCGAGCAGCAGCAGCGCCGTGGTCTTGAGCGTGTCGCCGCGCTGCAGCCGTGTGAGCCTGTTCTTGAGGGACTGGAGCCGTGGTGTCAGGAGGATCAGCATAGCGCGGCCTCCGGCCGAAAGTGGAATTTATGGGTCTTTTGGCTATTATGTGGGTCGTTAAATTGTCTCTGTGCTGATTTCTGTTCTATACACTTTTCATCTCTCTTTGTTACCTTTCTTGTGCGCCCAAGAAAGGTAACCGAAAGAAGGGCGCCCGACGAAAATTCTTAACGCCATGCTCTCTGCCCGGTCCATCACCAGCCTGCTACCAGCCGTTCCGCAAGGCGCGAAGGAAGGCCGGCCCTGATGATCTTTTCCTGGCAGGCCTGTATATCATACTCCGTGCGATGGAAAAAGACGACCTCTTTTTCCCGGTCATAGACCAGGAACGCGGCGCGCGGGTCACGGTCCCGGGGCTGGCCCACGCTGCCTGGGTTGATAAGGTAACGTTTCTTTTTTTCGAGATGCAGCTCTTTTGCGCCTTCGATGGCAAAGGCCTTTCCCGAAAGGCTGTAGGCGGTCCTGAGGTGCGTATGGCCGAAGAAGCCGGGAGTGGGCGAGCCTTTGATCTTTGCGAGCAGAGCAAAGCCTTCCTTCACATCCTCCTTTGACAGGATGTAGTGGTCTGTATCGTGGATCTTTCCGTGAAAGATAAAAAAACCGTACATGGTCTGCTCTGCCGGAAGGCCCCGCAGGAACTGGCGGCTCTCTTCAGTAAGTTGTTCCCGCGTCCATTGAATGGCCCGCATGGCCGCGGCATTGAAGTCTGTCGGTACCTTCAGTCCTGCTGCGCGGGTATCGTGGTTTCCCAGGATGCAGGCAATGCCCTCGCGCCGTACGATGTCGATGCACTCGTTGGGGCTCGCGTTGTAACCCACGATGTCGCCCAGGCAGAGGACAGCATCGACCTTCAATTCGGCGATGCGCGCCAGCACTGCAGTAAGGGCTTCGAGGTTCGAGTGGATGTCCGAGATGATAGCGTAGCGCATGGTTCATTATATAACAGAAATGGCCGGGGCTCAAGGGAGAGCGTCGTTCATCGGCTTTGGCAAGCATGTAATTCCGCCGCGTTGGACATAAAATTACCTGATCTCATTTACCCTGAACACCGATTGACAGATATGCTATACTATCGGTCATGAATAATAGCCTGATACTGAATTATATTGATCGCAACATCAACAGACTGCAGGCGCTGGATTATGTGCTGCTCGGCATAGCCGCACTTGCCGTCCTGTTCGTGCTCTTTCTGGCAGCCCGCGGGCTCTACCGGCTGCTGCAAAGCAAGAAGCGCAGTATGCAGGGCGTCCTGCCCTCAGCGTCCCTGGCGTCACAGTACAGAGACCTCGTCCGGCAGGCCAGTGCCGAACGGTCGCTGCTGGAGCGGCAGGCGTCTGGTGGGGGAGAGAGCTTCGCGCTGCTGAAGACCCTGTACCGCGAGAAGAAGGACGCAGGGGCAAAGCCCGAGGACCTTTCGGAACGGATGCTCAACTATACCCTTTCGATGCGCCCACTGTGCTGCAGATGACGGCCGCAACGTATGCCTTTTCCGCCTTTGAACGATCCAAGGAGCTTATCAGGATCTATGATCAGGCAGGAGTGGAAAGCCGTCTTCCAGGTGCGAAGAGTGTCCAGGAGCTTGCAGAAAGGCTGGAAGCCATCAGGGAGCGCGTCATTGAGCCGGTCCTTTTACGGAAACATGCGGAGCTGCCTGATCCGCGGAAATTTCTTGATCAATTCTCTGTACCAGTGCCAGAGGACGGCAAGGTCGAGGTATTCGACAGGGAGATCGACGACCTCTATACTGAGCTGAAGACTTCCATCGAGAAAGTGGTCAAGTAGCGCTCCATCACGATGCCTCACGTGACAAAATACAATTAGAGCCTTTGGAGGAACTAGACAATGAAAGACATCAGTGTTAAGGCAGTTGTGTTGGGCTTTCTTGCCGATGTTGGTGCAACAGCCATTGTTGTAGTCGTTCTGGTCGTAGCAGCTTTTTTTATGTATCCTGAGGCGTATGCCAATGAAGAGCAGATAGAGGCGTTGTTCTCTACAACAGGTGTGCTGGTGTTCGGGCTTGTCATCGGACTTCTTTGTACGATGCTGGGCGGCTTTGTGGCCGGCAGTATCGCGAAGAAAGCGCATTATCTCAACTCCGGTCTCGTCGGAGGGCTCGGTGTGCTGCTGGGAGTGGCATTTGTAGGGCAGAGCCCTCTCTGGTACGATGTTGTGACTTTTATTACGATCATTCCCGCAGCGATGCTGGGCGGGCATCTTGCTAAGGGCAGGCACCCCGCGCCATTGAACTAATACAAGCGCATTTGAAATTGCTGCTGCTTTGCCCCCTCACCTTTGTCCTCTCCCCGGCGGGTAGAGGGCGGGGGATGCCTGTTGGTTCCGACCTGTCCGTAGTAACTAAGGAATCAAAATCTTCTCAAAATGGATGGAATATTTGCCGCAAAAAAGCGCAAAAGACGCAATCAGGAATGGGACTCTTTGTGCATTTTGAGCCTCTTTCTCCGTCCCGCATCTAAAATAATATGACACGGAGCGGGGGCGGCCAAGAGATTTTGAATTCTTCGTGCCTTCGTGCCTTTGTGGCATGTTTGGTTCCGGCTTGTCCGGGTTAGGTGTAAAAGGAGCGTGCTGATGAGATCGAAGAGGAAACGCGATATAGAAAAGGAGTATCCTGCCCGGCAGTTCGTGCAGAAGCTGCGCAGGCTGGCAGACTGCATCGAGGGCGGAAAGACGTTTCGCATCCAGATCGCAGGAGAGCAGATCGTTGTGCCGCCTGATGCTGTGATCAATATCGAGCATGAGCGGGGGAAGGATAGCGAGGAAGTGGAATTTCAACTCACGTGGAAGCGGTGACAGCCAGGCTCGCCTGCTGTTCTGCATCACATCGGCAGAGCGGTCGGACGCAGTGTAAAAAGCTTCTCAACAGGGATAGAATATTTTCAATTTTAAATTTCTCATTCCACTTTATGCGGGTCAGGTTCTGTTGGTATGCTCCAGCGTTATGACCACATTTCCCTTTTTGTGTCCTTGTTCGGCATACCGGTGTGCGTCGGCAATTTGTTCAAAGGGGTAGCGCCGGTCAATGACCGATCTTATCTTCCCTGCCTCAACAAGCTTTTTGAGGAATACGAGATCTTCAGTTCTTTCAGGTGCTATCCCGCCCCGTACTTTCTTGCCGCCTGTCACAGAGGTCCAGAGCATGTGAACAAGCTCTGTCAGTCCAATGACAGCCGCAAGATAGGTCCCTTGTTTCGTCAGGGAGCTTTTGCATCGTGAGAACGAAGTCTTGCCAAAGGTGGAGGGAGCCAGAACTCGAGATGGATCTTAAAAGCACGCATTTTGCAGTCCCCTGACGTTACTGTTGTCGCATAAATTCGTATCAGCACCACATTGTTTTCCTGAGCAGGCTTTTCCACTTATTCAAGGTGAAGAACATCCGGCGGTCCATATTTTGTATATACCATGGCTTTCATGGGCGTCCTCCATGGTTGCGGTGATTCGGTCAATTAACGTGAAGATGCCTGAAATATGTCACCGACAGGATAGATGTGCGGAAGTAGTCGTCTGCGAAATGCAGCAGGTCGATATCTGTCAGAACACCATACTGGATACTGGGTTCCTTGCCGGGAAGTATGAAATAATAGCCAACGTGAATGTCCTTGGTTTTAAAAGTGATGGTGGTGGAGGGCAATTTAATCCGGAATGACGTGGAATAAATCTCATGTACGCTGATGCCGGCATCTTCGAGTCTGGGTTTGGCTTTGCGAAGGTGATATTGAAAGTCTGACAGCGCTTCATTAAGGTCTGTGTCCTTTCTGAGCTCTGCTTTTGTAACCGGGTGGAAAAATGCGATGATAGTTGGGCCTTTCGCCTCGATCGTCGTAATTCTCGACCCTGCATGCGACGAGGCCTGTAATAGATGAATTATGAGTAGAAATCGCAAGAGAAGCATATTACCTTAATGTGAACGTTTATGCTACGACACGGCAGGCCACAGGCCTGACCGTCGTGCTTGAGCGCCATGTTGGGCTGTTTTCATTTCCGGTTTTGTTCCTTGTCTTCAGGGTCGACGTCCCAAAATATATTCCCAGCGTGTTTGCGATCATAGAAAAAATGGTGATTCTTGCTCTCAATGGCGTCAATCGCCGCAGCAGCATCTTCCCGGGTAGTTTCATTGCTATGGGTAAGCAGCTTTCGCAATGACGGCAAAGCGCTCGAATCCAGTGCGTACGCAAGAGCAGCGCAAGCGTCCTGTCTCACTTTCCACGACTTATCATTTAAGGCAGCTTTCGCCAAGATAACAACATCAGGATTCTTTCTAGCATATCTCCTGATCCAAAAAATAATGTACTTGCGACCGATCCAGCTCTTGATTCGCGGGAACGCTTCAATGTAGTGCGGAACCAACGCATCGAGGCCGTACTTTTTATGAAGCAAAATCTGGTTGCGTCCGGTATCAGATTCGCTGCGGCAATCGAGGGCCTTTACTACCTTGTCTACGGTGAGTTTCGTCACGTTCATTGCCTCGCCGGTTCTTATAGGGACCGTTCAGGTAAAGAGTATCATGGCTCATCTAAGTGGTCAATATGAATTTGGTTTGACGCATGCGGATGATTTTGTGAAGTTTTTTTCTGGACTACTATGCATAAAGCTGTGTTGGTCCCTGTTGGGCAATCGGCTGCCGTGTTGGGACCGGCAGCGGCAGGTCATGCAAGGAAAGGCGGGTCGTTCAACTATCTGCATTGTCCGGTGCGGTCATGGTGTTGCATTCCCTGACGATGCGGACATTTAGAGGCTTGCGTTTGCGCTCATTTCTTCGCACGGCGATCGCGCCGCCGCTTGACCAGCTCTTCAAGGGCGATCAAGGCAGCATTGCAGATATATATGCTGGCGAAGGTCACCGTAACCAAAGCCGCACTGCCGAGACAGACCCAGATGGATATTTCGAAGCCTACCTGCTTGCCGAACAGATAAGCGGCGCCGAGCAAGATAAGATAGACGAGAAAGAGCGCCCACACAACCTGTTTCAGAAATGCGATCAGCTCGCGTCCTAATCCGTCCATGACCCTATCTACTTCGCCTTTTTGATTGCAAGCGTTTTCTGCAGAAAACCGTCGGCTGTGATCTTCTTTATCTTGTACACATAAAGCTCTTTGCCCACAAGGGCGAGCAGGTAGTTCCCCGATCCATCGTCCTTGGATCCCACCTGCATGGCATCTACCGTGGAAAACTCGAAGGCTTCGCAGGTGGCGTTCTTGGGCGCCTTAAGATGGGTCATGTCGATGTAGACGGGCGGTTTGCCTGTGCGGCCATCAGTATGAATAAAGTTGCGGTATTCGACCACTCCGCCCATTTCCTTCAACGCGATGGAAACAGCCTGCTTTCTCTTCTCTATATCATTTTCCATGCCAGCGACCGTTAGATCTATGCCCATGCCCAGGGTGTGGCTGTCCAGGTAGTCTCCCGAGATCGGCACCAGGGGGCCGGGTGCAAGACCCTCCATCACGCGCGTAACCTTCATATTCTTTGAGACCTTGAAGAAGAGAATGGTGGGGGACTGGCGGTAGTGCGGTTTTACCAGCAAGAGCACTTCTTCCTTCCCATCATCATCAATATCGGCAACAATAGCGTCCTCAACTTTGATGCGATAATGCTGCTCGCCGAATACCTCAGGGTAGTCCTGGTCAAGAAGGAACTTTTGGACTGCCGCCACTTTGGGCGGCAGCTCTTTTGCAGCCACGGTAGCTGGGAGAAATCCGATAATGATCCCGAAAAGTACAGCATGCAAAGCGATCCCGATTTTCGGCGCATAATGCGATGTCATCATTCAGCCATCCTCCTGCGCTAGGCCCCTGTTGGCTCGCGGTTTGAAGGGTCAGTTATGCCAACGAGCAGACAAAACAGAGTGGCAACGGAAAATCCAAATATGCCACCGACACCCATGAAACGAAGAAGCTCAAACCAGATAGTTCCCTTAAATTCCTCGGCAATCGCCAGCACAAGGAAGAAGACGCCCACAAACGCCATCGCTCCGAGCAACGCAGCAAGAAGAACCACCCACCAGAAAGAAAGTTTGTTAAAACGCCTGAGGGTCGATATCAATGGGGTTCCGATAACGAAACTCATTGCGTAGCTAGTCAACGTTAGAACCGCAAAGGTAAACACCCACGCGGATATCGCATAGGAATCAAATCCCGAGAACTCCTGTTTCGGCGTAGGGTCGGTCCAGAAACAGAGCGCCCATATTGCGAATAAGAGCGGAGCAGCAAGCGGCGCCAAGGAGAAGCCAAACCACAATGGTCTCTTTAAGTTCATTGTCCTATTTCGCAGTCTCGCCGAGCGGGGTGAGAAGGCGCGCCTGACGCTCCGCCCTCGGCGCGTCGCTGTCGAGGCGTAGGTTAATCTTTTACTATATATAAGAATCCTATACTTCGAGCTTCCCAAAAGGATCTATTGCAGTTTTTCTGGTTTTATCGCAGGAACAACAGCCTCCACAAAATAATCGTTTCCTTGCGAATCAATTCCGATATAAGCCCATTTAATTTGTAAATCTTCAGGTGAAGCCGTCCAGTGCCAATTAACTGTGCAGATGGCTTTTCCGTTGGGGCGTATCCATCCATCCTTGTCCATGTCTTCCTGATGGAAATACCAATCGATAAAATCTGAACCGCGAAGCACCTTATTTCGTACATTTCCTGCGAACCAGTTTCCATGATCATTTAAATACCCGTCGAACCATATAATTTTTACCGGTCTATCGGTATTATTGGTTACCTCTGTTCGGTAGAAGCGTGCATATGGATAATGCATCTTCTGAAGTAACTCCTTGGGAACATCGCTAATCGTCAGCGGTATATGTGTCACTTGCAAACCACCTTCTGGCCAGTTAGTTATTCGAGATCCTTTAACGCTACAGGACATAGTGCTGAGAATGGCTGTAAGTAAGATTAAGTAAGATATGGGTTTTAAACTTTGCTTTCTATTCATATGCTCCTCAGAAGTCATACGCGCCTGATGCGCGGCGTTTAGCGTGTCGATGTCGAGGTGCTGGTTATTCAGGTGCTTTTATTTGATTCGTACCAGGCTTTATATTGTTTTGCCCAGTTGAGTTGATCCTCTCTGTATTTTCCATTTATCTGTTCGCCTCGTTCTACTTTTTCTTCTAGTCCGCGAAATTTCTTGAAAATCGACAGCGGTTTCAGAAGCTTAAAAAACCATTTTGGTACTTTATACGCCTTTTCATGCGCGTTTTCTAATGCGCGGCATACAAAACCATAAGCCCGCTCTTCGTCACCGCTCTGCGCCCAATATCGAGCCGAAAGCAACAACATTTGCAAATCGTTCGGAAACCGATTTAGGAAATTATCGGCGTGAATGATCGCTCGAGCTATATCACCTTTCCATTCATAGCAAAAGGCGAGCATACCTGTGGCATGGCAATCCTCTTTGTTTTCATCCAGTATTCTTTTGTAGGCATCTATGGCCGTATCATAGTTCTTAGCCCCAATTGCCTTTGATGCTATCATTTGATCTCGAAAAGACAATGTGACTCCTACACTAGAAGAGATAACGACGCGTTGAGCAGACTTTGGCGGCTCGATCGACTTGTTGGTCCTTCTGGAAAAGTTTATATATCTCTCGCCTTGTAGTCGCCCGGTAAATAATTGCCTGCCTTAATTCGCACCTGCCGTTCCTTAACAGAACGCAAACCATCGTCTATCAAATAAAGTAAATCAACGGCGCCACGATGATCGTCGGCCCAATCAAACATGGTCGTCGAATTAAAATAATGACCATTAACAGCGTTAAGAACTTCTGATATGGCTGTCAGGCATTCCTTTACTTTTAAACGACTCGCTGGCAATAGGGACTCGACGCCTTTTTTCATAGCGAGATGCAGATCTATATGTGCGATGTGTCTGTTTCGCCAATCCCGACAGAAATCAGATTTTTCAACTGCAATAGTGCACAGGTTGTCGAGTTGACAAGATAAATCGCTATTTTCTACTAGAATTGGCAGAAGAAGTATTGTTAGATTCTTTTTGCCGGCAGTTTTTGGCGGGTCCGTAAGTCTAGATATGTGGAGAAGAGTGTCCTCCCACAAGGTGTCTTGGACAATTCTGAAAAACAATGAAGCAGCCTGATTTGTTAAGTCTACGCGTGAAGGTTTTGCGCCATAAAGTTCGACATATTGATTCCATTTAATATAGAGCCAGGCTAATTCGTTGCAAAGCTCATAAAAGATAGGCCCAAGCTTTATGCCCAGTCGTTCGATGTGCTGTTGTTTAACTTCTTCCGCCGAATTATATGTCAAGTCTCAGCTCCTCAGCTGTCTCTCTGCTTTGCCGAAGGGTGTATGTTGTTGGGCAAATCTAAGCAACTCGATTGGGGCACTTTCAATGGAGGCACCGACTAGGTGTGGCAATGTCATTGACTCTCCTTTTGTGCGTACAACAACTTATTACAGGGACGGTTCGGCTAAAGATTATCATGGCTCATCTGAGTGGTCAATATGAATTTGGTTTGCGCATGCGGATGATTTTTTGGGGGGGACGGGACTACTATGCAAAAAGCGGTGTTGGTCCCTGTCGGCCAATCGGCTGCCGAACGGGGACCGGCAGCGGCGGGTCATGCAAGGAGAGGCGGGTCGTTCAACCCGCTGCATCCTCCGGCGCGGGCATGGCGCTGCATTCCCGGAAGATGCGCGCCCTGCATTCCCTGCAGCGTTCCGGGTCCAGGCGGTTGACAATGCTGATGATCGCTTCGCTCTTAGACCGGAAGATGTAGGCCTCGCCGAACCGCTTCGCATATCCTCCCCGGACCAGAACCTCCATGACCTCTCCCTTGAGGGAGCAGAGATAGAGCTGCCGTCCGGTCACATGCAGGCGATGGGCCTCGTTCACCAGCGTTTCCGCGCCTGCCACATCGATGAAATTGATGCCGCTGCCCACAAGCAGAATATGGGCCTGCTCAGGACTGTAGGTGGCGATGTTTCGCAGGGCCTGGGCAAAGTGGTCCGCAGCGCCGAAAAAGAGAGAACCGTCAACGCGGATGATCTTTAGCTGGGGGCATTCGTTGACCGGTTTATTTATCACGTTGACGAAGCTGCGGCGGTCACTGTCAGGGTCAGGGGCCAGGGTGATGAAATGCGGATGGGACGTGCGATTGAGGTAGAGTATGAGTGAGAGGATCACGCCCATATAGATGGCGAACTGAAGCTCCACGAGCAGAGTTGCAAAAAAGGTGACGCCAAGCACTGCCGCCTCGGAGCGGCTCGTTTTGACGATCATGCGGATGTGATGAAAGTCGATCAGGTTGTAGGCCACGAGCAGCAGCACGCCTGCCATGGACGCGATCGGGAGATAGGCGGTGAGCGGCGCGATCAGCAGGACCATCAGGGCAAGGGCGACTGCGGCAGTTACGGCGGCCATGGGCGTGCGGGCGCCTGCTTCGTAGTTCAGGCCCGTGCGGGTGAAGGACCCTGATGACGCGTAGCTTGAAAAGAAGCTGCCGATGATATTCGCCAGTCCCTGGCCGATGAACTCCTGGTTGCTGTCAATCCGTTGATGGGTGCGCGTGGCCACGGAACGGGCAATGGACACGGCTTCGGTCAGTCCCAGCATGGCGACGGCAAGGGCCGCCGGCGCAAGCTTGCGCAGCGCAGAAATGGTGAGATCGGGCGACGACAGCGGAGGCAGCGCAGCAGGCAGGGAGCCTACAAGCCGCAGTCCGTTTTCTACGCCGTGAAGGACCAGGCTGATCAGGCTGCCGAAGATCATGGCGAACAATAGTCCGGGCCAGCGCGGAAGATAGATCCTTAGCACGATGGCTGCAGCCAGCGTTGCAAAGCCAACGGCTACGGCATAGGGATTGGCGTGAGACAGCGAGTTGAACAGATCCGCCCAGACATGGATGAAGGCGTGCCGTTTCGAACCCGGCACGCCGAGGAGATTACTGAGTTGGCTCGTAGCAATGAGGATGGCGGCGCCGGCGGTGAACCCGACCACGACAGAGTGCGAGACGAAGTTAACGAGGGCCCCGAGCCTCGCCAGTCCCAGGCTGAGCTGAAACATGCCGGCAAGAAAGGTGAGCGTCAGCACCAGTTGGATATAGGCGGCGGTCGCGGGGTCAGCCAGGGGGCTGATGGCCGTGAAGATCACGATGGAGATGGCCGTTGTCGGCCCCGATATGAGGTGGCGTGAGGAGCCGAAGAGGGCGGCGATGATCGTCGGCACGATAGCTGCGTAGAGCCCGTACTGGGGCGGCAGGCCGGCAATGATGGCGAAGGCGACACCCTGGGGCAGCACGATGACCGCTCCGGTGAGGCCTGCCATCATGTCAACGCGCAGTGTGCGGCGCGTGACAAGGGGCCACCATTTCAGAAAGGGAAGCATAATTTTGACGTTCATGACCGTTCCCGCCGCAGCGTGCCATCCGCTTCGTCGCCTCCTGTGAGCTTCAGGAAGATGGGCTCCAGGTGGCTGTCGGGCATGCGCGCCATGCGGGCAAGGTCATCAACGCTGCCGTCGGCGATGATCCTGCCCTGGTTGATGATGGCCACGCGCGAACACATCTGTTCAACGATCTCGAGGGTGTGAGTGGACATGAAAACAGTGACACCCTTTGAGGCCAGGTCCTTGAAAATGTCCTTTACGAGCCGCGCGCCGCGGGGATCGAGGCCCACCATGGGTTCGTCCACGACAAGCACCTTTGGCTCGTGCAGCAGCGCCGAGGCCATGACCAGCCGTTGCTTCATGCCATGGGAGAAGTTCTCCACTAGCTCAGCGGCCCAGTCGTTCAGGCCGAAGAGGTCGAGCAGTCCGGCGATCCGTTCTTTCGGCGCCTTCAGGTCGTAGAGCCGGGCTGTAAAGTGCATGAACTCCGTTGCCGTGAGCTTGTCGTAGAGATAGGGCCGGTCAGGGATGAACCCGGTGATGGCCTTGGCCTTGAGCGGTTCCGCCTGCACGTCGAAGCCGCCGATGAAGACCTTGCCATCCGTGGGCTGGAGCAGGCCGGCCATCATTCTGATGGTTGTGGTCTTGCCGGCGCCGTTGGGGCCGAGAAAACCGAAGACCTCGCCGCTGCTGACCTCGAGGTTGATCGAGTTCACTGCGGTGAGTTTGCCGTAGACCTTGGTGAGATTGGTGAGTTTGATCATGGCGCGGCCTCCAGCCGCAATTGAAAATTGGAAAGTGGAAAGTGCAAATTGAAAATTTGCTGTATGGCCAAGGCCATGATGGAATCAATGTTCACTCGGGCCTTCAAGTGATGGAAATAAAAAACAGAAGATTCCATTCAGCCGCGAAGGGCCGCGAATGTGCGCGAATTAAGGCATGAATCAATACAAAAGCTAACGTCGTCTCACGCAGAGCTCGCAGAGTACGCAGAGAGAAGCGTAATTTTGGGTTATTATTCATATCCGTTCTTATCAGATATTATCTGCGGCCAAATGCAGGAATCGTTTCACTCCGCACTCCGACCTCCGCACTATATTTATACTCCAGCACTTCCACTTTCAGTTTTCCCACGAGCCGCAGGATCTCGGACTGGCGGTCAAGGCTGCCGGTGATGAAGCGGATGTGCGTGGCATCGGCCGGGAACTGGTTGAGTGTGGGGTCCACGGCGACCCATTCGTTCAGCCAGACCTCTGGCCATGCGTGATAGTAAAAGCCGTTCTCCATGTACACGATGCCCACGGCGATGCGCGTGGGAATGCCGACGGAGCGGGCGAGGGCGGCATAGAGCGTTGTATGCTCGTTGCAGTCTCCCACGCGCTGTTCGAGGACCTCAAGAGCACTGGGGATGCTGACCACAGGCTGTTTGCGGATAACTGTATAGACCCACTCGTTCAGTTTCCGCGCCGCTTCCTTTGCGTCCTTTTCAGCCCCGATCACGCGGCCCGCCTGGCTGCGTATCCGTTTATCATCGCTCTGGATGAGCGGGTTCGGCTTGAGAAAGTCGGTGAATTCCTTCCCCGCGTAGGGGAGACCGTAGGAGCCGGCAGCGCCTGCGGTCCTGATGGTCACTCTGTCATTGTCAACGGTCTGGCGTCCGCCGTCCAGTTCAAATCCTGCCAGAGAAACATTCCGGAGCCGCGCGGTGAGGGACGTTACTTCATTCGACTTCGCTATCGGGTCCGAGGGGATCATGGTCAGAGCGATGATGTCAATAGCAGGACCGGCCTTGTCGAGCTTCTTCGCCTCTGTTTCGGTCTCCCGCAGCAGCACATAGCCCAGAGCGCTTTCTTCCTTGATCGTCTCGCCTGTCTCGGTGATCCAGGAGACGGCCTCCATTCCCTGGTAGTTTTCCCGGAGGCGGTACACGGCCTGTTCCTCGTCGCCGACCTTGATGTGCTCCTTTGCTTCAACGGTCACGAATGCATCAGCGCTGCTCATCGTTGCGGGGTTAAAGAGGGAGAACCGGTATTTCCTGCCCGGCTCAAGACCCAGCAGCACCATGGCGGGCTTGATGTTGGGCGAGAGGTAGGGCGGCTCGGTGAGCTGCACCCGCTCCTTGTGTATCTGACCGCCGGTCATAATATCCAGCATCAGCCGGTTCTTGACCACAGCGCCCTTGATGGTCATGGACGTCACGTCGGACTGCATGGTAAAGTCGAAATATTTCAGCAGGAAGTTCTTCGAGGTATAGCTGTTGATGACGGTTTTTACCCGCTGCACCGTGCCGAGCAAGAGAATGTCGAGTTGGGACTCTTCAAAGAGGTGATAGGTGTCGGCCTCCGGAATCATGCGGACGTGAGCGTAGCCGATCTTCCGGCCCTGCTGGTAGATGCCGAACCATTCATTGCCGGCGCGCACGCCCTCGTCGGTGATCACATCGAGGGCGATTACGGCAGAGGGGCTGAGATAGGTCCGCTCGATCAGCAGGACGATCATCACGAGCCATGAGAGGATAATGAGGGTTTTGACAATTTTCACAGCTTTGTCATTTCTCCTGAATACTTGTCAGGTTCGCGCAAATGTTTACAAGCATTTGGCCACGGATTAACACGGATAAACACGGATAGTTCACATAGTTAAATCAAATCCAGTAATCACCCGATGCGGCCAAAGACCGCACTAAGGATATATTACCAGAACGGGCAGGAGAGTCAATTGCTTGATATGTGCGGTTTTTGGGGTAAAGCTTTATGCCTTGGGCCGCTTCCCTACCAATAGGGAGAAGATTCTTGAACGGGAGATTGCTTCTGTGGTCTGATACTATGAAAAAAACCGCCGGACAGGATTGCTGCCCGGCGGCTTGCTGAAGAACTCAGATAGGTCTTAGAACAGGCGCTTTTTGCCTGGCTTGTCTTCTTTATCCGGCCGGTCCCCATTGCCGCGCTCGCGCTTTTCCTGTTCCTGCTGCTCCTGTTGCTCGCGCAGCTTTTTTTCCTCTTCTTTCTGTATCTGCGGCGGGCGCTGGGCCGGCAGCCTCTTCTCGGGCTGATCGGGTTTGCTTTTTAACAGCGGCATTGGCTGAGCGGGCTGCCGTGCGCTTTCGGAGCCCCTGTCCGGCCGATACTGCCTTAGGCCCGGCTGCGTTGGTTTGTTCTTTGTCTGCGGCATTGGCTGAACGGGCTGCTGCCGTTCTTTCAGGCCCCGTTCCTCGCGGGGGGCTTCCCGTTCCTTGAGGGCTTCTCCAAGGCCTTGCTTCCCCTCATGCTGTTCGTACTGTCCCGGCTGCTTCAATTTCTCCCTGCTAAAATTGCCTGGAGTGCGCGTGGTTCCGGGCTGCGCAGGCTGAGGCCGCTCCCTGTAGTCTCTCTCTGGGCGAGGGGCTTCCTGCTCCTGCATTGCCTCGCCGAGGCCTCGCTTCCTCTCGTACTGTTTTGGCTGCGCCGGCGTCTGCCTGGCTGGTGTATCCGGCCTTGCAGGCGGCGCGGCCCACGTTTTTTTCTGAGGCTCCTGGGCCTCCCGCAAAGACTTCTTCCTGTCTTCACTCCCGAAGGCCGAATGCGGTCTTTCTTTCAGGAAGGGGCGTTCCTGCCGGACCTCTTTCAGCGGGATCTGCCGCAGCCGCTGGGGCGGGATGCGGCGCTGCGGCACTTCCTTGATGACCGGGAAGCGCGTTACCTTCTCCCGTTTCCACTGCGGCCTGCCGTAGTCGCTGCGTTTCTCAAGAAAAGGATTCTGTTTTACGTAGATCTTCCGTCCCTTGCCGTGGATGAAGGTATCGCGGTCGATGACCGTGACGGCGTTGTGTACATGGATGTTCTTATGGATGGCCTGTTTTCTGACGTTGTAGATGTTGACCTGGGTGATGTTCACGCTCAAGGGCCCGTAATAGCCGTAACCGTAATAGATCTCGCCCGGAGCAAGCGGTGCCCAGGCCGCGTAGGCGGACGTATGCACCCAGGAAACGTATCCGGGGCCCCAGTAGACGGCGCCGCGTAACGGCGGCACCCAACACCAGCCGATGCGCGCTACAAAGGCCCACCGTCCATAGTGATAGGGGACCCAGCCCCAGGGTTCGTAGGAGACCCAGACATAGTCAGTGCCGATCCAGGCCCAGCGGCCCACGCGGTAGGGCGCCCAGTCAGAGGCGAAGATCACCGTGGGCGTCCAGACATAGTCGTATCCCTCCACGTAGATCCACCGGCCGCCGGCATCCATGTCGCCTGCATAGGAACGGAGTTCAGCAGGCAGATACCGCGTGCTTTCCCCTTCCTGGGCGAGCCGGGCATCGCGCTGACGGTTCCATTCTTCCCACCTGTCAGAGCGTCCCAGCGAGGAGAGATCCGTGTAGCCCGTGTCACGCACAATAAGCTTTTTTCCCGCGGTCACGGTGGTCATGCCGTTTCTCGAGTCAGTTTCGATGAGGCCCTTCAGGACGGACAGTTCCGTGCCACCGTTGTCCGCAACATCTACCATGAGGATCGACCGGGTCGCGATGGTTACTGATGCGAGCGGTGTGTCTATCTGGAGGAATCCCTCGGTAACGTTCCAGAAGTTCAGGTAGGCCCGTCCCTGGGCCAGGTAGAACTGTGCAGAGGAGCCGTCGACCCTCAGGATGTCAAGAACCGATTCCTCGTCGAGCCTCACAAAGGTCCCGGTCTGGAACTGCACCTCGGCCCGGCCTTCTTCCGGGACCCAGAGCCGGTCGCCTTCCTGCAACGGCATGTTCAGCGACGCGGGGATCCATTCACCGCTGTCTTCAGACATAACCTGAACATCGCCTTCGAGATGGCTGATGTGTATGCCGCCGAGACCCTCGGCATGGATCAGGGCCGGCCACAGCAGGAACAGGACTGAGAATATAAACGGTTTTATCTTCATGTTCTTCACCCCCTGACGGTGATCTCGATGCACTTTAAAACGCAGCAAAGTTTCGCCGCAGATCGGTAGACAGGGACAGTCCCCTTTGTTTCCAGGGGGACTGTCCCTTTTATAATCAAAGGCGTCTCTCGCAAAGGAAAGCGTAAATCCAGGTTCTTGTGTATTCTATGTACATACTTTCCACCATTTTCGCCAAAATGGCAAGGTACTTTTCACTTTAGTCAGATAAGAATCTCATTCCCTTCAAAATGCAAAGAATATTTGCCGCAAAAAAGCACAAGAGCAAATAGAAATGGGATTCCTTGCAAGTGAGACACCGCGAAGGTGCATTCGTTTAATCGCCGAGCCTGCAAGAAGGCATCTTCTCATTGCTTTTTGGAGGGAATTTGCTTATCTTATGAGAAAAGACCGTTGCATTCCCGCCGCTTCTCGCAGCGGGGAGGAAGGCACAGGGAGGTGCGAATGGCAGTTCTTCACGCAAAGGCATTGACGGAACTGATCATCAAGCTGGGCCCCATAGTACTCGACGCCACCCAGACCCTCAGGAAATGGATACACAAGAGCACTGCCGGGAAAGAAGACCTCGACAGCCGGGTCCGCAGGCTGGAGCAGAACCTGGAGCTCCAGGTACAGTTGAACGAGCGGTTCATCGCCGAGATGAAGATGCTCCAGCCGGCTTCGGAGAGCATTCTTCGCTCCTTTCGCCTGCTCGCGGTGCTCATGATCATCATCGCCGTCATGTCCTTTGCCGCGCTGGTGCTGGTGCTGCTGAAATAGCCGTGAGAAGGTTGCTCCGCTAGGCGCTAAAGAATCAAATTCTTATCAAAAGGGATGAAATATTTTCACTAGAAGTATAAAGGCCCTGCAAACAAAGGATGAAACGGCTGTTTTTGAGCCGCCGTTTTCCGCAAATTTGCACTTTCCAATTTTCAATTCCGCTTTATGCGGGTTAGGAGGTGGTCCATGCATAAAGCTTTTATCCCCTTGCTCATCATGACGCTCACGCTCACGGCATTCGGATCATGCCGGAAAGACACGGAAGAGGACAAGGTCCGGAAGGTCGTTGCCGCCGTTGCTGAAGCAGCAGGGGAGAAGGAGATCAAGTCCATGCTCGGCCAGCTCTCCCGGATCTACCGCGATCCGAAGGGGAATAACTACGACGGCATACGGAACCTGCTGCTTTTCTATTTCTACCGGCATCAACGCGTCTCGGTGTTCATTGCCCGGCTTGACGTGACCGTGACGGACCGTTCAGCGCGCGCTCAGCTCCAGGCCGTGCTGTCAGGGGCCAGGACAGTGGAGTCGGCAAAGGACCTGCTGCCGGAAGCGCTGGGGATCTATGATTTCGATGTGACTTTCATGAAGGAAGGGGACGAATGGAAAATCACGTCCGCTGACTGGAAGCGCTCCGGCGAAGGAGCGCCTTGATCCGGGGGATCTGCTCCTCGGCCGCTGTTCTGCCGCGGCGCAGCAGTTCGCGGGCCTTCGACAGGTCATAGAGGGGAATGTTCCGGGCGTTCACAGTGATCACGGCATCGGCCAGTTTCTCTTCTTCGCGGGCGTTCCTCGTGGCCCAGAGGGCGGAAAGATGGGCGGCGATCGACACGAGGTTGTCGAGCTTGTCGGAGTCCATGCCGTGGAAGTTCACGTTCACCGCCACGGCGATCTTCGCGCCGAGGGTTTCCCGCACGGTCCTGACCGGTATCTGACTCGCCACGCCGCCGTCGACAAGCGCCTTTTTTCCCCGCTCCGTCGGCGTAAAGATGACGGGAAGGCTGCAGCTCGCCTGCACTGCCCGGGCAACAGAACCGGTGGTGATGTCCACCTTTTCCCCGGTCCTGAGGTCCGTGGCGACAGCGGCAAAGGGGATGACCAGGTCGGAGAAATTCTTGATCGGCAGGATCCGGTCAAGGAAGGAATAGATGCCTTCGCTGGAGATGAGGCCTGTGCGGGGAATGGTAAAGCGGAGCACGTTCTTCCAGCTTGTGGTGAGGGCGATGCGCCTGATCTCGAAGAGGGTCATGCCGGCGGCGTAAAGTGCGCCGATGATGCTGCCTGCGCTCGTGCCGGCGATGGAATGGATCGGGATGCCTTCCTCTTCCAGCACCTCAAGGACGGCGATGTGCGCGATGCCGCGCGCCGCGCCGCCCGAGAGGGCTAGCCCGATGCCTGTTGGTGCGGTTCGTGTCATGGTGCGGGGCTATTTCGAGAGCTTCTTCGTAACTTCTTTTGCGTGCCCTGCGATATCTTCGAAAGCATAGAGGACGCAGAGATACATGGAAGAGGACTTGGGTGAGCATTCACCGGTCACGAGGCGGTCCTCGTGGGAAGTGGCGAAGTCATTGGACATGTTGATGACCGCATCGCTCTCCTTGACCACGGCGTCAGCGCCCGCCTTTGTGCCCGTCACAACGGCCTCGCCGGCCTTCTTGAGAACTTCCCTGGTCGCCGAGAAGAGCTTTGCCGTCTCCTGCATGCCCTTGTCGCTCACCAGCAGCGCGTCCTTGATCTTCCCGCGCGTGTTATCCATGATGCGTTCGATGCTCGTGGCGATCTTTTCCACGTATCCGGGAACGGGAAGCAGGGTCCGGCCTTCGGCATCGGAGGACGCGAGCTTGGCCAGCACTTCCGTCAGCGCGTCTTCCTTGCTGTGAATCTCCCGGGCCAGTTCATCCGCCTGATCAAGGGAAGAGACCTTGTTCTTCGCAAAGGCCTCTTCCGTGAGTTCGAGCATCTGTCCCGCCTTGTTCAGCAACAGATAAATATCTTTTTTTATGTCCTTGACAGTCTGTGCCGGCATGGGAAAATCTCCTTTCGGGTATGCTCGCTCTGTCTGCGGGCTGATGTGCGCGGGCTGGAAAACAGGCAAACTATATCAGAAAAAATAACGAGTGGCATCATAATTTTATTAATATCGATATTTTAATGATTTATATTGGCGTCCTGCGCACGGCCTTTTTCGTCCCGTTGTGATCCTGCCGCGCGTCCTCTCCGGTCCCTGCTTTAATTTTAGCATAACTCGGCATGTTTTCAGGGTTTTTCCTTGACAGAGGAACGACCGCTGGTATAATCAGCCTTGGCCGCAGAAAATTACTTTACCCGGAGCCGAACATGCCTTTTTTCGCCGGAGATATATTCATCAGCGAAGTCCTGAACAAGCCGGTGCTCGACCAGACGGGTGATGAAATCGGCAGGCTGAAGGACATCGTCGTGGGTCCGGGCGAGCCCTTTCCGTCGGTCCTTACCCTCCTGGCGGTTTCGGGCCGGGAGACCTACGTCCTTCCCTGGGACCGGATCAATATCTTCAATCGCCGCGTTATTTCCGTTGCCGCTTACCTGAAGGACCTGAAGCCCGCTGCCGCCCAGGCCACGGACATCCTGCTCTCGCGTGATTTTCTGGATAAACAGATCGTGGACATCAACGGCGCAAAACTGGTGCGCGTGAACGACCTGAAGCTCGGCGAAGTGAAAGGAAAGCTTTGCCTCGTGGCTGCCGACATGGGCCTCCGGGGCATTCTCCGCCGGCTCGGCCTTGAAGCGCGCGGCGAGAAATTTCTTTCCCTCTTTCGCTACAAACTGCCGCACAAGCTCGTGGGCTGGAACTTCGTTCAGACCGTGGAGCCGAAGCTCACCCGGCTGACGCTGACCGTATCGCGCCAGAAGGTCTCGAAGCTGCACCCCGCCGATCTCGCCGAGATCATGAGCGAGATCTCCCAGAAGGAGCGGCGGGCGCTGTTCAGCAGCCTCGATGTCGACACGGCGAGCGAAGCGCTGCATGAGCTGGAGCCCCGCGTCCAATACGAGATCATCAACGAGATGACCACGATCAAGGCATCGGAGCTGCTGGAGAGCATGCCGCCTGACGAGGCCGCGGACATCCTGGGCAACCTTCCCGAGGAGCGGGCGCAGCAGCTCATCAAGCTCATGGAGAAGGAAGAGGCCGAGGACGTGCAGGAGCTGATGGAGCACGAAGAGGACACGGCCGGCGGCTTGATGACCAATGAGTTCCTGGCCTTCCCGCCCGACATGACCGTCGAGGAGGCGATTAAGGAACTGCGCCTCGCGGCGCCGGACGTGGAGACGATCTACTATCTCTATGTCATTGACGAGAGCGAGCAGCTGAAGGGCGTGCTGTCCCTCAAGAACCTCATTCTCGCGCGGCCGGAGAAGCGGCTCGAGGAGATCATGAAAGCGCCGGCCAAGACGGTCGCGCTCGATGCCGAGGAAAAGGACGTTGCTGAGTTCATCTCGAAGTATAATTATCTTGCCGCACCCGTTGTTGATGAGAACAACGTGATGCACGGCATCGTGACCGTGGACGACGTGCTCGCCTATCTCCTGCCCACGGCATCGCAGAAGAAACGGCGGCGGCTGTAAGCGTACTTATGTAACGGTCGCAGCAAATAGCATCCCATATTTGCCGCAAAAAGGCGCAAACAGCGCAGAGTGGTAACGCTGCCCCTTTGCGACGCTTGCGCATTCTTGTGGCTGACCGCATGCTCGTTGTTTGCGCCGAAGGCAAGCGCACCACCCATGCTTCTTCAATCCCCTGGCATCGGAGCGTTGACCTGTGAAATTTTTCGATCGCATCAGAGAGCTGCGCAGCAGGCGTTTTTTTCTCGCGCTGGCCGTTCTGGGGCCCGGGCTGATCGCGGGCAACGCGGGGAATGACGCAGGCGGCATCGCCACCTACTCGATCATCGGCGCCCGTGAAGGGTACGGCCTGCTCTGGGCGCTCATCCTGAACGTGGTCGCCCTGGCGGTCATCCAGGAGATGGCCGCGCGCATGGGCGTGGTGACGGGCAAGGGATTCTCGGACCTGGTGCGCGAGCAGTTCGGTCTGAAGGTGACGCTTTCGGTCATGGCGCTCTTCATCTTCGCCAACCTGACCGTGACGATCGCCGAGTTCGCCGGCATCGCAGCCAGCATGGAGCTCTTCGGCGTCAGCCGCTACCTCTCGCTGCCCGGAGCGGCCCTTCTGATCTGGTTCGCCGTGGTAAAGGGCAGCTTCAAGCAGGTCGAACGCTCCCTGATGGTCATCAGCCTTATCTATCTGACCTACGTCGTGTCAGGGGTGATGGCAAACCCGCCCTGGGGCGAGGTGGTCCGCCAGATCGCCCTGCCGAGCGTGCGCCTGGACCGCGGCTACATCCTGCTGTTCATAACCATGGTAGGCACCACGATCACGCCTTACATGCAGTTCTACCTCCAGTCAGCCGTTGTGGACAAGGGCGTTCGCATCGAGGAATACCGGTATGTGAAATGGGACGTCTATGCCGGCGCCTTCATGACGGGGTTCATCGCCTTCTTCATCATTATTGCCACCGGGACCCTGCTCCACCCCGCGGGCGTAAACGTTGATTCCGCTGAACAGGCCGCCATTGCGCTCCGGCCCCTTGCCGGCCAGTTCGCTTCCCACCTCTTTGCCCTGGGCCTGCTGAACGCCTCGTTCCTGGCCGCCCTGGTGCTTCCCCTGGCCACGGCCTATGGCCTGTCCGAGGCATTCGGTTGGGAATCGGGCATCAACCGCACCTTCCGCGAGGCCCCCCAGTTTCTGGGACTCTATACGGCCTTCATCGTGATCGGCGCAGGGGTGATCATGATCCCCGGCGCGCCCTTGATCACCATCATGTTCATCTCCCAGACCGTGAACGGCATCCTGCTGCCCGCCGTGCTGATCATCATGCTGAAGCTCGTGAACGACCGGTCCATCATGGGCGAGCACGTGAACACGAAATGGATGAACATCGTCACCTGGACCACCTCCATCGTGATCATCGCGCTGACGGTCCTGCTGCTCGTGATGAGCGTGATGGGATAAGACGCATGGGGCGTGGGGCAGAGGGTGGGTACGAAGGAAGGTCAGATTATAAAAATTGGCGGACTCGTTAAAGATGGATTTTACCACGGGGTCGCGGAGGACACGGAGAAAGCCCGCCTATTCTGATATTCAAACCGATCAGCAATAATATCGGCATAAATCGAGGAGTTATTGCAGTATAAGACGATAGTATCTCAATCATAATAGATGGTTACTTTACAGCTACATCGGCAAAGTAATCGGCAATAATAGGAGAAAACGGACCCTGTGCCAATATGGTCCGCGTTCCGAGGGATGCCAGCCTCGTGAAGAATGTGCAGAGTGAATTGCGGGATGTTCTCTCTGGAGGAAGGACTCCTGGTGTCGGACTCTCCGAAGGGAGAGGTGAGGCTCGGTTTTCCCATCCATGCCGCAGGATGGTATTTTCCGGAACTGTATCCGACGCCGGCAGGATAAGTTCGCTCGCCTTGGAGGTGAACGTCGTCACCTGGACGACTTCCATCGTGATTATCGTTTTGACGGTCCTGCTACTCGTGATGAGCGTGGCGATGAAATAAAGGAACTTCCGCTGCAGTTGTTTCGAAACCAAATATGCCAGGTCGACGCGAAGGCACGAAGTAATACCTGAATGCCATTAGGATTTGATATGCCAGCTCATGTAAAGACCTTCTTCGTGTCTTGCCCGCCCCGGTTCCATATAAGATATGACGCGGGTCCCGCACCTTCGCCAATAGTAGTGGACGCGGGACTCTCGAAACGGAGCCGGGGGTGTCTTTGTGGTGAAGATATTCTATCCATCTTGAGACGAATTTGATTTCCTGGTTGCAGTCGTTAACACCTGCCAATAACATCTAAGATTAACATGCCTGTTCGACATTATTGACATGAATTCAAAAGAGGCATATATTCGTGACAGAGCATGTTACTGAATGTGTCGGATTGAATCACCGGGATGTTCTTCTTGGGCGTCACAGAGGAGGGGGACATGAAGATCAGCGGTTTGTTGTTACTTACAGCAGTCGCCCTATTGACCGCAAGTGGTGCCGGCTTCGCGGCCAATGCAGCGGAAAAGGAATCGGCGGAAAAGGTCTATGAGTGCGTTGGCGACCTTGTGCCGACGAAACTTGGTCAGCGGATTGGTAACAAGAGCGAAGCGTTTCGCGAAGTAGTCGTCGTTATCGGGAACACCGCTGTGATAGGATCGATACGGATGGCCGAATCGGAGTCCACCTCCGACTATTTCAACTACGTTGCCCAGCTTGGAGAAGACGTTTACCAGCTGGTCTTGTTCAGAAAAACGGGCCGCTTCAAGTACTCTTACTTCATCAGGAACGGGAGGAAGGAGCGACTTGCAGAGGGAGACTGCAAGCGAACTGAGCGCAGCGCAGTATTTGAATAGCTGATGACAAGTGACACCCAACCAGTGGTTCCACGCCACGCCTTCGCCCTGCTCGGCCGAGGGTGAACTGGGGCGTTAAATAGGAGAGTTTACATGAAGTTCAAATTCAAGATAATATCTATTTTTCTGCTCATGATCTTGATGATGTTTGCAGCAAGAACCAACACAGCATTTTCCGACACCCCTACTCAAGCAGAATGCGTGCGAATGCATGACGAGATAGAAGATGATTTCAAGAAGGCTAATTTCTGTGAAACGGACACTGATTGCAAGGTTGTACAGTTGGGCGGCTGGTATATTGATTTCGGGTGTTATAAGTTTGTTAATGTGTCAATCAACGAAGATGAGCTGCTTGATAAAGTTCACAGATACAAAGCCGATCTGAAGTGCAGCGGAAAGATAAATGACTGCGCGTCTTCCGGCACGCCGGTCTGCATCAACAAGAAATGCTCGGGCAAGAAAGCATTGTAGCTTCGCAGGTCAGAATGGAGGCGGCGTTGAAACTTTCAGCTTTTTTCCTGTCGATCATGTGCCTGTCTCTGGCAACCGTCTGCCTCGCGGAGACGGATCATGAAAAAGCCCTTATTGGAACGTGGGAATACAGACAGGCGGCAGGTGAAAGCTTCGACAACGAAGGCGAAATACTTCAGATCGCTCGAAATAATGGACTTCTTCACTGTGTCTATTTTGGATTGGAACGAGAAGGCGATCATGGGTTATTTTACACAGCCGTTAAAATCAAAGACCTGACGGTCAAGAGTAATGGGGAAGTCTCCTTCACTGTGCCGGAGCGTGACTTGTTCACAAAAAGGCCGAAGAACGTTCAGGAGGCGGGGCATGATAAATTACGTTCTGCAGGCTTTACTCGAAATGAACTCCAGATGAGGGGTCACCTCCAAGGCGACAGGCTGACCCTTCACTGCACATCAAAGAGCAATTCTTGCCCGGATGGCGTGATGGTTTTCCTGAAAGGTAAGTGGAGCCCAAGGTGACGTTCAGCCCAGCATTAATGACCGGTTATCCTAGTGCGATGCCTTGGGATTGCCAGCTAAACTATGGACAGTAACCTACTAGAAGGCTATTCAGTTGTGATCGAGATTCCTGTTGCCTGGGGCGAGATGGATTCGTTTCAGCATGTGAACAACGTGGCTTACTTCCGTTATTTCGAGAGCGTCCGCATCCTGTACTCCGAAAAGCTCGGCCTGCACAAAGAAAAGGACGAGACCGGCATCGGTCCGATCCTCGGGTCCACGAGCTGCAAATACCGGCTTCCTCTCACCTATCCCGACACGGTGTCTGTCGGCACAAAGATCACTGACATCGCAGCGGACCGGTTCACGATGAAGTACGTGATCGTCAGCCACAAGCATCAGAAGATCGCCGCAGAGGGTGATGGCGTGGTCGTGATGTACGACTACCGGGCGGGGAAGAAGACGGCGATTCCGGAAGAGATGCGAAAGCGGATACTTGCTATGGAAAAGATGAGATAGATGGTTAGCGGTTATACTTGGGACAGGGCAAACGTCTCCCTACGTATACGGTATCGGGTCCTTCACTCCTGCCTCGCTGAATCCTTTCAACCGGAGCGAGCAGCTTTCGCACCGTCCGCAGGCCTTGTCGCTGTTCTGGTAGCAGCTCCAGGTTAGGTGGAGCGGGGCTTTCAGGGCAATACCCTTCCGGACGATATCGGATTTTTTCAGGTGGATAAGGGGTGTGATGATCTCGATCCGGGTCTCGGGCCGCGTGCCTATCTCGACAACCTTATTGAAGGCCTGGTAGAATGATTCCCGGCAGTCAGGATAGCCTGAGCTGTCCTCTTCCACAGCGCCGATGAAGATCTTTACCGCACCGATCACCTCGGCCCAGGACACGGCAATGGACAGCAGGTGGGCATTCCGGAAGGGGACGTAGGTGTTTGGAATGCGGAGTGCGGAGTGCGGAATGCGGAATTCCCCCTCACCCCCGCCCTCTCCCCGTTGGGTAGAGGGAGATGTTGAGTTCCTCTCCCCGGTGGGGAGAGGATTAAGGTGAGGGGAGACTTCAGGGATCTGAATGCCTTCGTCCGTCAGGCTTGATCCGCCGATGACCTTCAAATGCTCAATGCTTACCGTAAGCCGCTTCCCGGCCTGGTAATGATCCGCTATCTCGTTGAAGGCGCGCAGTTCCCTGTCCTCTGTGCGCTGACCGTAGTTGACGTGCAAGAGGGCGAGTTCGTAGTGTTCATGGGCCATGGCAGCGGTGACGCAGCTGTCCATGCCGCCGCTCACGAGCACAATAGCCAGGTCTTTTTTCATGGGACCCAGTTTACCAGCATTGTGCGTGAAATTCTACAGGTTTTGAGCTGCCCGCGCTCGATACAGCAGCGGAAGTTAAGAAGATGAGAAGGTGGGGAAGTTGGGAGTATAAAACTCTTACCTTCTTAACTTCTCACCTTCTCACCTTCTGAGATTAATGCGCTCCATGTATCAGCATGGGCAGGCAGCGGGTGCAGACCAGCTTTTGCGTGCCCTCATGATAGCAGGGAAGATAGACCCGGTCCTTCTCAGTAGCGCCGCAGACAAAACATTTGATATCCATGATTAACCCTCCAGTGCGTTGATCTCGTCCACGACCTTCTGCGGATCGAGGTTGTGCATCATGGAACCGAAGGAGATCGATTCCACGTTGATGCCGGGGCAGGTAAAGCACCCGTTCCCGAAATATTTGGCGATCACTTCACGGGCGCCCGGAACGGTCTTGATCACGTCTCCGATCATCGAATCCTTGGTCACTTTCTTCTTTTCTACTATCATGGCTTCCTCCTCCGGTATCCGCAGATACCATGGTTTAATTCCTGATCATAGTCTACCGCAATCGGGATTTTTGCGCTATGACCTGCATCATATGGATTGTCCTCATTGAAAATGGTCATGCAGCCGGTTGTATTGTCAACTATTGCAGTCTGCAAAAAACCGTAGGGGCGACCATGGTCGCCCAATGGGCGGGCATGCCCGCCCCTACGCCTCGGAATGGTTTCATCTTCCTTTGCAGGCCGGCGGCTCATGGACGATTCATGCAAAGTTTGACCTCACCAGTATGAGGCAGGTCATAGCATATTCCGAGCGGTTAGTATATCCTGTGGGTCAGGAAGCATAAGAAGAACAGGCGGTTGACTGCCGATTTTTATTGTGACATCAAAGGAGGAACAACAGTATGGACAGATTCGTGAAAGGCTTCATTATCATGAGCATCGTGTACCTTGGACTTGCCACGATCCTGGGGATCCTGATGCTGGCGCACGAGAGCCTGATGCCGCTCAAGTTCGTGCATTCCCATCTCAACCTGCTCGGCTGGGTCTCGATGATGATCTACGGCGTGGGATACCACATCCTGCCGCGGTTCATGGGCAGGCTGCTGTACAGTCCGATACTCGGCGAGGTGCAGTTCTATCTGGCCAATGTGGGCATCATCGGCCTTATCGTGTTCTATACAATGAACATCTATGCGCCGTCGGGCCTGTATCTTTCCCTGACCGTGGCGTCAGGCGTGGTGGAGGCAATCTCGATCTTCCTGTTCTTCTATAATATGCTCAGGACGCTGCTGCCGAAGGTTGAACAGCCGCACTGATGGGGCAGAGGGCATGGGGCAGAGGACAGAGGGCATGGGGTATGATCGTACGCTATGCTCTATGCGCTCTGCTCTCCGCTGCCTCGCGTGTCACGACGAGAGGGCCGCAAGTCCTTCCCGGTCAAGGATCACGATCCTGCCGTCGGCATCGGACACGAGCCCTTCTTTCTTGAACCTGCTGAAGGTGCGGATCGAGGTCTCCACGGTCGTGCCGACCATATCGGCCACGTCCTGCTTGGTGAGGCGCATATCGATCATCAGGCCGTCCTTCGCTTCGATGCCGACCTTGCTTGCCAGCTTCAGCAGCAGCGCGGCGATGCGCGCCTCGACGCGCTCCAGGGCAATGTTCTTGAGCGAGTCGTAGGAGCTTTTCATCCTGTCGCCCAGCTGCATGGCAATGCAGTACATGAGGTTCGGGAACCGGTCCACGAGGCGCAGCAGGTTCTTGCGCGAGATCTTGAGCACCTCCGTGTCCTCCATGGCAACGGCGCTGGCAGGATAGGGGAAGTTCCTGAGCACAGCCACGCCGCCGAAGATGTCGTTCGGCGAGATCACCTCGAGGATGATCTCCTTGCCGTCCTGGGAGGTCTTGGTGATCTTCACCTTGCCGCCGGCGACGATAAAGAACCATTCGGGAGGCTCACCCTCGGCGAAGATCATCTCCTTTTTCTTGTGCGAGGCCGTCGCGAGGTGTGATTCAAGCTCTGCAAGCTCGTCCTCGGAGAGGTCTTTGAACAGCTCTATCTTTTTCAGGTTCTTCATGGTTACCGATTATATATCAATTCTCCTTTTTCCTCCATTGCTTTTTCGTACACCCGCCCGGCACGCCCGCCAGGCCTCATGAGCAAGAAACAGTAGACCTGAGATCGGCAATTGGACGCAGATAAACGCGGATAAACGTCAGGTTTAAACTTCGTTTGTATGTGTCGTTAACCGTGAGCGGCCTCCGTCCCGCATCTATTGATGATAGACACGGAGCGGGGAAGCCGCCTGTGGTTAAACCATCTTTGTTCCAGCCTGCCCGCGTTACGATCATCCTTCGCTTCACAATGCGATGATGCACTGTCGTGCAGTCTAGATGAAACCAAAGTTGTATGAAAATATGCGGGGTTTTTTCACCCAGCTCTGCGCCATTTCACCGGGGAAAAGACCTTCTTCCTCTTTAAAAAGAAAGGGGACTGAACCCTGGCAGCGCGGTCATAGTCGTCGTCATGATCAAATACTTCGAAATCCCCGCGTACTGATCGGCAATCCTTTTAAAAACATCAATAAAACAGCAAATTGGAGCACCGGGTTATTTTCAACGTTCTCAAGAAGAATGCGGATAGGGCGGTTCAGCGGGCTGGTATGATGATTGCTTTGTAGGAGGACGTGCCTTCTGTTGGCATTCCACAGGAGCGCTCAGTTTGTTGAGACCCGTCCTCACACTCTCTGGTTGCTAAGGAAAAAGGCCATGAAAAAGCCGTATCTGCTCACAAGCATTCTGCTCACTATTCTTCTCCTGGTGCCCTGCAGCGCCTATTCGGGGAAGGACCACGATGGGGAACAGGAAAAGAACTGGAAGGAGTCGTCATACCGGGAGGGAGAACTTCTCGTCAAGTTCCTGCCGACCGTCACGGCCGACAGCAGGAAGAAGGCCCATGAGAAGCACTGCGCGCAGATGCTGAAGGAGTTTCGGCTGAAGGACGGTTACCTCGCCCATGTCAAACTGAAAGAGGGCTGTTCGGCAAAGGACGGCATAAAGCAGTACGCGCAGGACCCTGAAGTGGAATATGCGGAGCCGAACCTCCTCATCGGATCGCATATGTTGCCTGATGATACGCATTTCACCTCGCTCTGGGGGCTGCACAATACCGGCCAGACAGGCGGAAAGCCCGACGCTGACATCGATGCTCCCGAGGCATGGGACATTGCACGGGGCGACGGGCGCGTCGTTGTCGCTGTTCTTGACACGGGGATCGATCGCAGGCACACGGACCTTGCTCCGAACATCTGGACCAATGAGGCGGAAGCGAACGGAAGGCCAGGCGTGGACGATGACGGGAACGGATATGTCGATGATGTCTATGGGATCGACGTGCTGTCCGGCGGGGAACCCATGGACCTCAACGGGCACGGGACCCATGTGGCAGGCATCATAGGCGCGATCGGCAACAACGGCAGGGGTACGGCAGGGCTGAACTGGAACGTAAAAGTAGTTGCCTGCCGTTTCCTGGATTCCGGAGGGAACGGCACGGTTGACGGGGCTATCGCCTGCCTCGAATACGTCCGGACGCTCCGTGACCGGGGTGTGAACATCATCGCAACGAACAACAGCTGGGGCGCCTCGGGCTTTTCCGAGGCGCTTTATGACGCGATAGGGGCGCAGCAGGACATCCTGTTCATAACCGGCGCGGGCAACAAGAACCTGGACAACGAGGTGGTATCCCATTACCCGGCGAAATATTATCTGCCCACTATCATCAGTGCCGTTGCCACTGATCATCTGGACAATAAGGCATGGTTCTCGAATTTCGGGAAGCGATCAGTGCATGTGGGCGCTCCCGGCGAAGGCATCGTGAGCACGCTTCCGAACAACCAATACGGGCTGTCGTCGGGCACATCCGCAGCAGCTCCTTTTGTGACCGGGCTTGCGGCGCTGCTGCAGTCACAGGACATGCTGCGCGACTGGAGAAGCATCAAGAACCTTATTCTGGCGGGCGGGGACGCGACGGACGATATGAGCATAACGACCATTTCCGGCAGACGCATCAACGCCCATGGCTCGCTCACCTGCAATAAAAAGCCGCTTTTTTCCCTTCTGAAGTATTCGACAGCCGTCAATATTCCCGCGACCCTCTCGGCCGTCAGCATTGACTGCGGAACGCCCGTTGCACCGGTGACGTTGCGGACCTATTTCAGCAATGAAACGATCGAACTGCGTGATGACGGTACGGGGCCTGATCTCGCTGCAGGAGACGGGGTCTTTTCCGCTTCCTGGACGCCGACGCGAGAGAACGAAGTGCTTTTTATCGGGTCTGCAGCCGGTTCGGAAATAGTAGCTCCGCCCCTCGATATAGTCTCATCCGTGCTCTCTGCCGGGACCGTCGGTGCACAGTACAGCGAGATGCTCATTGCAAAAGGCGGGGTACCGCCCTATTCCTGGAAGGTGACGACGGGATCGCCCCCAACGGGAATAACGCTGAACGGGGCCACCGGAGAACTGTCCGGCGTTCCTTCGACAACAGGGACCGCCCCGTTCGCAGCGGAGGCAAAGGACTCGAATGGAGCGTCGGTTAAAAAAACGGTCTATCTTTCCATTATCCAGCCTCTGGTCATTTCAACGCAGTCGCTCTCTGGCGGGGCAGTGGACATACCCTACAGCGATACGCTCACGGCAACGGGAGGAAAGATGCCTTATGCCTGGGCGCTCAGTGCGGGAAAACTTCCAAATGGTCTGAGCCTCGGCGGAACTACCGGGACCATATCGGGAAGTGCCGTCGAAGCAGGGTCCTTTGATGTCACGATCCAGGTCGTGGATTCAGCATCGCGCACGGACATGAAAACCTTCAGGCTGGCCGTGATCGGGATCGTTGCGCAAGCGGTCCCCTTCGGTACGGTCGGGACAGCCTACTCGCAGCAGTTCATCGTACAGGGCGGCATCCCGCCCTATGCCTGGGAGGTCGTTACCGGTCATCTTCCTGTTGGTCTTGTTCTTGATCCCGTTGCCGGGCGCATCCATGGCACTCCAACCAGTGCGGGCTCCTGGGACCTTACGGTGCAGGTGCTTGACGGTAATGGCATGTCGGCCGCGCAGACCATAACGATACCCTGCTATCAGCCCCTGAACATCGTCACACCGACCCTGCCTGCAGGGAAGATCGGCATGCCCTATGCTCAGACGCTTTCGGGAAGCGGGGGAAGGCCGCCCTACTCGTGGTCCCTTGCCTCGGGCGCGCTGCCTCCGGGCCTGACAATTGATGAGGCAGGACGTATTGCCGGAACGCCCATGAACGCAGGATCGTACAGCGCCGGCATCAAGGTTGTCGATGAAAACAACTCGACGGCCTCAGCAACCGTTTCCATCGCCGTGGCCGCTCAGCTCGTCATCGACACGCCGAATCTGAGCTCAGGGCTCATCAGCAGGCCCTATTCCGATGATCTGGCAGCGATGGGAGGAACGCCTCCGTACACCTGGTCCGTGCTTTCCGGCAGCCTGCCGGACGGTCTCACGATGAACGGCACGTCCGGAGCGATCGCCGGCATCCCGGGCTCCGCGGGTACCTTTACCTGCACCGTCCAGGTGACGGATGCCGCATCGGAATCAGCAGCAGCGGCGGTCTTCCTTTCGATCGCCGACAGGGCCACTGCTCCGGAACTGTCCATTCGCTTCTTTTCCGCCCCCTTCGCTGCCGGCGCCGGCAAGGTCGTTACCCTTTCCGCCACAACGAAAAACTACGGTCCCGGCGACGCCGGCGCGAGCTTGACGCGGATCTACTTCTCCACGGACA
>Ga0209212_1000954_pt1 | contig 51565 bp, 52 predicted proteins | sample RifGroC2_FD_183996 | JGI IMG/M metagenome (GOLD analysis project Ga0209212, IMG submission 183996) | Groundwater microbial communities from Rifle, Colorado, USA - Groundwater C2 (SPAdes) (version 2) | ecosystem: Environmental > Aquatic > Deep subsurface > Groundwater | place: Rifle, Colorado...
GGGGGAAAATTCACAGTTCTTAGCCCCCAGATTCTTGCGCAGCTTGCGGAACATTTGGCTGGCATCGATCAACTGTACCTTGCCGCACCGGTGCTCCAGTTTCTTGTTGGAAAGGACCCAGATATAGGTGGTAATGCCGGTGTTGTAAAAGAGGTTGTTCGGGAGCTGAATGATGGCCTCAAGGTAGTCGTTTTCGATGATATGACGGCGGATGTTGCTCTCGCCGCCTCCTGCGTCGCCGGTAAAGAGCGAAGAGCCGTTATGGACCGAGGCGATGCGCGACCCGCTGGGACCCTTGTCCAGATCCTTCATCTTGTTGACCATCTCCATCAAAAAAAGGAGCTGGCCATCTGAGGAGCGGGGCGTCGCAGCCACAATATCCTCAACGCCGCGAAAATCCTTTAGCGACACCTCAAAGCGGCGATCCAGCACATCCTTGCCATCGAGAATATGCTTCTGGTCCCCGACCCAGGATTTGCCGTAGGGGGGATTGGAGAGCATGAAATCGAAGCGCAATCCAGCAAAGACATCTTCAGCCAGGGTCGACCCGCAGCGGATATTCTCCGGGTTGTTCCCCTTGATCATCATGTCCGACTTGCAGATGGCGTAGGTCTCGTCGTTGATCTCTTTGCCGTAGAGATAGACATCGGCATTGGCCCGGATCAGGCCATCGGGATCGATGATGAAATTCTGGGCTTCGGTAAGCATCCCCCCCGAGCCGCAGGCCGGGTCGTAAACCGTGATGACCGGTGGCAGAACATCCTTCACCGGTTCGAAGAGGATGTGGGTCATCAGGTCGATCACCTCACGGGGGGTGAAGTGTTCACCGGCCTCTTCGTTGTTCTCTTCATTGAACTTGCGGATCAGCTCTTCGAAGACATAGCCCATGCCGAGGTTGGTCAGCGGCGGCAGCTTGCGCCCGTCTGGGTCGAGCGCTTCGTTGGGGGTGAGGTTGATATGGGACGAAGTGAATTTCTCCAGCACCTCCAGCAGCACATCCTTATCCGCCATGTGGCTGACCTGGGAGCGCAGCTTGAACTTACCGACAATCTCCTTGACGTTATCGCTGAAGCCGTCGAGATAGGCCTTGAAGTTGGCCTCCAGAATCTGGCGATTGTTGGCGGCGGTATCGACCAGCTTTTTCAGCGTCCAAGGGGAGGTATTGTAAAAGACGTAGCCGGAAGCTTCCTTCAGCCCTTCCGGGTCAAGATCAGTAAGCCCGGCATCATCGCGCTGGAACTTGACCTCCTCCATGACCGCATCCTTGCTCGGTTCCAGCAAACAGTCGAGGCGGCGCAGCACAATCATGGGGAGAATGACATCGCGATACTTGCCGCGCACATAAACGTCGCGCAAACAGTCGTCGGCTATGGACCAGATGAAAGAGACGATTTTATTATGTGCGGAATGATCCAAGGGTGGTGCCTCCTACGACTTTGTGCTGCTTAGTGTTTTGGCAGTGAGCCCGTGATGTTCCTCAAGATAATCAACTACCTCTTCAAGGGCTTCGATGATATGTAATCGATTAGCACCAAAAGCGTAATATCCTGTTTTCATACGTTCCAACGCCATGGATGGGTCTGTACTCCAGCATTTATCCTTAGTTACGCCATTTTCTAAAAACGTGATTGGATATCTGAATTCACGACCATCACAATATTTTTGATAGTTTGGCCCCCAATTCTGGATGCTACCGTTATAGCAAGAGTTGCCAATAATTCCTTCCAGTTTTGCAAGAAGCGCCTTTTTATCCTTTTCATTCATTGCGATGCCTAATCCTCTTTTTGCGCGGCCCGATGAAGACCCGTGAAACTTCTAACAATCTCAGAATTGAGACGTGAGCTACCATCCAAAAAAAACGCCGCCAACCAGCATCTAAAGCTGATCAAAGCGACGGCATCCCTACTCCACACCACTTTTAATCATCCAAACCCTCGCTCTCAACAGGCCCGTGCAGCCATTACAAGGTGGCCAATTTGTACCTTATTCACGGAGTGATGGCAATTATTAAAGTTGCATTATGACTGATGAAATTAAAATCGAGCCCCATACATTCGCCAGTACAATCGATAGGTTAGAGTTGCACTATAAGCCTTAGTTCGTTTTGGGAGAGAAATGCCATTCCGCCCATAACCGTCACAACGAGAGGACATGAATGTTCGTCAACGGGGAAAACAGAAAAGCTGTCATCTCAAGATTTTTACCCTGTAATTACAGTGTCTTACGATGTTATATAATTTAAAATTGAACATTTAATATCGCAGAATATTACCGATGCCAAACGCAGGAAGTGGCATTTAACTCCCAAAAATACTATTTTTAGAACATCGACGTTTCCTAGAGTGGCATTTATCTCCCAAAAATACTATTTTTAGAACGTCAACGTTTCCCAAGTGGCATTTATCTCCCAAAAACATCATTAGCGGGTTTCCCGGTTCGCAAAAAAGCAATGACGTAAAATGATAAGGCCCCCGTAACCTAATAAGATTACGGGGGCACTATTGTCTTCATCAAATGATCTTCTGATTACGTGGGAAGCGAAATAACATCAGGCCTAACCTGATGAACCATCGTAACTCCGGCCTCATCTAGCATCTCCAAGGCCAATTTATCTGGATAGCCTTTGGCGAAGTGAATTGTCCGAATCCCTGAAGACAAAATCATCTTCGCACAAATTCCACAAGGGGAATCGGTGCAATATAGGATGCTACCAGTAATGTTACCCCCATGTTTAGCGGTCTGAATGATCGCGTTCTGCTCAGCGTGCAGACCCCGACAGATCTCATGCTGCTGACCGGACGGAATGTTTAGTTTCTCACGCAGACAGCCAACCTCGTCACAGTGGCGTAGGCCGCTCGGTGGACCGTTGTAGCCAGTTGCGAGAATATGCTTGTCCTTAACTAGAATTGCGCCAACCGAACGGCGCATGCAGGTTGAACGAGTAGCGACGACATGGGCAAGTTCCATGAAATATTCGTCCCAGCTCGGTCTTTGTGTTTTGCATTCCATAGGTCTCTTCTCGCATCGATAATTGAACTTGAAAACGCATTTACGATACTCAGCGAGTGACTCGTTTTTTTTGTCACTTGAGTTTACCGAGAGGGAGCAATTTCTTTGTCAGAAGAAGCAATAATACAGGTCTGACAAAAATTTTTACAACTCTAGTTAGCATCATACACAGCACACTAAAGCGTCACCCAAAAGTTCATTGAAATATCGAGCTTTTACCATTAGAGAGTGTAGTCTCCCTGACCACCACCACCTATTTTCTTCCCCAGTAATTTTAGAGCAGATGATACAAGGTGAGTTGGTGCAATAAAGGGTGGCCGCGTCGATATTGACCCCGTGTCTGGCCGCCTGAATGATGGCATTCTGCTCTGCGTGCAGGCCGCGGCAAAGTTCGTGGCGCTCACCCGAGGGAACATTGAGCTGTTGCCGCAGGCACCCGACCGTTTCACAGTGCGCGATCCCCGAAGGGGTGCCATTATATCCGGTCGTCAGGATATTTTTATCCTTGACCAGCAGCGCTCCGACCTGACGCCGCAAACAGGTCGAGCGGCTGGCGACGAGTCGGGCAATGTCCATGAAATATTCATCCCAGGTCGGACGGCGGCGCTGGTTCATGTCTTAGACCAGGCGATGGGCGTAAAGAGGGAAAGACCGACACAGCTCCTTGACCTCGCCGCGAATCTGGGCAAGGGCCTGATCGTTGGCCGGATCGGCCAGCGCTCGCTGGATCCAGCCGGCAACCAGATCCATCTGTGCCTCTTTGAGCCCCCGGGTCGTCGTCGCCGGCGTACCGATACGGAAACCGCTGGTGACAAAGGGGGAGCGGGTGTCAAAAGGGACGGCATTCTTGTTGACGGTGATACCGGCCTTCTCCAGGGTGGCTTCAGCAACCTTGCCGGTCAATTCCGTTCCGGAGAGATCAACGAGCATGAGATGGTTATCGGTTCCGCCGGACACCAGATTGAAGCCGCGCTCCTTAAGCCCAGCGGCCAGAGCCTTGGCATTCTTCACCACCTGCTGGGCATAGACCTTGAACTCGGGTGTGAGGGCTTCCTTGAACGCCACAGCCTTGGCGGCAATGACATGCATCAAGGGGCCGCCCTGGATGCCGGGAAAGATGTTGCTGTTGACCGTCTTGGCAAATTCCTCGCGGCAGAGAATCATGCCGCCGCGCGGCCCGCGCAGGGTTTTGTGCGTTGTCGTGGTGACAAATTCGGCATGGGGAAGCGGACTCGGATGCACGCCGGTAGCGACCAGCCCGGCGATATGAGCCATGTCGACCATGACCTTGGCCCCGACTTTGTCAGCCACCTGACGGAAGCGGACAAAATCGAGCTCCCGCGGGTAGGCACTGGCCCCGACCACGATAAGCTTGGGGCGATGCTCCATCGCCAGGCGCTCCATTTCGTCATAATCGAGATATCCGGACTCCCGCTTGACGCCATAAGGGACAATGTTGAACAGCTTGCCAGAAAAATTGACCGGAGAGCCATGGGTCAGATGTCCGCCATGCGCCAGGTTCATCCCCAGCACCGTGTCCCCCGGTTCGCAGACCGAGAAATAGGTTGCCATGTTGGCCTGGGAACCGGAATGGGGCTGGACATTGGCATGTTCGGCCCCGAACAGTTCCTTGGCCCGGTCGATGGCCAGCTGCTCGGCGACATCGACATATTCACAGCCGCCATAATAGCGCTTGCCGGGATAGCCTTCGGCATACTTGTTGGTCATGATCGAGCCCTGGGCTTCCAGGACATTTTCGCTGACGAAATTTTCCGAGGCGATGAATTCGAGGTTGTCCTCTTGCCGTTTGGTTTCGTGGTGAATGCTTTGGGCGATTTCCGGATCGAAAGTGGCGAGACGCTGGGACATCGGGTATCTCCTCCCTGCAAGAGTCGTTATATCTATTGTGGAGCCTGACGAAAAAGAAAAGGCAGGCCGAAGCCTGCCTGGAAAACGGAAACCACCCGGTCAGGGGGTTTCCGTCCGGAGCATTTCTTCAAGCCGGGAAATCTTGTCGAGCCGCAGCTGATGTCGACCACCTTCAAAAGTCGAATCGAGCCAGATGGTGACCATTCGTTTGGCCAGGTCGACATCGAGTACCCGCCCACCCAGCACCAGAACGTTGGCGTTATTGTGTTCCTTGGCCATCCGGGCGGTGAATTCATCGCTGACAAGAGCGGCCCGCACCCGCGGAAATTTGTTGGCAACGATGGACATGCCGATACCGGTACCACAGACCAGCAGACCAAGCCCGGCCGCTCCCGTCGAAACCTTGCGCGCCACCGTCTCGCCGAAATCAGGGTAATCGACGGAAGCGTTATTGCCGGTCCCGCAGTCTTCGACCTCGAGACCGCGCGTCAGCAAGAACTCGACCAGCTCGGTTTTCAGCCCCAGACCGCCATGATCGCTGCCGATGACAACCATCATGACCGGGTCAGACCTTCCGGAAGAGCAAGGTGGCATTGGTGCCGCCAAAACCGAGGGAGTTGCTCATGGCAATCCTGACTTTCGCCTGCCGCGCCTGATTGGGGACGTAATCGAGATCACATTCCGGGTCGGGCTCGTGATAGTTGATCGTCGGCGGAACCACACTCCGCTCCATGGCCAGCAAGGTAAAGACCGCTTCAATCCCCCCGGCCGCACCGAGGGCATGTCCGGTCATTCCCTTGGTCGAACTGACCATGACCTTGCTGGCATGGGACCCGAGGGAAGACTTGATCGCTAACGATTCGAAATAGTCGTTGAAGGGAGTCGAGGTGCCATGGGCATTGATATAATCGACTTCTTCCGGATTGACACGGGCGTTCTTCATCGCCATCTTCATGCAACGGGCCGCCCCTTCGCCATTCGGGGCCGGGGCCGTCAAATGATAAGCGTCACCGGTCAAACCGTAACCCGCGACTTCCGCATAAATTTTTGCTCCGCGTTGTTTCGCCGCCTCAAACTCCTCCAGGATGACGATTCCGGCGCCTTCGGACATGACAAAGCCGTCCCGGCCCTTTTCAAAGGGCCGGCTGGCCCCTTGGGGATCGTCATTACGCGTGGAAAGCGCCTTCATGACATTGAAACCGGCGATCCCCAACGGCGTGATGGTCGACTCGCACCCGCCGGCGATCATGGCATCGGCATCGCCGCGCGCGATCATGTGGTAAGCGTCGCCGATCGAATGGGTCCCGGTGGCGCAGGCCGAAACCGAGGAGAGATTCGGCCCTTTTGCCCCGTGCTTGATGGAGATTTGCCCCGGTGCCAGGTTGATGATCAGCATCGGGATAAAGAAAGGAGAAACCTTTTTGTACCCCCCTTCCAGCATCGCTTCATGATAGCGTTCGATGGCCGGCAGACCGCCAAGGCCGGCCCCGACCAGAACCCCGACACGCTCGGCATTCTCCTCATTGATCACCAGACCAGAATCCTGCATCGCCAGATCAGCAGCGGCGACGGCATACTGGATGAAGAGGTCCATCTTCTTGACCTCTTTCTTGTCAATGAACTGCTCCGGGTCAAAATCCTTGACCTCACCAGCAATCTGGGTCGGCAATGCCGAGGCGTCAAAGCGGGTGATGCGATCGATGCCAGATTCCCCCTTGGTCAGGGCGCTCCAGTTCTTCTCGACACCGGTACCAAGGGCGGAGATTACGCCAACCCCCGTCACGACCACTCTTCGCATGATGTTCTCTTCCTTCCACAATGGGAAATCCGGAGCATTGCCCGGTTACGACAAAACCCCGCCGTCAGAATGGTTAACCCCCCTTTAGGAGGACATCTGGGGCGGGGACAGGTTCGATTCAGGTAAACCGGGGAGGAAGCCGGCGGCTTCCTCCCCCACCGTCAATCAGGTGTGCTCGGTGATGTAATCAACGGCATCCTGAACGTTCTGAATCTTTTCGGCATCTTCGTCGGAGATTTCGATATCGAACTCCTCCTCAAGCGCCATGACCAGTTCGACCGTATCAAGGGAGTCAGCACCAAGGTCTTCCATGAAGGATGCCTCGTTGGTAACCTGGTCCTCATCTACGCCAAGTTGCTCGGCCACAATCTGTTTTACTCTTTCTGCAATAGAAGCCATTTGCTTCACCTCCTTTTGGTGTTCGATCTGATCATGGATCAGACAGGGTTGACGAAGTAGTCTACATGTACATGCCACCGTTCACTGCCAGCACCTGCCCGGTGATATAACCCGATGCTTCGGATGCAAGGAAGATCACGGCATTGGCAATATCATCGGCGGTGCCAAAACGTTCCAGGGGAATCTGGGCGGCCATCTCCTGCTTGACTTTGTCCGGCAGGGCCTCGGTCATGTCGGAGACGATAAATCCGGGGGCGACGGCGTTGACGGTCACGTTGCGCTTGGCAAGTTCGCGGGCATTGGAGCGGGTCAGCCCCATCAACCCCGCCTTGCTGGCGCAGTAATTGGCCTGACCGGCATTGCCCATCTGGCCGACGACGGAGGCAATGTTGATAATGCGGCCATAGCGCTGTTTGGTCATGACCTTGGAAGCGGCACGGGAGCAGAGAAACGCTCCCTTGAGGTTGACGCTGAGGACCGCATCCCAATCTTCTTCCTTCATCCGCATGAGCAGGCCGTCGCGGGTGATGCCGGCATTGTTGACGAGAATGTCGACCCGGCCGAACGCTGCGATCCCTTGCTCCATCATCTTCTCGCTGTCGGCGGCGACCGTGACGTTTCCCTCGACGGCAATCCCCTCGGAGCCCAGTGCCTTGATTTCAGCCAGAAGCGCATCCATTCCGTTGAGCGAGATGTCGACGGCAACGATTTTCGCGCCGCTCTTGGCCAGGGCCAGAACGATACTCTTGCCGATCCCCCGGGAAGCCCCGGTCACTACTGCAACCTTGTTTTTCAGCATAAACCGATCGTCTCCTGAAAGGGTCGAAGCGTTGCGAAACATCTTAATAGCAGAAATTGCGGCAGACTGAAACCCTCGAAATGCATCTGCGCCAAATTATTTTACGAGGGCCCTCACTCCGGCGGTATCTTCGACATTAGCCGTCTCGGCGCCCTTGACAATTCGCTTGATCAGATTGGCCAGAACTTTCCCCGGACCGATCTCGACATAGCGGCTAACGCCGAGTTCGGCCATGCGTTGGACCGACTCCTCCCAACGCACCGGCGCGCTGACCTGGGTCACCAGCAACTCTCCGACTCGCGTCGCATCGCTGTTAGGTGCGGCCTCGACATTGGTCACCACCGGAACTCGCAGGGGGCTGACAGTAACACCATCAAGCACCTTCTGCAACCGGTCTCCGGCGGGAGTCATCAAGGCACAATGGAAGGGTGCGCTGACCGGGAGAAGGAGTCCGCGTTTCGCCCCTTTGGCCTTGGCCAGTTCGATGGCACGATCGACCGCGCCGGCATGTCCGGCAATGACGACCTGACCGGCACAATTGAAGTTGGCGGGAGAAACGATCTCGCCTTGGGCGGCCTGACGACAGACCTCGTCCAGGGCCTCCCCTTCCAGGCCCATGATCGCCGCCATGGCACCGGTGCCGACCGGCACTGCTTCCTGCATGAAGGCCCCGCGCTGGCGGACGATGCGCACCGCGTCGGCGAACGACAACGCCCCGGCGCAAACCAGAGCCGAATATTCACCCAGAGAGTGCCCGGCAGCACATCCGGGGCGCAGTCCGGCTTCGTGCTCCAGTGCCCGCAGGGCGGCAATACTGACCGTCAAAATAGCCGGCTGGGTATTGGTCGTCAGGCGTAGCGCTTCTTCCGGACCATTGAAACAGAGCGCGGCCAAATCAAAGCCGAGGGCGTCGTTCGCCTCGGCAAAAACCGCCTTGGCACTGGGAAAATTATCGGCCAGATCCTTCCCCATGCCGGGGAATTGCGAACCCTGCCCGGGAAAAACAAAAGCGTCCATACTCAAACAGCTCCTTGAAAAGCTCGATTACCAGCGCAACAGGGCCGCGCCCCAGGTGAAGCCACCGCCAAAAGCGTCAAGGACGACAACATCCCCGGCCTTGATACGGCCGGCGCGGTTGGCTTCGTCGAGGGCAATGGGAATGGATGCCCCGGAAGTGTTGCCAAAGCGATCGACATTGATGAGTACCTGCTCGTCATCCAGACCAATGCGTTTTGCCGTTGCCTCGAGAATGCGTCGATTCGCCTGATGGGGGATAAACAGGTTGATGTCGCGGGGGGTGAGGTTGTTGGCTTCGAGGGCTTCCAGCGCCACGTCCGATAACGAGCGAACCGCGACCTTGAAGACCTCGTTCCCCTGCATTTTCAGGAAGGGCATACGCTCATCAAGCCCCTTACTGGAGGCCGGATGACGCGAGCCGAAACCTTTTTGATAAAGCAGTTCCCAATAAGACCCGTCGGCATGGAGATGCGTAGAAATCACGCCATTCTCGCCGCTCTGGGCCTCAAGAACAACAGCACCGGCGCCATCGCCGAAGAGGATGCAGGAATTGCGATCCTCCCAATCGACGACGCGACTGAGGACCTCGGCCCCGATGACCAGGGCTCTTTTGACGGAACCAGCTTCAATGAAACTGGTGGCGGTGGCAAGAGCATAGACAAAACCGCTGCAGGCGGCGGAGACATCAAAGGCAATGCCTCCCTTGATCCCGAGCTGCTGCTGCACCAGACAGGCCGTCGCCGGCCAGGGAAAATCCCCGGTGATGGTGCCGACAATAATCAGGTCGATGCTCTCGGGACCGATCCCCGCCATGGCCAACGCCTGACGGGCGGCCTTGGTCGCCAGATCAGAGGTAAACTCCCCATCGGCGGCGATACGGCGTTCGCGAATGCCGGTACGTGTGACAATCCACTCATCGTTGGTATCGAGAAACTTCTCGAGATCGAAGTTGGTCAATACCCTCTCGGGAATGTAGGAGCCGGTACCGATGATGCGCGCTCTGATCACGACCTGTCTCCAGTCTCGCCGGCACCCAGAACATCGCCCGATGCGCCAGCAGCGTTGACGGCAGCATTTCCCCCCGCGGCACAGAGTTGTGCCGCCATCTTGTCATTCACCCGCAGCGCGACAAATTCATGGGCCATGCGTACGGCGTTCATGATGGCCTTGGGGCTCGAACCACCATGGCAGATCATTCCGGTCCCCTCGATGCCAAGGAGGGGGGCGCCACCGTACTCGGCATAGTCGATACGCTTTTTGAAGGCCTGAAAGGCCGGTTTCGAGAGGAGATAACCGATCTTGGCAAAGAAGCGTGACTGAATCTCGCGCCGCAACATCTGCCCGATGCCGTCAGCCAGGCCTTCGGCAACCTTCAAGACGACATTGCCGACAAAACCGTCACAGATGACCACATCAACGGAACCGTTGAAGATGTCGCGGCCCTCGACATAACCGACATAATGAAACGGCGCATTCTTGAGGAGATGATGAACCTCGCGGGTCAGCTCATTCCCCTTGCTTTCCTCTTCACCATTGGACAACAAACCGACGCGCGGACGCGCCTTGTTCAAGACGTGACGCGCGTAAACATCGCCCATGTGGGCAAACTGGGTGAGGTGATGGGGCTTACAATCGACGTTGCCACCGACATCCAGCACCAGGGTCTGGTCTACAAGGTTGGGGAAGATGGTAGCGATGGCCGGGCGATCGATGCCGGCAATCCGCTTGAGGACGAACATCCCGGCCGCCATGGTCGCTCCGGAATTACCGGCGCTGACAACGGCATGGGCGTCGCCGCTCTTGACCAGGTTATAGGCAACCCGGATGGAAGAGTCTTTCTTTTTACGCACGGCATCGGAGGCCGAGTCGTGCATGCCAACGACTTCGCTGGCGTGGCAGACCGTGATGGGGAGACCCGCCGCGTCGTGCTGCTGCAGGAGATCCTGAAGCAGGGGGGCGTTGCCGACAAGGACAACGGGTATCTGCCAGCCCCGTGCTGCGGCAACAGCCCCTTCAACCTCGACTGCCGGGGCATGATCCCCCCCCATGGCATCGACAGCAACGATGATACGGTCGTTCAACGACAAAACCCTCTTATTCGTCCGCAGCGACGATTTCACGCCCTTTGTAGGTGCCACAGCTGGCACAGACACGATGCGGCTGCTTGGGTTGCTTGCACTGCGGGCAGAGGGAAGAGCCGGGAGCGGTCAGAGCGTCGTGGGCACGACGCGTGTCGCGCTTGGATTTGGAGGTTTTCTTCTTGGGTACAGCCATGGTGAATCTCCTTGATGTTTCGGTTCATGACCGAAGTAGTGCGTGCTGGATCCGATTGACGAAAGGCGATGGCAACTTACTTCTGCCGGTTGCTCCAATCCTTGAGAACTGAGAACTTCCCAGCGAAACCGTCCCCGGCACAGTTGCAGGTTGCCGTGTTGAGGTCAACCCCGCAACGGGGGCAAAGGCCGCGGCAGGTGTCTTCGCAGAGGGGCTGCAATGGCAAACCGAGGAGAACTTGCTCCTGAATCACCGCGTGCAGGTCCAGTTCATCCCCCGACAAAAGTTCCAGCCCGAGATCTTCCGCGTTCAACTCAAGTTCCTCGCCCGTCTCCGCATCGTCGATGGCAGGAAGATTCCTGGCATAGGTGAGGGTAAAGACAAGCTCTAGAACGTGGGGATACACCTTGAGACAACGACTGCAAACAAACCGCACCGAGGTCGAAACCGTTCCGTCCAGCTGAATCATCTCGCCGACGCGAATGGCCCGCAACTTCGTCGTTATCGGCTCCGGGAAAAAGACTTCGCCGCGCTGTTCAAGCACAGACAGCTCCGGAAATTCGGCCGCAGCCGCTGCATACTCCCGGTTCAGACCGGCTTCCTTGATGTCGTCCACACGAATCAGCATGCTATCCCCTGCCGTGCGAAAGCGGCTAGTATAGAGACTGGCAACACATTGTCAAGGGAAAAAGGGGGTGCCGCCAGCCCTGCGCCGAGGTTGTTTTCTTAGCTGATCCGCAGTGATTTTGCAAGGGGTAATTCCCCGGCAAAAAGACTATCTGGTTATCCACTCCTGGCGATAGTCTAATAAATTCTCGCCCCCTAAACCCGCACACAAGGCCACCTATGACGAAAGACCACATTCTTGCGCGAATCGGCGAACTGCTCGACATCATGGATCAATTGCGGGGTCCCGGTGGTTGTCCCTGGGATGCGAAACAGACCCCGGAGACACTCAAACCCTACCTGATCGAAGAAACCTATGAGGTCCTAGAGGCGATCGACAACGGTGAACCGGCTGCCATCTGCGAAGAACTCGGCGATCTTTTCCTCCAGATCGTTTTCCATGCTGCTATTTTCAGCGAACGGGGGGCATTCAGCATGGGCGACGTTGCCCAAAGCATAACCGCAAAATTGCGCCGGCGCCACCCCCATGTCTTCGCTGCGGCTACCTGCGCCGACGAAGCCGAATTGCATCGTCAGTGGGAGCGGATCAAGCGCCTGGAAAAAGGCCCGACGGATGAGCGCTTCACCATTCTGTCCGGGATACCGGCGGCCCTCCCACCGGCGCAACGCGTCCTCAAGATCATCGACCGCAGCACCCGCGCGGGTCTGCAGTGGCCCGGAAGGAATGCATGCGCGCCGCGAGCCACGGATCAGCTTGACGCCGTGACCGAGGGCGACTTCCAGATGCGCTCCCCTGCCGACCGAGAAGAACTCTTCGGCGATCTGCTTTTAACCCTGCACCTTCTGGCGAAGCAACTCGAAGTGGATCCGGAGAGGGCCCTGCAACGAAGCCTCAACCTCCTGACCCAACGCCTCGCCAGCAGCGAAGCATGTGCCGTCCCAACCAAGGTCGAGACAGGCAGCCTCGCCCAAATCGACATGACAGAGGTACTCTGGCCGCATCTGCCGCCCCTCGATCCTCGCGAAAAACCCTGACCATTCAGCCCCTTCCCTTCTTGTCCACAACAGCCGTTGGCAAGCTGTTCAAAAACCTGTGGGCAACTCCCCGCGCCCCCACCCAAGTGCCGAGCCTGACCAGTTGCACAAAATATGTGCAGGTATAATACTCTTTAATTTCGGCAGGTTACCATATAGATTCGAGGCCGCCAGAAAATGCTGAAAAATGGCAAATGAACACATGAAAATTTTTTATGAACCGTTAGACATGTGAATAATGACCTTCTGAAAGAAGCGAAATCTCAAGAAAAAGAGGGGGCGGGATTGGGGCTGCCGGAAAAAGCTCTGGAGGAGTTGTCGGGGCGATTACTTCTCCGGGTAATGCAGTATGGCCGCAGCGGCAGCTCCGAGGTCGGCGCAGATTGCGAAGGGGGTCAGGTTCGTTTTCAGCGCCGTTTCGGCGCCATATCCGGTCAAGACAAGGACAGAGGTACATCCGGCCGCCTGTCCGGCTTCGATATCGGCTGCCTTATCGCCGATCATGAAGGATCGCGACAAATCGATACCGTACTCGCGAGCCGCCTGCAGCAACATCCCCGGGCGCCCCTTGCGGCAATCGCAGTCGACGCGGTAAGGAGCGACTCCTGCCAGCGGGTGATGCGGACAGTAGTAGAAGGCATCGATGGCGGTGGCGAATGGCGCCAGTTCGGACTGCATGTGGGCGTGCAACGCCTCGACCTCGGCGGGGCCGAAGTAGCCGCGAGCCACCCCGGACTGATTGGATACGACGATCACCAGAAATCCGGCATCCTTCAGCGCCCTGATCGCCTGCGGCGCGCCGGGAATAAACGTGAACTCTTCGGGGCGACAAAGGTAATCCTTCTCGACGTTGATGGTCCCATCGCGATCGAGAAAGACCGCCCGCCTGAGCCCTCCCGCTAGCGGTCGTCGGTCCGATTTAGCCAACATCATGGCCGGGCACCAAGACAAGCGCGCACGAAAATGGCGTTATTTGAAAAAATTATCGGCATGGCGCAGCTTCAATCGGCATTTTTCGTAAAAATGGCGCAAGGCGACGAGGGGAGCACCCTTGCGAATCTCGCGAATGGAGTAGATGCGCCCTTCTGCTCGCGACATCCCCGGTTGTCGATGCCTCGCTTCAATCTCCCGAGACAAGACGCTGAACATATTGTATTGCTCGAGAACGAGCTGGCGCGCCTGAAGAATGGCGGGTAGGCGTCTTTCATATTCGTTGTTGCGGATTGCCGCTTCGATGATTGCGGCCGAGGCCTCGACATCATGAATGGGGAGGGGGATGAAACTCTCCGCCGGGAAATAGTCGGCGGCGTTGGGGCAACCGCAGTAAAAGGGTAAAGCCGCACCCAGAAAGACATCCGCCAACTTTTCCGTCCAGTGATGTGCGCCGAAGAAATTCTCGACCACCAGATGATAACGATAGGGATCGAGGGCTTCCGCCTTGTCGGCAATTGGTCTGACCCCGAGCCCGAAGACCTCCAGAGCGGGAATGCGCTTTTTGATCTCCTGGGTAAAGTGATAGCGCTGGTGGTGCAAGGTATGGCGTTGCTGCTTATTCGAACAAACGGTGGAAAAGGTTCGCGACTTGTTCACGGGCGGGGATGCGCTCATCTCGTCGTAAGACAGCATGTGTTCTCGCCCCAAGCCATAATACCACTGCAAAGCCGGCTGGGAGAAGATCCTGTCCCGATGCGGCAATGCCCATGCGGCTTGACTGGTCAGGACGCAGCCGAACTGGGCGGTAAAATCGTTGCCGTAGGCCTTGATCGACGAAGGCTCCGTCGTTACCAGCAGCGTCTGCCGCGCCGGACAGGTCAATTCCTCAATGGCGTGACTGAACGGCAGGTCGTTGTAGATGACCAGCCAGTCATATTCCTGGCACTCCATGTCGAAAATGAAGCGACAATTGCCCCACTGCGGAATCCCGTGGGGAAACTGCCGCAACCACGGTTCCGTCCGGTAACTCCCGTAAAACTTGACGCGAATCGGCTGTGGCGACGCGCTTTGCCGATGGAGGGATGGATCATTCACGGGGATGGCCTCGTCGCTTGAAAATTGGCAGTGGCTAGCGGGCCAGCATCGCCTGGACCCGGGCAAAGACCAATTCCGGAGTCAGCTGGACCATGCAGCTATGGTGACTGCATTCTTTGCGGTAACAGTTGATGCAATCGAGGTCGGCCTGGATGGTCTCGACGTTGTCTCCGACCGGCTTGACCCGGCGGGGGTCGGTCGGACCACAGATCACCAGGAGTTTTCTGTCGGTACAGGAAGCCAGATGAGCTGTCCCCGTATCGTTGCCGACGAGGAATTTGGCCTGAGCGAAAACTTCAATCAGGTCGAGAAGCTCAGTCTCGCCACAAAGATTAACGACCTGCTCAGAATGCACAAATTCTTCGATCTGCCGACACTCCTCTTTTTCATCTTTGCCACCGACCAAAATAATCTGCCTGACCCCCGACGCCAGAACCAGCCGTGCCAGTTCGGCATAGCGTTCCGCCCCCCAGCGCTTGGTCTTGCTCGCCGCATGGCAGCCGGGTAAAAAAACCGCGAAATGGTCCGGCTGGGCGCCGTGTTTGGCCAACAGCTCTGCTCCCCGGCGGCGGTTGCGTGCGGGAACGTGCAGGCACGGCCGCGGGGTCAAGGTGGCAATGCCGCCGGCTTGCAGCGCCCGCTGGTTGACGGCAAAAGCCGAGAGGACTTCACCCTCCCCCAGCTGCGGAGCGATATTGTAGGGAAAACGGTGCTGAGTGCCGATGCGGAAGGGGATTCTCCGGCCGAAGAGGGTCAGTAGCGTCACCAGCAAGCGGGATCGGTCGTTGCCCTGCAAATCGACCAGCAAATCATAGCGACGGCGGTTAATGGTCCGCAGCCAGGTCCAGACACCGCGCCACCCCCCGTCCTTGCCGCGCAAGTCGATGGTGACAATGCGCGCGAAGCGGGGATCCTCGGCAAAGAAGAGCTTGTCCCAGGGCGGCAGGGTATTGAGATCGATCTCGGCGGCGGGAAAGGCCCGACGCAGATCTTCAAACATGGCGCTGGCGATGACGACGTCACCCATGGCGCTCCACTTGATGATAAGAATGCGCCGGATCGCCGGATCGGCCGGCAGGTTGTAATTGGTTTTTGCCATGTCCTTGCCCCGTTTACGGCAGCTACTTGTACTGTTCGAGAATCTTTTCGATCGTCCGGGTCGTTGACTTCCCTTCGACAAAGGGAATCAGTTCGACTCGCCCGCCCCAGCTTTCAACCAGCTCCTTGCCGACGACCGTGTCCGGAGTATAGTCCCCCCCCTTCACCAGAATCTGCGGACGCAGAGCGGCAATCAGCTCCAGAGGGGTGTCTTCGTCGAAGACGACGACGTAATCGATGCAATCGAGAGCCGCCAGGACATGGCCGCGCTCCGCCTCGCCGATGAGGGGTCGTTTCTCCCCCTTGAGCCGGCGGATGGAGGCATCGGAATTGAGGCCGAGGACCAACAGATCCCCGAGGCGCCGGGCCTGCTGCAGATACTTGACATGGCCGACATGGAGGAGATCGAAACAGCCATTGGTAAAGACGATGCGGCGCCCGGCACGGCGTTCCTTCTCCAGGATAAGGGCGAGAGCCGCGCGGCTTTTGATCTTGAAATCGCTATCGGCGTGCTGGCGTCCGGCACTTTCGACCAGTTCATCGGCGGTGACCGTCGAAGTCCCGACCTTGCCGACGACGATCCCGGCGGCGACATTGGCGATACGGGCCGCCATGGCAAACTCCAGCCCCGCCGCCAGACCGATGCCGACCAGCGCCAGGACCGTATCGCCGGCCCCGGAAACGTCGAAGACCTCGCGCGCCTCGGTCGGCAGATGCACCGCGCGGCCCTCGTGATAAAAGAGACTCATCCCCTCTTCACTGCGGGTAATGAGAAGCGCCTGCAGATCGAGGCCAACGCACAACTTTTCTCCGGCCGCCGCGAGGGACGCCTCGTCACGGATGGCAATCCCGGAAGCGATCTGGGCTTCCTTGCGATTGGGGGTGAGGAGAGTGGCACCCCGATATTTGCCGTAATCGTCCCCCTTCGGATCGACGACGACAGCGACCCCCCGGGCTTTGGCGCCGCCGATAATGGCGGCAAGGACGGTCGGGGTCAATACCCCCTTGAGATAATCGGAGACGAGGATGACGTCGCAGCGCCCCATGGCCGCCTCGATGCGTTGCAGTAATTCAGCTTCGGCCGCCGGGCTGACGGCGTCGCGGCTTTCCCGATCGATGCGCAGCACCTGCTGATTACTGGCGATGACCCGGGTCTTGCGGCTGGTCACCCGCCCCGCTTGCAGAACTATACCGTCAACGCTGATCCCCTGCCGTTGCAGGGATGCGCGCAACAGCGCACCATCACTGTCGTCGCCGAGGACACTGGCGACCTCGACGCGGCACCCGAGGGTGACAAGATTGTTGATGACATTCCCCGCCCCTCCCAGACGCAGGTCGTCTTTCTGGACATCGACCACCTGCACCGGCGCTTCGGGGGAGATCCTCTCGGCCTTGCCGAAGAGGTATTCATCGAGCATGAGATCGCCGACGACCAGAGCGCGAATGCGGCCGCTGTCGGCCAGAACCCGTTCGAGAAGCTGGCGATCGATGGGGGTCAGCTGAGTCGTCGCCATCACCCCTCCCCTCCCCCCTCCGCCGCCAGACGGTCGAGGACGGCCAGGGCGAAAAGCGGGATGTTGATCTCATGGTGGCCGGTGATGGTGTAGCCGCGGCCGCGGCCGGAGGTCGGCCGCTTGACCACGTTCTGCAGCGGCCGGTAATGCTGGATCATATCGAAATTGGCGGTGGTGAAGTTGTCGACGTGATGGCCAAGATTCTGGGCGACGGAAAGGGCTTTGAGGAAGACCTCGGGGAGGAGGACCGCCGAGCCGACGTTGAGCCAGACGCCGCCATCACCCAGCTCCGCCACAATCGCCGCGAGGGTGCGGAAATCGCGAAAGCTCATCTCGCCGAGGACGGCGCCGTCGGCGCTCGGGTGCTGGTGGATGATGTCGGTGCCGACGGCGACATGAACGGTGACGGGAATCCCCCGGTCATGACAGGTCGCCAGCAGACTGTACTGGCGGTAGGGATGGGCCGCCTCGACCATGGCCCGGCCGATGGCGGCGCCATAGCCGAGACCGTCGGCAAGGCCGGACTTGAGGGCCCGGTTCATGCCGCCACCGGTCTCCTCGGCGAAACCGAAGTCGCCGGAATGAAGGACTGCGCCAACATCCTCGGAGGTCGCGCCGACCAGGGAAACCTCGAAATCATGGATGGCAGCGGAGCCGTTCATGGCCACGGCGGTGATGACCCCGGCTTCGATAAGGTTCTTCAGCACCGGCTGCAAACCGCACTTGATGACATGTCCCCCCATGGCCAACACCACCGGCTTCCCCATTCGGCGGGCGGCGACGACGGCGGCGACAACGTCATGCAGGCTCGCGGCCCCGAGCAGTTTCGGCAGGGCTGCCATGAACTCGGCCCCACTCATGCCGGGACGCAACTCGCCGGCAAAATGGTCGCGCACATTGACCTTGCTGTCGCGAGAATGGATGGAATAGGTCTTGATCCGGGAGAAATCGAGGGGGACAGGGGTCTTCATATCAATCCTGAGCTGCGGTCATGGCCCGCTCCACCAGTTCGCAGAGGAGGTGAATGATGGTGATGTGGGCTTCCTGGACGTGAGACGTCACGGCCGACGCCACAACGAGGGCAAGCTCGACTTCGCCGGCAATGCTGCCGCCATCGCGGCCGAGGAGTCCGACGGTGCGGCAGCCGAGGTCTTTGCCGGCACGCAGGGCGGCGAGGACGTTGGGTGAATTGCCGCTGGTAGAGAGACCGATGACGACATCGCCAGGGGCAGCCAACGCTTCGACCTGGCGGCTGAAGACCGCCTCGAAACCGTAATCGTTGCCGATGGCGGTGAGGGCCGAAGTGTCGGTGGTCAGGGCGATGGCCGGCAGGGCGCGGCGCTCGCGGCGAAAACGGCCGACCAGTTCGGCGGCAAAATGCTGGGCATCGGCGGCCGAGCCGCCGTTCCCCAAGAGGAGGATTTTATGCCCCAGGGCCAGTTGGGCGGTCAGCATCTCGGCGCAGGCGGCAATCTTCGGCGCCAGCTCGCCGGCAATTTGCGCCAGGACCTGCCGATGCTCGCGCAGGTAGGTCGAAATAGCTTGAGAGTCGTTGTCCTGCATCGTCACCTCGTAATCGACAGTACGTTCAACCGGCGCGGCAGCCCAGTCGTTGCAGTGCCTCGCCAAGCAGCTCGACAATGCGGCTGGGGGAGAAAAACTCTTCATAGCTGCGGCGGGCCTGCGCCCCCATGGCCGCCAGCCGCTGCGGCGCCTCGGCCAATTCGGCCAGGGCAGCAGCCAGGGCCTCCGGGTCGCCCGGGGCAATACGGATAAGACCACTGTCGCTCGGCGGCAACTGCGCCGGATAGGCGGGAGCATCGCGGGTAATAACCGGGCGGCCGCAGGCCAGGGCCTGGTAGACCTTGTTGGGGATGACCCGTCCGGCTTTTTCCGACGTTCCGAAAATGCCGAGGACGATATCGGCTCGGTGTATCTCGGACGCCAAACGCTCATACGAGACCCACGGATCGAAACGGACCTGCTCCAGCCCGGCGGTCAGATTGCGGCATTCCGCGAGAAGCGGACCATTCCCGACAAAGCGCCAGCGCAGCGGCCGGCCGCGATAGAGGGCCGCCGCACGGGCGATGACTTGCGGCCCCTGCAAGGCAATAAAGCTACCGAAAAACAAGACCTCCAGCGGCTGGTGAGCGGGGTTTGCGGCGGGACGGAATAACGCCTCCTCCGCCCCGACCGGGACGACGGCAACTTTGCTCGCCGGCAGGGCAAAAGTTGTGCGGAAAAAATTCGCGTGCTCCTCGGTGTCCGCCAGGAGCAGATCGGCCCCTTGGTAGAGCTCCCTTTCCCAATGCAGCAGGCGCTTCGCCATGAAGCTGTCGGAACTGAACTTGGCCTGTTCCTGGATCCGCTTGTCATAGGCGCTGATCAGCGGGTCGACAAGGAGAGGGACACGGTGTCGTCGCGCCCAGCGCGCTGCCGCCGCAATGTCGCGCTGGCGGAAGCAGGGGACCCAGACCAGCTGCACGGGTGGCAGCCGACGCAATGCGGCCTCCACATCACCCAGGAGACTCAGTCTCGGGGAGAAATCATACAGGCTGAATCCAAGTTCGGCCAGCCCCTGCCGGACGATACGGTTGCGCGAATAATGCGAATCCGAGCGACCCCACCAGAGAACGCGCCCCTCAGTCATGGCACAGCGATCGATACGACATTTCACCACTTCCTGCATCAGTGATGCACATCATCAACCTGCGACGGACAAGCCGCACCATTGCGCCGTCGCCGGGTCGTAGCGTTTGACGATACGGGCCGGAGCCCCGGCAACGATGCACCCGGGAGGGACATCTTTGGTAACCACCGCATTGGCGGCAACGATCGAACCCTCGCCGATGGTGACTCCGGGTAGGATCGAGACGAATTCGCCAATCCACACTCGATCCCCGATAATGACCTGTTTATTGCTCGTGAGGAGACGTACGCTTGGTACCTCGGCCGGGTCGCTTTGCATCCGCCCGCTGTAGGTACCATGGTTATGGTCGGAGATGTAGATCTTGCTCGCCATCAAGACATCGTTGCCGATTTCGACATAATTGACCGCGCCGATGTGCACAAAATCGTTCAGACAGACATTGTTCTTGATGACGATTTCCGGGGCATAACGACAGCCGTCGTAGCGGGAAATGGCCTCCAGACGCAGATGCTCGCCGGCGACGAAATTGTCACCAATTTTCATATGTGCCAGACCGGTGATTTTCGCCGACGGATGTACCAGCAACCCCTTGCAGGAACGTCCCTGAAACTTGCGAATACTCCTGTTCAGCCAGAAATTGTAAATTTTCCGGATACGCTTATCGAACTTGCCCTTGAGTTTCAGAAAAAACCCATTTTCCTTTTTGTGCTGTTTCTTTTTATTATCAAAAACCTTGTCGATAAGCTTAATAATTTTGACGGTTTTCCTATGCCAGAAATTGGCAAGAGCAACCGGCAACTTGATAACCGGGACAGTTACCAGCCAGAAATAAAGGTTTTTATTGTGGATAGGTCTCAATAATTTCAGAAAATCGTCATTCGAAAACTTACCTTTATTACTTTTTTGCCGGACGATAAACAATGGCAAAAAATCACCGAGAATAATTTTTCTAAATTTCCTATCGACCCTATCAGACAGGCCCTTGCCTTTAAAGTACTCAAGGGCGGTTATCAAGTGGACGCCAAAGACCGAGCAAACAGAGTATCCGCCGGTATTTTCTGCCTTTGCAGCCACACAATAATCATGGATATGAAGATTCTTCTTGGCGTTTAAAGCTGCAGAAATAATCCAATAAAATTGGATAACCCCTGAACTGAATAAATTTTCAGAATCAATGTCTTTATCAACAAGTTCTTTATTTATAATATTTCCTGAAATAAAAGTATGCATCAGATTAATATCATAAATGAATTCATTATAGTTTTTATATACACTCATATTGTATTTATTTTTATTTTTCTTGAATTTTTTACTTTCAAGCCCTTCTATATAATTATTTTTGAACGCATAACTGTTCAAATAAACAATACCATAATCGTCTGAAATAATGTGTGAGATGATTAAAGATAATGCACCAGGCAAAAGAACATCATCATCTCCGATTAAAAGCAAATATTTTCCTGTAGACTTATTGAAACATTGAAAAAAATTCCTATCTGCCCCTATATTTTCCGAATTTTTTATATAATTAATACTGTTGCCTGAACCAATGTATTTCTTTACTACATATTCTGTTCCATCGGTAGAACAGTTATCTGAAACAATAAGCTCAATGCAGTCAGCGTACGTATCGATTTGGCTACAAATACTTCGCAAGCATAAATCAAGAAAATCTGCCCGGTTGAAAGTAGGCACGGCAATGGTCAATAATTTTCCCATATCTTCCCCAGAAATTTAACAGTCAGGAATCCCTAGAATTAATTCAATTTCACTTCGCAGACATGTCAGAGAATCGTACTTTGGCTGGTATCCGATTTCCATGGCACTGGTATTGCGAGAATAGTAGTGGTCCTTCATGCCCGTAGCGCTTACGATTTCGACGTCACTTGCCACCCGATATTTGAGACCGAACCATTCGGCAAAACATCGCAACAACTCAAATTTTGAAATTGGGTTGAGACTGTAGACGTCGTAAGCAGCATTTAACGAGCGCCGCGCAATAATGAGTTCAACCAAGGCGAGCAAATCCTCAGGGTGAACATAGTCCCGAACGATGTCTGTTGGCGTTGTGAGGAATTCGTGATCTTGCTGAAGAGACACAACAATATCGCTAAGCAAGTAACGAGTATTGAGATCCATAAAACGGCTAAAATACGAAAATATGCGTAAATCGACAATATTAAGTGAACTGGCGGCCCGATGCTTGGCTTCGGCATTGAGTTTAGCGATGCCGTAGAAATCCGCGAAAGTTAGCGCATTAAGCGGGAACTGAGCCCGGCTCCCTGTCCCAACCGGCTGACTGAAATCAACCCCGTAAGCCGCTCCACTACTGAAATGGATATAAAGTGTTTCGGGTGCTCGCGACAAAAACTGGAGAATCCGGTTGTCCCAGGCTTCCGTCAAACGGAAAATTGTTTCAACTTCGTTTTTGAGTCGGCCAGGATCGCCAATACCGATGCAATTGATTACCACATCGCAGCTCTGCTCACCAAAGACATCCATGGGGAGAACTTCGCCCCGGCTACCCGCATAGCACTTTATGAACTCCTCTACCCGAACATGATTCCGCGCGTAGAGAAGTAGTACGTACTCCGGCCGGGCGGTCAACCCGGCAATCAAACCCTTGGCAATATGGCTGGTGGCACCGAGGATCGCAATACGCATCCGCACTACTCCGGCAGTGAGTTGAGCATCATTACCACCCAAAACTAGGACGGCATTAATCCCATCCAAAAAACACAGATAACTGAACGCACTTACCTGTTTTCAGGGGGAGGAGAAACGCTACCCCACAACAAGGAGAGAAGATCTTCTGCACAGGGGTTTTCAACGCCTGAATGCCCCCCGGAACCAGCGTAGCGATCGTTTCAGGGTTTCGTCGATCGGCACCTTGATCTCGAGTCCCAGGGTCGAAGAGACCAGTCCATTGTCGGGAACAAAGACAGAGTTGTCTGGGTGCATCTGCTTGATGACAACCTCAGCGGTCGTGTTAGCATAAGCCTTCACCTTTTCCGCCACATCCCGCAAGGTGATGCCGTAGGGACTTCCCAAGTTATAGGCTTGCCCGGACGCTCCATCGACGAGCATCCGTAGCAGCCAATAGGCCATATCACTGGGATACATATAACTGCGCACCGGCATGCCGTTGCTGATGATGCGAATGTCATTGTCGGTCAGGGCATCGCGAATGAAGTTATTGATCGCCCATGGTTTGTCCAGTGACTGATAGGGCCCGATAAAGGCAAAGGGACGGGCGGTGACAATCGGCAGCTTGCAACAGCTCCAATAGGCGCTGCAGAGTGTTTCAGCATACCGTTTGGCCTCAGGGTAGACTGAGGTAATGGTGTTACATGGAAGACTGCCGACAGCGTCCTCGGTAATTGTGGGTGTGGCACAGCACTGACGGCCATATATCTGGCCGGAGCTGATATTTAGAATTGCCGAGAGACTCTGGAGTGTCGCGGCCGCATCAAGGAGCGTGGCGGTTCCACGAGTAATGGTTTCCATCACGGCCAGAGGAGTCGACATGTGCTGCCGGTTGTCCGGGGTGGCAGCCGCATGGATGATATAGTTGACATCGGCGGGCAAGTCGATAATGTTCCGCACGTCGGAGCTTAACAGGCGGATCTCCTTACGCTCGGCCAGATGCGGTGTTTTAATGCGAAAGGCATCGATGTCACGTGCCAGAAGGATAAGGCTTGTCCCGAAGTTGTGATGATCATTAAGAAAGATCACAAGTTCAGCAATCCAGGTCCCGACAAAACCGGTGCCACCAGTGACAAACACCTGCCGGTTGCGCAGCTTGTCCAGCGCCTCCGGTGAGGGGCCGACCACTTCCTGACAGTCGGCAGTGATCATCTCGCGCAGATGGTTGTCCATGTCAGCCTCTCTTTATCTTCTGTTGAAGTTCCATCGCCACTTCGACGATCTTGTCTTCCTGCCCTCCAACAACCTTGCGAGCTCCCAGTTCGAAGAAAATATCCCGCGCATCGACATCATATTCTTTTGCCGCCAGATTGACATGCCGGGCAAAGCCGGAGAAAACCCCGGACAACCCGCTGACCAAGCTGACACTGCTTATGTAGGGGGTAGTTTCCATAATTTCCCTCTCGACTATGTCAGCGGCATCCAGCGCGCGGTAGAGATCAATCCCGGTCTCGATCCCAAGTCGAGCGAACACGGCCACCATCACTTCCAACTGGGCATTCCCCGCACCCGCGCCGAATCCTCGTGAAGCGCCATCGATAATTCGTGCCCCGGCTTCGACTGCGGCAACGGAGTTGGCGATGCCCATGCCCAGATTATTGTGGGCATGAAAACCTACCGGAACTTTCAGATTCGCGGCCAAATGACCGACACGGTCCTGAACGTCGTGGGGAAGATAAGCTCCGGCCGAGTCCATGATGATCACGGCTTCGGCTCCGTAAGCTTGCATTTTAAGGGCCTCATCAAGCAGTACTTCTTTATTCGCCATGTGACTCATCATCAGGACGCCATAAGCTTCCTTCCCCTGCTCGCGGGTATAGCTGATATGGCGTTCGGTGATATCAGCTTCGGTGCAGTGGCTGGCCACCCGCACGACATCAACACCATAATCGAAGGCAAAACGCAGATCGTTGTTGATGGTAGCGAATCCTGGAATCACGTGAATGCCCAAACGGGAACGGGACAGGTGCTTCCGTGCTGTTTCCAGCATCTCCCTATCATCCAGGAGACTCAATCCTACCTGCAAAGAAGAGGCTCCCAGACCATTTCCGTGGCCGACTTCGACTATAGGGATCCCGGCCGCGTCAGCAGCCAAGGCATACGCAACGATATGCTCCTTGGTCAGCTTATGAAACAGAGCATGCGAACCATCCCGCAACGTAGCATCACTTATAATGACCTTTTTCATATCATTGCCTCCCCTCAATCCGAGCCATAGCGAATTCTTCGGCTACCGCAATGGCGGCACAATTGATGATATCCAGATTTCCGGCATAACTGGGCAAGAAGTCCCCCATACCCTTAACCCGGACCGACATAATCACCCGATTGTTTTCGTAAGTTGGCGGAATGATCAGATTATAGCTGGGGACATAACGTTGGATTTTTTCAACCATGATCGCTATGCCTTCCTTCAGCGCCGGAAGATCGATCTTGGGTACCGTGGCATAGACTGTAGTTTGCATATCGATGCACGGTTCAGCGGGGTTCAGATTCAAAATGGCCTTCGCTTTTCCACAACCGGAAAACATCTTCACCCCTTTTTCAGTGGTCTCGATGTACTCGTCCAGATTGAGGCGGGTGGCTGGCCCCGCACTCTTGGAGGCGATGGTGGAAACGACTTCTATATAGTCCACCTGTTGCTGGGTCTGACCGATAACGTAGGCCAGGGGAATCGAGGCTTGACCGCCACAGGTGATCATGTTGACATTGACATCGCCCAGACAGGCATCAAGGTTGATGGCTGGGATACAGAATGGCCCAAGCTTGGCCGGAGTCAGGTCTATGACGATAATGCCTAGCCCCGCGAGAATTGGAGAGTGAATTTTATGGCTCATGGCCGAGGTGCAATCGAAAACGATATGACAGCATTCCGGGTTGTCCTGAATCGCCTGAATCCCTTTATCGGAAACAGAAATACCTAGACTGAGCGCCCGCGACATACCTTTGGACGATAGATTCCGTCCGACGAAGAGTGAACACTCCAGCCGCGACGAACGCAGGACTTTGTACAGCAAATCGGTACCGATATTACCGCTCCCCAGTATTGCGACTTTGAGTTTTTTCATAATTTCACCTTTAGGCCGTGGCCTTTTCGTCCTGAAATCAAATCGTTTTGTTTACACAATTATCGGCATATTCCTCACGCGGCAGAAACGGGAACATATCATCATAGGGCATGGACACCATGGTTCCGTCAGGCAATGCTTTGGAGGCCACCCGCGGGATCAAGAGTTGATTCGCGGGAGTGATGACTTCACAAATTAATGGACCACGATGGTTCTTCAGGCGTTGCAAGCTGCTTGACAACTCTGATGTCACAGCGATTTTCTGGTAAGCGATGCCATAGGCATTAGCAATTTTTTTCATGTCGGGGAAGCTGACTCCGGACGAGGGGCTCTCCCCGATCAACCGGCCATTCATGAAATTGTTCTGAGAGTGGCGAATCAACAGGTAACCATTATTGTTGAGGACAATAATCTTTATCGGCATCTGGTTATGAGCGATGGTTTCAAGCTCCTGAAGATTCATCTGAATGGAACCGTCACCCGTGATGCAGTAAACATCTCGACCCTGGCTGGCGGCCGCCACTCCGATAGCACCGGGCATGTACCCCATGGTTGAGAGGCCGCCGGTAATGATATGTCGCTGACCTCGCTTGACCTGAAATGCCTGAGCATGGACATGGAAACAGGAACCCGTGTCCAGGACGAAAAGATCTCCCTCTTCCATGGCATCCGAAAAGAGGCCCATGAAGTGGTAGGAGTTAATGCCCTCCGTCTCTTTTTCGTACTCCGGCAGATCTACAGGATAGCGACGTTTCCAGTCTTGGGTTTTGTCGACCCAAGGTTGATTGCCAAAACGATAATCCCCAAGTCGTTGCCTCAACAAGACAGTAAAATCAAGGGCATCAGCAAGGATCGCGATATCTGGAGTGACTGATGGCTTGTTCAGTTCTGCTGGATCGATATCAACGACTACCTTGCGGGCATGGGGGGCGAAGTTCTGATAGTCGTAACCGATTAGCCCCACACCCAACCTGCAGCCAACGACGATCATAAGATCGGAGTTCTGAACGGTGAAGTTCGCTGGACGATCACCGTAAGTACCGGGTCGACCGACGAAGAGCGGGTGGTCATTGGCCATCAGATCCATTCCCAGACGCGAGGCCAGCACCGGAATATTGGCGGAACCAATCAGGTCGGTGAGCTCAGCAACGGCGCCGGACTGCCGCACTCCTGCGCCAAGCAGAAAGCAGGGACGCCGGCTGGACTTGATAGCAGCGACAACTTCATCGACCTGGGCGAGCAGCGTTGTCCGATCTAGCTCCCGGGGTGGCGGGGTGAACCCTTCGCAAAGGTCGGGATCGAACAGTGCACCCTGAATATCGATGGGACATTCGATCCAAACAGGACCGACGGGATGGGCCATGGCCAGGTGGATGCACTTTTCGACCTCGTACCTGACCCGGCTGACATCGTCGAGCATCACGGCGTATTTCGTCACTTGCTCGAAGAGCGGAAGGGTGTTAAAGCCCTGCAACGCAAACTGCCGCGGTCCGGTGATTTTGGCCTGCGAGACTTTGGACTGGCCGGCAACGATGATACAGGGCGAACGGTCCACAAAAGCCCCGACAACACCGGTCAACGTATTCAGGGCTGCCGGGCCGGCCGTGACGTAAGCAACTCCAAGCGTACCAACATAGCGGCCATAAGCCTCCGCTGCCATTGAGGCGGACTGTTCGTGATGGCAGCAGATAAATTTCTGCTTTCCATGCTGCAGCAGTGCATCAGTCAGGTGCATGATCATGCCCCCGGTGATCAAAAAAGCATGCTCGGCGCCAGCACGATAGAGCCGGTCGACCAGATAGTCAGAAACTCTCATCTTCATCGTCAATACTCCCACTAAATATATTTCAACAAACCTGTTGCTATCGACCGACTCCATCCCGGACGGATTGAATGATAAATGCAAGCATTTCCTCACTCATCCCCGGATAGACGCCGACCCAGAAGGTATCGCGCATGATACGGTCGGTCGTCTCCAGCTCCCCTACCACGCGATATCCCGAACCGGTACGGCGCATGTCGTCGAAACAGGGATGTTTGATGAGATTGCCGGCAAAGAGCATCCGGGTCTGAATCCCCTTCCCTTCCAAATGATTGACCATCTTCTCGCGGGAGCGCCCGCCGCCGGGACGGACCGTAAGCAAGAAGCCGAACCAGGATGGATCGGAGTTGGCCGTTGCCTCCGGCAGGATCAAGCGGTCTTCGAGGGGAGCCAGACCGTCGCGCAGCCGTTGCCAGTTCCTTTTGCGAGCGGCGATGAAAGAAGGGAGTTTTTCCAGCTGGGCGCAACCGATGGCGGCCTGCATGTCGGTGACCTTCAAGTTATAGCCAAAATGGGAATAGACATACTTGTGATCGTAACCGAAGGGGAGTTCCCCGAACTGCTGGCCGAAGCGGTTGCTGCAGGTATTGTCCTGTCCCGACGGGCACCAGCAATCCCGCCCCCAATCACGAAACGATTCGATCAGCCGCTTGAGCCGCGGGTCGTCGGTATAGAGCGCCCCGCCCTCCCCCATGGTCATGTGGTGCGGCGGATAAAAGCTGGAGGTGCCGATATGGCCGACGGTGCCGGTATAGCGCCAGACTCCGTCGAAACAATAGCGGGAACCGAGGGCATCGCAGTTATCCTCGATCAGCCAGAGTTCGTGGCGATCGCAAAAGGCCTTGACGGCGGCGAGATCGAAAGGATTGCCGAGGGTGTGCGCCACCATGACTGCGCGGGTACGGAGCGACAGCGCCTCTTCCAGCCGACTGACATCGATATTGTAGGTCGGCAGGGTGACATCGACAAAGACCGGCACGGCGCCATACTGGACGATCGGGGCGACGGTGGTCGGAAAGCCGGCCGCCACGGTGATGACTTCGTCGCCAGGACGGATGCGCCGTTCGCCTAAACGAGATGAAGTCAGGGCCATGAACGCGAGGAGATTGGCCGACGACCCCGAATTGGTCAGAGAGCAGTGCTGGGAACCGAGAAATGTGGCGAATTCCGCTTCAAAACGCGCCGCGTAGCGGCCGGTCGTCAACCAGAAATCGAGGGAGGCATCGACGAGGGTGGCAACTTCCCGCTCGTCGAAGACCCGCCCGGCATAGGGGATGCGATCCCCGGGCGCAAACGCTTTGCGGTCGGCGTGGGCCACACGATAATGGGCAACGGCGGCGTCAATGGCCGCCTGGCGCAGCTGGGCTTCCTGTTCCTTGTTCATGACAACTCCTGCAACCGGGTTTCATATTGGGCGATCTGTGCCAGAGATACGGCACGAAGATCTTCGCCTTCGCGATAGGCCCGGGTCCAGACCACGATCGACTCCAGCGTGGTGCGCAGATTCCAGCACGGTTGCCAGTCGAGGCGGGCATGGGCCTTGGAGCAGTCCAGCTTGAGATAGTGGGCTTCGTGCGGATGCTCGCCGGCATCGACCCGGTAGCCGGCATGCTCCCCCCACAGCTCGCACAGCTGGCGGACGATCCACTCAACCGGTCGCGCATCGTCATCGCTGGGTCCGAAATTCCAGGCCTCGGCAAAGTCGTCACCTGCTTCGTAGAGACTGCGCGCCAAAGTCAGATAGCCACGGAGGGGCTCCAGTACATGCTGCCAGGGACGGATGGCATGCGGATTGCGGATGCGGATCGATTCACCGGCCAGCAGAGCCCGCAGGCAATCGGGAACGAGGCGGTCGGTGGCCCAGTCGCCGCCTCCGACGACGTTCCCGGCCCGGGCCGAGGCCAGGGCAAGGGGAGCTGCTGTCGTTGCCGAACGTTGAAAAAACGACGAACGATAGGCCGCCGTCACCAGTTCCGCGCAGGCTTTGCTGCTCGAATACGGATCAAATCCGCCCATCGGCTCATTTTCGCGGTACCCCCAGACCCATTCACGATTCTCGTAGCATTTGTCGGTGGTGACATTGACCACCGCCCGCACCGACGCACAGGCGCGGACCGCCTCCAGCAGATGCACGGTCCCCATGACGTTGGTGGCGTAGGTCTCCACCGGCAAACGGTAGGAATCCCGCACCAGCGGCTGGGCCGCCATGTGGATGACGATCTCCGGCGCGGTTTCGGCCATGACGCGCAACAGCGTGGCCGCATCGCGCACATCGGCAATGCGGGAGTCGACCAGTTCCCCCAGCCGCGCCAGTGCGAAAAGGGACGGATCGGTCGGCGGCGTCAAGGCATAGCCGGTAACCCGGGCCCCGAGCCGATGCAGCCACAGCGACAACCAGCTCCCCTTGAAGCCGGTATGCCCCGTGACCAATACCCTCTTGCCGTCCCAGAAATCCCGCTGCGGCGTGGTCATCGCCACACCTTCCAGGGGGCCGTCCCGGCCTTCCAGAGCTCTTCCAGATGAATCTTGTCGCGCAGGGTATCCATCGGCTGCCAGAAACCGTGATGCTTGTAAGCCATCAGTTGACCCTCGTTGGCCAGTCGCTCCAGCGGCTCCTTTTCCAGCACGGTGGTGTCGTCAGCGAGATAGTCCAGCACTTCCGGCTGCATGACGAAAAAACCGGCATTGATCCAGTGGCCATCACCCTTAGGCTTTTCCTGGAAGCCCACGACCTGGTCATTATTCGCAAGATTCAGCGCGCCAAACCTGCCACTTGGCTGGGTCGAGGTCAGGGTGGCCAGCCTGCCGCTGCGCTGGTGATACTCCACGAGTGCGCGGATATTCACATTCCCGACACCGTCGCCATAGGTCAGCATGAACGGTTCGCCGTCAAGGTAGGGAGCCACGCGCTTCACCCGACCGCCGGTCATGGTCTCAAGGCCGGTATCGACCAGGGTCACACGCCAGGGTTCGGCCGTGTGGCTATGAATGAAACGCTCATTATCCGAACGGAAGTCGAATGTCACATCCGATTCGTGCAGAAAATAATGGGCGAAATATTCCTTGATGCAAAATCCCTTATAGCCCAAGCAAATGACGAAATCATTGAAACCAAAACTGGAATAAATTTTCATAATATGCCAAAGAATCGGACGGCCCCCAATTTCTATCATTGGTTTCGGTTTGAGGTGAGATTCTTCGCTGATACGGGTACCAAAACCACCGGCCAGAATGACAACTTTCATACGCAGTCCTCGATTCTTTTGTACAGATACTCAAATTCATCCATATTCGGATTGCGACCAAGATTCCAGAGAGCCGGAGCTCGATGCATCAAATCGAAAAGTTTCGCGTTTACGCCAAAATCGTCTGCGCTTACCACACAATTACGCGTGTGGTTGACATGAAGGAAATATTTACGGGAGATTCTCTGTATCTCGATGATATATTTTTCAATGGTTTCTTTTGACATTTCTGCAAGACTATAGGAGTTGAAAGCAATATCTGATGATAATTTATGCATATTTTGAATCTCAAAATTCGGCATGATCACTGCTGCATAGTCATTTAGATTGACATCTACCAAACTGGCCTCTCCATAAAGCAATATTTTTTTATCAGTAAAAGCGGTCATTAAATAATATGCTGTCAAAGCCATGTTTTCAGGCAGATCAAAATCAACATAAGTAATATCGAGATTGTCGCGCAGCAGGTAATACGCCATCCCACCAAAACCACCCCCAACTTCCATGACGATCTTGTGCCGGCATACATCTTTTAAATATCTGGCAATAGCGACAGAATAATAGTGCAAGTAATCAGAACCACTTCTTACAAAAATACCATCTAATTCATATCCAAAAGGGTTGCCGATATCCGGCCCTGCCAAATCTGAAGCTGTATATTGACCTGCCAACTGGCGCATCCATAAATTGTATCTGTGGATCGTATCGGCAAGAAACGTTTTTTTATCCTTTTCACTGATGTTTTTTCCAAAATACTTTTGGTTGGCATCGTGACCAAAGCCAATTAAGCCAGAGCTGCATTGGTCGCGCCAAAAGTTACCATAAATTTTCTGCAGCCCGGGAAGATCGCCGTTTGACAACGTGTTGATAATTTCACCCATACAGCTTTCATAGATTGGTAACCATTCGTTACCGACCTGATACACCGATGCTGCAAGTTGCTGTGCGCGCTTAGCCTTTTGAAAAGAGACAACGATCCTGCGCAAGATTTCAGGATCGACATCCGGAGAGACTCTATCGATGAAACCTTTGGAAACGCGGTTCAGATCGAAATTTTGATCAAGTTGCAGTGATTTTTCCAGCAACTTTGCTGTTAACAGTTTGCTCAGCTTCTGCGCCTGTTTTTGGTTACGCGCAACCAGCAACGAGCTCAAAATTCTTCCCATATCCATTCTCATTTTACCCTCGATTCACAGGATCAATCACAATCCGACCAGATTGGCGAACCGTTGCTCATAGGTGCAATGCTCCCAGACATGGGCCGCACAACGCTCCGCCAGACGGCGCCGCTCTTCGTCGTGCGTCAGATAGTAGCGCAGCAAGTCCGGCAATTCCCCGGGCTGGCGGAAGGTGGCTACTTTGTCTTCCAACCCCATGGCCGCAAGTTCCGGCTGCCACTCACAGATTTGAAAGCCGCCGACAGACGGAATTTCGTAAAACTTCATATTGAAACCATTGTTGGTCAAATGATGATGGATATTCAGCGAGATTTTGGCCAGGTGGTGGACCTTGAGAGAATCGGGCATGCTTAACCGTCCACGCGAGTGCAATTGCCGGGATTTACGCCAACTGCGTCCCCAGATCGCCAGGTCGAGATCGGGGCTGGCGGCAATGGCGGTCAGGATCTGGTCGCGTTCCGGATAACGGGTGCCGACAAAGGCCACATCGACAGAGTAGCGCTTTTTCTCCACCGGAGATAAGGGGCCAAGCCGATGAAAAGCGGACGATACGCCAAAGGGGAAATAGGTCACCTTCGGACCAAGATCGCGCTGCAACCGCTCACAATCGCCGCGATACGAGATCAACACCTGGTCGACATCGTCATAGACGGCGGTGATGCGGGGCAGCGCACGATCGAAGAGGACATCGCCAAACCAAAAGACGACCCGCAGGCGCGGGTGCATGATCCGCAATTGCCGCAGGGTCGCCGCATCGATCTTTCCCTGGATACTTATCAGCACATCGAGTGGTCCGGCGGCGGCCATCTGCAACAATTGGCGGTTCGACCAGGCCGGCAGATCGGCGGGGGTGTTGCCGACCAGCCGCTGCAGCGGCCCCAGACAGCGATGGAGACGATAGGCCAGTGGTTTGACGTTGTGGTAGTGGAGCCGGGTCGTATGCCCGAGATTCTGCAAGGCCGCACAGACGATCTCCGACCACTCCCCCATCCAGTGCGGACCTTCCACCAGGACATTCACTGCGACACCTCACCTTGACCGAGGTCGGCGAGGACGGTTTGCGCCCGATGGCGGAAGGTATGACAAGCCAGCACCCGACGGTAGCCGGCATTGGCGATGCGTTGGCGCAGCGCAACATCGCCGTGGAGCCGCCGGGACTGCTCGTCAAATTCCTCCGGCGTGGCAAAGACCAGAACCTCGCGCTCCGGCTCGAAGTGACGCTCAAGATCTGCCACGGCATCGTGCAACAGCGGCACCCGGCAGGCACACGGATCGAAGCTGCGCTGATTCAGACCATGCACGACGTTGTCGGCATTCTTCAGGTTGAGCACCATGCGTGCCTCGCCGTAGATGCGACCGGTGGCGGACAGTGATTGTTTCCCGGGATGGCATCGATGGTTAGTAACATCGGCGGAAACCCAGCCGGGACCAAAAATCTCGACCGACTGTCGCACAGATTGCAAGAAAGCCACCCGGTTGGCCGTGCGCGAGGCGACGAACACACATTCTCGGTGCGGCGTCGCCGCCGGCGGCTGAAAGAGCGCGGGATCGGTGGCCAGTGGCAGATAGGTGGCGGACCAGGCCGACAATCTTTCGGCAAAGCCGCTGTCGGTGTAGTACAACCGGTCGAAGGTCGCCAGCCGCCGGCGGTTGTCATCATTGTCGGTCACCAGATCGCCGATCCATCCCACCAGCAGCGAACCGCTGGACCGACGATAATCGACCAGCGGTTCGTACAGGGCGCTGCGCACGAAGAGCGGGGCGACGACAAAAACCAGATCCGGTGCGAAGGCCGTCAGCCGGCGGCGCAAACGAAACGCGGTGAAACCGGGACCGACATATTTTTCCACGCGCCGGAATGGACGCAAATCAAAAAAATCGACGTGGTGGCCAAGCCCGGTGAAAGCCCGGGCCATCCCCTCGGTCAGCCCGCTGTAATCACTTTTGGCGAGACAGAGAATTTTCATGAACCACCCAAACGTTACAGTTGACCACGCGGCATTAATTGGTCGTGAGAGCCGCGATACAGTTGTTGGTAATATACATATCAAGGTACATATAAAGGTGTCAGAGCTACACCTTTGACAAATTATTCCGGATATCCCTGAATTATGTTGCCAGCATAGGCAATCACCTTGGGAACAGTTGCCAACAGCGCTGGGGACAAGGCCATTACAGCGATGTAGATCTCCGGCATTTTCTCGGTCGCGTATTCGTGAGCAATCAGATTCCTCAGCTCGCGGATCTTGATCAGATCGGTGGCGTTGGCCCAACCGCGCTTTTCGGCACGGTAAATACGGTCAAGGATAGAGCCGCCACCCGTTAACTCGACTTCGTCGATCAAACGAAAGAGACGCTGAATCAACAAGTCGGCCAATCGGGCAAAACGGCTTGTGAGTGATTCAAGTCGTTCGAGCTGTTCTGGGGGAAGATCTTTCTGCCCAATTAAATTGTGGCACCTCTCCATCGAATAACCAAGGTGACCGGCGGCTAGTTGCAGACCCATCAGTTCTTCTCGCAACAGTTCTATTTTTTCCCGCATCATAAACGCACTCCCTCTTGCATGACCATTCGGGGAAAAGGCCGAGTAGCATCGGGATAAATGGCAATGTCGATTTTGCGTTCACCCAGCTTTTGGTGCAGTTGCGCCAGGATGTCCAGCTTTGTCATCAAATCGATTCTTTTGGAAAGCACCAACAGGTCAATGTCGCCACCTTTTGCAGCATCGAAAACTCGCGACCCAAAGAGGTAGATCATTGCGTCGGCATCGGCCCGGTGAATGGTGTCACTGATGGCTGAATGTTCTTCACTTGCTAAACGCATGGACTCCTCCCTGGCAGTCTGCTCCCAAAAGTGTTCTTCGAGCTCCCGCGCCTCAACCTTCCTTGAGAACCACCTCACCAAAGGTCCGGAAATCCCCCAAACGCGTTTCGACAATATTCCTGACCACAGCCAGGTTTAATGCCCGGTAGTCATGCACAGCGATGTTGCGGAAACCGACCATAGCCTTAAGCCTAGTCGAAAGTTCCTCATCAATGATTCCCGCCTGACAGAGCATGGTAAAGGCTTCGCGGGACTCCTGCGGTACCCCCAGAGTTCTGACCCGAACCAGATGCATGGCGGCATCAATGGCGGCCTCGCAGGCTCGTTGGAGGTTGAGAATGATCGAATCCTGCCGGGTGAAATTTGCTTCCAGCTCGTTTTGATGCCCCTGATATTCGGCCAGCACTCGCCCCAGACAGCGCTCGATGGTGGCGACCTTGTTCAGCAAGACGTCATTGGCCATAGACGTTCCCCCTTTGCCGCACATCCTCGAGAATGCCGCGGCGCTCTTCGTTCAACCGGGCATAGCTGGAAAAGGTCATATCGGCAAACTGCTCAACCTGGAAAGGATCGGCACAGTAAAGGCGTTCACCATAAGCGACCACCTGCAGCCGCATGACCGTCGAGGCGGATAGCAGATCAACCAGATCGACGTCCCGGCCGGCGAGGGCGGCGAGGGTCTGGGCCAGCTCCCAGCGACGCACCGGATCGAGGGGTTGCGACGCCAGGACGGCAAGATCGATGTCGCTGTCGGCCCGCTGCCCCTCTGTCCCCCAGCTGCCGAAACGGTAGATCGCCCGGCAGGCGGGGATGGCCGCAAGGAGAGCGCTAACCAGGGCGTCTTTTTGTTTCAGGAAATCCGCTGCCATTGACTACCCTCCCCGCTTGCCCAGGTCCTGAGCAGATTTGAATGCACAGAAAACAGCAGCGTGGCAAGCACTGAAATTTTATTTAAGGGTGGAGCCATCAATCGGCTCAAAACCGTGCAACTGACGGTAGACGTCCAGCGTCTGCTCGACCATCCGTGCGAGGGTGAAATTGCTGGCGACAAAGGCGCGCAGACCGGCCCGGGGCAAGTCGCGACTCCGCTTGATGGCCAGGGCCAGGCTCGCCGCATCCCCGGGGGGGAAAAGAGCGCCGGTCTCCCCTTCCCGGACAATGTCGAGCATCCCCCCGTGAGCCGAAGCGGCGACGGGGACCCCCATGGCAAGGGCCTCGGCGGCCGAGCGGCCGAAGCTTTCCGGTTTCTTCGAACTGGAGACGACCACGTCGCTCAAGGCATAGATCTCCGCTACCCGCGACTGGCTGCCGACAAAGCGTACGTGTTGCTCAAGGACCTGAGACTTTATCAGCATCCGCAAGGAAGCGAAATAATTTTTTTTGTCCTCATGCACCCCGCCGACAATGACCCCGAGGACCTCGGGAATCTCCTTCCGCAAGAGAGCGATGGCCCGGATGAAAGTCTCGTAGTCCTTGAGTTGGGTGATCCGCCCGACACAGGTGACGACAAAACGCCCGGCCAAGCTATGCTCGGCGGCAAAACGGCTCATGAAATCGCGATCGAGATGTTCCGGATCGAAGTGATTCAGATCGACCCCGCGCGGGATGACGACGAGCTTTCCCTCGGGGACCGCATAGTGTTGCTGGACATGGGTCTTAATGGCGCCGCTGACGCAGATGACCCGCTCGCCGAAGGTCATGACCCGACTGTAGCGGTTGACGCTGTTGAAACCGTGCACGGTGGTGACAAAGGGCAACTTGAGGGGACGGTTGGCCAGCCAGGCGAGCCAGGCCGGAACCCGGCTGCGGGCATGGAGGATGTCGGGACGCAGCTCGCGCAGCAGACGCCGCAGAGCGATGACCCGCTGTGGCGCGGTGAAGGGGTTTTTCCCGGCGAGGTCGAAGGTGACGTGCCGCCCGCCATCAGCTTCGAGTTGTGACACCAGGCGTCCGCCCCGACTGATGACGATGCTCTCGACCCCCTGCCTGACCAGTTCGCGGCTGAGTTCGACGACGCCGCGCTCGACCCCGCCCTCATTGAGTTCGGGCAAAAGCTGCACTACCCGCATGGCAACACCCCTTTCAACCGCTGCGCCAGGTCGATCTTGCGATCGGCACTCCCGAGCGTGCCGTCGAAACGGTGAACGGCGCCCATCGCCACCAGGCTGTCGACGAGGCGGCCGTATTTGCCGACGGGAGCAATCGGTTGCAGGGGGATGATCTCGACCTTGGCCCTGCCGCAGGTCACCGCCTCGCTGATCATCGAGGTCGAATCGGCGGTGATGAAGAGATGGTCGCAGAGGGCGATAAAGTCGGGGATGGGGTTGGCCGGATCGCGCGAATAGATGAAGCTGGCGGCGAAAGGGCGCCGGGCGATCTCCCCTTCGATGGCGGCGGTTGTCCGTCGTGACGTCGTCACCACCAGCCGATGTTGCGGGAAGAGGGCGAAGATGCGGTCGAGGAGGGCGCCGAAGGCGACCGGGTCGAGAGTGAAGACCTTGTTCGGACCACCGACGATGATACCGACATAGCGCACGCCTGACTCCGTTCGGAAGACCCCCTTCCCTTCGACCCGGCTGAGGTTGACCGGCAGGGTCAGGATATTCTTCAGCTCCGGCGGGCGGTCATGCTCCTGGGCGACGATCAGGGCGAAATCGTAGCGATAGCCCCTGGGGAGCATGATGGCGACGACGGGGAGGCGCAGTCTGCGGGCGAGGAGCTTGCCGGCATAGTAGGTTTCCGAACCGGCACAGACGATGGCGCAACAATCGCCGGTGACGGGGGGGAGTTGCAGCAGGCCGGGGAGATAGAGATGGCAACGGTCGAAGAGATAGGAGAGGAGTTTGCTGGCCCGGTTGCGAAAACGCACCGGCACCACAGCGCCGGCACGGCCAAGGTAGTGAGCAAAGGCCAGGGACTGGTTGAGATGCCCCGGCTTGCCGTCACTGAGAATGAGGAGACGCGCGTTCATCCTGCTCCAGAGACTAAAGTTTTTGCGCTTCGTCGATAAGCATCACCGGGATGTCATCGCGCACCGGATAGCGCAAGGCGCAAGCGGAACAGACCAGGCTCTCCGGTTGCTCTTCGTAGCGGACGCCCCCCTTGCATTTGGGGCAGGCGAGGATATCCAGAAGCTCCTTTTTGATCATACGTACCCATCCTTTCGCAGAAGCGGCAAGAGCTGCTCTTCCAGGGCTGCTGCCGGCTCCAGCAGCAACTCCAGGGGAGCCTGGTAACAGGGGAGCGGCAGCTGAGTGGCGCGGAGTTTAACACCATCCTTTTCGGTGGTCACGAAGAAATCGGCCCCGGCCGCGACCCGGGCAATCTCGGCCAGCGCGGCCCTGTCGTAATCGGCATGATCGGGGAAGCTCAGGGTCGCGCTCAGATCCAGCCCCAGCCCGCGCAGGCCGGCGAAAAAGTGCTCGGGCGCCGCGATGCCGGCAAAGGCGACGCCGCGACGGCCAACCAGATCGGCGGCCGCCATTCGACTGCCGTCGAAGCCGAGAAACTGCCGCGCAAGCTCATGCCGACTACGCAGCAGCGGTCCCGGCAGGGGATATGGAAGAGAAGCGTCCCCAGGAGGACAGCGGGTCAGGATAAAGAGCTGGCCGCGCTGCAGGGCGTCGGGGAACTCGCGCAGGAGCCCGGCCGGCAGGAGGGCGCCGTTGCCGAAGGGATGTGTCGCATCGAGGAGGACGATGTCGAGATCGCGGGCGACGGCCAGATGTTGGAAACCGTCATCGAGAACAACCACCTCCGCCGCGAAGCGCGCAACCGCCAACGCGACCCCCGCCCGACGCCGCGGCGCGACCAGGACAACGGCCGTCGGGTTGCGCCGCGCCAGCAGAAAAGGCTCGTCGCCACACTCCCGCGGCGCCAGGGTCGGCGCCGCCCCCGAGCCGTCACTGACAACGGCGACGCCGCGACGGACGCGCGAGCCGTAGCCGCGGCTGACGACGGCGACTTTGACCCCGTGTTGCAGTAACAGGCGAACGACGACATCGACCGTCGGGGTTTTCCCGGTGCCGCCGACGGTGAGATTGCCGACGGAGACGACCGGCACCCCCGCCCGATAAACCGTCAATAGCCCGAGGCGATAAGCCCATAGCCGCAACCGTCCCGCCCCGCCGTAGAGCATTCCCAGCGGCCACAAAAGCAGCCAGAGCAGGCGTTCGGGAAGGTTGCCCGGACCGACTTCGGCAAAGTGGCGGAACCAGCGCTCAGACATGCTCGGCCCGGGCCTGGTAGAGGGGACGGAGAGCCGCCACGGTGGCGGCGGTGGCTCCGGCATTCTCCTTGAGAAAGGCGAAGCCGCGCTCGCCCATGGCCGCGGCCTCTTCCGGAGCAGCGAGGAGCTGCGCGAGAGCCGCCAGCAGTTCCGCTTCGTCGGCGACCTGGATCCCGGCGGCGGCGCTGCCGACCCGGGCGGCGATCTCGCGAAAGTTCTGCATGTGCGGTCCGAAGAGGACCGGGCGATGGACCAGGGAGGCTTCGAGGATATTGTGCCCGCCGGTCGGGACGAGACTGCCGCCGACGAAGACGACATCGGCGGCAGCGTAGAGGTGGAGCATTTCGCCGAGGGTGTCGCCGAGAAGGACGCTCCCCGGCGCCAGCAGCGGGGTTGTCGCGGAAAGTTGGCTGCGGCGGACGAAGGAAAATTGCTGGGCAGCGAGCACCGCGGCCACGGCAGCGAAACGCTGGGGATGGCGCGGCACCAGGACGAGGAGCACCTCGCGCCCGGCGGCGAGGAGCTGGCGATAGATCCGCAGCACCGCTTCTTCCTCGCCGGCGTGGGTGCTGCCGGCGACCCAGACCGGCACCTGCTCGGGGAGCCGGTAGTTTTGCCGCAATGCCGCCCGGTCGGCGGCAGCGGCGGCATAGGCCATATCGTACTTGATGTTGCCGGTGACCAGGATGTACTCGGGCGGAGCGCCGAGAGCGGCGATGCGCTCGCCGTCGACGACGCTCTGCATGCAGAAGCGGCCGATCTGGGCGAGGACCGGGCGCAGCAAGGGGCGCAGGCGCAGGTAGCGGGGGAAGGAACGATCGGAGATGCGGCCGTTGACGAGCACCACCGGAATTCCGGCGGTGCCGGCGGCACGCACGAAGTTGGGCCAGATTTCGGTTTCGACGATGACGATCAGGGTCGGGCGCAAGCGGGCGAGGACCCGGCGCACGACAAAGGAGAGATCGACGGGAAAGTAGATGAGTTCATCGACCTCGGCAATCCCTTCGGCGATGGCCCGTCCCGTTTCGGTGACACTGCTGAGAACCAGCCGGGCCTCGGGGAAGGATGCTTTCAACTCGCGCAACAAGGGGATGGCGGCACGGGTCTCGCCGACGGAGACGGCATGGACCCAGATCAGGGGACGGCTGGGGTCATGCTTGAAGCGGCCGCCGGGATTGCCGCCAAGGCGCTCGCGCAGTCCCTGACGCGCCTTGCCGCCGATGCTGCGGCGCAACAGATACCACGGGAGGAGAACGAGGGTCGCCGCCAGCAGGAGAAGGTCATACAGGAGAAAGGCCATAGCCCTCCAGGTGGGCGGCACCGAGCCGCTCGTTCTCCTGCATCGCCGCCTCGAGACGCAGGCGGAAGGCTTCCGCATCCTCGCCTGCGGCAAAGTAGAGGGGCGGGCCGTAGACATAGACCCCGCGGGCAAAGGGATAGGGAAAGAGGAACCGATCCCAGGAGGCGAAGCGGTAGCCCCGGCTGCACTGGAAGGTGTAGGGGACCACACCCCGTCCGGTGATGCGCGCCAGTTGCACCACCCCTTCCTTGATGCAATGACGCGGGCCGCGCGGACCATCCGGGGTAATGACCAGATCGACCGGCTCGCGCGCCAGGGCGACGAGTTCGCGAAACGCCGCCCGCCCCCCCCGATGCGACGAACCGCGCACCGCTTCCTGGCCAAAGCGCGCCATGGTCTTGGCAATGAGCTCGCCGTCCTTGGAGGCGCTGATCAAGATTTTGGCCCTGGGGCCCCGGTAGGCGTTGACCATCATCAGCAGCTGATCGTGCCAGAAGCTGAGAATGACAAAACGCCCCTCGCTCCACAGTCGACGCGGATATTCCAGGCCAAGGACGTCGCAGCGGACGGTACGAGCGAGAAAACGGATGACAAGGGCCGCCAGCCAGGGACCAAGGACGAGAAGAAGACGGTTGCCAAGGGAACGTTGCATCTCAGCTGTCCTGAAACTGCATGTCGTAGAGGCGGCGATAGAGTCCATCCTCCCGTAGCAATTGCTGATGGGTGCCGCAGCCGACAACGCGGCCGCCGTCGAGAACAATGATGCGGTCGGCATTCATGATAGTCGAGAGGCGGTGGGCGATGACAAAGGTGGTGCGGTTTTGCATCAGGTTGGCCAAAGCCTTCTGCACCATGGCTTCGCTCTCGGTGTCGAGGGCACTGGTCGCCTCGTCGAGAATCAGCACCGGCGCGTCCCGCAACAGAGCCCGCGCGATGCACAGACGCTGACGCTGCCCGCCGGAGATGCGCAGGCCGCGCTGGCCGACATCGGTGGCATAACCCTCGGGGAATTGCTGGATGAAATCGTCGGCATAGGCGAGGCGCGCCGCCTCGCGCACCTGGTCCTCCGTCGCTTCGGGAACGCCGTAGCGCAGGTTATTGGCGATGGTATCGTTGAAGAGGAATGTCTCCTGATCGACCAGGGCGACGTTGCGGCGCAGGCTCGCCAAAGAAATCTGCCGCAGGTCGTGGCCATCGAGGAGAATCCGCCCCGAGGTCGGGTCGTAAAAACGGCTGAGGAGGCCGACCAGGGTCGTCTTGCCGGCCCCGCTCGGACCGACAAAAGCAATGACTTCACCCGGTTGAACCTCCAGGGAAAAATCTGTCAGGACCGGGTCGCGATCATAGGCAAAGCTGACCGAGGCAAAGGTCACCGCGCCACGCGCCCGCCCCAGGGAGACAGTTTCGGCGGCATCGACAATCTCGGGTTTCTCATCGAAGACATCGAAGACGCGTTCGGCCGCGGAAATGGCTAGCTGCATGTAGTTGTTGAGTTTGGTCAGACGTTTGAATGGCGCGTACATGAGCATGATCGCCGCCAGGACGGAGAAGAGCTGGCCTTGGCTCATTTCCCCGGCAATGACGCGCTGCATGCCGTACCAGACGACTGCCGCCGCGCCGAAACCGGTCAATACTTCGATAAAGGGTGCAGCCATGGCATCGTATTTGATGACCTTGCGCACGGAGGAGAGGAAGCGGTTGTTCTCGAAAGAAAAGCGCCGGGTTTCCTGACCTTCGGTGCCGAAGGCCTTGATCACCTTGATGCCGGAAAAGGTCTGCTCCAGAACGCTGTTGAGGTCGCCGATGGCCGCCTGCCCCGAACGGGCATGGCGCTTAATTTTCTTGCCGATCTTGGCCGCCGGAAAGGCGGCAATCGGCAGAGACAGAAAAGCGATGGCCGCCATCTTCCAGTCGGTGTAGAAGGCGACACCGATCAGCACGACGAGGCTGACGGCATCGCGCATGACCCCGACCAGGACTTCGGCCGTCGCCGACTGCATCGTCCCGACGTCGTTCATGACCTTGGACATGAGGACGCCGTTGGGGGTGCGTCCGTAGAAACGCATCGACAGCCCCATGATGTGTTCGAAGAGATGGTTGCGGATGCGCTGGATGGCGAGCTGCCCGGCCGATTTGATGTAGTACTCCTGGGCAAACCGGCTGATCCCCTTGGCCAGTTGCAGGCCGATGATGAGAAAGGGGGCCAGAATCAGCATCTCGCGTTCGCCGGCGACGATAAGGCGATCGACAAAGGGCTGCACCAGCTTGACCATGGCGCCATCGGTCGCGGCAATCCCCAGGGAGGCCACCATGGAGAGCGCTACCCGCCACCAGTGCGGGCGGATATAGACATAGAGACGCTGGTAGAGTTCCCGGGTCGTGATCATGGCGTCACCGCCCTGCGCACCTGACCGCGACTCATCTCCACCACCATCGCCGCGACGCGCTCGGCACAGCCGGGAGGACCGATGCGCTCACGCACCTGTTTCAGGCCGTGCCGCATCGCCTGCGCGTAGGCCGGATCGTCGAGAATCCTGAGGATCTCGCCGGCGAGGGCCCCCGGTGTCGCTTCGTCTTGTAGAAACTCGCGCACCACCTTGCGGCCGGCGACGATGTTGGCCAGGCCGAAACAATCGACCTTGATCAGGTGCTTGCCGATGGCGTAGGTCAGCGGCGCGGCCCGGTAAAAAATCGCCAGCGGCGTTTCGACCAGGGCCGTTTGCAGGGTAACGGTTCCGGACACGGCGAGGACGGCATCGCAGGCATGAGCCAGGTCATAGATATTGTCATGGGCAAGTCGAATCGGCGCGGGGCAACTCTTGAGACCTTCGGCAAAATCCGTATCGCGGAGGGAAGAAGCAACCGGGAGGAGAAACTGCACCGACGGTTTGCGCTTTTGAATAACCTCGGCCGTGCCGAGGATGGTGCCCAGGTTGTAGCGCAATTCGTTATGGCGGCTGCCGGGGAAGAGACCGACGACGGGACGGGTCGGGTCGAGGCCGAGCCCGGTGAGGACAGCGGCGCGGCTCGTCCGCACCACGGCCTCGTCGGCAAGGGGATTACCGACATATTCGGCATCGATGTCGAGCCCCTGATACAGGGGGGGCTCGAAAGGGAGGATGCAGGCGAGTCGGTCGACGACCCGGGCGATCGCCTTCACCCGCCCCCGCCGCCAGGCCCAGACCTGGGGACTGACGTAATGGAGGACCGGCACCCCGGCGCGCTTGGCCACTGCCGCCAGACGCAGGTTGAAATCGGGAAAATCGATGCAGATAAGGACGTCCGGGCGTTCGGGACCGTGCAGGATGGCCTTGAGTTTCTGGAAGGCCCGCCAGATCACCGGCAGATGGCCGAGGACCTCGAACAGCCCCATGACGGCAATCTCTTCACCACGGATGCGGATGTCGCAGCCGGCAGCGGCCATGCGCTGGCCGCCGACGCCAAAAAAACGCAACTCGGGATCGATCTGCTGCACCGCCCGGATCAGATTGGCGCCATGCAGGTCGCCCGAGGCTTCCCCGGTAACGATGAGGGCTCTGCGTCCCCGCGATTCAGAAGTCAAGGGGGTCAAGCCTTTCCCTGTGAGCAATGTGCTTCCGATCTGAAATCAGGCTTAGCGGGCAATGCCGCGTTGGCTCTCTTTGATGAAATTGACGAAGACAGCCAGTTCGGGAAACTTGGCCGCATCGGCGGCGAGTTGCTCCAGGGCCTCTTCCATGCGCAAGCCGGATCGGAAGATGACCTTGTAGGCATTCTTGACCGCACGCATCGCCTCTTCCGAAAATCCGCGGCGCTTGAGGCCGACGAGATTGATGCCGACCGGCTCGGCCCGATCCCCCTGGGCGATGGTGTAGGGGGTGATGTCCTGATTGACCATGGAGCCGCCGCTGATCATGGCATGGGTGCCGATGCGGGTGAACTGGTGCACGGCCGAGAGCCCGCCGAGGATGGCGTGATCATCGACCTGGACATGGCCGGCCAGGGTCGCGGCATTGGCGAGGATGACATGATTGCCGACCCGGCAGTCGTGGGCGACATGGGCATAGGCCATGAAGAGATTATCGTTGCCGACGATCGTCTCGGCGCCGCCATCCTCGGTCCCGCGATGGAGGGTGACGAACTCCCGCACCGTATTGCGGTCGCCGATGCGCAGCCAGGACTTTTCCCCATGGAACTTCAGGTCCTGGGGGACCGCCCCGACGGAGGCGAACTGGAAAATTTTATTGTCCTTGCCGATTTCACACCAGCCTTCGATGACGGTATGGGGCCCGACCGTGGTGCCGGCGCCGATGACGACGTTATCGCCGATGACGGCATAGGGGCCGATCTCGACGCTGTCGGCAATTTTCGCTCCGGGGTGAACGATAGCGGTCGCATGAATCATGATGATTATCCTTAACGGTCGGCAAAGGTCGCTTTGAGTTCAGCTTCAGCCACGAGAACACCCTCAACAAAGGCCTTGCCCTCAAAGGTGTAGATCCCCCGGCGCAAATTGGTCAGGTCGAGTTCGATGCGCAGCACATCCCCGGGGAGGACCGGCTTGCGGAAGCGGCACTTATCGATACCGATGAAATACGTCACCTTGTCATCGCCGATGTTATTGCTGATCATGGCGAAAGCGCCGCCGACCTGGGCCATCGCCTCGATGATGAGCACACCCGGCATGATCGGGTGGCCGGGGAAATGTCCCTGGAAAAACGGCTCGTTGATGGTGACGTTCTTGATCCCGACGACCCGCTTGCCGGCCTCCATTTCGACAATTTTGTCGACCAGGAGAAAGGGATAGCGATGGGGGAGAACCTTCATGATGTCGATGATGTTCATGTTCATTGCAATTTCTCCTTGATCAGAAGTTCGAGTTCTGCGAGCTGACGGTGCAAGCGATTTAGCTCCTTGCGCATTTCCGGCAATTTATTGACACAGAGGGAGGTCTTCAGCCAGTCCTTATGCGGGATCGGCGGCATGCCGGAGAGGATCTGCGGGGTCGCGCCCCCCTCGATGTTGCCGGTCACGCCGGCGCGACCGCCAAAGGTGAGATTGTCGCCGACCTTGAGATGCCCGGCCACGGCCGATTGACCGCCGAAGGTGCAGTGTCGGCCGACCTGGGTGCTGCCGGCAATCCCGGCTTGGGCGGCCATGACCGTCGCCTCGCCGACAACGACGTTGTGGGCGATCTGCACGAGGTTGTCCAATTTGCTGCCACGACCGACCCTGGTCACGCCGAGGGCGGCGCGATCGATACAGGTGGCCGCCCCGATCTCGACATCGTCGTCGATGACGACAATGCCGATCTGCGGGATCTTGAAATATTGGTCCCCGTCCGGAGCAAATCCGAAACCATCGCCGCCGATGACGGCGTTGGGCTGGACGATGACGCGATGGCCGAGACGGCACCCCTCACGCACGACCACGCCGCCGTGGAGGATGCAGTCGTCACCGACGACGACATCGGCATAGAGGATGACGCCGGGATAGAGGCAGGTCCCCCGCCCGAGACGGACGTTGTCGCCGACGACAACCCCGGGATAGACCGTGACCTCGTCGCCGAGGTGTGCCGAAGGAGCGATGTGCGCCCCGGGCATGACCCCGCACGGCGCCGGCCGCCGGGCATGGAGATGGGTCAGGACCTTGGCGAAGGCGAGATAGGGGTTGTCGCAGATGATATGGGAGACCCCGGGCGGCACGGCGACATTGCGACCGACGAGAACAGCGGCCTTGGTCTGCGCCAGCAACGGCAGATACTTGGGGTTGGCGAGAAAGGTGATCTCTCCGGCTCCGGCCCTGTCGATAGGCCCGAGGGCACGAATTTCACCATCGGCACCGACCATCTCGCCGCCTACCAGCTGCGCCAGCTCTTTCAGGGTGGCCACGGCAACCTCTCCTTACTTCTTGCGCGAAGCGTCGTAGGCCTTGATCAGGCTGTCGGTGACGTCGAACTTGGCATCGGCGAAGAGGACGGCACTTTCGGTTTTCTCGAGGATCATGGCATAACCTTCGCGCGCCCCGAAATCCTGGATGACCTTGGAGAGTTCCTCGAGGATGGCGCGGGTATAGTCGGCATCCTTCTGTTGCACTTCTTCCTGGGCGTCCTTGGTCGCCCGCTGGAACTCTTTGAGGCGTTGATCGAAGTCGCGCTGTTTGGCTCCCCGGGCCTCTTCGGAAAGGAGGAGCGCCTGCTTCTCCAGGTCGTCCTTGAGTTTTTTCAACTCCTTCTGGCGACCATCGAAAACCGTTTCATGCTCCTTGACCCGCTGGGCGATCTTCTCCTTGGCGGCCTTGCCGGCCTCGGACTGGTTGAGGGCCTTCTGCAGATCGATATAGGCGATCTTGAAGTCGCCGGCAGCAACGGCCGGCAGGGCGGTACAACAGATCAGGACTAGGGCCAGAACCAGTTTCCGGGTCATTTTCGTCATCTCCTAAAAGAGGGTAATGGGTTAGAAAAAACTACCGATGGAGAACTGCAGTTCGGACGACTTTTCACCTGCGATCGGAGCAAGATTGTAGCCCCACTCGAGGCGCAAGGGCCCCAGGGGGCTGGCCCAACGGATCCCCGCGCCGACACTGCGCCGCATCGTACTGAAGTAGGTTTCGCTTTCATCCCAGGCATTACCGATATCGAAGAAGAGGACCCCCTTGATATTGGCTTCCTTGACGATGGGGAAGAGGTACTCGAAATTGAAATAAGCCGCCTTGTTCCCCCCGGCATATTCGAAGAAGCCGGAGCCAACGGGTACTTCTGTACGCGGACCGACGGTACGCGACTCGAAACCGCGCAACGAATTCAGGCCGCCGAGATAGTAGCGTTCGTCGATGGGGATCGGTTCGCCGCCCACTTCGGCGATGTAGCCGATGCGCCCGTGCGCCATGAAGACCGTCGACCAGAAGAGGGGGTGGAAATAGCGCCCGTCCAGATCGAAACGGGCAAACTTCTCGGTGCCGCCGATGCCGGCGAACTCCGTCGAAAAGGAAGATAGCGTCCCCCTGGAGGGATCGAGGCGATAGTCCGTGGTGTCCCGCACCAGCGTGGCGGAAATCGACGAGAGGGTGGAATAACCTTCCTGACTTATGATGTTCACCGAAGCAAAGGGGCTGACGTCGTAGATCTCTTTCTGTTCGTAGCGGTAGGTCAAGCCGATCCGGGTCTTGCCATCGGGAGTCAGGGGATAACCGGCGCGCAAGGCTCCACCGGCGGCACGCTTGGAATAATCGCTGAACTCCCGGTCGGTATTGTACAGGTCGAAACCGAGGCTGACTTTGCTGTCGAGAAAGTAGGGATCGGTGATGCCGACCTGGTAGGTCGTACTACTCGAACCGAAGGCGCCGGAGAGATTGAGCTTGTAGCCGCGACCGAGCCAGTTCTCCTGGGTCACCGACCCCTGTCCGACGATCTTGTCGACGGAGGAATAACCGAAGCCGAGAGAGAAGGTCCCGGTCGGTTTCTCCTTGACCTCGATATCGAGGTTCATCTTGTCGGCCGTCGCTCCTTTCGCCGGGGTCATCTGAATCTCCTCGAAGTAACCGAGATTTTTCACGCGGCGCTTGCTCTCCTTGAGCCGAGAGGCGTTGTAAAGATCGCCTTCGACGACCTGCAATTCACGGCGGACGACCTTGTCGCGGGTCTTGACATTGCCGCGCAGACGGATCTTGTCGATATGGACCTGGCTCCCCTGCTCGATCTCGAAAACCAGGTTGATCAGGCGTTTTTCGACATCGACACTGGAGAGGGGGGAGACATTGACATAGGCGTAGCCCTGGTCGGCGTAAAAATCGCTGATGGCGAGAACCCCATCGCGCAAGACCTTGCGGCTGAAGATATCGCCGGGTTTGAGCCTGGTCAGGGCCAGGAGTTCTTCACGGCGGCCGAGGAGATCGCCTTTGACATCGAGTTCGCCGACGCGAAACTGTGCCCCCTCGGACAATTCGATAACGACGTCGAGATATTCATTGTCGTGGATGAGGTTGACCTGGGGTTGCTTGAGTTTGATCTGGACATAGCCGCGATCGAAGTAACCGTCGGCAATGACCTCAAGGTCGCGCTGCAGCATCTCCGGCTGGTAGGCGCCGCGCCCGGTAATCCATGAGGTCAGCCAGAACTTCTCCTTGGTTTCCATCTTGTCGAGGAGATCGTCGCTTGCGAAGACCGTATTCCCCTCGAAGCGGATGGAATCGATGAGGACCTTCTCCCCTTCACTGACAACGAAGGTCAGGACCCCCTCGTTTTCCGGCATCTTCACATCGAACTTCGTCGTAATGGCGGCCGCGTAGAAACCTTCGTCGGCGTAGAGCTTTTTCATCGCTCCGACGCTTTTATCGATGGCGGAGGGGTTGTACAAAGACGGGGTGCGCTGGGTCACGACGGCTTTCAGTTTATCCTCGCCCAGCTCGTCGTAGCCGGAAAACTTGAGACTGCGCACCAGGGGCTGCTCGACCACCCGGTAAACCAGGATCTGCTTGCCGTCCCGCTCCTCGTAATCGACCTGGACATCGACAAAACGGGCCGACTTGAAGAGGGCGACCACATCCCGATCGATATCGGCGGCGCTGACCGTCGTCCCCGCCTTGACGGTCAGGAGACTGGCGATGGTCGCACTGTCGACCCGCGAGTTCCCCTCGACGACGACGGCATCGATGGGGAAGTCCTGGGCGTTGGCGCCACTGCCGCACAAAAGAATCGAGAAGAGGATAAGGGGCCATCTTTTCAGCATTATAGTCAGTAAACTCCACAAGCAACCGATGAGAAGTGCCGCATTATAGGAAACGGGGAAGGACGTGTAAACCGTAATCTGGCCGGTACTCAACTGTCGATCTGGCCGTCGCGCATGCGGATGGTGCGATCGAGACGGGCGGCGAGGCGTTCGCTGTGGGTGACGATGACCATGGTCAGCCCACGGCTTTGATGCAGACGATCGAGCAAGGCAAAGATATCGTCCGAGGTGCCGCTGTCGAGATTCCCCGTCGGCTCGTCGGCCAACAACAGGCGCGGCGCCCGGATCAAGGCCCGGGCGATGGCGACCCGCTGCTGCTCCCCCCCGGAGAGTTCCCCCGGCTTGTGATGCAACCGGTGGCCCAGACCAACCTCGGCAAGGAGTTCGCCGGCGCCGGTGGCGGCATCGTGTCGTGACTGGCGGGCGATGAGGGCCGGCATCATGACATTTTCCAGGGCGGTGAACTCGGGGAGGAGCTGGTGGAACTGGAAGACAAAACCGATGGTGCTGTTGCGAAAGGCATCGAGGGGACGCCCGCGCAGGGAAAAGATGTCGGCTCCGGCAAAGTGCACCGTGCCGCTTGTCGGCGCATCGAGTCCGCCGAGAATATGCATGAGGGTACTCTTTCCCGCCCCCGAGGCCCCGACCACGGCGACCCGTTCGCCCTGGGCAATGGCGAGATCGAGACCGCGCAGGACATCGACGCGGACACCGGCGGTGGCGAAACTCTTGGTCAGCCCGCGCACTTCGATCAATGTCTCAGTCATAGCGCAGCGCCTCCGCCGGGTCCATGCGCGAGGCGCGGTAGGCCGGATAGATCGTCGCCAGCAGGCAGATGGTCATGGCCATGAGGGCGACGAGAAAAACGTCGCTGGCGTAGACCACCGAGGGGAAGCGCTCCATGCCGTAGACCGCCTGGTCGAAGATGCGGATGCCGAAGAGACGCTCGATCCCCTTGATGATGTTGTCGGCGAAACGCGCCAGCACGGTGCCCAGGAGGGTGCCGAGGCCGGTGCCGAGGGTGCCGATGACCAGTCCTTCGAAGACGAAGATCTTCATGATGCTCTCCGCCGTCGCCCCCATGGCGCGCAGAATGGCGATATCCTTGTGCTTCTCCATGACGACCATGATCAGGGTGGTGGCGATATTGAAGGCGGCGACCAGGACGATGATGCCGAGAACGATGAAGAGCCCGAGTTTCTCCAGCTTGAGGGCCGAGAGGAAAGAGCCGAAGAGATCTTCCCAGGAACGGACGACATAGGGATAGGGGAATTCGCGGCGCAGGTCGAGAGCCACCCTTTTGGCCTGTTCGAAGGTGGCAACCTCGACCTCGATGCCGGTGACCCGATCGGGACTGGCGAGGAGGCGCTGGGCCTCGGGAAGGGAGATGTAGGCGAAGTAGGTGTCGAGAAAGCCGCCGCGCTGACGGGAGATGCCGACGATGCGAAAGGCCTGCATCTTCGGCATCATGCCGAAGGGGGTGATGCTGAACATCGGCGGGATGACGCTGATGCTGTCGCCGAGGGAGACGCCGAGGGTGGACGCCGTATCGAGGCCGATGACGATCCCCGGCGGCGCCGTGACCGACTCGGCGAAGAGGAGCTGTTCGACATTACCGCCTTCAAAGGTGCGATAACGCTGGGCGAAAATCTTGTTGCCGGGCGCCACCCCCTTGACCGTCACCGCCGCCACACTGCCGCGGGCAATGAGCATCCCCTCCTTCGACATGAAGGGGCTGACCGTCAGCACCCCGGGGGAGGCCTTGCGCACCCGCTCGGCGACCTGGCCGTAGTCGGCAAGATCCTCGCCGTAACGCTGCACCAGCAGATGCGGGATGTTGCCGAGAATCTGCTGGCGTACGCCATCGTGGAAACCGGTCATGACGGCGAGGACGACAATCAGCGCCGCCACGCCAAGGGTGACGCCGGCGATGGAGATGAAGCTGATGACCGAGATGAAGGTCTGTTTGCGCTTGGCCCGCAGATAGCGCAGGGTGATGAACCATTCGTAGGACATGAGGTCGCTTATTTTTCCGGCCGCAGCTGCGGAAAGAGGATGACGTCGCGGATCGAGGCCGAATCGGTCAGCAACATGACCAGCCGATCGATGCCGATCCCCTCCCCCGCCGTCGGCGGTAGGCCGTATTCGAGGGCGCGGATGTAATCCTCGTCCATGGCATGGGCTTCCTCGTCGCCGGCGGCCTTTTCGTCGAGCTGCCGGAGAAAACGCTCCTTCTGGTCGATGGGGTCGTTGAGCTCGGAGAAGGCATTGGCCAGCTCGCGACCGACGACGAAGAGCTCGAAGCGATCGACCAGCTCCGGATTCGCATCGTTCTTGCGCGAGAGGGGCGAGACCTCGGTCGGGTAGGCGGTG
>Ga0209212_1000957_pt1 | contig 51454 bp, 45 predicted proteins | sample RifGroC2_FD_183996 | JGI IMG/M metagenome (GOLD analysis project Ga0209212, IMG submission 183996) | Groundwater microbial communities from Rifle, Colorado, USA - Groundwater C2 (SPAdes) (version 2) | ecosystem: Environmental > Aquatic > Deep subsurface > Groundwater | place: Rifle, Colorado...
AGGTACTCCTGTCCCAATCTTTTCTGCCGGTACATATTCGGTTGCAAAGAACGTTCGTGCTGCGGAGTCCAGCTTTATAACAAAGCGATACCCGGCCGTCAACGATTTAATGAGTAGAAATATCTAATCGGCGTAATTCCGAAACAGGGCTTCCACTTAGCATCGCACCTCGGCTATACTCCCCCGCATGTCAAACCTTGCCTTCACCCTGATCGTCTTTTCCGCCGTGATGCACGCCATCTGGAACATGCTGGTGAAGGGCAGCCGCCAGAAGACCGTGTTCATCTGGTGGATGTTCGTGGTCGCCGGCTTGCTGTTCACAGCGATCCTGCCTCTGGTCGACGAACCGTTCAGCTGGCCAGGCAGAGAAACCATTCTCATGATCATGATAGGTGCAGTCAGCTTCGTGCTCTATCACCTGTTGAACGGGCGCGCCTATCACGAGGGCGATCTCTCCATCGTCTATCCGCTTTCGCAGACATCGATGATCTACGTCCCGATATGGGGGATGACCCTGCTCGGGGAGCGCCTTTCACTGGTCGGGATATGCGGCATACTGCTCGTCATCCTCGGCACCTTCTCACTGCAGATGCAGCGTCTATCCATATTGGAACTCGCACGCCCCTTCCGTGACCTGAGAAGCCCCCCCGTACGCGCCGCCCTCTTGGCAGGCTTTATCTACTCTATCGGGTCCATCGCGGAAAAAACCGGGGTCAGGCATTACCCACCGCTTTACTTCACCTATTTCCTGGTCCTCACCATGTTGACGCTGATGACCGTGAATCTATGCCGCGCCAAGTATCGATTGGCCATTGCCGAGGAATTGCGCGCCAATCACCGCCGCATACTGTGCAGCGGCCCCGTGGTGATGGCCTCTTTTCTCACCTTCCGCTACGGTCTCAACATGGCACGGGTCGGATATGCCGTTCCGGTACGACAGGTCAGCATCATGGTGGGAGTTTTGATAGGGATCTTCTTCCTGCGGGAATCCTTCGGCAAGGTGAGACTGCTGTCAGCATCGGTGATACTTGCAGGGGCCGTATTGATAAAGTTCGGGTGACATGAAAAGGCCCGCGTTTTTGGCGCGGGCCATCTTCTTTCATCTATGCATCGCGGGTGGGCCGTGCCCCCTATCTGCCGCTAGTGCCGAATATGCATGAATCTGGTGGCCTTACCGCTCATGGCGCCCACCGTTTCCGTCAGGTCGGACATCCTGCCAGAGAGATCACGCATCACCTTGTCGCTCTTGTCAGTCACGGTCCTGCTGAACCGGGCCATTTTCTTGCGGCTTTTCGCGCCGGAATACGGAGCGAACAGGAGCCCCAAACCAGCACCTACTACCCCGCCACCGACCAGCATCATCAGGTCTGTCACCGGTCTTTTCATATAGTGCCTCCTTTGAGACATTCTTACTGATGCTTCATTTTAACGCCGATCAAATTGGGAAGTCCACCCAGAAATGGGGCAGCCGGCGCAGACGTAACCGGGTCGACAGGGGACAGAGGCACCGCGAGCGCGGGAAAACGGACGGCCGAAACAGGCATTAACTGTTGCAATTGCGCTGAACGGTAGTATTTTATTGTGATGCCATTGAATATGAGGAAGGAGCGGTAGACCATGCTTCTGGAGCAACTGATTGAAAAGGCGAACCAAGAGCCGGAATTCGACTGGGATGCTTATTACAACTGGCTTTTTACCCAGGATGCCGGGCGCGAGCTAGAAGGCTTCACTTTCTGGGGCTGCAAAAGCTGTCTCACAATCAACATGCTCTACCTGCCGGCACGCTATGGCAAGTGTCGCTGCTGTTCACTCATCTATCTTCCCGGCTCGTAGCCTTACCGGAGGAGATGGCCCACCTTCTATATTAGTCTGAGGCAGGAGAGCGAAACCGGATCATGCTGAGCCTGCATGACAAGGTACTATTTCGCGTCCCTCGCCAGCCTTCCCAAAGTCTCTACCCCCCGCTCGGACCTCTCGTCCCAGAACGCCGATGACAGTCGTATGTAGTTCCTATATTTCCCGGAAAGGGAGAAAATAGAGCCCGGCGTTATCCCTATGCGGTGCTCAAGGGCCCGGTGGAACAGTTTCACCGAATCGGTCCCCTCCGGCATCTCGACCCACAGCATGAAGCCCCCGCCGGGGCGGCTCATGCGGGTTCCCTCCGGGAAATACCGTGCCACCGCTTCCGACAGCTGCGACAGGTTCTTGGCGTAGATGCGCCTGATGGCCCGAAGGTGGTGGTCGTACCCCCCGGTGGCCAGGAACTCGGCCAGGGCGAGCTGCGTCGGCGACGCGGCCGCAAGGTTGGTCATCATCTTCAGCCGCTCCATCTCGTCCTGAAAACGTCCGCCGATCGCCCAGCCGACCCGGTAGCCCGGGGCGAGGGTCTTGGAAAAGGAGGAACAGTAGATTACGAGCCCCTTGCGGTCATGGGACTTGGCGGCGAACGGGCGCTGCTGCCCGAAGGTGAGGTCGCCGTAGATGTCGTCCTCGATGAGGGGGATCTCGCGGCTCGCCAACAGCTGCACCAGTTCGCGCTTGCGCTCTTCCGGCATCAGGTTCCCCAGCGGATTGCTGAAATTGGGGATCACCAGGCAGGCGCTGATCTTGTTGTTCTCGATGGCGTAGCTGAGCGCCTCGATGCTGATCCCCTCTTTCGGGGTGGAGGGGATCTCCAGGGCCTTGAGCCCCATCTCGGCGATCAGCTGCAGGAAGTTGAAATAGAAGGGGGATTCGACGGCGATGGTGTCGCCGGCGCGGCAGGTGGCGCGCAGGGCCAGGTGCACCGCCTCGACGCAACCCGAGGTGATCAGCACCTCGTCCGGCGTGACGCTTACGCCATAGAGGAGCGAACGCTTGGCGATCTGGGTGCGCAGGCGCTCGCTCCCCGGCGGCATCATGTAGGAGATGCTCTGGGGTCCGAAACGCCTGAGTTCGGCCGCCATGATCCGGCTCAGCTTGTCGACCGGCAGGTGCTGCGGGTTGGGGACGGCGCTTGCCAGGGGGAGCAGTTCCGGATTCATCATGTTGCGGATCACCTGCTGGCAGAGGTCGCTGAAGGTGACCGCGGTGGCGCGGAAGCGCTGGTTCGCGGATACCGGCTCAGCGGTGATCTCAGGCGCGCGCGGACATACGTAATAGCCGGACTGAGGGCGGGCCTGGATGACGCGGCGGTCCTCCAGGACGGCGTATGCCTGCATCACCGTGTTTATGCTGACGTTGAGCTTGGAACTCAGCTGCCGGATCGAGGGGAGCCTCTCCCCTACCCTGAAGGTCCCCCCTTCGATCAGAGAAACGATCTCGCCACCTACCCGCTCGTAAAGCGGCCTCCCATCCGAAACCGTTGCCAGGGCCATCTCATCCTCCAATTGAGAAACAGGTTTAGGTTAAGGTTCAGGTTTAGAAAACCTCTTAACCTCAACCTGTTTTTGAGGCGATAATCTCCGGGTTCGCCGTCTCGTAAACGCTTGTTTACAGACAGCTGTGGCACAGACATCACTTGCAGCCGCAAATCTACCCGATCGCACCCGACAGGCACAGTCACAGTTTGCACGATTTACGCAGGGTACAGTTATGTTATTTCACAATCGGCCCCAATACAATCGTTTTAAATTAGGCTGAAATAACAGCAAGTTATATGCATCGCACTCATCATTGCGTCAGTACAATTTCACCTGTGAATGTTTTTGACATAATTGCTTTACTTTGTTCTTCCGGCGAGTAAGATTCCTGCCAGCTTTTTAAGGTGGAATTGACTCCATGTGACAGCAACCAGCTTTGCGGTGAAGGTCTGACAGAACCTGATTAGCACTGCCTTAGCCGGCCACCATAACAGTTGACTCTACTGGAGTTTGGGCGTATTTTGCCAAACTAGCATAGGATTAACGTTTTCAGGAAGGGCTCTTTATGTTAAAGGTCATCTCAGTTTTTGGAACCAGACCTGAAGCGATAAAAATGGCTCCGGTGGTCAAAGAACTGGAGAAGTATCCCGAGACCATCACGAGCAAAGTCTGCGTAACCGCCCAGCATCGCCAGATGCTTGACCAGGTACTGGAACTTTTCGATATCCATCCCGAGTACGACCTGGACATCATGAAGCCGGGGCAGGATCTTTTCGACGTGACCTGCAACGTCCTGCAGGGGATGAAACGGGTATTCGCACAAGAACGCCCGGACATCATCCTGGTCCACGGCGACACCACAACCACCATGGCGGCGTCTCTTGCCGCCTATTACTGCCGCATCCCGGTCGGGCACGTCGAGGCCGGTCTTAGAACCCACAACAAATACGCACCCTTCCCCGAAGAAATCAACAGAAAGGTTGCCGGCGCCCTGAGCGACATCCATTTCGCTCCGACCGAGTGGGCCCGCAACAACCTGCTTTCCGAGGGGGTTCCCTCCGCATCGATCCACGTCACGGGCAATACCGTAATAGATTCCCTGCTGGCCGTAGCCGAAAAGGTCAGGACCGACCCTGCCATCTCCTCCACCATGGAGCGGACCTTCCCGTTTCTCAAACCGGAACGAAGGCTCATCCTCGTCACCGGCCATCGGAGGGAGAACTTCGGGACGGGGTTCGAGCAGATCTGCCGGGCGCTGGCCGACATTGCGGCATCCCGGCCGGACGTCGACATCCTTTACCCGGTTCACCTCAATCCCAATGTGAGGGAGCCGGTCCAGCGCCTCCTGGGAGAGGGGACGCTCAGCAACATCCACCTCATAGAGCCGGTGGACTACCTCCCCTTTGTCTGGCTGATGGACCGCAGCCACCTGATCATCACGGACTCGGGCGGAGTGCAGGAGGAGGCGCCGTCGCTGGGGAAGCCGGTCCTGGTCATGCGGGACACCACGGAAAGACCCGAGGCGCTCGATGCCGGCACGGTAAAGCTGGTCGGGACCGACACCGAAAAGATCATCTCGGAGACCTGCCGGCTGCTGGACGACGACGCCGTTTACCTAAGCATGAGCCAGGCTCACAACCCTTACGGCGACGGTCACGCGGCTGAACGGATCGTCGGGATACTTCAGAGAACTCAATGACCTTAACTATAGTCGACTACGTCGCCTACCTCATGCTCGCATTCAAGGGGCTGCTTTTTGTGGTCGCCTGCGTCTTCCTGATCAGCGGCCTCGACGAACTCGTCGTCGACGTCATCTATTTCGGCCGGAGCATCTACCGGGCCCTTTTCATCAAGAAACGCTACCGGCCCATAACCGAGCAGCAGCTCATGAGCGTGCCGGAGCAGCCTGTCGCCATCATGATCCCGGCCTGGAACGAGTCGGACATCATCTTCCACATGGTCGACAACACGGTCAACACCCTCAACTATTCCAACTTCCACGTCTTCATCGGCACCTACCCCAACGACCTCGACACCCAGCGGGAGGTGGCGCGCCTGCGCGAGATCCACGACAACGTCCACTGCATCGTCTGCCGCGACCCCGGCCCCACCAGCAAGGCCGACTGCCTGAACTGGGTCTACATGGGGATCAAGGACTTCGAGAAGCAAAACGACATGGAGTTCCCCGTCTTCGTCATGGAGGACGCCGAGGACATCGTGCACCCGCTGGCCATCAAGCTTTTCAATTACCTGATCCCCAGAAAGAACATGGTGCAGCTCCCGGTGGTCCCCTTCGAGCCGGCGCACTGGTACCAGTTGACCCGCGCCCATTACATGGACGAATTCGCCGAGAACCACCACAAGAACATGGTGATCCGGGAAGTCTTCCGCCGCGGCATCCCCTGCGCCGGCGTCGGGTGCGGGTTCAGCAGGCATGCACTGGAGGTCCTGGCAGGCGATAACGAGGAACAACTGGTATTCAAGCTCGGCTCGCTGACCGAGGATTACGAGATGGGGATGCGGCTGAAAAACGTCGGTGTGGACAGGGCGATCTTCGTGAAGCTCCCCATCAGAAGGGTCGCCACCAGGAAATCGCTGACCGGCAAAACCGTGCAGGTCGAAAAGGAGGAACTGGTTTCCATCCGGAACGTCTTCCCCGCCGAGTTCAAGGCCTCGGTGCGGCAGAAGTCCAGGTGGATCGCCGGGATCGCGCTGCAGGGATGGGAAAACCTCGGCTGGAAGGGGGACCTGCTGACCAAGTACGTCCTGTTCAAGGACCGCAAGGCGCTTTTGACCAGCCAGGTGAACATGCTCGGCTACTTCGTGATCATGTTCGTGGCCTCCTACTACGCCGTGACCTGGCTCTTCCCGGATGCCTACCACTACCCGCCGCTGGTCGAGAAGGGGACGCTCCTCTGGGACATCATCGTCATCACGACCGTCTTCCTGATCCTGCGCCTGCTGGTCAGGATGTACTGCGTCTTCAGGTTCTACGACGCCAAGCGGGCGCTGCTCTCCGTTCTCAACTTCGTCTGGGCCAACTTCATCAACTTCTTCGCCACCAACCGCGCCATCATGATGTTCGCCCACTACCTCTCCACGGGGAAGTGGATCAAGTGGGACCACACCAAGCATGTCCCTCCCAGCGCCGAGGAACTGAGCGCCTTCAGGCGGCGCATCGGCGACATGCTGGTGGAGAAGCGGATCATCAGCTTCGAACAGTTGGAGGGGGCCATCCTGGAACAGCAGAAAACCGGGCGGCTTCTGGGCGACATCCTGATACTCAAGGGGCTGGTCAGCGAGAACGAACTGATACAGACCCTCGGCATGCAGCTGCGCATCTCCACGCGCGACGTAGATCCCTACGAGACCCCGGTCGAGCTGCTGCGCCTGCTCCCGAGGGACCTGGCCGTGCTCTATTCCGTCTTCCCCGTGGAGGTCAGGAACAACAAGCTGGTCGTGGCGGCATCCACCATCCCGCGCAGGGAAGAGCTGAGCAGGCTCGAGGAGGTGGCGGGGATGCCGATCGAACTCTGCCTCACCACCAAGAACAGCCTCTCTTTCTCTATCCAGCGCGGCTATGAAAGGCTCGACCAGCAGGAGCGCCCCCGGCCGAGGCTGGGACAGACCCTCCTCGCCAAGGGGGTCGTCACCCAGGAGCAGCTCGCCGAGGCACTGAAGCGGCAGCAGCAGACCTACTCGAGGCTCGGGGACATACTGCTCGACGAGTCCCTCATCTCCTACAACGACCTGAAGACGGCGTGCGAGGAGCACCAAGCCTCGCCGGGAGAGCAACTGGGCGAGTTCCTGGTGAGAAACAACTACATTTCCAACGAGCAGCTAAGCCATGCCATGAACCTGCAGAAGATGCGCTTCAGGACCCTCGGCGAGGTCCTGGCCGAGATGCAGGTGGTATCCAGGGAACAGATGGCGTCCATCCTCAGGGAGATGGAAAATGAGCAAGATCTTGGCACCTAACAACGTCAACAAGCAGATGCTGATCCTTTCTCTCTTTCTCCTGCTGGCGGCGGAAATCCAGCCGGCAGCGGCCAAAGAGGCGGCGCCGCTTTATCAAGCGGATACGGAGTACTACGCCAAGAAGCTCGCGGTGAAGCCGCAGAGTTTTTTCCAGGAAGAGATCAAGAAGTACCGTTCCTACCCCCGCCTGGACCGCGCCTTCCGGCTGCAGAAGGAGGGGCGCTACCCGGAGGCCCGCAAGGAATTCCAGGATTACCTGACGCTGGTCCCCGAGGACGTGCGTTCCCGCATGGCGTACCTAAGGCTGCTCGACCAGATGTCGCTCGACACGGAGGTGGTGGCCCAGGCCGACATCGTCATCAGCCGCTCGCCCGGATTCATCCCCGCCTATTTCTACAAGGGGCTCGCCTACCAGAAGATGCACAACCTCGAGGCCGCCTTCTCCACCTTCTCGCGGGCGGCGGCGGAAAAGGTGATCCGCAAGGAGGACCAGATCCTCGCCCTCTCCACGGCAGCCGACCTTGCCATATCGCTTCGCTACTACGATTCGGCGGCGAGCATCCTGCAGAGGCTCCTGGCCCTGGAGAAAAAACAGCCGTGGCACATGAAGGCGGGGGCGGTTTCCGAGAAGAGGGGGGACTACGAGAAGGCGCTCGCGGCATACAGCGCCGCGCTGCAGGAGTCCCGCTCGCCCGCGGAAAAGACGGGCGCCGCGCTGGCCGTGGCCGAGACGGCAAAGAAACTCGGCCTCGCGGAGCGCTCACGGCAGGGGTACCTGGCGGCCGTCGAGAGCGACCCTGGCAACCGGGCGGCCTTGCGGGGTCTGGCAGACGCGGCCTATGCGGGGAAGAAGTACGACGAGTCGATCAAGTGGATGCTGCAGCTGAAGAAGGTTTCCCACAAGACGGAGGACCAGGAATTCCTGGCCAACCTGTACCTGAAGAATAACGACTACGCCTCCGCCACCCGCGAGCTGAAAGGGGCGATAGCCCGGCAGGGGAAGAAGGCCGCCCCGGAAACGCTGGCAGCGCTGGCACAGATCTACGATTCCGCAGGGAAAATCCCCGAGAGCATCGCAACCTACCGGCGGCTCCTGGCCAGGTCCCCCGGGAACGTCGAGGCGCAGCTCAGGCTGGGCGAGCTGCTGGTCAGGACGGAGAAGTACAAGGCGGCCGAGCCGCTGCTGGAGAAGTCCCTGCAGGGGGATCTTTCCGCCGCGGGGAAAAGCACCGCCCACCGCAACCTCGCCCTCGTGTACGAGAAGCGGGGAGAGTACGGCAAGGCGCTGCAGCAGTTCAGGGCGAGCCTCGGCAACCAGACGGTTCCCGGAGCAGAGGAGCAGCTCCGCCTGGCCGTCCTGCTGAACAGGACCGGCAAGGGAGGCGAAGCGCTCCCCATCCTCGACCGGGCGCTCGCCGACCCGAAGCTGCCCGACCATCTCAGGCGTGTGGCCCTGCTGGAGAAGAGCTCGGCCCTGGAAAAGAAGGGGAACATCCCGGCCGCGGCCGCTGAGTTGAAAAAGGCGGAGGAGGAAGGGGCCGGAAACAACGCCGACATCAGCCTGAGGCTCGGCGTGCTGATGAACAAGGCGGGGGAAACGGACGAGGCGCTGCGGAACCTGGACCTGGCGCTGGCATCCCCCTCCCTCTCCGGCGCGGCGCGACGGGTCGCCCTGCGGGAAAAGGGGTTGCTGCTGGAGAAGTCGGGGCGCCCGCAGGAAGCTGCGCGGGAATACGAGAAGGCGATGTCGGCCGGCGACCATTCCGCCGGGCTGCGCCTCATCCTGGCGAACCTGTACCAGCAAACAGGAAAAGGCGCCCAAGCGATGGCGTACTGGAAGGAAGTGATCAAGCGCCCCGACGCCACCAGGCAGGAGAAATGCTCCGCCGAGGACGGCCTGGCGATGGCCCTGTTCCAGCAGGGAAGCGGCCACGAGGCGCTTGGGCATTTCTCCGAGGCGCTCGCGCTTTGCGGGGAGAGCCCGCAGCGGCGCTACTACTCGGGGCTCGCCCATTATCGCGACAAGAACTGGGAAAAGGCCCTGGAACAGTTCCAGAGGGCCCTGGCGCAGAAAAAGGATGCGGCAACGCTCGTGGGGATCGCTCTCTGCCAGAAGGAGCTGGGCCGGCCGGGCGCCGCGATCCACTTCCTGAACCTGGCGCTGAAGGAACCCGACGCGACGAAGCAGGAACAGCTGAAGCAGATCTACGACACGCTCGGGTACCTCTACGCCGAGGAGCATGCCTACGACAAGGCGGCCGAAGCCTTTGAACGGTCGCTGGCGCAAGGCCCGGACGCTACGATCACCATGAAGCTCGCCTGGATCCTCAACCTTGCCGGCCATACGGACCGCTCCTGGGAGGAGCTGAACAAGATCGACGCGGGCGCGCTTATCGCGAAGCAGCCTGAATACAACGACCTCAAGGCGAACCTGCTGCAGAAGTTCGGACGGACCGGCGAGGCGCTGGCGCTGATGGAAACCACGCAGAAACTGCAGCCGGCTGCCGCGCGAAGCTACGCCATGGGCGTGCTGTACCAGTCCATGGGTGAGCCTAAGCAGGCGATCGAGAAATTCCGGCAGGCATATGAAAAGGAACCGCAACAGGACGAATATGCGCTTTCGCTCGGCTATGCCTACCTTGCCGACAAGCGACTGCCGGAAGCGATCCGGATCTTCGAACAGGTGGAGGGGCGCAAAGCGGACCCGGTGAAGCTTCGCGAGGAATTGGGCTACCTCCTCGCCAGAACCGGCGAAAACGAGCAGGCGGTCCGGTGGTTCAAAAAGGCGCTGGACGGCCTCGAGGCCCTCCCGCAAGGGCACCCGGCGGAGAGGGAACTCCGGGAAAGGGATGTCCACCGTATCCGGGGCGAGATCGGAAAACTCACCGACAACCTCGGACTTTCCCTGTACGCGTCGTATCGCGCGGGACGGGGCCCCAGCCAGCTCCTGAGCACGGGGGAGACGCTGGGGGGCGGGTTGAGCGGGCAGGTCGGGGTGGAGGGACGGTACCGGCCGCCGGCAATCGGCTTCCTCGACGACCGGATCTTCGAGGTCTTCGGCAGGGTCTTCGGCAACCTCGCCCCCGACAGCCTGGATTACACCAGCAGCTCCACGCAGGCGGGCATCGGGGCGCGCTACAAGTTCCTCAAGACGGAGAACCTCTGGATAAGCGGGGAGAAGCTCTTCAAGATCGGGAAAGATGGACTCAACGACTGGCTGTTCCGGCTTCTCTACTCCCGCGGCAGCGGCTTCGAGCCGCTACCCTGGGAGCGGAGCCAGGATTACTACCTCGTCTACGCCGAACTCGACGGCTATCTTCCGAGCGACACGGCCGCAGCCTATGCCGAGGTCCGAAAGGGACGCGCCTACACGCTGGGATCGCAGTACCTCCTGGCTCCCCACCTGCTCCTGGACGGCCGGTGGCAGACTCCGTCGGAGGTTGGCGGGAACTACGTCGAAGGGGGGGGCGGGGTATCCCTCAAATACTTCTTCAACAGCGGAAGATACCACAACTTCCGCAGCTCCACCGACTTCTCGCTGACGTACAAGCACGGCAGGGTTTTCAACCAGGGCTTCGGCAAAGGCAGCGGTGACTACGACACCGCCATCCTCGGCTTGGCCCTCTTCTTCTGATGACCGCCCCCAGGATGAAAGCGGTACTCGTGCTGTTTTCGCTGTTCATCCTGCTACCCTCGGGGTTCGCCTCCGCCCTCCCCTGGTACGGCCTCGACACGGCCCGCGGCCTGCCGGCGGCGCGCGATGCGAAGCGTCCGCTTATAAACGGGACCTTCATCCAGCTGGTCGACGAACACAACGGCTGGAGCCGCGCCAGGTGGGAGCGGCTCTTCGACGCCTTCAAGGCCATCGGCCTGAACCAGATCGTCGTCCAGTGGTCCCAGCTCGACTCGACGGCGTTCTATACCGTCGGCCCGCCCGGCGCCGCGCCTCCACCCATCGAGACCATCCTGCAACTGGCACAGCAAGGGGGGATGGAGGTACACCTGGGACTGGTGGCGGAGTCGAGGTACTGGGAGATGATAAAGCAGGCGCCGACGGGGCAGGAACAGTACCTGGAGCGGCTGCGCTTGAAATCCGAGGCGGTAGCCCGCCACGTTTCCCCCATCGCTTCGCGCTACACGGCGTTCAAGGGGTGGTACATCCCCGAGGAGATCGACGACTTCACCTGGCGACCGCCCGCATCCAAGCGCCTCCTCTATCGGCATCTCAAGCAGCTCTCAGCCTCCCTCAAGAAAACCATCCCCGGAACCGCCGTCACACTGTCGTGCTTTTGCAACGCCCGGATGGACCCGGCCGGCTACGAGGAATTCTGGCGCGACCTGCTGCGGGAGACCTCCATCGACGCCATCCTTTTTCAGGATGCCGCGGGGGGGGGGAAGCTCCCCCCGGACCTGCTCCCCCTGTACCTGAAAGCAGCCCGGAGCGCCGCGGATGCCAACCGGAAGAAGCTCCAGGTGATCGTCGAACTCTTTACCATGGTTTCCGAATCCCCCTTCAAGGCGATACCCGCCCCCTTCCAGCGGCTGCGGTTGCAACTGCAGACCGCAGCGGAATTCGCCTCCGGCGGAATCAACTCCTTCAGCGTCCCGGACTACATGTCGCCGGAAGGAAGCGCCGCGGCGCGAGAACTCTACGACAGCTACCTGAAATACAGATCCGACAGCGCCCCCCTCATCTAACTTCCCAGCAGGCTCTCTTCGTATTCGGACGCGAGGGTCAGGGCGGGACCGGTGAAGCCGGGGCGTGCGCGGTCGGCAGGCGTTCAAAGGGAGAAACGGCTGCAGGGGCGAACGATCATCGTTCGCCCCTGCAGACCAGGCACGGCAGGTGACATGAGGTGCGCTACTTGAGGGTCTTGATGGTCTTTTGCACCATCTTGACCACGTTCTCCGGCAGCGGCGCGTAGAGCATCGGCGCGGCCATCTTCTGCCCCTTGGTCATGCTCCAGTTCAGGAACTCCACCAGCTTGCCACCCTTGACCGCATCCTTTTGCTGCTCGTAGACCAGGAGCCAGGTGAAGCCGACAACCGGGTAGGCGTCTTTTCCAGGCTGGTTCACCAGGGAAATCCGGTAGTCCGCCGGCATATGCTTCACTGCCGCGGCTGCCGCGGCGCTGGTGGACTTGATGGAGGGTTCCACGAACACCCCGGCCTGGTTCTTCAGGAAGGCGTAGGGGAGCTTGTTCTCGAAGGCGTAGGCCAGCTCGACATAGCCGATTGAATAAGGCGTCGTCTTCACCTGACCGGCTACCCCCTCGTTACCCTTGCCGCCCAGACCCGCCGGCCACTTGACTGAAGCCCCCTTCCCGACCTTCTGCGCCCACTCCTTGTTCACGCCGTTCAGATAGTCGGTGAAGATGCTGGTGGTGCCGCTGCCGTCGGAGCGGTGCACCACGATGATCGGCTTGGACGGAAGGTTCACCCCCTTGTTGTCGTCAGCGATCCTGGCGTCGTTCCACATGGTGATCTTGCCCAGGTAGATGTTGGCGACGTCCTCGGAGTTGAGCTTCAGGCCGGTCGGGACGCCGGGGAGGTTGTAGGTCACGACCACGGCTCCCATGACCGTCGGGATGTGGATCAGCTTGCCGGGAGCCGCGCTCAGTTCGCTGTCGGAGAGGAACTTGTCGCTGGCGCCGAAATCGACCGTCTGGGCCGAGATCTGCTTGATCCCCCCGCCGCTTCCGATGGATTGATAGTTGAACTTCACGCTGTGGTCCACCTTGGCGTACTCGCTGAACCACTTCGAGTAGAGGGGATACGGGAAGGTGGCGCCGGCGCCGTTGATGAGGGTCTCGGCCGATGCCGTCCCCGCGGTAGCTGCCAAGGCTGCCACGGCAAGGGCTGCGATTGCGATCTTGATCTTGTCTAACATTGCTCCTCCTGTTTAATCGTCTTTTTTCCGACTATAGATGTTTGTTGTGTCAGGCCTGTTACAGCCTCCGCAAGAATTGGTGAACAGCCCGGTTTTTTCAGCCTCCCTCGTATGCTGCCGGGGCTCAATCTTCCGCTGAAATCCCCCCCGCCCCTCCCCGCCCCCCCTTTTGCAAAGGGGGGAGTTGACTTGTCGATGAGCAGTCGGAGGAAGGATGGCGCCGATCGGGAAATCCTCTGGTGCAGGCGCCTTGGAGATCCGTAGCCGGCCGTTTTAATACTTGGTGATGGCGTCTCATCCTGCTAATGTGCGTTTCGGGAGCCCCCGTTGGCAGGGGTAATTCGTGACGGGAGCAGAAGCGATGAGGAAAGAGGGAAGAAGTCCGGCGGTATCCATCCTGATGCCGGTGAGAAACGAGGAACGGCACCTGGCGGCGGCGCTCCGCTCGCTCGCGGCGCAGACTTTGAGCGACTGGGAGCTGGTGGTCGTGGATGACGGATCAACCGACGGGACTCCCCGCATCCTCGCCGAGGCCGCTGCGGCCGATCCCCGCCTTCGCGTCATCACGACCGGCGGGAATGGCCTGGTCCCCGCCCTCAACCTGGGACTGGCGCAGTGCCGCGCGCCTCTGGTGGCCCGCATGGACGGTGACGACGTCGCCCACCCGGCGAGGCTTGCCGCGCAGGCGGAATACCTTCACGCCAATCCCGCCACCGGGCTCGTGGCTTGTTCCTTCCGGCACTTCCCGCGGCAGTCGGTCGGTATCGGAATGGACGGCTACGAAAAGTGGCAGAACGCCCTTTTGACCCACGAGGCGATCCTGGCCGACCTCTTCGTGGAGTCCCCCTTCGTGCACCCGAGCGTCATGCTCAGAAGAGCCGTGGTGGAGGGGGTGGACGGGTACCGCGACATGGGGTGGGCGGAGGATTACGACCTCTGGCTCCGCCTGGCGGCGGCCGGCACACGCTTCGCCCGCCTTTCCCGTCCCCTCTTCTTCTGGAGGGAGCGGCCGGAACGGGCAACCCGCACCAGCGCCGTCTATTCACCCGAGGCGTTCAGGCTCTGCAAGCTGCACCACCTGGTGAACGGCTTTCTGAAGGATGAAAAGGAAGTGATACTTGCCGGGGCGGGACTGGAGGGACGGGCGTGGTACCGCATGCTGCGCGAGGAAGGGATCCGGGTCTCGGCCTGGCTCGACGTCGACCCGCGCAAGATCGGACGGGAACTGCACGGCGCGCCGGTCCTCGCCACGGGCCAGCTGAAGCCGTCGGGCGTAAAGTTGCTGATGACCGTCGGCGCTCGCGGAGCGCGGCCCGTGGTGCGGCGATCGTCGGCCGAAGCCGGCTTCGTGGAGGGGGTCGACGCCGTCTGCGTGGCGTGAAGCTCAAAAGCGATGACCTTCAGCTACAAGTCCCTCCCCCTTCAAGGGGGAGGTCACTTTACCCATCCCTCACCCCTCACTGCCATTAAGTTAACTTGAGCCCCTATCTGTCTTGACAAAGCGGTCCCCGCCCCCGGAGGGGGAGGGTAGGGGCGAATAATCATTCGCCCCTACTTCTTCGCTGAAGCCGCTAGTCTTCCCCCCTCCCGACCTCCCCCCGCTGGGGGGAGGAGTAAGTTGTTAGTAGTGGGTAAAGCTCTTAACTTAACGGCAGTGCCCCCCCCGGTCACGATTCCCTGACCGCCTCATTCCTTGGAGAGGGCGCCCCGGTAGAGGATGGCGAAGACGACCCCCGTCAGCATGGTAACGGCGCCGGCCAACATGAACCCGGTGCGAAAGCTCGACCTGTGGATCACCGCCCCCATGCTTGCCGAACTTAGCATCATCCCGAGGTAGATGCAGCTGTTGTAGAGCCCCATCCCGAGCCCCCGCTGCTTGGCCGGCAAGACGATGACCACCAGCGAACTGAGAGCGATGAAGCTGATCCCCATCCCGGCTCCCAGGAGCGCAGCGGAAAGGATGAGCGTCGGCATGGTTGTGCTGATGCCGGTCAGTCCAAGCCCGATGCCGCAGACGAGGAGCCCCGTGGCCGACATCATACCGCGGTCGATGCGGTCGGAGAGGGCGCCGATGGGGATGCGCAACAGCACGTTGACCAGCGCCTGCGCCGCGAAAACCAGCCCGACGTGCTGGACGTCCAGCCCCCGGGAACTGGCATGGAGCGGCAGGAAGGAGATGAACATCCCGAAACCGAAGCACCCGCCCAAGGTGCCGGTAAGCGCCGCGATCAGCCTCCGGTTCCCCATGAGTCCCGCCGCCTGTACCGGTTCATCGTGCGTTTCGGCGAAGCGATCAGTCCCTCCCGGCAGCAAGGCCAACACGGCCAGGAGTGCGAGAAAAATGAGCGCGCCGGAAAAGACGAACACCTGCGTCAGCCCGATGGTCCGCCCTAAAAAGCCGCCCAGGGCGGGGCCGAAGGTCATGCTGATGTAGACCGCGGTGGTGTACCAGCTGTAGGCGCGCCCAAGGTGCGACCGAGGCGTCACCGTGGCGACGTAGGACATCATGGTGGGGGTAAAGGCGGAGAGGCCGGTGCCGAAGACCAGGTAGAAAGCGCCGAGCATGAGAGGCCCCTGGCTCAGAGGGATCAGGAACGACGAACACCCCATGAGCAGCAGCCCGGCGAGAAGCACAGGCCGGTTGCCGATCCGGTCCGAAAGAAGGCCTGCCGGAACGGCGAGGAGTCCCGCCGAGAGCATGAACGCCGCGTTGATCAGGCCGATCTCGGTAGTCCCGGCGCCGAGCCCCGCCGCAAAGAGCGGCAGCACCGGGATGCGCAGGTAGGCGCCCAGGAAGCAGGTGAGGCCGATGGCACAGCAGACCAGCACCTGCGCCGCGTGCCCTTTGGAATCGTGCGCCGGGAGCGGCTGATCCTGGTCAGGAGGAGGAACCGGTTGCCCGTTTTGTTCTTTCTCGTGCATCTCTTTCTCTGATCCCAGCATTCAGCCGAGGTGGAATTGGCCGCAGCGGAAACCCCGGCGGACCGAAGAGTGCACGATAAACCATGCGGGGCTAAGAATCCAGTAATTTCAACGGGTCAGGAGGAGCCGAGTGCCATAGGGCACTATCAAGCGAATGGTGTTGGTATCGCGACGATGGCGAAGGTGTCTTCCCCCTCGCCCTTTGGGAGAGGGGCAGGGGTGAGGGCGCATCCACGAAGGGAGTGGGTTGCCCGGGGAGAGGCTCCCTCACCCCGGCCCTCTCCCGGAGGGCGAGGGGGAGGTCGTGTAAGTTAGCATAGTTACAAAAATCAAGTTCCAACACGTATCACTAACTGAGCCCCAAAAAGAGGGGGCCCAGACTCGCGCCCAGGCCCCCCATTGCTGCTTCTCATTACATCAGTTGTTAGAAAATAACCTGCGCCTGGACACGGTAGGTCATATCGTCGGAGCGGCTTTTGCCCTGGTCATGGGTGTTGGTGACATCGCCCTGCAGTTTCAGGTTGTGCTTGTTGAAATAGTAAGAGACGGCGCCCTGGGTGTCGGCGCGCAGGTCGTTGGCAACCCTGGTGTTGGGGTCAACGAAGGAATAACGGAGCGCGACTTCCAGGGTTTTCGGGATGATGCAGTAACCTGCCTGGGCGTACATCCCCTGGGCGCGGAGGGTTTTGCCGGTGGTCTGGCCATCGGCCTCTCCATGGAGATATTCACCAAGGGCCGAGAACCCGCGCCACTTGAATGCGGCATCAACGCCGTAGCTGTCGACGTCAACCTTCTCGGTGGCGTTGAACAAACCGGCTCCCTTTCCGAGCCAGCCGCTGGTGCCGGCAAGCGTTATGTTGTTGGCTTCAAAGGTGCCTGCGGCGGTCTTCTTCAGCGTGTTGCCGTAGTAGTTGGCGCCGACGGAGAGGAGCGGTTTGGCGCTGTTGTCCAGGTCGCCCTCGGTGTAGGCCATCTTGCCGAACGGATTTGCCGTCACGCGTGCCGCTATGGCGCTGGCGGTGTTGTCCCCGTTGGTGGCGCGCCCAAGGCTTTGCCCCGCGCCGCCGTAGACGCCGAACTCGTAGGTGGACAGCCCGCCGAGAAGGTCGCCGCTCAGCTTCACCCCCGCATCGTAGCCGGGGCGGAAGGTGTCGGATGCGTTGGACCTGTCGACGAACTGCTGCCCCCCCGACGAGTTGAGCCATTGCCTGCCGAACGGGACCTTGGTCTGCCCGGCCAGGACCTGGATCTCGTCACGTAGACGGTAGTTGAAGTAAGCGTGCTCCAGGAGCTTTGAGGAGCCGCCCTGGGCAAAATCGACCTGAAGCAGGTAGGTGAGGTCCTTGGAGTAGGCGTAGCCGTTCAGCCAGAACTTCATCCGCTTCACTTCGGGCTTGCTGGAATCCGGCGTGATCGTGTTCACCTCGCCGTCGGTATAGGTGTAGCGGGTCTGCAGGCGTCCCCCCAGGGCGAGTTGGAACTTCTCGTCCGGCGAGGTCAGGACGTACCCCTTGCCGAGCTTGTAATCCAGGGGCTTGCTCTTCGTCACCGCCTTGTAGTCCTCTTCCGTGATCACCCCTTTTTCCTTCAGCACATCCTCCAGGGTTTTCGCCCCGGCATTCTGGCTCACGAACATGGCGGCCAGCGCTGCAACAACAAACGTCTTCTTCATTCATTCCTCCGTTTGGATTAAATACCTGACGAGCGCGATCTTCGCCAATCAGATCAATATGGCAGCCGCGACGGCTTGCCAAAACATCGCATCTGCACTAACAGCGCACCCGGTACCTTTCGAAAATCACGGAGATCTCCTCAACGCGATACCGAGGCTATGGGCACCGGCGGCGTCGGTCCGGATGGAGACCATCATGTCCTTGAAATAGGAAAACTCCCCGTGAAACGACGGGTCTGCCGCATCGGTCAACGCCCCCTGCTGGTCCAGGGTAAGCGTATAAGAAGCCGGGAGGGAGATCGTGCCACCGGCGTCACGCCAGGAACTGAAGGCTGCCGTCCCGATAGCGTCCACCGACTGCTCTCCATAGGCCCAGCCGGGACCGGCTGCGCCGTAGAGCGCGTGGAACCCGTACTCCCCCGCCAGATCGGCGGCCGTGTAACTGGCGGAGGTGAGCAGCACGGCGGGGGGATGCACCAGCTGCATGATCCTCAGGACAGGCGCGCCGCTCGCGTCGGTGGCGGTCCCGACAACGGTCATCTTGTCCGCCGACATTACCCCTTCCGTTATCAGCGCAGCCGGCTGCGGCACGACGCCCGGGTACAGAGTCTCGGCTACGATCCCGTCCGCAGTTATGGAGAGGCTCACCACCTTGCTCCCGCCTCCCGGGAGCTGGCGCGGCGTCGGCGCGTTTATCGAGAGGTAGGTCACCCCCTGGTCCTGTCCGACCTGGCAGCTGGCGTACTCCCACTCCCGGAGACCGCCGCTGGAGAGCTGGTGATAGACATAGGCAAGCGGCCCCGCCACCAGGCGACCCGTACCCTTGATGTCGGCGGCGCTGAAGGTGATCCCCGGGACAACCTTCTGCAGGACGACCATCATCCGGGAGGCCCCGCCAAGCGAGGAGGTTCCCACCACCATGTCCTTGTAAAGATTGGCGGCAAGTACGCCGTGGAACCCGGCTGCCGCACCGGCCTGGGAGACGGAACCGTCCGGCTGGATGCTCATGGTGCTGAAAAGCTCCGCCGGCGCCACGTTGCCGCCGGTACTGTCGGCGAAGGACGCCACGGTGACACCCCCTCCCGCATCGATTACGGCAACGCCGCGCATCCACCTGGCGTCCTCTCCGCTCACCAGGGCGTTGAAACGCCAGGTCCCCTGCAGATCGGCCTGCCGGAACGGCCCAGGCGGCGACGGTATCCCCGACGCCTCGTCGGAAACGGCGCTCTCGCCCTTGGCATTGACGGCGCTCACGACGAAATAGTAGCGGGTGCCGTTGCCAAGCCCCGACACGACGGCTGAACTCCCCGTGACGTTGGCGATCTTCGCGACACTTGCCGCGGAGCCCCCGGAAGAGGTGGCACAGTAGACGTTGTACCCCGCCGCGCCATTGGCCGGAGACCAACTGAGCGTGACCTCCCCGTCTCCCGCGGTCGCAACGAGTCCGGAAGGTCTTTCCGGCGTTCCGGGGTCGTAGCGCCACGGGGAAGAGCCGCAGCCGCAAATGGAGAAGGAGAGGAAAAACAGTGCCAAAAGAGTTGCCAAACCGCGCCGCTTCATGAAGCCACCTCGAACAAGACCTTTCATAGATCGACCTATCACTGCCTACAGCCGGAACTCGAACCCGCCGTAAATGAACCGGCCAGGCTGCGGAAAGCCGTAGCTGGTCTCGTAATTCTCGTCGAAGAGGTTGTTGGCCCCGACGGAGAGGGTCATACGGTCCTCCAGCACCCTCCGGCTCAGCTTGAGGTTGACAACCGTGTAGTCGTTCAGTTTCGCCTTCTGAACCACCGCAACGCTCTCCTTGGTGTAGAAATACTGGTTCGCCACATGGAGCAGCGACAGGTAGCCCGAGACCCCCGCGCCGAAATCGTAGTTCGCCTCCAGCGTCACCTTGTCCTGCGGGTTGTACTGCACCTGGTCCCTCCCCGGCCGCGACCTGTCCTCGGAGTGGAGCAAGGCGTAACTGGCGCGCAGGGTGAGCCTCTCCACGGACTGCGTGGACGCGGTGACCTCCATTCCCGAGAAGCGTACATCGGAGAGGTTCATGTTCCGCCCCGCCGCCTGGTCGTTCTGGATCAGGTTGTCCGCCCTGGTGTAGAAACCGGTCACTGCGAGCTTAATTTGCAGCGGCAGTTTCTGCTCCACCCCCGCCTCGTAACTGCGCGATCTCTCAGCAACCAGAAGCGGGTTTCCCTTGGAGAGGTCGTACAGGTCCCCAAGCGATGGGAACCGGGCGCTGCGCTTGTAAGAGGCCTTGAGACGGGTCTCCCCGGCCAGGTCGTAGCTGGCGCCGGCCAGCAGGCTGAAGTCGTCCTGGTCCAGCTCGCTCCTTTTCTGCCAGTAGTGGCCGTAGCCCGCCACCAGCCCGAGCCCGGGAAGCGGCGACAGCTCGTACTCGATGCCGGCTGAGTAAAGGGCGAGGGAATTGTGGGCCGAAAGGGGGGTGAAGCTGGCGGCGCCGCCCGAGACCGGGTTCACCGTCAACTCTCCGCTGTTGTCCCAGCTGTCGCCTTCGGCGCTCAAGGAAAGGGAGAGTGCACCGGCAGCGCCGAAATCGTACCTCGGCTGCAGGGTCGCCCCGCTCACCGAACTTCGCACATGCTCCCGGAAGGAGCCGTCTACCTCGAAGGAGTTCAGGTTCCCGTTGTCGTACTGGTTAACCTCCTCGTCGTGCCGGTTCGTGAAAGCCCAGCCGCGCAGGGTGAAACGTGGGTTCGCGGCGTAATCCGCGGCCAGCTGCAGGGAGAGTCCCGAGTAATCCTGGACCCGCGCATATTTGGGGGGAGAGGCAAAGGGATCGAAGGGGTCGCTGATGGTGCCGGCCGGTTTGCCGAAACTCCCCTCGGAGTAATTCACGGTAAGCCCGAGCGCCAGGTCCATGATGGGGGTGAACCCGATGGTCCCGAGCAGGTTCCGCCTTTCCCTGTCGCTGTTCCCGCGGTAGCCGCCCCCCTGTTCGTTGACCGGCCGGAAATCATCGGAGAGCGGGAAGGCATCGACCCGAGAGGCGCTGCCGCTCAGGAAGTAGTTGAACCGCTCCGTCGCGGCCGAGACGGTCCCCTTGGCGAGGAAAGGCTGGTGATCGCCGATTTCCCCGGCCACCGTTCCCTGCACGCCGGGACTCCCCTTACGGGTGATGATGTTGATGACGCCGCCGAGCCCCCCCTGTCCGTACAGGATAGAACTGGAGCCCGAGGTCAGCTTGATCTGCGCGATGTTCTCCGTGGGGATGCTGGTCGGGTCGAACTGCATGTCGAAAGCCGAGTTCATCGGGATGCCGTCCAAAAGGAGCAGCACGTGTCTCGTGCGAAAGCCGCGTATGTCGATGCGCGGCACACCTTCGGCTCCGGTCCGCACGTTCACTCCCGGAAGGAGCCCGATCGCCTGGTCCAGCGTCTTCGCTCCGCTACTCCGGATCTCTTCCGCGTTGACCGTGTACACCGTCTCGCTCGCCTGCACCCCGTCGGCTGTACCCGTGGAGGAGACGACCACCTCGCCGAGCGTGTACATGCCGGAGCGCTCCTCCTGCGCCGCCGAAGCGTCCTGCGCCAGCGGCGAGAGGGCGCAGAACGCGGCGATCAAACCGAATGCTGCCTTGCTATTCATGACTCTCCTGCCTCTTCGAAATTCAATTCTCTCGCCGTCCACGCCAGGGGACGGGGCCGACGCCCGAAGTTACAGGGGGATTGCCTTCTTCGGGTTGCTCTGCCCGCCGCTCTCCCCGGCGGCGTTGACCGCGGTGACGGTGAACCAGTAGCTGGCGCCTGCGGTGAGGCCGGTGACGACCAGGGGAGAACTGGTGCTGGAGAGCTTGGTGCCGGTCGCGATGACGGTGGCAGTGGTGGGAGCCGTCGCCGACTGGAGGTAATAAACGTTGTAGGAATCGGTCAGGGATACCGTCCCCCAGGCAACGGTCACTTGACCGGCACCTGCCGTCACCGTGACGCCGCTCGGGCTCGTGGGTGCCTGCAGAGCGGGCGCAGGTGTTGCCGACTTCTCGGTAGAGGCCGGTCCCTCTCCGGCCATATTCTCCGCCTTCACCACGAAATAGTAGGTCTGACCATTGGTGAGACCGGTTATCACCTGGCCGCTGGTGGCATTGGCGACCTTGGCGCCACTCGTGGCTGCGGTCCCGGCGGTCGTGCTCCAGTAGACGTTGTACGAAGTGGCTCCGCTGACGCTGCCCCAGGTGATGAGGACTTGGCCGTCGTCGCCGGTCGGCGTGATACCGGGTACTTTCGCCGGCAAAGGCGGCAGCGGCGTTACCGATACCTCGTCGGATACCACCCCTTCACCCGCCGCGCTTACGGTGGTGACAACGACATGGTACGTGGTGCCGTTGGCAAGGCCCGTGATGGCCTGACCGCTGGCGGCGCCCGCAACCTTGGTGCCGTTGACCGTGGTAACGCCGGACGTGGCGGCGTAGTAGACGTTGTAGGAGGCAGCGTCGTTCGAGGCGGTCCAGGTAACTGTCGCCTGGCCGTCTCCTGCCGCCGCGGCGACCCCGGCGACCTTTGCCGGCGGCGTGCTCCCATCCCCGCCGCATCCGGCGAGGGCAAACATCAGCAGTGTCAGCAAGGTGGCCGACAGCCACTTCATGAATTCTCTTCTCTGGTTCATTTCTTAAATTCCTCCTCTGTTTTTCAAATCACCCTTTAAATCACCTTCTGGCGAGAGTGAATGTGATGGTTACGCTGAACGGTTCCTCGCTCCCGGCAAACTCTGCCGGCGGGGGTGGAAAGGCGCCGACAGTGCTGATGGCGCGCGTCGCCGCCGTGTCGAGGAAAGGGTGGCCGCAGGAGCTGACCGTCTCGACCCTCTTCAGCGCCCCGTCGGGCCCCAGCAGGAAACGGCGCTGGCAGCTCCCTTCCACACCTGCCTTGCGGGCGGCAAGGGGATATTCCTTGTGAGCCTCTATCAGCCTCTTCAACTGGGCCTGGTAGGCGCCGCCGCGCAGGGAGGGGGTCCCGGAGTTGCCGCCTCCCTGCGCATCCTTTGCCGTGGCAGCCCCGGGTTGCAGTCGCCCGGCTCTGGCCATGCCGCTTCCGGCATCGGGGCGCGGCGCTCCGCTCCTATCCGCAGTCCCGCTCTCCAGCTCTTTTCTGGCGGCAGCTCCATTGGCGGGCGCACCGGCCGAGGCCGAAACAGCCGGCAACGCCGGGGAGGTCACCGGCAAGGGGGGCGGCGTCAGAGCGGCAGGGTTCCGGGCCGGAACCGAGGGGGGAGGCGCCGGTATGGCCGCGGGCGCAGGCGGACTCTCTGCCTCCCTCTTTCGACCCGTCACGGGTCCGGATGTCGCATCCCGCCGCAGCGCCGCTGCCGCGCCCTGTTCCCTATCCCCCCGCAGGTCCAGGTAGGCGACCAGATCGCCTGGAACGGTCTCGCGACGCTCCCCCCCCCTGCTCATGAGGGCGCCTGCCGCATAAAGCACGGCGAGGTGCAGCAAAAGCGAGATCACGAGAGTGGGATTCAGCCTGGTCATGGCGAGTGGATCAGGCCGTTGATGCGCAGCCTCCGGATGATGGAAGGAACGGCGAGCGCTCCCATCCCGCCCCAGAGGCCGTTCATGGCTGCGGAGATGACCGCCTTGCGCAGCATGATCTCCTCGTCCATGCCGAGCAGCCATTCCACCCCGGTGTTGGTCCCGGCGCGCGCCAGCGAGGCAAGCACGCCGACCGCCGCACAGGCGATCATGCTGGTGACGAAGGAGGGTGCGATGATGCCCGCCACCTCCACCACGAGGGCCGGGAGCAGGAACTTGACCAGCACCATCGCCCCGCCGGCTCCCATGCCGAGGAGCACGCTGGCCAGGCTGGTGATAAGGCCGACCAGCGTGGCCGAGCCGACCTTGGGAACGAAGCCGCGCGCCAGCAGGAAGAAGAACATGGTGAAGAACATGACATGCCCCGGGAGATGGAGATGCAGCCGCAGACCTGCCCGGGTCAGCACGATGAGGGTGGCGCAGAAGCAAAGGAGCACCGCCTCCCGAAGAGAGAAGCGGCTCCAGAGATAGATCCGTTCGTTGGTGTCGTTCATGCGATTTTTCTCCTTGTCAGTGCGTTTTCAGGCCGGCGCCGCGGGCGGCTGCTGCCAGCGGTCGCGATAGTTGGGGTGCATGCTGCGCAGGCTCCGACAATTCCGCCGTGTCGAGGAAAGTCCGCTCCCGGCGCAACCCGAAGGCGCGTGCCTCCGCCGAGCGGGAGACTTCGTCGGCCGTCTTGATGGCGCGCACCATGAGCGGCAGCAGCAGGCAGTGAAACAGGTCCGGCCAGTTGCGGGGGTCGAGCTGCTGGCGCGGCAAGAGGCGCGCGCCGCGCAGACGCTGCGCCGCCATGATCTCCTCCAGCTCCCGCAGGAAAAGGGGCACGAACCTGATGCTGATGAAGACCAGGAAGGAGAGCCGGTACGGTACGACCCGGCGCAGCCCCTTCATGGCATCCGCGGTGCGCGTGGTGCGCAGGAACACCGCCCCCGGGATGTAGAAGAGGACGATCTGCACCGAGATCCGCACCCCCGGCCAAAGCCCCCCTTCAACGCCGTGGATCAGGCAGTAGAGCGGGATCACCAGCGCAGCCTGGAAGGCGAACAGGCGTATGTCGCGCCACAGATCCCCCAGCGTGAGGCGGGCCGCCAGGTAATAGGAGACGGTCACGCAGACCAGCGCGAGCAGCGTCCCCGGGGTCCGCACCCCCGCCGCAAGGGCGCTCAGCAGCATCCCGAAGGCGATCTTCCACCCGGCCCCGATGCGGTGCACCGGCGAGTCGTGGGCGACGAACTGGCAGGAATAGTCGCAGCTGCGTAACGATCGCAGCTGTCTAGGCTGTGGTTTCCGCAATGGTCCCCCCTCTCAGCAAGAAGCTGCGGTCCGCCCAGCGGGAGTCGGGCAATTGGTCGTGCGAGGCGATCAGGACGGTCGTGCCGTACCTGACCGGCATGCGCCCCAGGATGTAGAGGAGCGCCAGTCTTTGCCGGTAATCGAGGCCTGAGAAAGGTTCGTCCAGGAGCAGCAGGTCGGGGCGCGGGGCAACGACCGCGGCGAGCGCCACCCGGTGCTGCTCCCCGAAGCTCAGCGTGAGCGGAGCCCGCTCCGCCAGGTGCGCTATGCCGCAGAAATCTAGCGCCTCCGCAACGGTCCGTGCGGTCTCCTCGCCCCGGCATCCAAGACGCTGCAGGGTGAAGGCGACCTCGTCGCGCACGCTCTCCGCGAAGAGTTGGCGCGCCGGGTTCTGGAACAGCACCCCCACCTTCCCCGGAAGCCGCTCGGGCCCCGGGTTCCGCATCCCGGCAAGCAGCACCGTCCCCCTCTCCGGGCGCACGAGCCCCGCCAGGCAGCGCAGGAAACTCGACTTGCCCGCCCCGTTTCTGCCGAACAGATGCACCCGCTCACCCCTTGGCACCCGCAGGTTCACCTCACTCAGCACCTCGCCCGTCTCCGGGTAGGAAAATCGGAGTCCCTGCACCTCGATGGCCGCCGAGCCACCGTGCAGCGCGGCAGCCGGCGGGAGTACGGCAGCCGTGGGTATGAACCTCTCCGGGTCCGGCAGGGCCGAGGAGTCCGCCGCCCGCCCCTGCTCCAGCGTCAGGTACCGGTCGATCAGGGGGGCGAAGGGACGGGGGTCGTGCTCCGCCATGATCACCGTGTGCCCCTTCGCCTTCAGGGCGGAAAGTACGGCGAAGAGTTCCTGCTTCCCCTCTACGTCGAGCTGTGAGGTCGGTTCGTCGAGCAGCAGCAGTGAAGGTCGCATCGACAGCACGGACGCGATGGCGAGGCGCTGTTTCTGCCCTGCCGAGAACCTCTCGGCACTGCGCGCCTGTTCCCCGTCAAGCCCGACGGCACGCAGGGCCTCCCGCACCCGCACGGCTATTTCGTCCGGCGGCACGCAGAGGTTCTCCGGCCCGAAGGCGACCTCTTCGGCCACCGTGCTGCAGAGCATCTGCGCGTCGGCATTCTGGAACACGATTCCCGCCGCCTGCGCCCCGCGGTCAGGGAGCGTCGGCTTCGAAAACTCGATGCTCCCCTGCAGGGTGCCCCCGTGCAAAAGCCCCATGACGGCGAGGAGCAGCGTGCTCTTGCCGCAGCCGGAGCTGCCGGTGAGGCAGATGAACTCCCCTTGTTTTATCGAACAGGAGACCTCCGAGAGGGCGGGTTCCTCCGCCCCCTGGTAGCGGTAGCTCAAATCGCTAATTTTCAGCAGTTCGCCAGGCAAATCACCCTCTGATCTTCATGCAGGTAAACGACGAGGCGCTCCAGCGCCGGTAACGGCAGTTGTAGCAGGAGCGCTCCTCCTCCGCGACAAGCTCCTCGTCCACGTCTGCCGTGAAGGCAGCGCAGTCGGAAGCCGCCCGGGCCGCGGCCTCCCAGTTATCCTTGCCCGGGATGAACTCCCTGCCGCCTCTTGCATCTGTGCGCCACACGATTTCAATACCCCCGCAGCTGCTTTCTGTGCAGCGTCTGCCAGGCCGCGCCGCTCTCCGGGTTCTCCAGCGCCGACACCAGCAGCACGGAGGCGCCATCCAGGAGCACCGTTTTCGGTTTCTCCCCGATGGCGACCAGGTCGCCCTCCCGCACCTCTCCCCCCGCCGCACAGCGCACCGACTCCACGAGGGGGTGCTGCAGCAGTTCGCCGACCCGCAGCGTCCGGTACGGGAATTCGAGGGAGCCCTTGAGCCGCCCGTCGTTCCCCCAAAGCCTGAGTCCCGCACCCGCCAGCGCACCGATCACCCCCTGCCCGGTTCCCCCGTGCTGGGAGAGATGCACCCCGAGCCGCCGCGCCAGCTGGTACGCCTCCTCCATGCCGATCACCTCGCGCTTGGCCCGCTGACCGAAGGCGATCAGCTCCTGCGCCTGCGCCACCCGGTCCGGCACCGCTACGCAGAGCCCCGGGTCCGACCCTTGCGCACTCTCCTTCTCCAGGAAGCCGGAAACGAACTCGATCACCGGCTCCAGCCACCCCTGCGCCACCTCGGCGAAAAAGCACATGGCGCTGTTGTGGGAGGTGTACGGGATGTCCGGATGGACGAAAAGCTGGTGCCGCGAAACGAAGCTGCAGGAGCCCCACCCCCTTTCCTGCAGCTCCTCGGCGATCAAAGAGGCGATCTCCCCGGTCCCCCTGCTCTCCAGGTTGTCTGTGTCGTCTATGGCTATCACTACCCGCATGCGTCCCCCTCCGATCGTTGTATTCATAAATATATAACGGTTGGCAAAAAAAAGACCTCGTTCCGTAGATGGAAGAAGGCCGCAAGCAGCCGGGATTACTCCCGGTAATGCCTAGAGGCTCTCCTTTCCAAAAGAGAGGCGCCGCCGTTTCCAGCGACACCCGTTGGCTCGGCGCCGTGAGGAAGACCTTTTAGGCGGCAAAGCTCGGAGAGGTTTATTAATTTTGGGAACTGAATAACACACCAAAGTCGTATACGCTAACGTTTTTTTCAACGCCGCGATTTTTTCCCTTTTTCACCCGGAACCCTTCATGGCAAGAATCAGGCATCCAGGAGTTCCCGTACTTTCCTGGCGAGTTCAAGGGGCGAGATCGGCTTCATCAGGACGTCGTACTGCTCGTCCATGTTCCCCTGTTTTTGCAGTACGTCCGCCATGTAGCCGCTGGTGAAGAGTACCTTTACGTCGGGCTGGATCTCCTTTATCTCGTCGTACAGTTCCTTGCCGCTCTTAACCGGCATGATCAGGTCGGTGAAGACCAGCTTCACAGTGTCCCGGTGCCGGTGGAACTTCCGGATGCCATCGCCCCCGTCCACCGCCAGGATGGTCCGGTAGCCGAACTGCTGCAGCACGGAGTCGACCAGCTCCCGCACGTGCGCCTCGTCTTCGACCACGAGGATGGTCTCCGTTCCCCCCTTGACCTGCTCCAGGGTTTCCTTCCCCTTGTCCCGCGTGCGCCGGTTGTCCGACACGGGGAGGTAGACGTTGAAGGTGGTCCCCTTCCCCGGCGCGCTGGTCACCTTTATGTACCCCTTGTGCTGCTTCACTATCCCGTACACGATGGAGAGCCCGAGCCCGGTCCCCTTGCCGAGTTCCTTGGTGGTGAAGAAAGGCTCGAACACCTTGCTCCTCACGCTTTCCTCCATCCCCTTCCCGGTGTCGGTCACGCGGATGAAGGCGTATTCGCCCGGGTTGCCGAAACCGTGGGACTTGACGAACGGCTCGTCGAACTGGATCCTCCCGGTGGCGATGGAGAACACGCCGCCGTTCTCCATGGCGTCACGCGCGTTGGTGGCAAGGTTGATCACCAACTGCTCTATCTGCCCCTTGTCCACGAAGATGGTCAGCGGCTCCGGGCCGAGGGTGGTGTTGAGCGTGATATCCTCCCCGATGATCCTCCTCAGGAACTTGCCGACCCCCTGGACGATCTCGTTCAGGCTGCAGTCGTGGGCGTGCATCTGCTGTTTCCGGCTGAAGGCGAGGAGGCTCTTGGTCAGGTTCGCCGCCCGCTCCGTCGATGCCAGTATCTGGTCGACCATCTCCCTCTTGGGGTCTTCGGGCGCCATCTTCATTTCCAGCAGTGAGGCGTACCCCCCTATGACGGTCAGAAGGTTGTTGAAGTCGTGGGCGATCCCTCCCGCGAGGTGCCCCACCGCCTCCAGTTTCTGGGAATGGCGCAACTGTTCCTCGAGGCTCTTGCGGCTGGTGACGTCGCGCACGAAGACCTGAACGGCCTGTTTCCCCTGGTGCATGATCGAGGTGGCGGTCTCCTCGCCGTAGAAGGTCCCCCCGTCCAGCCTCTGGTACTTCACCTCCAGCACCGGGAATCTCCCCGTCCGGGTGGCGTCGGCCTCCATCTCCTCCTTCACCTGCGCCTTCGAGTCGGAATGCACGAAGTCGAGCATCGCCTTTGAGAGTATCTGGTCCGCGCTCTGCGCCCCCAGCATGCGTATGCCGGCGTCGTTGATGAACACCACCTTGCCGTCGCTCTTGATGAAGATGATGTCCTGGGACTGCTCGACCAGCTGGCGGTAGCGCTCCTCGCTCTCCCTGAGCGCCTCCCGGGTCTTGCGGTCGAAGGAGAGGTCGTGCCTGGTGATCAGTATGCTCACCGGGTTCCGGTTCGCGTCGCGCACCATCTTGAGGCTCACCTCAACCGGCCGGCCCTGGTGGTTGTCCGGGTGGTCCGCCTCGAGCACCGTCACGTAGTCGTTCAACGCCTTCTCGGCGCTGCAGAGGGAGCACGGGCCGGAGTGACCGGGGTGGATGATCTCCGCGATGTGGAGGCCTGCCGAGTTTTCCGCCGTCATGCCGGTCATGCTGTAGAAGGCCCTGTTGGCCCGCAGAAGCTTCCTGTCCAGGTCAAGGAGGTAGATGGCGTCGCTCGAGGCGTCCATCGCCGCCTTCCATTCGCTGGCCGCCGTCTCCAGCGAGGCCTCGGCCCTTTGCCGTTCGGCGTCGACGCGCCTTAGGTAGCTGAAAAGGATGAAGTACACGAGCGTCGCGGTGACAAGGACCGGGGCGGCGATCACCGGGAAGAGGTACTGCGGGGGAGCGAATCCTTGCGAAAGCCGTGCGGCGGCCGCGGCATGACCGCCTGGGTACACGTAGACGATGGCCGGAACAGAAACGGTTCCCCCCAGCAGGGTAAAAAACAGGCAGGTCAGTGTGCCGCGTGCTCTTCGCGTCATAGGCGCCTCGTCTGCTAAAGCGGCACGGAAATCCACATTCCTGCATAGCCATCATTCGCAGGGCGAATGCCGCGGCTGTGGGAGTGCCGATCAAAGTAAGAGTGCGGGAACGGTTGGATCATTGCCCATAATTCATCGACATCCCGGGTGACAACTTGAACCGAATCTCAAATATTACCCACACAAAAAACTCAAGAAGCAGAACAAGGGAAGGGAGTGAGGCTGCGGAACCTGGTCCTGTGAGAGTGACACCCGTACGAGCAGGCATCACTGCTAATATTTTGTTTACAATTGCCGATACTGTTACAATAGGGCCTGCCTGCGGGAACTCAGTCGACAGGCAGATCGGCCTCGCAAAGGCACACGGCAGGATAAGTATGAACATGATGATGCTCCGTAACCTCCTTTTTTGCCTTCTGGTTCTGGCCCCCCTCGCCTTCCCTCCGCCGCTCTACTGCGAGCAGGTGCAGGCCAGGAAGGTCCTGTTTCTCAACTCCTACCACGCGGGCTACAAGGGTTCCGACGGCATCGTCGCCGGCTTCGACGAGAGGTTGCGCCAGAGCTTTCCGGCAGCGGAAATCACGGTGGAGTACCTCGACTCGAAGAACTACATCGGCACGGAATTCGACCGCAGGGTACTCGACACGCTCCGTTTCAAGTACCGCAACCGCTCCTTCGACCTCATCGTCTCCAGCGACGACTACGCCTTCAACGTCCTGGAACGGCACCGGGACGAGATCTTCGGCCCGATACCGGTGGTGTTCTGCGGCACCAACGACTTCGACCCCAAGCGTATCGAGAAAAGACCGGACTTCGCCGGCATCGACGAGCGCCCCAGCTTCTCGGATACGGTGAGCCTGATCCTGGAACTGCACCCCGCCACCAGGAAGATCGTCGTCATCCACGACGACTCCATCACCGGCAAGCTCAACAGCGCCAACTTCCGGGAGGCCACGGCGCCCTTCACCTCGGTCGATTTTTCCTTCCGCGAGGGGAAGCGGATCGACGAGCTGACCCGGGAGGTGGCAGAGTTCTCCAGCGACACCGCGATCGTCTACTTCGCCTCCTTCGTCCCGGGCGCCAACGGGGAACGGATTTCCAGCATCGAGGCGCTGAGGCGCATTTCGACGGCAAGCCGGGTCCCCGTCTACGGCGGCTGGGAGTTCAATCTCGGGCACGGCATCGTGGGGGGGCGGCTCATCAACCTGCGGGAGCACGGCCGGGCCGCGGCGGAACTGGCGGAAAAGGTGCTGCAGGGGAAACCGCTGGGGGAGGCGCGCCTGCAACCGAGCCCGAACCAGTACATGTTCGACTACACCGAGCTGCAACGCTTCCGGATACCGGAATCGGAGTTCCCCGCCGGCAGCATCGTCATCAAGCGCCCCCCTACCTTCCTCTCCCGCTACGGCTTCGCCCTCATGATCCTCCTTTCGGCAGCACTCTTACTGCTTGTGCTGGCAAGCCTCGGCAAGCTCCTGGTCAGCCGCAACGAGCTGCGCGCCAGCGAGGCGCGCTACCGCGGCATGATCGAGGCGTTCGACGGCTTCATGCACATCTGCTCCGCCGACTACCGGGTTGAGTTCATGAACGAGCGTCTGATAGAGAAGACCGGGTACGACGCCACCGGGCGTCTCTGCTACAAGGCGCTCCATGACCTGGACGAGCCCTGCCCCTGGTGCCGGGACAAACAGGTGCCACACGGCGAAAGCAGGCAGCGGGATGTGAAGGACCCCAGGGACGGCCGCTGGTACCACGTCTTCAACACGTCGGTGGAAAACGCCTACGGGAAACTCTCCAGGCTGGCCATGATCACGGACATCACGGAGCGCAAGGAGGCCGAGGAGGCGCTCCACCTGGCCAAAACGGCTGCGGAATCGGCCAGCCGCGCCAAGAGCGAGTTTCTCTCCAACATGAGCCACGAGATCCGCACCCCGATGAACGGCGTCATCGGCATGACACAGCTGCTCGAGATGACGGATCTCACCGGCGAACAGCAGGAGTACGTCAAGACCCTGCGGCTGTGCGGGAAAAACCTGCTGAAGCTGATCAACGACATCCTCGACCTCTCCAAGATAGAGGCGGGGATGGTGACGCTGGAACCGGAGGAGTTCTCCCTGCAACAGAGCATCAGCGAGGTCGTCCTGACGCAGAAACCGGCGCTCCAGGTTAAGGGGCTCTCGCTGGAAGTGGAGCTTGCCGACGACATCCCCCCCATGGTGGTCGGGGACCAGCTGCGGGTGAAACAGATCCTCCTGAACCTTGTGGGGAACGCCATAAAGTTCACCCACGAGGGGGGGATCACCTTGTCGGCGGCGCTCGTGGAGCGGCACGGGAGGTCCGTCGTTTTCCGGCTCTCGGTCAAGGATACCGGGATCGGGATCTCGGCCGGGGCGCAGGAGGAGATATTCAAGCCCTTCGTCCAGGAGGACGGCTCCACCACGCGCAGGTTCGGAGGGACCGGCCTCGGGCTCAGCATCAGCAGGCGGCTGGCGGAGATGATGGGAGGGAGCATCTCCATCGAAAGCAGCCCCGGAAAGGGGAGCTGCTTCACCGTGACGCTTCCGCTGGGCGTCGCCAGGGAGATGGCGGCGCCACAGGAGCCCCCGCGACAGGCGGCCTTTCGCTGGGACGGCCCGCCGCTTCGGGTACTGCTCGTCGAGGACGATGCCACCAACAAGCTGTTCGCGACCTCGCTCCTGACCAAGATGGGGCTCTACGCGGTATCGGTCGGCGACGGGGCCACCTGCCTGCAGGCCCTGGAGAAGGAACGCTTCGATGTCGTGCTGATGGACATACAGATGCCCGTGATGAGCGGGGAGGAGGCGCTCGGTAAGATCAGGGACGGGGAGCGGGATAGTTCGCGACATCAGCCGGTCATCGCGCTGACGGCGCACTCCCTCAGCGACGACCGGAGACGCTTTCAGGAAGCGGGGTTCGACGGCTATCTCTCGAAGCCTCTGGAGATCGGCGAGCTGGTACGGGAATTAAAGCGGGTGGTGGCGACGGGAGAGGATCATCATGGATAAGAAAGGGAAGATACTGGTAGTGGATGACGAGCCGCTCAACATACAGCTCATATCGTTCTCGCTCAAGGGGGAATATACGATACTGACGGCGCTCAACGGGCACGACGCCATCAGCAAGCTCAAGGAGCACAGCCCCGACCTGATTCTGCTCGACGTGATGATGCCGGACATAAGCGGCTTCGATGTCTGCAAGATCATCAAGACCAACCCCTCTTTCGTGGACATCCCGGTCATCTTCCTGACCGCGATGGAGAGCCACGAGGGGGCGCTGCAGGGGTTGGACCTCGGCGCCATCGATTACCTCACCAAGCCGGTCGACCTGGAGCTGCTGAAACTGCGGGTGCGTAACCTCGTCGCGCTGAAGGAGAGAAGCGACCTGGTGAAGGAGCAGCGGGACCTCCTGGCGCGGCAGAAGGAGGATTTGGAGGCGGCGCTGGCGCGGGTCAAGCAGCTGGAGGGGGTCATCCCCATCTGCATGTACTGCAAGAAGATCAAGGACGACAAGCAGAGCTGGCAGCAGCTGGAGCGGTACATCTCGGAGCACTCGGAGGCGATGTTCAGCCACAGCGCGTGCCCGGAGTGCTTCGAGAAGGAGATGAAAAACATCAACGAGGAGATTCCCCATGACCCGGAGTAGATTCTGAGGACCACCCGGAGGAAGTCTTAGCGGCCGGTCTCCTCGAGCAGGAACTCGGCGAACTCCTGGAAAACCGCCTCCCTGACCGCGTGTTCCTGCCAGTACTTGAGCAGTTTGCGTCCGCATTGCAGCGCGCCGAGCAGGCCCGCCGAAGTCCCGCCCGCGATGAGCGCCGAGGTCTCTCCGCTGGCCACCATCACTATGCTCGATACCAGGAGCACCAGGCTCGAAAGCAGCAGCGGAGTCTCCGCGTGCGTGAACGGCGACCGGAACATGTGGTTCAGTGACGAGTAGGCCTGCGCGTGCGCCCTCACGTTGGCAAAATACCTTTCCAGATCGCTTCCGTTGAAGCGCGATACCGACCGGACATAGAAGCGGCGGCAGGCTTCCCTGCTGCTGGTCGCCATGCGGTCGCCGTAATAGTGTTCCAGTTCAGTGTCGATAGTGTAAGTGTCCATTTCGAACCTCGATTCCGCTCCTGCGGGGGAAAGAGTGGTGCTGTGATGCTAAGTTAAATAGCAGGATACGTACCAAAGATGTCGGCAACGGCGCCTTTCGTGACTATGGCGGCTTTGACGCGGCATGGACACTGTCACGCACTGCTTAACTGCCGTGCAACTGCTTAACTTTGAGACAGTCACCGTCACAATATGTCGCAAAGTGAGAGATTTGCGCCCCCTCACGTAGCACCCGACAGAGAGAGAACGGTACGCCCTTTGCCGAAATACGCGGACAATGATTTTCGCGAAATAACCGGGTGGTGACACAGGCGGGGAACGGAACGAGCGGCGACGGGGGAGAGCCGGGTCGGAGTCAGCGCGATGCCGCATGCCTCGCATGCAGCTCCTGGTAGCTTTTGAGGAAATACTGCAGGTTCGCCACCCGCATCTCTATGTCCTCGCGCCACTCGTCCAGCTTCTTCCACCCCTTTTCCGTCAGTTGATACATCTTCCGGGCGGGACCGCTTTTGCTGGTATCCCAGCACGAGGCGACCTCCGCGTCCTGCTCGAGTTGCTGCAGGGTGCGGTAGATGGCGGCGCTGTCGGGCTTGAAGAGCGGCATCCTTTCGGTCAGCACCGAGAGGATGGCCCCTCCATGGATGGGCCCTTCGGCCAGTGCCAGCAGGATGAAGGCGGGAAGATGGCGATACTGCTGCTTGCGTCTGGGTGGCATAGCTGCTCCTTTACTGCCCGGCTCAGGCATCTGCCGCGCAGGATTGCTCGTTGGCCATGCTCTCCCGGGGGACGAACCGCTCCATGAGGTACCCGGCGAGAAGGATGCACGGGACCGTGAAAGCCAGCCGCAACAGGGCGAAGCGCAGCCCGATGAAGCTGCTCTCCATCAGTATCATCGGGATCTTGATCGAGCCCCAGGTACCGAGGAAGATGACGATGTTGGCGACCCGCGCGCCCTTTTTCTGCAGCGACACGGCGACGGGAAAAGCGGCATAGAGCGGTCCGGCAGCGGCCGTGCCGAGGAGAATGGCGACCGCGGCCCCGAGCATCCCGGAATCGGGTCCCAGGTGCGATTCCACCAGCCTGCGCGGCACCCACACGTCCAGAAGCCCCATGAGCACCATCACCGGCGGCACGATGGACAGGACCTCCAGCATGAAACCCGCCGAGTTGAGCGCCGAGTGGCGAGCCAGCGCCGGCTGCCAGAACAGCAGCAAGAGGTTCACTGCCAGCACGACAAGAAACAGACGGTAGTTTGCCAGGTGCGCTTTCATTACAGGAACACCCCCATCAGCAGGCCTATGATTATCGCCGTGACGAAGCTGAGCGACTGGCGGATCAGCGTAAAGCGTTTCCCGAAGCAGGAGATTTCCATCGGTGCGGTCATGATGCCGACCATGGTCAGCGTGGTGACGAAGGCGGCGAGACTCGCCGGAGCGGCGCCGAGCTTGAAGAGGGAGCCGACCAGCGCGAAGGCGATAGGCGCCGGCATGGTGACGATGGAGCCTATCGCGGAAACAAGGGCGAAGCCGCCGATGCCGCGGTAGCTGAAGAGCTTCGTTATCACCTCCGGCGGCACCAGGGCGAGCACCAGTCCGACCAGGGCCACCATCCCCAGGATCCTGGGCGCCAGGCCGCTCAGGGACTTGGCGCCGACCCTCAGCGCCCTGCGGGTCCTTTCCCTGTCGATCCGCCACGACACCAAGAGCGCCACCGCCGTCCCCCCGTACAAAACCGCCGACATCATGCCCGCCTCCCGCATCATCCGTACTGTTCGCAGCACCATACTGTTAGTTACAGTATTATCCTTTCAGCCGCATGTCAACAGAAACTGCTCCGCGCCGCGTGCTCCCGACTAGCGGTCCCCGCCCCCGGAGGGGGAGGGTAGGGGCGAATAATCATTCGCCCCTACTAGTGGGTAAAGCTCTTAACTTAACGGCAGTGAGGGACGGGGTGGGGATGGGTCGATCTGAATGTTTCCTTAACGCCTTTCGCCTGCATCTTAACACCTCATTAATGGCTGGTCCGCTATCCTGACGCTGGTCGGAATTACAGGGGGACGAGCTATGAAGGTGTACCTGTTCCATGTCGAGAGCGGGCTGTTTCTCGGAGAGGATTTCCTTCCTTCCGAGGAGATCGATGAGAGCGAAGGCATTACCGCACTAGCTCCACCTGCCGCTCACCCGGGTTCGGTCCCTGTATTCGATCGCCCCACCGGCAGCTGGAAGTTGCTGCCGGTTTCGGCTTACAAGCCAAGGAAAGCAGACGATGACTGAACAACAAAACGAACAACAATCGATTTGGAGGCGGATGCTGCGTTCCCTGTTCGGTGCGCCCAAGTACCTCAAGGACCCCCAATTGTTCCACAAGATGGCCCTCATACCCGTCCTTGCCTGGGTCGGACTGGGCGCCGACGGATTGTCGTCGTCCGCATACGGCCCCGAGGAGGCGTACAAGGCGCTGGGGGAGCACACCTACCTGGCCCTGCTGCTGGCCCTGATGATGGCCGTGACGGTCTTCATCATCTCCTATTCCTACTCGCGCATCATCGAGCACTTCCCGCACGGAGGCGGCGGCTACATTGTGGCGACCCACCTCTTGGGTGAAAAAGCGGGCGTGGTGTCGGGGAGCGCACTGCTGGTCGACTACGCGATGACGATCACCATCTCCATCGCTTCCTGCTGTGACGCGATCTTCAGTTATCTTCCCATCCAGTATCACCAATACAAGGTTCCGGTGGCCTGTGTCCTGACCGTGATGCTGATCATCCTCAACGTGCGCGGCGTCAAGGAGTCTGTGACCGTTCTGGCGCCCATCTTCATGGTATTCGTCCTGAGTCATATCGTCATGCTGCTCTACGGCGTCATTCACCATGCCGACCGGTTCATGCCGGTGGTGAACGGCTTCACCGGCGGCATACAAAGAGATGTCTCAACCATCGGCGTGCTCGGCATCGCCATGATCTTTCTCCGTGCCTATTCGCTCGGCGGGGGGACCTACACCGGCATCGAGGCGGTGTCGAACGGGCTGCAGATCATGCGGGAACCGCGGGTGCAGACCGGCAAGCGCACCATGATCTACATGGCCACCTCCCTGGCATTCACCGCGGCAGTGCTCTTTCTTTGCTATGCGCTGGTCGGCATCAAGCCGGTGGACGGCAAGACGCTCAACTCGGTGCTCGCCGACGGGCTTTTCAGCCGATGGCCCATGGGGCATTGGCTCGCTTCCATCACCATCTTTTCGGAAGGAGCCCTGCTGCTGGTCGCGGCCCAGGCGGGGTTCGTCGACGGTCCGCGCGTCATGGCCAACATGGCGGTCGACTCGTGGTTTCCGCACCGCTTCGCCGCCCTTTCGGTGCGGCTGACCATGCGAAACGGCATCATGATGATGGGCCTAGCCTCCATCGTACTGCTACTCTACACTCGCGGCTCCGTATCCGCCCTGGTCGTCATGTACTCGATCAACGTCTTCGTCACCTTCTCGCTCTCCCAGTTGGGCATGTCCAGGTTTTTCATCCGGCGGCGCAGGGAGGACCCCCAATGGCTGCGCCATCTCTTTGTACACCTGGTCGGGCTCGTGCTCTGCGTCACCATCCTGATCATAACCACCGTGGAAAAGTTCGCCGAGGGGGGCTGGCTCACCCTGGTCATCACCTCCGTTGTCGTCGGGCTTTGCTACCTGATCAAGGGGCATTACCTGCAGGTGCGCAAGGGGATGCGGGACCTTGACGAGACCCTGCTGGATCTGCCGGTATCTCCCCATGGGGAGCCCCCGCCGTTGGACCGCAACGCCCCGACGGCGATACAGCTTGTTTCCGGGTACAGCGGATTCGGAGTTCACACCCTGCTCTCGATCATGTCGACCTTCCCCAAGACCTATCGGAACGTGATCTTCGTCTCGGTGGCCATGATCGACTCCGGTTCCTTCAAGGGTGCCGAGGAGATCGAGGCGCTCGAGTTGTCGGTCCAGCTCGACATGGAGAAATATGTCGCCATGGCCCACAAACTCGGCTTTGCGGCAGAGGCCCGGACCGCCCTGGCAACCGACGTGGTGGAGAGCGCCGTGGAACTCTGCAAGCAGGCCGCCCAGGAATTCCCACGTTCCACGGTGTTCACCGGGCAGATCACCTTCAGGCTGGAGAAGTTCTACCACAGGCTGCTGCACAACGAGACCGCCTTTGCCATCCAGCGCAGACTGCAGTGGGACGGTCTGACGACAGTCATCATGCCTATCAGGGTGCGGACCTGATTCTACTGCTGACAGTCCGGTGATTCGGGGGTAATATCACCCACATGAAAATGCGACGATTGACTCATCCGGTCTCCGGATATGCCGGCGCCATACTGCTTGTAGTGTTAGCATCCCTTGTCTGCGAGACAGTACGAACAGTCCTGGCTCCTACGAACATGGTGATGGTGTACCTGCTTGCCGTCGTGCTGGCAGCCACCCGGATGGGACTTCGTTCAGCCATCATGACAGCCTTCCTCTCCGTCGTGGCATTCGATGTCTTTTTCGTTCCCCCCCGCTTTTCGCTGAGGGTTTCCGACACCGAGTACCTGATCACCTTTCTTGCCCTCTTTGTGGTCGGGGTCGTTATCAGTACGCTCGTCGCCAGGATACAGGAGAAAGTGGAGCAGATCAGAAGCCAGGAGGCGAGGACCAGCAGCCTCTTTTACCTCACTCGCGACCTGACCGCCGCAGCCGATGTACCGGCTGTCGTTGCCGCGTTGGGGCGTGCGGTCCATCGGCACTTCGAATCGAGCCTCGCCGTCATGCTGAACAAAGACGGCAACCCGGAGCGCGTGGAGGGGGAAACCTGCGTGCCGGGTGATCCCTCCTGCGAAGAGATCGCCCGGTGGGTCTTGAAGAGCGGTCGGCGGGCCGGCGCGGGGGCATCTGCGTTCTCCGAGTCGCCGTACGCGTTCATTCCCATAAAGTCTGTAGGCGGGGTTGAAGGTGTGATGGTCCTGGAAAACGGCGGCATATCCAGGAACGAGGACCTTCAGTTATTGGAGGCCTTTGCAGGCCAGGCAGCCATGGCAGTGGAACGGGTGCACCTCTCCAGGCAGGCCGAGGAGGCCCGCATCCTGAGGGAAAAAACCCACCTGGAGCAGGCGCTCCTGAACTCCATTTCCCACGATCTGCGGACGCCGCTGGTTACCATATCGGGAGTCCTCGACTCCATGCTCGCCGACGAAAAGGACTACGACGCACGGCAGAAAAGGGCGATGATTCTGGCCGCATCCGAGGAGGCTTCCCGGCTGAACCGATTCGTAAGCAGCCTGCTCGACATGACCAGACTAGAGGCGGGCGCCCTGTCTCCGCGTCTCATGCTCTGCGAGGTGGAAGAGGTCGTCGGCTGCGCCGTCGCAGCCATCCGGTCGCGCCTTGGTGCGAACAGCATCGTCACCGACGTGGAGCCTTGCCTCCCCCCCGTTTCCGTCGACCTGGCACTGCTGACCCAGGCGCTGGTCAACCTGCTGGACAACGCCCTCAAGTTTTCCCCCCCGTCGGCTGACATCGGACTGTCGGCGCGCCTGGACGGTTCCCGGGTCGTGATGGAAGTGACGGATTGCGGCCCGGGTGTGCCGCCGGGAGAAGAGAAGCGCATCTTCGACAAGTTCCACCGCGTGAAGGTTCCCGAGGCTACCGGGGGTACCGGCCTCGGGCTCTCCATCGCCAAGGGGATCATCGATGCCCACAAGGGGGTCATCACCGCCTCCAACAGGTCGCAGGGGGGGCTGATGGTGAAAATTTCGCTCCCCGCCGAACCGGCCGGTTCCGAAGAGGATTGCCTATGAACAGCGACAACGCCTCCCGCATCCTGATCGTCGACGACGAATACGCGGTCAGGCGCTTCCTGCAAACCATCCTGGAGAAGGAATTCCACCTGCACCTGGCGGAGGACGGCCACGCCGCACTCGCGGCTGCCGCCACCACCAAGCCCGAAGTCATCCTGCTGGACCTGGGGCTCCCCGACCTGGACGGCATCGAGGTCATCAGACGCATCCGTGAGTGGTCGGAAGTTCCCATCATCGTCCTTTCGGTGAGGGAGCGGGAGTACGACAAGGTCGCGGCATTGGATGCCGGTGCGGACGACTACCTCACCAAGCCTTTCGGAGTAAGCGAACTGAAGGCCCGCATCCGCGCCGCTCTCAGGCGCTCACTGCACGAGACACCGGAGCCGGTCTTCGTAAGCGGAGACCTGGTCGTTGACCTGACTGACAGGAGGGTGACCTCCAGGGGGAGGGAGATAGCGTTGACTCCAACCGAGTACGAGCTGCTGCGCCTGCTGGTGACGCACGCGGACAAGGTGATGACCCACAGCCAGATACTCAAGCAGATCTGGGGCGCCACGTATCTCGAACAGCCGCAGGTGCTCCGGGTCAACATCTGCAATCTGCGCCGAAAGATCGAGGTGAACCCATCGGACCCCAGGCACATCTTCACCGAGCCCGGGGTGGGATACAGACTCAGGACCTGCCCATAAAAAAGGACCCGGCCAATGGACCGGATCCTTTTTGTTTTTTTATGCAACCGTCTGCGAAACGCCCTGCGGCGAGGCGTTAAGAGTCAGATGAACTGAACCTTCTTCGTGGCGGCCGTTATCACAAAAGCCTTCTCGTTGTTGCTGTCCGGGTCACAGGGGAAAACGATGAAGCTCGCGCGCTCCGGGGAAAACCCCTGAGTGTAACCTACCAGCGTCTCGCCATCCATGAATTCGACCTTTATCTTCTTTCCCAGACCGACCCTCTCCACATCGTACCTCTCATCGTGGCCGGGGTTGCCATCAAAGCTTTTCACGAAGAATATCGCTTTCAGGTCCGTGACGCTGATCTCCTGGCGGTCGCCACTGCCACTCTGGGTCAGATGAAAAGTCAACTTGTTCGGGAAGAAGTTCTCCGTGGTTCCCTTCGCGACCCTCCCGTCCGCATATCGAACGACTATCTTGTTCAACATTTCCCACCCCCCGGTTAACGAGCATCCCATCGCTTAATATCATAAAGTGAGGCATTTCAAAAGAGTATATTGGCTTTCAGGTTCCCTGCCGTTGCCGATTCCGGCCCCGCCGGGCCGGACGATGGCGGCACGTGGGTCAGGTGCGTGCAGGGCGCTACTGCTCCGCGCGGAGGAGTTCCATGTCGAACATCAGGGTGGCATCGGGAGGAACGGTGCCGGGGATACCTTTCGATCCGTAAGCGAGGGAGGGAGGAATGATCAGACGACGCTTCCCGCCGACTTTCATCCCCAGGACACCGTCCTCGACCCCGGCCAGGGTTTTGTGCGAGCCGACCCGGAAGATCAGCGGCTTATCCCCCTTCGAGGTCTCGAATTCCAGGCCGTCGTCAAACATCACCGAGTATTCGATGAAGACCCGGGTCCCGATCTGGACGGGATCGCCGGTCCCCTCCTGCATATCGAAGTACGTCACCCCTTTGCCGGTGGTCCTTACCTCCAGCACGCGGTCTACTCCGCTTCTCTGGGCCGCAGGGAGGTCGGTGGTTTTCATGGGAGCAGATGCGCATGCCGCAAGCAGAATGCACAGTGCCGCGACGCTCAGAACTCTTTTCATATGAACTCCTTATCAGGGTCTAAATGGATCCTTAGCAGAAGATGCTCGCTAACGGAAAATGAATTGGGGAAAACTGACAGGATTGTCCCGGTCTCTCGATCGGTACCACAAGCAAGGCCGCGAAACAACAATAAATTGCATCAGGCCGAGCAAGTGGCCCAGATCAACTGGAAAAGGGGAACCAGGAGAGCCAGCGGACATCTTGCAATAAACTGTAGCCGGCGTACAATTGCATGACTCATTTCCCAAACATTATGAACATTTATGACATAGGCAACACACATGCTTTTACTTGACTGTAAATGGTCGAAGTCTGCAAAGAGTCTGAGAGTTGTAAGACTTATTCTGTCTGCATTCTTCGTCGGCTATGCGTGTATTGCCAACACGCTCCCCACCCTGGCGGCGAAGGTGCGCGAGGTGCTGGACGAGGAGCGTCCCCCGCAAGCGTGGTGACCGCATGGCCGATGAGAATACAGCGGGAGGCTTTAAGCATGAGTAAGAAGGTGAAGCGGTCGGGAGAACTTCCGCTTGATAAAATTCAGCTGTTCCAGGGCGTGGCGCCGGAATCGCTGCAGGGGATAATCGACTGCTGCGAGATACGGCATCTGTCGGCAAGGGAGACGCTTCTGCGCCCCGACTGTGTCAACCGGGAGCTTTTCGTCCTGCTGTCCGGCCGGCTTCGGGTTCATCTGGAGGATCCCGATTCGGACCCGATCGCCCATATAGAGCCGGGTGAAGTCGCCGGCGAGCTGTCGGTGATAGACGGCAATCCCACCTCGGCATTCGTGGTAGCCGAAACGCCGTGCCGGCTCATGGTGATGGGGCAGGAACTGGTATGGACCCTGGCCACCATATCCCACGCCGCGGCCTGCAACCTCCTCATCATGCTTTCCGGGCGGTTGCGCAAGGCGAACCAGTGCATAGCGGAGAAGATGCTGAGGGAGCATTCCTTTCACAGTTACGGCACCGTCGATGCGCTCACCGGAATGCACAACCGCTACTGGCTGGACGACGCCCTGGCGAGAATGATAACCCGCAGCAGCCGCGGCGGCATGCCGCTCGCCGTGATGATGATCGACATCGACAACTTCAAGGAATTCGATGACACCTATGGGCACCTGAGCGGTGATCGCGCCATCCACACCGTGGCGCAGACCCTGCTGGAGAACCTGAGGCCGATGGTGATAGCGGCGCGTTATGGAGGCGACGAGTTTTTCATCGCCATACCCGATATCGGGGTGGGAAAAGCAAGGGAAGTGGCTGAGAGGCTGCGGCAGAAAGTCCGGGAGAAGGAGATCCCCCATGCGCCCGTCCCGCTCCCGCCGCTGACCGTATCCATAGGAGTGGCGGAATTGGGTCCGGGGCAGACAGTAGAGGACGTCATCGGCGCAGCCGACGCCGCACTGTATCGGGCGAAGAAGCGCGGCAGGGACAGCGTGTCGGAGTGATTTTGTTCGTGGGATATTCCTGCCAATGTCTCGTTCACGGGTTCTGGCGGATCTTTTCTTCAGCTTCGTCACCTGGCACACTCAGGTTTGGATCGGCTGGAACAAGTTCTCGAAGCGCCCATGTGCGCTGAGGAATACGGACATACTTGAAGAAACCCCGGAGCCGTTTGGCCCTCGGGGTTTCTTCTATTCGCGAATTGCGAATGGCGCGAGATTTATTTCCTCGTCCCGCTGCTGCAACCACTGGCGGCCCTCATGGTCGCCTCAATCAACCGTCCGACTTGGGGGTGACGGTTCAATCGACATCGGCGAACCTGACGAGTGTCCCCCGCTTGCACCCGTAACGAAATAGCGTCACGCCTTTGCAATCTTTCTCGTACGCCAGCAGGAAGACGTGGGCGACATCCTCCTTCGTAGCCTCTTCCGGAAGATTGACTGTTTTTGAGACGGCATTATCGGTGAACTCCTGGAAGGCCTTCTGCATCTCGATGTGGTCTGCCGGAGGTATTTCGGCGGCGGTGCGGAACAGCGCCCGGTATTTATCCGGGACCTCCGCCAGGCCATGCACGGTGCCGGTTCTTTTTATCGCTTCCAGCAGGGCCTCGGAATAGAAGCCCCCGCTCTTCGCCATGTCGATGAAATGCCTGTTTACCTCCACAATTTCGTTGTCGAGAATGAGCCGCTTGTAGGCCAGTGCAAAGAGCGGTTCGATGCCGCTGGAACAATCGGCAATGGTAGCGAGAGTGCCGGTTGGGGCAATGGTAGTGGTGGTGGCGTTTCTCACCCGCGGCATCCCGGGGAGGTCATAAATGGAGCCGGGGAAGTTGGGGAAAACCCCTCTTTGCTCCGCCAGTGCAACGGATGCCGAGCGTGAACGGTCGCGGATGAACTTCATGACACGGCCGGCAAGGGCAAAAGCGCGATGATCGTTATAGGGAATGCCGAGATGGATGAGAAGGTCCGCCCACCCCATTACGCCGAGGCCGATTTTCCTGTTTCGCTTGTGCATCGTTTCGATGGCGGGCAGCGGGTAACTGTTGGCGTCGATGATGTCGTCAAGGAAGCGGACGGCGAGGGCGACGTCGCGCCCCAGCGCATCGAAGTCAACCTCTCCGTTGCGAAGGTAGCGGGCAAGGTTGAGGGAACCGAGCACGCATGCCTCGTAGGGAAGAAGCGGCTGCTCGCCGCAGGGGTTGGTGCTTTCGAAGCTGCCGATGCCGGGGGTGGGGTTGTCCCGGTTGATGCGGTCTATGAAGATTATCCCGGGGTCCCCGGTCTCCCAGGCACTCGCCACGATTTCATCAAACACCATCCTGGCCCTTGCCCGGCCCGCAACTTTTCCGGAACGCGGATTGACGAGATCGTAGGCGCCGTCGCGGTGAAGTTCCGTCATGAAGGCGTCGGTGACGGCCACCGAGATATTGAAATTGGCCAGCTCAGCGGCGCCTTTCTTGACTCTGATGAATTCAATGATGTCCGGATGGTCGACGCGAAGCACACCCATGCTGGCGCCGCGCCGCGCGCCCCCCTGCTTGATGATGTCGGTGGCGATATCGTAGATTTTCATGAACGAGACGGGTCCGCTGGCGATGCCGCCGGTGGAGCGTATGACGTCCGCCCGGGGGCGCAGACGTGAGAAGGAGAACCCTGTGCCGCCGCCGCTCTGGAGGATGAGGGCGGCGTTTTTCAGCGTCTCGAAGATGCTCTCCATCGAGTCTTCCACCGGCAGGACGAAACATGCCGCCAGTTGCCCCATCGCTTTCCCGGCGTTCATAAGCGCGGGGGAATTAGGGAGGAAGCGCAGCTCCGTAAGAAGAGCGAGAAAGCGGTCCTCCCACCGCCGCGGGTCCTCGCCGTAGGATCGCTCCACCCCGGCGATGGCACGCGCAATCCGGCCGAACATCTGCTCGGGCGACTCGATCACCTCACCATCCTCATCTTTGAGAAGGTAGCGGGCCTGCAAAACCTTCCGCGCGTTTTCGGAGAGTTCCATGACGTCAACTCCCTGGTGTTCCTGCTCATTGGGATTTCCAATCAGAAGTCGATCCCCGGTTGAGGCTCGATGTCGTTGCGGTAGGCGTGTTTCACCTCGTTGATCTCGCTCACCGTATCGGCGAACTCTATCACCTGCGGATGGGCGTCGCGACCCGTGAGAACCAGGTGCATCAGGGGAGGCTTGGCCTGCAGCATGTGCAGCACCTGTTCCAGATCGACCAGCTTGAGTTTCAGAGCGTTGTTGATCTCGTCCAGGACAAGGAGGTCGTACCTGCCGGAAGCCATCTTCTCGTTGGCAAGCTCGATCGCATCCTGGGCGTTGTCGCGATGTTCCGCCCAAGGGTAGGGATTGCCCCGGATGCCGCAGAACCCCTTGCCGGTGGAGATGAGTTCGATATCGCAGTCCAGCAGCTTGACGCCGTCCCATTCGCCGGAATAGAGGTCACCTTTCATGAACTGTATGATGCAGACCTTCATGCCGTGGCCGCAGGCGCGCAGGGCCATTCCCAGCGCGGAAGTAGTTTTCCCCTTTCCGTTACCGGTTATGACGACCACAAGCCCCCTGCGGCTTTTCGGCTCGTACCTGTCGATTTTTTCCGGTTTTGTCCCCCGAGCGGTCACAGCTTTATCCTCCGTAGCGTCACCCCATCTTAGCACATTCCCTTGGGCAAACAGGCAATATCCTTATTCCTTTGCCACCAGCACGATCTCGATCCTGCGGTTTTTGGCTCGCCCCTCGTCGGTGTCGTTGGACGCGACCGGTTTATACTCGCCGTAGGCCACGGCGGAAAGCCGCGTCGGTTCCAGCCCCTGCTGCTGCAGGTACCTCGCCACGTTTATGGCACGAGCCGCGGAAAGCTCCCAGTTGGTCGGATACCGTCGGGCAAGCACCCCGCCTATCTGCACGTTGTCGGTGTGTCCCTCTATCCTGACCACCTTGTCCTCGACGGTCTTGAGGATGTCGATCACCTTCTGCAGCACGACAAGACCGTTCGATTTCACTTCGGCTTTCCCGGAATCGAACAGCACCGATTCCACCAGGTTCACGGTCAGCTTCCCTTTCAGCTCCGAGATGGTCACCTCACCCTGCGCTATCTCGCTCTTCATCTGCTCCAGAAGATCCCCGTAGGTCTTGCTGGTCTTCCGGACTTCCTCCTCCTTCAGCGTTTGCAGTCGCGTCACCTCTTCCTTCAGACGCTTGTTCTCCGCCTCCATGTCGCCAAGCTTCCCGCTCAGTTCCCCGATCTTCTGGTTCTTGGCATCTGAGGTCGACCTGAGCGAATCTTCGAGACCCTTCTTGTCCACCGCCAGTGCGTTCCTCTCGCCGGTCAGCGCGGCAAGATCGTTCTTCAGCCGTTGGTTTTCCGCGGCAAGCATCTCGTACTCGCCCCGCTGTTCCTTGAGGCTCTTGTCCAGTTTTTCGGCCTTGAGCTGCTTCTGCTGATAGGTGCCGCTCGTGACGCATCCCGAAAGGGCCAGACATGCCAGCACCAAGAGGTATAACTGATTGCGTTTCATACTCTCCTCCTTGAATCACGCTCCGTGTGCCATGTCACCACCCGTCAAGTATGGCTCTTTAAGCCGATCTTTCAACCAGAAAGACTCCGCCTCGACGCAGCCCGGCATCGGCGCTATGAGAAGTGGGAGTCTTTGTGGAAAAATGATATACTTCTAACAGGCAGAGAGGAGGTGTCGCTATGAGAGGGATGAAAAAGCAGATGACGCCGAGCCCCAAATCCATGACGGGGCGGGACAGTAAAAAACCGGTCCTGGTCACGAAGCATGAGCTGCTGATGCGGCGCGAACCGAATCACAACGTCCATGTCATCACCCACCACGGAAAGGTTCAGACCGGTCGCAAGGGGCGCACCGTTTGACACCTTTCCCTCCGGGGATGCAGAGGGCAGACGCAATAAAGCTGGCAACCCATGACGGGTAAGCCAGCTTTTTTTATCGCTTGTCCGTTCAAGAACCGAGGGCACCCGGCTTTCTTGCCGGATGCCCTCACGCCCCTCATCTTCGTTGCTCGGACTTACTTAACCACGATCGTTTTGAAGGTGGAGCCCATGAAAGCGGTGGTGCTGGCCTGGCTCGTCAGGTCATTTGCCATAGTAGCGTTTCCAGTATGCCTCGCGGCGGCGGCTTTTCATATCCATTGGTCCATGGTTCAAAAAGAGAACGGCCATGATGACAAAGAAACCCGCTAGAACTATCCCGATAATGCTCATTTCGCTTCTCCTTCCCGGTAAATGGATTTTTCATTGTCTGCCCGGGGTAAATTCCCCCAGGAGAACATCTCCGAAGGCTCTGCAGTCCGATATCAAGAGTGAGATTAACGTGCGACAAGAAACTGCAGACAATTCAAACACAAACCCTCGATATTACAAATCCGACCAAAACAATCGCCGTAAAACGGAAGTGGAGACCGACGCCGGCATGATTTCCCCCGCCTGGCGAATATCATACTCAGGGGAACGGGCAAACTAATCAAGATCCCCTTGTACCTGGTTTCCATTCATATACACTGTGAACGTAAATAGCATTTGGTGAGGTAAGATCTATGGATGCGAATGACTATAAGGAAATCCGGCAACTGTTCGATGAATATCTTCACATGTATGCCTCGCGTGATGATTGTCTGACCACGTATTTCAGTGACAATTTTTCCGGCTTTACCGGGGGCGGAGACTTTCTCGTCAAAGACAGGGATGAATGGGTCGCGATTACCCGCCAGGACTTCGCCCAAGTCAAAGAGCCGCTCCGTATCGAACTCAAGGATCTCGCAATCCAGTCGCTGTCCGACACCATCGCCGTGACAACCGGCTTCTTCACGATTCACCTGCCCATCAAGGACCACATCCTGTCACGCGAGACGGCCCGTCTTGTGCTGATATTCCGCAGGGAATCCACAGGCTGGAAAATCTCCCACAGCAGCATTTCCATTCCCTATTACCTTGTTCGCGAGGGAGAAGTCTACCCTCTCCAGGAATTGGTTGAACGCAACCAGGCCCTGGAAGGGTTGGTCGCCGAAAGGACCATGCAGCTTTCCGAGGCGAACGAAAAACTCAAGCAGATGAATGAAAAACTGGCGAAAGAGATTGAAGAGCACGACCGGACCGAGGAGGCGCTGCGAGTAAGCAAAGAGCAGTTGAAGGTTATCCTCGATACTTCCGATGCGGGCATCATCATGATTTCCCCCGAAGGAGACATCGAATTCGGCAACAAACGGATGGCCGAAATGTTCGGGGTGTCAGACCAGGAATTAACCAGCACGCTCTACTCCGATTACCTGCACGAGTCCGGAAAAGAGGCTGGAGATGGACGAATGCGCCAGCTGATACAGGGAGAAATTCAATCCGTGTCGGTGGACCGGCACTATGCCGGTGTCGACGGAACAGACTTCTGGGGGCATTTGTCCGGACGGAGGCTGGAGAATCCGGACGGCAGTCTGCGCGCTATTGTCGGAGTCATTGCGGACATAACCGAGCGCAAGCGCATGGAGAAAGAATCCCTGGCGCATCAAAGCCTTATCGACGCCTTGCTGGCCAATCTTCCGGTCGGTGTTTTCATGGTCGAGGCACCTTCGGGAAAGCCGCTGATCGCCAACGCCAAGGCGCTTGATCTTCTTGGAAGAGGCATTCTCCAGGACGTGAACAAAGAGTGGCTCACTGAAGGGTATGGGGCTTACAGATACGGCACCAATGAACGTTATCCAGTTGAAAAGATGCCCATTTTCAGGGGGATGCACGGCGAATCATCGACGGTTGACGACATGCAGGTTGTGCGTCCGGACGGGAGTACAAATCTGTTGGAAATCTTCGGTTCTCCCGTACTCGATTCCAACGGCGAACCGTGGGCCAGCCTCGTTTGCTTCCAGGACATCACCGATCGCAAAGAGCACGAAAACGAAGAGCTGAAAATCCAGAAGCTGGAATCGCTCGGGATCCTTGCCGGGGGCATCGCCCACGACTTCAACAACATTCTCACCGGGATCATAGGGAACATTTCCATCGCGAAGATGTCCGTTGACGAGACGCACAAGTCATTCAATGCACTGGTTGGAGCGGAAAAAGCATCGGTGCGGGCCACGGAACTGTCCCGTCAACTCCTGACCTTTGCCCGAGGCGGTGAACCCGTCAAGAAAGTCGTCTCGCTCCTGTATCTTGTGAGTGAATCAGTGTCGCTGGTGCTTCACGGATCCAACGTAAAGAGTTCGATGGACATCCCCGATTCGATTCATGCCATCGAAGCGGATGAGGGGCAGATCAGCCAGGTATTCCACAACATCATCATCAATGCGACCCAAGCGATGCCCGGCGGGGGTGCATTAACCGTCTCCGCACGAAATGAGATGCTTGGTCGCGAAAACAGCATGGCGCTTCCTCCCGGGACATACGTCTGCCTGACATTCACCGATGAAGGCTGCGGGATATCGGCTGCCGATCTGAAGAAGATCTTTGATCCTTATTTCACGACCAAGGTAAGCGGGACAGGATTGGGGCTTGCGTCGGCTCACTCGATAATCACCAAACACGGCGGACATGTCGGTGTCAGTTCCACGGTGGACAAGGGAACCACCTTCACAATCCACCTGCCGTCAAACGGAGAGAGATTTCTAGAGCGTAAAAATGAAACGGCAGCACAAACCTGGAACGATCATAACGGTGCTTCGATTCTTGTCATGGATGACGAGGAGATGATCCGGGAGCTTGCCACCGTCATGCTTGAAGGGATCGGGTGCCAGGTTACCACCTGTGCCGAGGGAGCAAAAGCCATAGAGTACTACAAAGCCGCCAAGGAATCAGGAGCGCTGATCTCCGCGGTGATCATGGACCTGACCATTCCCGGCGGCATGGGTGGCAAAGAAGCGGCCAAGGAGATTCTCGCAATCGATCCGGCCGCGTGCCTGATAGTTTCTAGCGGATATTCAAACGATCCCATAATGTCGGACTTCAGCAATTATGGTTTTACCGGTGCAATCGCAAAGCCGTACAACATCCGCGACCTGGCACAAGTGCTCCGTTCGTCACTATCCCAAGCCATGGCACGCATGGGGGATATCGCCGCGGCCCCCTACCGAGAAGCGTGAGGTGACGGTTGAATATCGGAATTTAGCCTGACGACATCCCCATCCATCGGGGAAAATACTGACCTCGCCGCCTTGTGATTTAAGCGAGATGGTCCAGTTTGTCTCGTGTCAGCGGCAGCTCCCTCGTGCTCCTTCTGAGACCGGTTATTTTTTCACGGACAAAGATTTGATGTACGCGACCAGATCTTTCATCTCTGCTGATTTTGGGTCTATCGCCGTCCCCTTGTTGGCCAGAATGAGGCACACGTTGCTTGCATCCTCAAGAGATAGCCATGTGCCGGCTGGATTCTTCCACTCCTTTTTGCCCTTCGCGCCCGCTTTTTCCAACCCCTTGCCATCAGGGTGGCATGAACTGCACGAAACGCTCCCGCCGGCGAACTGCGCATCATCGAAATGCATTTTCCCATTCTTGGCGTTCCCGGCAGCGAATGCCGAAGTGCTGAGGACAAGCGCCATACCAATGACTACTGCCGTTGTTTTGATAATTCGCATCTTGGCATGCCTCCTTCGAATTTGAAATAAAGTGTTTTCCATTCTAGCGGTGGGTTCCGGACTGTCAATCCGATCAGTCGCCCCACCACATCCCGCCACAATTAATTTGCTGTAAAAAACGAACATGGCAAGCAAGCGGATGCTTTTGTGAAGCGTTTAGGGAAGCGGCTATAGCGTTGACGGATGCCAAGACTAGCGCGGATAGACATGGTGCAGACTCGCCAGGAAGCTTTCGATCTCCTCGCTTTCGACCGCACCGCGTGCCACAGCATAGATGAGCGCCTCGGCAGCGGAACCACGGACGAAGTCGTCGGCGCCCGTGTTCAGCGCCAGTTCCTTGATGGCGGCAAGGGAGCCGTTGCACGTTTGAAACAGGAAGGTGGGAAGGCTAATTAGCTACCGCCGATCAGGCTTGCACCTTGCGAAGCTGCCGGCTCGCCTGCAGGCAATTACGGATGAAATCGGCAAGTGGACCGACGCGGTACCCTTCGATGAAGAAGGGAAAGTTTTAAGACCTATATGATATGTTGTCAACTTTTTCTTATGGTTTTGTGTTGGAAGCGGAATCCGGAGTGGGAGGGGCTTCATGGGATGCCGGGGGATTGGTTGCTTGAGCAGCGGGGCAGGATGACTTCATATTCGGCTGGCTTCGTTCTTATGGTACACCTCGAAGAACACCACGCTGTTGTCCCCGACCTGGAGGCAGAAGCCGCACTTGTCTTCCAGCTTCTTCGCCTCCTTGCGGCAAAGCTCGCACCACTTGTAGATAAGGCGGTATTCGCGTCGTCCTACGTATTTCTTGAGCCGGCCCTGATAGTGGCCGTGCATCCAGCCGTCCGCGTCGGCGGGGTTTTCGAGGAGCCGGTCGATGACACTGAGGATGCGGGCGTGCCCCGGGGGATCGTGCTTCTCGATCTTGGTCATCTTGGCGGAAAACGTGGGAGTGGGAAAATAACTGAACGGCGGCATCGTTCCCTCCGGGGCCGGCAGAAACCGGCCATCCAAATTGCGCAACTCACCGTGACATCAATAACGGATGGAAACCTCAAAAAGCAACAAAAAAGAACCGCAGCCACCGCCTGAGCAACATATAAATTGCTATAAAAAACGGGGCATGGTAAATAAAGGCGTACTTTTGTGAAGCGTTTAGAGAAGCGAATCATGTCAAAATACGTCTGGCAAAAAAACGAATGGCCGAATCTTACCTGGGAACCGGAAGCCCTCCTGACCCCGTTGGGAGAGTGCCGTCTGCTGCAGGGCAAGCTGCTCAGCAAGGTGGCCAGTCTCGGTTTCCACCTGGAGCATCAA
>Ga0209212_1000958_pt1 | contig 51387 bp, 32 predicted proteins | sample RifGroC2_FD_183996 | JGI IMG/M metagenome (GOLD analysis project Ga0209212, IMG submission 183996) | Groundwater microbial communities from Rifle, Colorado, USA - Groundwater C2 (SPAdes) (version 2) | ecosystem: Environmental > Aquatic > Deep subsurface > Groundwater | place: Rifle, Colorado...
AAGAAACAAGAGCTAGATTTGAAGATTATAAGCAATAGGGCTAAACCAATACTTTAATAAAACCAAAAACAATACTGACTGCCATGCAGCCGTTAATCCGCAAATACATTCCGAAAACCGAAAAAGAAATAATAGGGCAGGATGAAAACCTGAAACAATTAAAGAAATTTATAGTCAATTTTAAATTAGAAAAAAAGAATTCTGCATTAATCTACGGGCCGAGCGGCACAGGGAAGACGTGCTGTGTCTATGCAATAGCAAATGAAATTGGATTTGAGGTTATAGAAGTCAATGCATCTGATTTCAGGAATGCCGAGCAAATCAACCAAAAAGTCGGCAATGCAATAAAGCAGCAAAGCCTGTTTGCGAAAGGAAAAATTATTCTTGTTGACGAGATTGACGGCCTGTCAGGGCGCGAGGACAGGGGGGGCATTCAGGCAATAACAAAGCTGATTGAAGATTCTGCATTCCCGATAATTTTGACAGCCACAAACCCGTTTGACAACAAATTCAGCTCCTTGAGAAGCAAGTCAAATTTAATCGAGTTTAAGCAGCTGGATTACCTGTCAATTTTCCAAATATTAAAAAAAATCTGTGAAGGAGAAAAAATAAAGTTTGACGAGGAAGTCCTAAAAAATCTTTCAAGGAGGAGCGGCGGCGATGCAAGAGCAGCCATAAATGATTTGCAAACATTAACCCAGGCTAAAAAAGAGCTGACAAAAGAGAGCCTTGTGGAGTTGGCTGACAGGAACAAGACTGACAACATAATGACGGCATTAAACAAAATATTCAAGACAACAGACCTGAAAATTGCAGTTTCAGCATTTGACAATGTTGAAGAGGACTTAAACGAGCAACTATTGTGGATTGACGAAAATTTGCCAAAAGAGTATACAAAGCCCGAGGAGCTTGCAAAGGCATACGAAATGCTCAGCAAAGCCGATGTTTTCAACAGGAGGATAAGGAGATGGCAGCATTACAGATTTTTGATTTACATAAATGCGCTGATTACGGCTGGAATAGCCTCTGCAAAAAAGGAGAAGCACAAGAACCTTGTTGAGTACAAGCCGACCGGCAGGATATTAAAAATATGGTGGGCTAACCAGAGGATAGCAAAAAAGAAGGACATTGCGGAAAAAATAGCCCAAAAAACACATTCATCAAAAAAAGAAATTATAAAAAGCACAATGCCTTACCTTCCGATAATGTTCAAAGATAAGGAGATGAGGAGCAATATCATAAGCGAGCTTGATTTAAATGACGAAGAGGCTGAGTGGCTGAAACAGGCTAAGTGAAAATGAAGTTTATAACTGCGGAAGAACTTGCCAAAAGCGGGAAAAATGGCTTATTGATGCTTGACATCAGGGATGACAGCAAATTCAGCGCAAGCACTGTCCCAGGGAGCATAAACATCGATGTCTATTCTGACATAAAACAGGGAAATTATGAAAAGGCAAGGCAGAAGCTAAGCGCGCTTCCAAAAGACAAGGAAATAATAACGATATGCAATGCCGGAATAACAGCGCAGCCGGCATCCTTGATCCTTGAGTCAATGGGCTACAGGACAAAAGTGCTTGAAAACGGAATGATTGGGTGGAATGAGCTAAATCTGCAGTTTAGGCAAAAAGATGTTTCTTGAATAATTAAACATTTAAATATAAGTATAAAACTATCATAAAAATAAAATGGAATTATCTAAAAATTACAATGCTCACGAATCAGAGCCAAAATGGCTAGAGTTCTGGGAGAAGGAAAAAGTTTACGCTTTTAATCCAGAAAGCAAGGTAGAGATTTATTCAATTGACACGCCGCCCCCTACAGTAAGCGGCAAGATGCATCTTGGGCATTCTTTCTCTTATTCGCAGCAGGATTTTGTTGTTCGCTTTCAGAGAATGCTCGGAAAAAATGTGTTTTATCCTTTTGGCACAGATGACAATGGGCTTGCAACAGAGAGAATGATAGAGAAAATGAAGAATGTTAAAGGGCAGTTCATGAAAAGAAAGGAATTTGTTGACTTGTGCCTGAAGACATTGGAAGAAATAAGGCCTGATTTTGTCTATGACTGGAAAAGAATCGGAGTAAGCGCCGATTATAATGTTTTTTATACAACAATTAACGAGCACTGCCAAAAGGTTTCGCAAAAGTCATTTATCGGGCTTCACAAGATGGGCAGGATTTACAGGAAATTTGCGCCTTCAATGGCTTGCCCGAGCTGCGCCACTGCAATTGCCCAAGTTGAACTCAAAGATTTGGAAAGGACATCCGTTCTTTATTATATTAAGGCTAAAGTCAGCAACGACAAGGAGATTGTTTTTGCAACCACAAGGCCTGAGCTTATGATGGCATGCATTGCAATAAGCGTTCATCCTGATGACAAAAGGTTCAAGCACATGATTGGAAAAACTGCAACAATTCCGGTAAGCGATGAGAAAGTTCCAATAATTGCCGATGATATGACAAAAATGGAATTCGGCACGGGCGCTGTTTACTGGTGTCCTTATGGGGATATGAGCGATATAGAGTTTGTTGCAAAGCACCCTGACTTAAAAGTCAAGCACATAATGGACAGGGATGGGCGCTTGAATGATAAAGCCGGAAAATACAAAGGGCTGACGAGCGAAGAGGCAAGAAAGGCTGTTGTCAATGACTGGAAAAAAGCAGCTGCAGTTTTAAAAGAAGAGCAAATTCCCCAAGTTGTAAACACTCATGAAAGATGCGGAACTGTAATTGAGTTTGTTGCAATGGACCAATGGTTCATAAAGTATCTTGACCTGAAAGATGATTTCATAAAATACGGCAGGAAAATAAAATGGTACCCTGAGCATATGAAGGCAAGGTACGAGAACTGGATTCAGGGCTTGAAATGGGACTGGAACATATCAAGGCAGAGGCATTTCGGTATTCCTATTCCGGTTTGGTACTGCAAGAAGTGCAGCAAGATTGTTGTTGCTGACGAAAAGCAGCTGCCTGTCGACCCTTTAGTTGACAAGCCGTTGCACAAGTGCAAATGCGGCTCAAACGAGTTTATTGGCGAAAAAGATGTGCTGGATACATGGGCAACGTCATCATTAACCCCAGACATTGCAATTGAATTATTTGAAGACAAAAAACTGCAAAAATCATTGCACCCAATGAGCTTGCGCCCGCAGGCTCACGACATAATCACTTTCTGGCTTTTCAACACTGTTGTAAAAAGCTATTTTCACCATAAAAGCATTCCATGGCACAATGTCATGATTTCAGGCTGGGCTTTGGACCCAAAAGGAAAGAAGATGAGCAAGAGCAAGGGCAATATCATTGACCCAAGGGAAATGATTAAGAAGTACTCTGCAGACTCGCTGAGATTCTGGGCGGCAGGCTCAAGGCTTGGTGATGATTTGCCGTTTCAGGAAAAAGACCTGGTGACGGGGCAGAAGTTCACTACAAAAATATGGAATGCCTCAAAGTTTGCCTTCATGCACCTTGCAGACTACAAAGGAGAACGCCCAAGCAAGACAGAGATGATGGACAGGTGGATTCTGTCAAAGCTCAGTAAAGTTGTGAAGGAAAGCACTAAAAACTTCATGAACTATGAGTACTCGCATACAAAGCTTGCAACAGAAACATTTTTCTGGCATACGTTTTGCGACAATTATCTTGAAATAATAAAGGACAGGATTTACAATGCAGAAAAAAGAGGCTCGGATGCAAGATTGTCCGCGCAATACGGGTTATACAATGCTTTATTGGCGATCATAAAATTAATGGCTCCCATAATGCCATTCATAACAGAAGAATTGTACCAGCTTTACTACAAGAAGCACGAAAAAACCAAGAGCATTCATTTGGCAAAATGGCCTGACGTTAACATGGCTGATGAGCATGCAGAAAGAATCGGGGACTTTGTTGTTGAAGTCATAGAGTTTGCAAGAAAAAAGAAATCAGAAAAGCAGCTTTCATTGAAAACTCCAATAAAAAAACTCACAATAAAGGCGAAGATAGAAGAAATTGACTTTGACGAGGTTGAGGCGGATATAAAGGCAGCCACAAATGCAGAGCTTATTGTTTTCGAGCCTACAAGGGGGAAAGCTCCTAAAAAAGATGTTGAGGTTGAAGTAGAATTTTAATCTTAATCAAGTTTTTTCCACCTAACCCCTTCCTTCGTATCTTCAAGAATTATTCCTTTTTCTTTTAACTGCTGCCTTATTTTGTCTGCTTTCTCGTAATTTTTTTCCTTTCTTGCCTTTTCCCTCTCGTCAATAAGTTTTTTCAATTCTGGATTTAGCTTTTCCTCTTTTTCTTCGAGAATTCCAAGCACTTTGTCAAAACCTTCCATCAAACTCATGATTTTTTTTGCATCACCCTTACCAATTTTGTCTTCCATCACCAATGTATTGATTTCTTTGACAAATTCAAAAACATGGCTTAATGCAATGCTAATATTCAAGTCGTCGTCCATTGCTTCTTCAAACTGATTTTTTGTTTTCTTGACTAATTTTTCAATTTTCTTGCTTTTGGCATTGCTTTTTATTTCCTTCAATCTAATCATGAAATCTTTCAATCTCTGGATGGAATTTTCTGCTGCCTTAATAGCTTCTTCTGTAAAGTTTAATTGAGTCCGATAATGAACGGAAAGCAGGAGATACCTTATTGCCTTTGGATTGTATCCTTTTTGGAGCAAGTCCCTCAAAGTATAAAAATTTCCCAATGACTTGGACATCTTGTGCCCTTCAACAAGCAAATGCTCGTTGTGGAACCAGTAATTCACGAATTTCTTGCCTGTAAAAGCCTCGCTCTGCGCAATTTCATTTTCATGATGGGGAAAAACCAAATCAACCCCGCCTGCGTGAATATCAAAATGACTGCCAAGGTATTTCATCGACATTGCAGAGCATTCAATATGCCAGCCTGGGCGCCCTTTTCCTATTTCAGTTTTCCAAAATACATTGCCGTCTTCGGCATTGTAGGATTTCCACAGCGCAAAATCCCTTGCTTCATCTTTTTCATAAGAATCCAGCTTTACCCTTGCGCCTTCTTTCAAAGCTCTTATTTTTGCGTGCGACAGCTTTCCATAACTCATGAATTTTGAAATATCAAAGTAAACACTTCCGTCCTCGCTTTTATAGGCAACATTATTTTTTAATAATTTTTTAATTATAACAACCATCCCTTTTATATGCTCTGTAGCCTTTGGAAAAATGTCTGCTTTGTCAATGCTCAATGATTCAATGTCCTCAAAGAACGCTTTTTCGTATTTTTTTGTATAATCCTTTAAAGAAACTTTTTCACAGTTCGCGCCTTTTATTGTCTTGTCATCAACATCCGTTATATTCATGACGTGCTTTACATTGAAGCCTTTGTATTTTAGATAGCGCTTTAGAATATCACTACAGACATAAGCCCTGAAGTTGCCGATATGAGCAAAGTCATAGACGGTTGGCCCGCAAGTGTAGAGTTTGGCGATTTTGTCTTTTATCGGCTTGAAAGGCTCTTTTTTTCTGGTTAGAGTATTATAAAGCTTTAGCGGCATTTTATTAGAAGTTACATTGTTTGTTTTTAATTGTTTTTATTTTGAAATAAATAGAGCGAGGGAAGGGATTTTCGCCAAATTTTGTTGAGCTCGAACCCTTGATTAAGCGGGCTTGGCGCAGGCATTTCATCATCTTGCGACTCAAATTGCTGCTTTGCAGCCGCTCGCCTTAGCCGCTTGGCTACCCTCGCTTAAAAGTGAAACTATCTGATGAGAACTAGCAACAATAACATCTATAATAATCTTGCCTAATCATGAAATGGCTGTCAATCCAGTGGATACTTAAATGTTTATATCCCATTTTCACTTATACTTCGATTCTTCGCTTCTGTTGTTGAAGTCTACTGCCTTCAGATTTTGAAGAAACTCCTCAAAATCTTCCCTTTCCGCATTGCTTAGTTTAGTCTTTTGTACCAATTTTAACACCTCCAATCTTGTTTTAGAAAATTAAGGTTAAAATTGGCAATCAGCACATCACAGCTGTTGTAGCTGTTGTGTGGATAGTCCTAATTAGACTTAGAATACTCACTTCCATCCACTTAATGCCATTTGCCATAATGGAGATTCCTATAACGAGGTTATATTTAAAGCTTTTGTTTTTACATTATATATTTTATATAAAATTTTGCATAGTTTCGGGCAATCAGATGCTTATGCTTGCGGCACAAAAGATTTATTAAGGGATGTTAAAGATAAGCAAATAGCAGGAAAAAAGATGGTGGACAAAAAAACCCAGGTTGCATTGTTTCTCATATTTGGGCTGGTGCTGCTGATAGCTGTTTTTTTCATCAGCTATGTAACCCTCAACAAGGCAAAGGCCGAAGCTGAAACAGGAAGCGAAATTGTCAATGTCGCTGATGCGCCCTCTTCGTTGCTGCCTGCCAAGCTGAACATTGATTTCTGCGTGAGTGAAACAGCCAAAGACGCCGTTGTTTACGCAGGATTGTACGGAGGTTACTACAAGGTGCCTGAGCCAAAGCTAACCTATTTCTATGACGAGGTGCCTTACTATGCCTATCAAAGCAGGAATACAATGCCTTCAAGAAGCGCTGTTGAGATGCAGATATCAGACTATGTCGCGGAGCAGCTGCCGCAATGCATTGAGTGGCTTCAGGACTTTCAAGGAGCAAGGATTGAAGGAAGTGCCATCTCTGTCAAATCAACCATAGGCACTGAAAGCGTTTTAGTTGACATTGATTACCCAATTACAATCTCAAAAGAAGGCACACAAACGCAAATTCCTGATTTCAGGGCAGAGGTGCCTGTCAGGCTAGACACAATATACAGCATAGCTTCAAACATAACAGAAGGCAAAATAAGGAACAATGGAGCCTTGTGCATAGACTGCCTCATTGACTTAGCCTCGGAAAACAATGTCTTTATTGATGTTGTTTCAGAGAAAGACGCCATGATTTTCACGATTTTTGACAATGCAACTAAAGTAGACGGAGATGACTACATTTTCAGCTTTGCGATGGAAAAATGAGAAAAATAATTTTGGTTTTGGTTATTGCACTTGTTGCGCTTGGTGTTTTTGTGCATGGCGCATGCGATGACTATGACAAGTGTGGAACGCAAGAAGACAGGGCAAAATGGCTTGATAAAAATATAGGCATTAAAATAGTGGGCGATAGTTTTTACTACAATAAAGAATCAAATTCCCTGACATTAACTTTCGGAAGCTCTGCTGAAATTCCAGCTGATTTTCTCGGCAAGGTTCGCGTTGTTGATGCAACTGCCACTCTTAAAGACAGCGGAGCCGTATTTAAGGGCAAGGGCACATACTCCAAACAACTGGACGGCTTTTCAATTGAAAAGGGAACGTTCAATAGCTTGCCCATTGAAAACAGCAACGGGGTGAAATACAACAAATACTCCAGCGAAATCAGCGGCGTTGCTGGCGACAACTCCAGAGTTTTAGAGCAGAAAATAGGAAAGAACACCAAGTTTTTCTATAACGAAAAGACAAATACAATAAGGTTTGAAGGCAATTTGGAATCAACAACACTTCCTGATGCAAATATAGTCTTTGACGGAAAAGGATACAAATTTAGCAAATCCGATAAATATTATATAGACTTTGCAAACAGCAAGACATTCGCGCTGCCGCGGCAGGAAGGCATTACATTTGACGGCATTAAATTGATGGCGGAAAACCGCCCAGTCAGGTTTTCTTTTGTGAAAGACGCTGTTGGCTCAACTTTGACTCCTGTAAGGAATTTTGTTGTTTTGGGCACTGACAAATCAATATCTGATGTATTCAAAGAAGCAGGCTACGGCGGCAATAATTTCGAGGCGAGGAAAATAAAATATGAAGAAACTTTCCCGGGAGAACCATACAGGAGCGCAAATAATGCGGACCAGAATATCAAGCTATTGAATGCCCTGAAAAACGGCGAAGCTGAGCTTCAATACAAAGACTCGAATGTGCAGATAAGGGTGCCGAATGATAAAGTTAGCCAAACTCTCACAGAAGCAAAGCCTAAAAATCAGGCTGAATATGGCAAACTCAGCGAAAGATTTTCCAGAGTCGATCTGAGTAATGATCCCCTTGAAAAAATTAAACTTCCTAATGGAATGTCAATAAGTTCTGCTATAGAGGAAATTGTTAATGAGAACAATGCAGACCAGTCTAGAGCTAAGATTGATCCTAATTTCTTTAAAGCAAAAGTGTTAACAGAATCAGGTGGGAGGTTAGAGGCTATCAATAAAGGTAAGGGTGGCATAATGAGTTGGAGTTTGGGGCAGGCTACCGATCTTGCAGTGTTGCGGGTAAATGAAGTGTATGGTACAGATTACAATTTAGAGGATTACAAAAAAGATCCAATGACAAATTTGCGTGTAAGTGTTGCTTACCTTTCTCATGTAGTGCAAAGATGTGATGGTGATGAACGTTGTGGCGCCTCAGCATATAATATTGGGGAAACAACTGGGGTAAACTATTTTAAAGGCGTAAAAACCATTACAATAAATGAAAGGCAAATAAACATCAATGGCGTAAAAGGCGAAATTCATCCTGGAACTAAAGCCCATGTTGCAAAAGTTTTTGGCAACTATTACAAATATTACAATAGAAATAAATAAACCCTAATAAAACTGCGCACTGCACTTCACGCTGCACGGCTTGCAGAAGAACTTGCTAAGTTGGTCGCATTTCTTCACCTGCGCGCAAACATTTGCAGGCGCTCCTGCGGCAACCCTTGCGCCGCTGTCCGGAATGCAGTTACCTGTGCCGTCTTTCAGCTCTTTTTCTATGTTTATGTTCTGGTCGCAGACCGGATAGAAGGTCTGGCAGTTCTCGGGGGATTTTTCGTAGAAGACGTCTGTTGTTGACCCGAGAATTGAACCTGCGAAAGTAATTATGCTTAGCACACCCAAAACAGTGCTGAGAGTTGTTCCCGTTATACCCATAGCCCCTGCAATGGTTTCCAAGCCAGCCTGCCAAGTGAATGAGAAAGCCTGAAAACTAAAACCTCCTAATCCAGTAGTAACAAGCCCTGTTATAAATATTGTTGCAGCTGCCAATACAGCAATTATACTCAAAGCCCCAAAAATAAAGCAAGGCGGAGATGGCTCAAAAAAATGCTCTGCTATTGTTGTCTTGAGTTTTTGCGAAGCGCAGTTCACAGCAGTGAATTCAGTAAATCCGAGTATGCTGGCAAACACCCTTTTCTGCTCAGGCTCGTGCTTTGACGGAATAGGAACCCAAAAGCCGTTTTTGCCCATTAAAATGCCGACGCCTTTGCTCGCCTTAACCTCGTCTTCATAATACAAAGTCAGCTTCTCGTGCTTGTTGAATAAAATGCCGGAAGGCTCAAAAGTATAAACAGGATTGTCTATCACATAGATTATGTCCTGCTTTTGAATTATGTCGGCATTCTTCTTGTAGACAGGAACATCCTTTGTCGTGACTTCATTTGGATAAGTTTGCTCAACGCTTATAGCTTTTACAGGCTGCCCTTCAAGGCTTATTGTTGTTCCTGAGGATATGTCAAGCTGGGCTTTCTTGTCAACAGAATAAATCGTGTACGGCAAAAATACCGGATTTGTGGCGCTGTTGTTCTGCAAGTCAATGAACTTTTTCAAATCTGAAGTGCCGAGCCTTGCCGCAAAGCTGAAAGTATAAAGCTCATTCGTCGGCAGAATTGATTTCTTGTCTGTTACTGTAAACACCATTACATCAGTTTCAGGGCTCTTGTACGACACATCAAATTCAAGGCTTTTCAGGTAGTCCAATTTTTTCAATGGATTTTTGATGTCGAAGTCAGCGTCGAAAAGCCTTTCATTGACCTCTGTGGCAGCCTCGAAAACAGCCCTGTACCTTATGTCAAAAGAGTTGAAAAAACCAGAGAACTCCTTTGTGAATTTTTCCCTCTCAAGCCTGATTGGATACTCTATCTTCACTGTCACATCGGCATTTCCGAACTCGATTGTTGTTTTTATAGCCCCTTTTTGGACTGCAAACCCAAGCTCTTTTATCCTTTCGTCGTCAACGCATTTTGGCACGTTTGCACTGATGTGCTCAAGCAGCCTTTCCTGAGTCTGGTTGAGGATGGGCTGTATGTTAACCTCGTCCAGGTACCAATAGCCTGTGCCCTTGAAGCTTATGATTTTCGGGATTTCAAGATAGCCGCCTGTCTGCCCAAGCCTTTTCAATCCCTCAAACGCCTCTTTTCTCATGCAGTCGTTCACAAATTTTTCAATTTCCTCTGCCTGCGAGCTCAGGTCATTTTTTGCCTCTTCCTTAATCTTAGATGTCCTTAAGTCATTATAGACAAACAAGCCTGCAACCAGCGCTATAAGCATAACCAAGCCTATAATCCAGAATATAGACATCTGGGCTTTGCTGTAAATCCTCTTTTTCTGCAGTTTTTGCCTGTGCTTGAATATATACATTTTATTTGAAGTTTGTTTTCAGATTTTAATTATTTTATTTTTTGTCATGCCTTAACCACTATTTGTATTTTGACTTTGCTGGTTCAATTCATTCAGCTGCCTCAATGACTCGCATGACTGCCTGAGCTGCTTGTTTGTTATGCTGCCGCAGACTGAATAATCCTTGTTGTCTAGCACAAATGTCATGTAGCATGAGTCCCGCCTGCCTTCTGTTGATATGTCCCTGCATATTGAGTTGTCGTTGGCAAGCTTTGCGATGTTCAAATAGCACACATCCCTCGCCCTCTGGCTTGTTATCTGCGGGCAGTAGTCTTTGCTGCGCTGAACCTCTGCAATGTTGCTTATGCACTCATCTTTATAATCTGGGAGCTCCTGCCTCATGCACTGCTGCAGCGCCTTGGATGGGTCGGCTCTTGCAAGCTCTTTTATGTCGTCCAAAGTTTCGCTTGATATTGAGAAATCCTCAATCTTTTGGCAGTCTGCACTGCAGCTGCCCTGCTCCTCAGCCTCGCATACTTTGTTCCCGCAGCATGGCGCTATCGGCTTGTTTATGCACTCGCCGTTTTCCACGACATCGTTCGTGCATTGGTTGTTGTCATCGCATTCAATTGCCTGGGTTTCGCAGGGCTTGCAGGCTCCGCCGCAGTCAGCAGACGATTCGTACTGGTTTTTTATGCCGTCAAAACAGGTTTCAGCGGCAAAAGACACGATTTTTACAGGCAGGGTGGCAATTGCCTTTTTGTCCTCGTATTCTACCACAGCCCTTAAAATATAGCCGCCCGGCTTTGCTTCTTTTGGCACGAGAATCCTTGTCTGTGTCGAGCCGAAAGTCTCTATGGCCCTTGTCTCGATTTTTTGGGCTATTATCCTGCTTGTCAAAGGATCTATAATATCCTGCTTTATGACTACATCATACCTTTCTGAAGAGCCTAGGTTGGAAAGCTCCTTGAGAAAAACAATGTTTTGCCCCGCCTCAACTGTCGTTGCCACAGGCTCAAGGTTCAGGTCCAGCAGCTTTGAGGGAGTTTTTGACGGGCTGTAGTAAATGAGTGATACAACCCCAACAGCAGAAACAATGAGGAATATAATTACCAATGCAGTTGTATGGGACAAATGAATTTCATGCCTTATTGTATGGCTTGAGCCAGAGCCCATTGCGCTGTCAATATCCCTTTGGTTGTAGCCATACCTCAGCAATATGTTCCTTATTGAGGAAGAATCGTAGCCCTTTTGGGACATGCTTTTAATGTAATCAGCCAGACTTTTTTCAGCCATTAATATTTTCTTGTAGCATATTGTATTTAAAGTTTGTTATTTTGTTTTGCAAGCCTTAAATATGCTTTATTAATTCTTTATTAATACTTTATTTATACTATTTTATGTATAAATTATTGAATTTATGGCTGTTTTTTAATAGGAAGCTTTAAATAGTTATACTTAAATAAGTATAAAAAATGTATACTAATAGGCAAAAATGAGTATTCAAATACGCATTACTGTATCAAAAGAAATCAACGAGTTGCTGGAAAAGGTTTCCAGAAAGCTTGGCAAGAAGAAGTCAATGCTAGCCAGGGAGCTGATGGAGCAGAAGATGTATGACCTTGAGCTGATACAGAGAGAGCTTCAGGATAAAAAAGAATGATTTAAATTAAAAATAGAAAATAAAACAATACGGGAAAAACATACTAAAAAATTCATTAAAAATAAAACAATAAAATGAAATTGAATAGAAAATCCCAGACGACAATTTTCATGATAGTCGGCTTGGTCATAATACTCGGAGGCGCAATATTCTTCTACACAACCCAAAAGGTTGCCAAGCCGCTCGAGCCTGAAGTGAGGATTATTCAGGAGCAGGTGCCTCTTGAATTTGACCCTGTGAAAAAATACCTGAACGACTGCGCTTATTCTGTTGCAGTGGAAGGGCTGAAAATAATAGGAAAGCAGGGCGGCTACATAAGCTTTGCAGACAAGAGCCTGAACAGGGAGGCATTCATAATAACGCAAAACCCCACAGAAAGCGATGCTGTCGAGTTCACAAAAGGCTCCGGGCTGAAAACTGCATACTGGTGGTATCTGAAATCTGCAAACAGCTGCAAAGGCGACTGCAAGTTTGCTTCCAAAAGGCCGGAACTGAGGCAGTCTGACAATTCAATTGAAAAGCAGCTGGAAAGGTACATTAACACGAAGTTCAGGGAATGCACAAGGAGTTTCGAGCCATTTGCAGGCCAGGGATTCAAAATCAGCGAAGCCGGAAAATTAAATGCGGATGTCACAATAGCATCCAACGATGTTTTAGTCATAATGGACTATCCGCTGGACATAGAAAAAGAAGATGCAAAGACAAGGCTGAGCCAATCCATTGCAAGAATTCCAATCAATCTCGACAAAATCTATGACTTGGCTACAAAGATTACAAACATGGAGATAAAGCACCGCTACATTGAGAAGCACGCCCTCAACCTGCTTGTGGCTTTTTCAGGCACTGACAAGTCAAAACTGCCTCCAATGTCGGACTTGCAGTTCAAGTTCGGCTCATCAACAAGCTGGAAGAAAAGCGATGTCAGGAACAAGGTTACCGGGCTGCTTGCCTCTTACATACCTCTTTTCCAGGTTGACGGCACTTACAATTACGAGAGGAATGAGTTCGAGTCAGAGCTTGCCCAAAGGCTTTACGACTCAACCATAATCCCTGTTGCAAACAGCTCATTCAGGAACCTTGCAGCTTATTTCACTTACCTTGATTTCTGGCCTGCGTACTTTGAGCTCAACTGCAAGGGCGAACGTTGCGCGCCGAGCTCTACAAACAGCCTGATTTCATTTTTCGGGATACAGCAGTACAGGTTTGTGTATGACTTGTCATTTCCTGTGATGGTTGAAGTGCAGGATCCCCTTGCGCTGAACGGGCAGGGCTACTCGTTTAATCTCTTCCTTGAAGGCAACATAAGGAACAACAAGCCAATGCCCGTTGACTTTGCTCCTTTGGAAAGGGCTTCATTGTCGGAAAGGACATTGCTCTGCGACTCAAGGACAAGCGGCAACATAACAATACATGCTGCTGATGCGGCAGCAAAAAAATCAGTTGAAGATGCACAGGTGCTTTACACTATTATAGGAGAAAGCTGCTTTATAGGCGCAACAGATGCAAATGGGATTTTGAAGGAACAGTTCCCTGTTGGAGTGGGCGGGAGTGTCAGCATAGTTAAAGACGGCTACATAGGAAAGGCTGTTGAGTATGACCCAAAAGCAGGCAGGGAAGATTCTGTTGAGGCGCAGCTTACACCAATCTACACAAAAAACCTGATTGTCAGGAAAAAAAGTGTCATAAAGACTCCGCAAGGATGGCAGTTTTCCGATGCCGCTGCTGATTTGAGCAGCAAAGAGTCGGCATCTGTTGTACTGACAAGAATCAGCGACGGCACAGATCTTGATTTTTCCTCAATTGCCGGCTACGAAGGGCAGCAGAAAGAATCAAGCGAAATAGAAATTGCGCCAGGCGCTTACTCGGCTGACATAACGCTATTGCTCAACGAAAGGATAGTGATTCCCGAAAGGCAGAAGTGCGTCAAGAAGGGATTTTTCGGAGGCAAAGAATGCTTTACAATCCCAAAAGTTGATTTTGGTGAAAAGAGTTCGCCAGGCGAGGAAAGATTTCCTGAAGGAGGACTTAAGCTGAATTTCACGATTGGCGCAAACGAGCTTGAAAAGCACAATACAATCGTGCTTTATGCAGTCAGCATAGGCATTGCAGATGTGCCTGAGAGCCAGAGGGTGATAGAGGACATAGAGCAGATGAACAAGGTTGAGGATTACTCAAAAACATATCAGGCTGCCTTGCAGCCAGCATTCCAATTAAAATGAACAATGAAAAATACATGCAGTTTGTTGCATCGTTCCTGATAGTCTTAGTGCTGACAATTCCTTTTTACACTACAAGCGCCTATGCAGGCATAGGCACAATATCTGTGAAGGGAAGCAACAATATCGAGGGCTTTGCGCGCGAAGAGGACTTCATTAACATTGAAGCGCAGGCTTCAATTACCGGAGACACGATAACGCCTGATCAGGTTGTCGTCGGGTCTGATGATGTAATTCAGTTTGACAAGTGCAATGCATTGTCCAATGGAAGTTTTTTGTGCACGCTGAGGTACCCAAGCAGCGGCACAGAGCTGTTTGATGCCACGTCATTCCCTGTCCTCATTAATCTGTACAGGGACGACAAAACTCTTGACGACTCAAAGCCAAGCTCATTGACTATAGACAACAAGCCGCCTGAAGTTCAGCTGACCATTCCAAAGAGCAAGTTTTCCTCAGGACAGAACATTAACATAACTTACAGCATTGCGGACTTTGCATGTGACGAGCCGTCCTGCGGCGGCAAGTGTGCAGGAATAAAAAGCATAGAGTTTTTCACGCTGGACAGCTCATTCAGCCAAAAGGTTGACATAGCATCAAATGAGTGCATTTACAGCTCCAACATATCCATTAACTCGGACATATTTGACGACGGCCTGAATTCTGTGTTTGCAAAGGCAACCGACAAATTCAGCCAGGTTTCAGACGATGCATCGGCAACATTCACAATAGACAACACTCCTCCTTTGGCATTGCCTAGCACTTTTGGCATTTTTATAAAAGACATAGCAATTAGCACATATTCCTCTGTTGGCTCGGACGCAGTTGTGGCTGTCAATATATCTGGAGATGACTTAAGCCTGAGTTCAGTAACAGCTGATTTGTCGGCATTAAACCCCAGCCAAGCCTTAAAAAATGCAAAGGCATCGTGCACGCTGCAAGGCGGCACAAGCGCATGCGCATGGGCTATTGAGCTTAAGCCCGGCACTGGCGGCTTCAAAAATATTATAATCAACGCTTCTGACAAGTCAGGAAACAAAGGAAGCGTCACAATTACAAAGCTTCTTTCTTTGGACGAGGAAGGGCCTGTTTTGCAGCTCTTGTCAACGTCCACTCTGGCAGACGGGCAGCTGATAGGCAAAGCATCAGGCAATGCTGTAACGGCTGTTTTCGACGACTCAACGGGCTTGAGCCCGGAAGACGCAATACTTGTTGTTGACGGAGCCAAACTCAAAGCGTCAGATTGCATTCAGGAGTCAGGATGGACATGCACTTGGGAAGATGTCAGGTTCGGGCCAGTTTCCACAATTTCCATAGGCTCTGACACAACTGATTTGCTTGGAAACCCAGTGGCTGAAGAGACGCAGCTCGAGGTGAAGCTAGACCAGGATGCTCCGCAACTGAAAAGCATGAACATAACCAATGTAGGCGGCTTAGTCCAGGCATTTGCTGGCTTTTTCAAGATAGGCGACAAGATTGCTGTCATTGCAAATGTCACAGAAGACAACGATGTTTTTGCATCAGCCGACTTTTCCAGCTTCATAAGCGATGCATCAAATGTCAAGGGAGAATGCGAAAAGATACAGGCAGACGAGAATATATGCATATGGCTTACTGATCCCATAAACCTCGAAGCCTCTGATTTCATAACGTTCAACTTCAGCGACAATGCAGGCAACACTTTGATTGTGACAAGATCGTTGAAAACATTTGGACTGGAAAATGCCACTGTGCCGAATTTCTGGACGAGCGAAGTCGAGTGCTCTCCTGAAACGATTGACAGGCAGCTTGGCCCGCTGATAAACCAAAGGGTTTTCTGCGAAGTGGACTTGGCACAGAAATCAACAACAAAGGCTGTCTCGACTGTTTTCATCGGGCCTGCAAGCTGCTCAGGCGACACTTCAATTGCTGACAGCGTTGACACTTTCAACACAGAGCCGGGAAGCACGTCGCCTGTCATAAAGATAACGTTAAAGAAAGATGATTTCAAAATAAGCAATGCAAGCTTAAGCTGCTCTTTCAACATATTCTCGAAGATTGGAAGCGGGACAGACATAACACGAAACCCGGAGATAGAAACTGCAAAGATAAACCTCCTGTTTTCAAATCTTCCATTAGGGGAGGTAAGCGGCGAAATCCAGCGCAAGATAAAAGACGCAAAGGATGATGCAAAGGGCATTTTCAAGACTATCTCCAGCCTGAACAAGTTTTTCACCATTGCAAAAAAGATATGCCAGCTGTTTGCCACGCTGTACAATATTATTACTGTGATGTACACTATAACAGTTTTCCTTAAAATTTTTACTGATTCTTGCACAGAAACATTGCCAATAATCGGCATTAAGATATGCACTGTAGCTTACAATGCAAATACAGCGCAATGCGGGGCGCAGCAAGCTGGAGAAAAAGTTGCACAAAATGCCTTCATAGAGTTTGGAGTAACGGCATGCAAGTTTGTCAACTGCCAGTGGGCTCCATGGGTGCTTGAGCAATGGCAGGATAATGTAAAGGGCATGATTAACAGCCTGCCCGGAGCAAAATACCTGCCTGCGCCAGGCCCTGAATATGCTTCTGGAGGGGGAGGAAAGTATTCTCTTGGAGGGCAGGTTAAAGGCGGCTTTGCAGAATACATGAACCCCCAGAGAAACCTCATAGTTGCTACTTTGTTTGCATGCATTCCCGGAATAATTTATGGATTGGACAAGTACAGGCAGATTAAATGCCTGTATGCAGACTGCCTTGAAAATGCTGTTGCGCAGGATGGGCTGCCAGTTACTGCATGCGAGGACCTGAAAGCATTTTCAACCTGCAAGTATATTTACGGAGAGCTTTTTGCATTGATTCCTTACACTGCTGTGTTCGACCACTTTACCGGAATAATAAAGGATGCCTTGTCTAACCCCTTTTCAGCCTTGGGAGTCGGAGTTGCATTGCTGTGCCCTAAGACTTGTGCTGCACCTCCCCCAACATCTGCTTCAACATATACATTCTGCGAAGGCTGGAGATTACTGGCGAAAACAGGGGAAGTCATAGGCAATGTGAAAAATATTATAGATGAAGGATTTAAGGTAAGAGAAGATTATTGCTCAAGATTGGATTTGAAGGACAAGTCAAAGCCAAAAAAGACAACAGGAGATTCTGGCTTTACGCCAGTTCAAACAAAAAAATGAAGCGAAAAATCCCAGGTAAAATGACAGAAGGATTGCTGATATTCACAGCCATAATCATAATTCTGTCCCTTATACTGGCAACATCTGTTGTGTATGAGAACAACATAACAGCCAATGTTGCGAAGGAAACTGAAATAAGCGAAAATGGGTTTGGGCTGAAAATCATTGAAGTCAGAAGTGTAAATGAGTTAAATCAGCTGAATGAGGGATGGTACCAGATAATAAACGGCTATGTGTATTATCTGGACAGCTTCAGCTCTTATGTTTCATTGTACATAAAAGTAAGGAATCCTGACGAGCAGAAAGGATTGCTGATTGTTGACGCTGACGGAACAGCAAGGCTTGACAAGACTTTCACAGGGCTGCCTGAAAGCGAGGTTGCGGATGAAGAGGAGTTTTTTGAAGAGGAGGAAATTGGGCAAATAAATTCCAAGCTTAAAGGCATAACAGGATTTCAAATTTTAAGCGATGAGAAATCAACTTCATTAAAAAGAGCCACTAAAAATCAAGCCTATTACTTCTCTTCTGAAGTGCGCGATTTTGTTTTATATGATCGTGCAATAGTCATTTGGGATAATGCCGCAAAAGAATGGAAGTTGAAGTTTTACGGCATCTTCGGCAAAAAGGAGTACCCTGCCAAGGACGTGTATAAGCTTTCTTTTGTCAATCCTGAGTTAAAAGACGTGGCTCAGCAATTGACTGAAATCGGAGCGCCTCCTGAAAATAAAGAAGCCCAGCAGGCGTATGGCGAGTATCTTCAGGGGATTAAAAAAAGCTCAAGTTTTCCGGGGATTGGCACAATTTCAGAAGCACAGCAACAATCATCCCAATCGCCGGCAATACAGCCTATAACTACAGTAACAATATCATCTTCAGCTGTAGAATTTCAAAGGCAAAAAGCAGACAAAAATGTAATGTCGCTTGGAAATTTAATGGATAGGAGACAAGGGATATACTATGTTGATGAGCTAGGATATGTCTGGATACTAGATGATGCAGGGGATCCATATACCCTAGGAAAACTTGATGAAACTGGACAACTTGTAAAAAATACTGCATTCAGCATTAATAGCAAAGGAACAATACTAAGGGAGCCAATATCCGTTATCACTTCCGGAGGCACAGTCAAGTTAGAGCAAATGTCAGCAGGAGAAACACAGAGGACTGGAACGTTAGACATCAATAGTTTACAAGAAGATTATATCCAACTTTTGTCAGAAATAGTAACTCCAGATATGTCACAAGAAGATAGGAAATTAAAATTAGAGTCTTATAGACAAGTTTTGCTGAATAGTATAAGATCGGCTACAACTCCAGAAGATAAGCAACGTGCAGAGGCTTTCTATTCATTACATATAACCCAATTACTGCAAGAATCAAAACCTCAAGATGTAGAACGTTTAGGCTTGTTATATTCAAAAGATTTGTCAGAAGCTAAAAAATCAGCTATAACTGGGTTCTTTCCATTTCCAGCTCAGGAAATAAAACAGAACACGATACTAGAAGCCGGACAAGCATATGACTATGGTGACATAAGATTTCAAATCCCAGCCGAAAGCGAACTAGCTGGCTCAAAAGTTGTCTACGCAAGAAGCGAAGGCGGTATTTTTATCATAACAGAAAAAGATGGGCAAATCAGGAGCTACGAAGTTGTTGGGCTAGGGGGAGAAACTGTAACTTTCAAGAGAATTGACTCCACAGAAACAGGAACGCGAATTCAAGGGATAAAAGATTTAAGCCAACAAGAAAAAAATTCGTTAATTGAAAAAAATAAAGGATTAGATATAACGAAAGGCGAAATACAAGTGACTAAACTTGAAAGGGAAATTCCACCAAACTTTGTAGAAACAGAAATAAACAGTGGAGAAGTAACTTCAATCGGCGGCAGAGAAGTAAGCGATGACGACATAGTTGCCTACACATATGTTGTGCCAACTCTTGATGGCGGAATATACCAGACAGGGAGCATATACAAAGTCGGAGAAAAGTACTATCTTATAAAAGATTCTTCAAAGGAAGCAATAGAAGTTGAATATAATGAAGATGACAATTCTTACAGGTGGCTTGATAGTGCCAATGAAAATTATTACAGGCGTTCTACAGAGGCAGGGGCGAATCTTGAAGTTTGCGGCGAGTTCTTTGGTGATTGCGAACCGTCACGATGGGATCCGAATAATCTGGTTTCTGGAGGCGAAGAGGAAAAGAAGGAAGAAAGGCAGGTTGCAACACAACCTCAGCCACAAGCAACAATAGGCCCTGCAATTAAAAAAGGAGGGGAATGGTATATACTCTCAGGAGGGAATGAATTAAAAGCTAGTCCAGTAATTGATGATGTAAGTGGTACTATTGTTGGTTATAATTACAAAGATGCCGATAATAAAAATTACTATATTACTGCTGAAAGTGAAGTTTACAGGGTAGAGTCAAATGGGCAGCATGTACTTTTGGAAAAGTATGCACCCACTGCACTAGTGGACCGGCGTTCAGGACAACCTCAAGCTTTATCTTTATCATCATCACAATTTGAAGTCCCAGACCAAAAAGGAACTTCTGTTGAAGGATTAAAAATAATATCAAAAAAGCCTGGGCAAGCTACAGATGTTGTTGGTGCAGGCACCAAACCACAGCAAAGGGCAGGAGAGCCGCAGCGAATCCAGCAGAATGCTGTGCAAGTCAGCGATAATGAATATCAAATTGTAACCATTTACAAAAATCCTGACGGCTCTTATACAGTTGATACTAATAAAGGAACTCCAGTGAAAGACACAAAGGGCAATATTGTGAGATTTGACATAAAAGACAGAATAGGCAATCCCAAGGCAATATCTTCCCAGTTAATCACAAGAAATGTCCTGCTCGACCAGTGGGATGGGAATATTAACATCATTCCTTTGACAGGCGGCGGAGTTAGAAGCGGAGCATGCGATGCTAGTTCATGCACATTAAATGATGTTTATAAAAAAAAGGACAAACAAGGAAATGAAATAACCACAAGAACTGAGGTAACAGAGGCTTTCACAGCCGGCGACAGGGTAGGGCAGACAAAGCTTACAAGGACAGACAATCCTAACGATGCTGCCAAATTACAAAGAACAGAAACAACAACCCTTGCAGACGGCTCAAGGATAGAAGTAAAATACGAGCCAAAGAAAACAGAAATTACAGACAAGGCTGAAGTAAGAATTACTGTTGACGGCAAAACAACGCAACTAAGCGGAAAATCATTTAGTGAGTTGCAAAGTACAAATCTAAATCTTGCAACTGATGAAAACAGGCGCAACCAGATATTAACTGAAGCAGTGAAGGCAGGCGTTGATTTAACCAAATCACAACAAGGCGTTATCGGCGACAAAAACGGCCTGCACCTGAATTTTGAAGGCGAAAATATTTTGACAATGCAGAAAGATTTGGTTAAGAGGGAAATAAATCTTAAAGATAAAACAACAACGGACTATGAAGGTAATGTAAAAAGAGACGAATCGGGAGTGTCGAAGCTCGGAGAAGGCGCAACATCAAGAACATTCAACAGCAAAGGAGAGCTTCAGGCAGCTGAATTTGTAAAGAATGGTGAATCCAGCAGAATTGTTTATAAACAAGACAAAATAGAAGTATACACAGAAGACCAATTAGTCTTGGAACTGGACAGGAAATTCGGCTTTGACTCGAGCAATCCCGAGGAGTACGGAAAGCTTAAGGTTTTGAGCTATATTCCGGGATGTGAAAAAGACTGCATCTTTGAAGGAGGCGGGATTTTTTCAGGTCCTCAGCTTTATTATTTAGACGAAAACGACAAGAAAGTGTTTGTTACAGCATCTCCTGAGATTTTGGCTTTGATTGAAAAAGCAGGCGACATCCAAAGGGTTTACGGAAAAAAAGGCAAGGAGGGCTTCACATCAAAGCAGTTAAGCTCGCAGCGCTTCTTTGCAGAAGTGGAAAGAATATTCACAGAATTCAGGGGGTTGGGATACTATGCAACATTGTTCTTCGACGAGGATTCTTTGATGCAGTGGCGCGACAAGATTGACAAGGCTTTTGCTACTTTATATTTAGGAACAGAGTACTGGAGCAGCGCAATCTGCAGCCAGTATATTGACGGCGAAGACGAGGGGGTTGCTTTTGCAGAAACTCCGCAAGGCTTGGCGCAGATAGGGGCGCATATCGAAGCCAGAAGGACAGAGGCAATCGAAACAGATACCGGGCAGGAGTTCATTTACATGATAACATTCAATATCAGGAACGGCGACTATGACAAGGACCCAAGGGCGCCTGAGGAGATGAACGTCAATGTTCTCCTAAAAGGCGAGAGGAGGGTGAATGTTTTCAAGAACGATGTGGAAATAAAAAGAGGCTCGACTTTCGGCAGGATGGGCAGAAATGCAATAGTCCAGGAAAGCCAGTTTTTGTACACCCAAGTCTGCATAGTGTTTGACGAGATACCGCTGAGATGGAAGCTCGAAGACAAGGAATTGTGCAATTCCATAGTCGAGTCTTCAGGAGAGCCAACACCGATTTCAGGCACAACAACAACTACTACAACATCTACCGGAACAGGCGGCAGCAGCGACATAAATGACTTTTAGCCCAAATGAAGAATAAAAAAGCGGATTTTCTTGAATGGAACATCAATGTCCTTGTTTCATCGATAAAAAGAATCGGCTTGGAAATTATACTTGTAATAATCCTTGATGCGCTGTTCTATTTCCTGTCAGGCTATTTCATCCTATTCTGGCTGCAGAGGATAAAAGAAAAAGGCTACTCAATCCCGCTGCAGTCTCCGTCTGATTTGGCTGCCATCGGCTACGACAAAGCTTACCAGCTGCTGTTCCAGTTCCGTTACCTCATTATTTTTTCAGCCATACTCCTGCTGGTTGCCATAATATTCATCGCAAGCATCCTCAAGGGAATCATATGGGCGAAAACGACAAAAACAAGAATAAGCCTTGCGCTGATTTCAAAGTTTCTCGGCTTGAACTTGATCTGGATGGGGTTTTGGCTTCTGCTGGTTTCTGCAATTTTTTGGCTCGTGGAGCCCGCAGCTGTCCAGGTGTTTGTGATTGCAATCGCTATATTGGCTCTTTACCTGACCAACACGCTATATACAATTTTCATGAAGAGGCAGAATTTAAACTCGATAATCGAGGCTGTAAAGCTTAATTTCGCGAAGATTCATCTTTTTCTGCTACCTTATGCTGCGATGCTCTCCTTGCTTTATGCCATTTCAAGGATAACAAATTTGGTCAAATACAAATACTCCCCGGTTTTTCAAGCTTTGATTCTGCTGGCGTACATAGCTTTTGCAAGGTACTACGCCTCAACTCTGGCTGAAGAAGCCCAGAGACTGTAATATGGCGTTAACTTAAAACTATTTTTATCAAAAACCTGAGACCCATGCACTTCCATGAGCAATAATGGGTGCCCCTCTATAAATGGTTGTTCTTAAATTAGAGGATATTGAACTGCTAAGCTTTGTTGCTTCGCAAAAGCGAAACCAGCGAAAAACTTTGTTTTTCTGGGCTTCGGTTTCTTCGAAACCGAAACTTTTATAAATCTCATATATAATTTATATATAAATCTATCCTTTTTAATATTGAAAGATATATAAAAAATATATAAAATATCTATATTTCATATATGACATGAAGTACACAAAAAAGCTGATAAAGACAGGCGGAGGCTTGGTTGTAAGGGTGCCTTCCGATATAGTCAAAGTTCTTAATCTGACGGAGAAGGATTATGTGGAGATTGACCTGAGCAAGATTGATGTAAAGGCGTTGAATAAAAAGTCTAAATGATAAATATGATGTAAAAATGGTGATAAAAATTGTAAATTCAAAATCACGAGAGCGTCCTCTTGATGCATAGGCGAAGGAGGAGACCCGCTTGAGATTTCATAATTTAAAAATAAAATACGCAAATAGCTAACTCAAAAAATGAGCATAAAAAAAAGAGGTAAATTCACTGCATTAATCCGCAGTTCAAAATCACAGGCGGCAATTTTCATAATAATAGCCATGGTAGTTATATTATCGGGAGTAGTTTATTTTTTTTACCAAAGGCAGATATTCCAGAATATTGTGGAAGTGGTGCAGCCTGAGGCCCTCCCGGTGAAAGTTTACATAGAAGACTGCATAAAAAATGTTGCGCAGGACGGCCTGGAAAGGATAGGTCTGGGCGGCGGCTACATAAGCGTGCCTGAAAAAATAAAAAGCGACCCAAGGGCGTATCTGGCGACATTTCCTGCTGGAGGCTTCAAAATGCCGTACTGGTGGCATGACAGCATTGAGGCTGTTCCAACAGAGGACTTCATAAACCAGCAGCTTGCAAGCCATATAGAGTCGGAATTGAAAAGCTGCATCAATGATTTCGAGCCGTTCAGCGGAAGATTCGAGATAAACGAATTGAAAAAGCCAATTGCTGAAGTGAAGTTCAACGAGAATGATGTCTCTGTAGAGCTTGACTACCATGTGGAAGTCATTGCAAAGGAAGGCAATTTCAAGGCGCTTCTTGAAAGGTTTGGCTACACTCTTCCAATAAGATTTAAGAAAGTGTACGAGACTGCAAAGCTGATTATGGAAAGGGAGAACAAGGATTATTTCATAGAGAGAAAGGCAATAGACCTGATGTCTATGGACGTGGACATTCCTACTACAGATGTAGAAGCGGGCTGCAGCCCGAAGACATGGCAGCTTAGCAGCATAAAAGAGAAATTAAAGAATTTGCTGAGGATCAACCTGCCTTACATAAGGGTAAAGGGAACTGACTACAATCCAAATTTGTATGTTCCGAACCCTGCCGGCAGAAATATCTACTCGGACACTTATTTCCAGCACCATTATATATGGGAGATAGACAGGGATTCGAGAAAATACAGCAATATGAAAGTCTCATTTGCCTATGAAGACTGGCCAATGAATATTTACGCGAGGCCCAGCGAAAACGGTATTTTGAGGAGCAATGCGCAAAAAGGGACTGACAAGCTTTCGTTCTTCTGCCTCCAGATATGGCATTTCACATACGACATAAATTTCCCTGTTGTTGTCTCAATCTTTGACCAGGAGACTGAGTCAAACAAGCCTTACCAGTTCAACTTTGCATTCAAGGCTTCCATTGACCACAACCAGCCCAACAGGGTCAGGACAGGCACGACATTGTTTGACATTCCCCCAGACTTAAGCCAGGATGACTACTGCAGCAATGTGCAGAATGAAGTGACGATTTTTACCGTCGACAATTCAACAGGAGACGACATAAAAGGCGTGAATTTGACTTTTGTATGCGGGCGCTACTATTGCGGCATGGGGCAGAGCGACTGGCTCAGCCTCGGCGCTGCAGCAGGCATAACAAGACTATTCCCATACTGCGTCTACGGCATTGTGAAGGGCTCAAGGGAAGGCTTTGGCGATGCTGCATCATTTATACAGACCGATGTAGACGGGCGCTCGTATGTGCTGGCGCTCAACCCTGTAAAAGAATTCAATAACTACATAGTTGTGAAGCACCCGCTTTCAAATCCATCTGTTTCAAGCAGCCTAGCTCCGAATGAGAAAGCCTCAATATCAATAAAAGGAAAGGACTTCGGATTTGAGAGCTTTGCAGCCTACCCGCAGGAGTCGCAATTCCCGCTCAAGATTGCAGACAGGGACGCGTCTTATGATGTGGAAGTCTATGTCACAGACGAAGAAAGTATTGTAGCAGGCTACATCGGCGAGCTGAAAGCAAGCAAAAGCGCATTATCTAATGCAAATGAAATCGTGTTCCATGTGATAGAGCATGGGTATTCATCAGAGGATGAGATGCTTTTGTTTGTTTCCGGGCTCAGCTCGTACTCAAAAAATGTTCCTGCCCCGGAATTAAAATGAAATAAATAAGCAATAAAATGAATCCAAAAGCCAAATCAAAAATAACTGAATTGATGACAGTGCTCATGATACAGATGGTTCTGACGCTGCCTTTCTACACGGCAAACGTTTATGGCCTGGCAATATCCAATGCAAGGGCTACAAAGGTAACCTCAAACTCTGCTACAATCGAGTGGACTACAGACGAGATGGCAGACGGAAAAGTCCATTACGGCAAGACATCAGCCCTGGGATTCAAGCAAGTCCATGACAACTTCGTCAATAACCACACGGTGACAGTCATAAGCGGAGTTGAGAGCGATACAACATATTTTTTTGCAGTTGAGTCCATGAACTTGGCGGGCAACTCAACAACAGACAATAACTCAAACAGCTTTTACACGTTTAAAACAGCGGACATAACCCCCCCTCCGCAAGTCACTGGCTTGAGCGCATTGTCTTCAACACAGGATTCAATATTTATTTCATGGAACAGCATGAATATATCAGACCTGAGCCACTATTTGATTTACAGGAATTTTGCAGTTGTGGGCAATTCAACTACAAACACATTTAATGATACGGGATTGCAGGCAAAAAGCTCCTTTAGCTACAGGGTTTCTGCAGTTGATGCCAGCGGCAATGAAGGCGCCCAGTCAAACACCTTGGCAGCCTCGACAGGCGCAATTGACTCCTCGGCGCCTGCAATAACAAGCATAGACATACTGCCTGTGACTGATACAACTGCAAGGGCAACATGGCTTACTGACGAGAATGCAACAACGATAGTGCTTTACGGCACCAACAGGACTGACAAGATGAAAAGCTCGTCGCAGCTCACAACAAACCATACGATTGCCATAGACGGGCTCACAAAAAATGCAAAATACATTTTTGTAGTTAAGTCATGCGACGCTTCGGGCAACTGCGCAAACTCCTCAGGCCAGAACTTCACTGCAGGAAGGGACATAACTCCGCCTTTCATCAATGCCTCAATCCCCAGGTTTGTAAACAGGAGGGTAATTGACATAGTCGGCTCCACAGAGCCTTTCTCGTCTGTAAGCATGTTCGTCAATGACATGGGAATCCCAAAAAGAAGCCTCAGCGGGAACGAAGTCGGAAGCTCGGGCAGGTTTGTCTTCAGCCAGATTCAGCTGAACAATGACAATATTGTGAAAATAACAGTTGTTGACAAGTCAGGCAACAGAAACCAGAAAATATTCGAGGTTAGTGTTGACACGGAAAAGCCTGTTGTGCAGCTTGATGACATTCCGTCCCTCACATCAAAGCAGAATCTGACAATAAGCGGCTTTGTGAACGAGCAGGCGCTGATAAAGGTTTTTGTCGACGCAAAAGCCAACGACACTGCAGTGCCCTCAAGGATTGCCGGGCTGAATGCCACCAGGATAGGGCAGAATTTTGTCGAGCTGCACTGGGACGAGTCCAAAGACAAGGATTTCAGCCATTATGTTGTTTACAGGGAGGATTCGAGCCCGATTGCGCTGACAAAGCCGGCAAATTTTAACCTGTTCATAGACGCCTTGGTTGACAGCGGGAAAACCTACACATACGAAGTTTCAGCAGTCAATAACTTTGCAAACGAAGGGCCGAAATCAGAGCCTGTTGCAGCAACCACCCTGAAAGGGGGAGCGATATTGAACCTCAAATATCCCGAGGTTGACATACTTGAGGACTTCAGAAAGCCCGTCATAGTGCTCAACGGCAGCGGCGTATTTAATTTTGGGATAAGGCTGAACAAAGGCGATGGAAATTATTTCATAAAGCTTGTATTCGAGGACAGGGCTGAAAACAGCGTTGTTTTTGAGAGGAATGTCGTGCTGGATACAAAGAAGCCTGATGTAAAGATAACAAGCCCCCCAAGCGGCGCCCTGCTTTTCGAGAATGCAGCCAACGAAGTTAATGTTATTGGGACAACAAAGCCGAATGCCAGAGTTCATTTGTTTGTTGACAGGACCCCTTTCAGCAGCTTCAACGCCACTTTTGAATTAAGCGGATTGGCTAATGAAGTCCAAAATATAGCAGAGCCCCAGCTTGATGCAAAATGCAGGTTTAACGTCGCTTCAAAATCTTTATGCAGCACGGGGGCTGATTTCTCGACAACATCAGACAGCAACGGCAATTTCAAGTTTGAGAATGTGGATTTGACTGCAATTTTCGGCGGCGCTGCAAGGCTCATGGAAGTGCCTATCTCGGATTTCAGGGATACAAGTCTTGAAGAAGCCAAGGACTCAAAAACAACAACGCTTGTTGTGATTGCAACCGATGCTACAGGGCAGAGGGGCTTTGTGACAAGAAGCGTCAGGATTGGCACATGCTGGAGCGGCAACCAAAGCTGGGACGTGATTCCCCTTGCACATTACCAGAGCCCGCCATTCCTCAGCACTGAAAGGATGGCAGAAGGCACAGAAACCATTTACTTTATCTTTAATTACTCTTACATAGGGAGGGGCATAAACCCAAAGATAAAAGGAGTTTCAATAATAAAGGCGTGCAGCACAAGGGAGCTGCTTGACCCAAGGTTCAACATAAGCTGCCAGATTATGCCGTCGGGCAACAGCCCGAAGCTGCTCAATCCTCCTGACAACACGGTTTCTTACTCGGCTATGACGCTTTCAAGATTCCCGGGCATGGACGCCTTTTTGGAAAAGGACTGGAAAAGCTTCCTGAAGGCTATCAACAAGGAACTCACATTCCCTGTAAAGGTGAAAATAACATACAAGCACGACATGGACAATGACGGGGTTTTGGAGACAGAAACGCAGACAACATGCGAGCAGGTAAGCTATGTTGTTGACAGCACCATAATCGACCCCAGGAAATTTTTGCCTGACTGGCTGCTTTTTGACTTTGTAAATTTTTTGCAGAGCTCTATAAAGACTCTGACTTCAGTGCAGGAGCAGATTGACAAGCTGCTTGACTTTGCCGCAGTCGGCTGCATTGCATCATTCGGATTGAACCTGGCTCTTGGCATTTACAGGAGATGGATTGCTTTCTGGGAGGAAAAGCCGTTTTTGATTCTGAAAAGGGGGCTGGGAGCCTCGGAGATTTTCGAGCTTTTTGAGAAAAAGCCTTTGAAGCCTGCCAACAAAGACGACAAGGACGACTGCCAGAAGATGATGGAGGATATTGCCAAGAAGAAAGGCAGCTTCCAGATGAAATATGTCACTGACGCTGACCTGAAAAAGTGCTTCCCTGCATCAGCAAGCGCATGGGTGTCAGAGGCGAGCGCATACAACTGGTTCAGGTGGAGCTGCGACAGGGTTTTCGGGCATGCAGCCCCCGCAAAATGGACTGAGAAGAAGGATGATACGGATTTATACAACAAAGTCACAAGCGCTCAGGGCTGCGGAGTCGACCAGAGCGTAAGAGGGCAGCCTTTAAGGGCGGAAAAATGCAGGAGTTTAGCATCGAGTTATCGGATATCACAAGATATATTCAGGGAAGATGATAAATGCTTCCAGTTAAAAATAGGTAATGACAGATTATTACTACAACTCGGAGATTTAGTCAGCGGCACTAATCGGCTATACGAATTAAAAGATGTTCAAGTGCCCGGAAGCAAATATTCAATAAAATACGCAATCAAAAATGACGAAACCAATTATTTAACAGCCCAGCAGAAAAGTTGCGAAGAGGTTTGCGGTGGAAAGCCAGAGTCACAGGCAAAGAAGAATGTTGTAAATCTTGGAGGAACTCCAATTCAAATTGAGCAAGACCCAAAATCAAAGTCAGCAAATAAAATTGGGTATGTATGCACAAAAGTTGACACTTGCAGGTCATTCAATCAAAATAAACAAATTTCAGCAGTTAATGGAAGTGTATATGGCATTCAATATGCGCTTACAGCGGGCTACACAAATGACTGTTTCTACACAGGCAATAATGCCGAAGCAGTAAGCGACTTGACTGCAACAAGGGAGGAGTGCTGCTGCATAAATGCAAAGGAAACAAAACTGACAACAAATTACTACAACCCTGATGACAGAGCAGTGTATGAAACCCAAAGCCCTGTTCATGAGCCAAAAAAAGCCAGCACATCTGCGGAGACACAAACGCTTGGCTCAACTGATTTTGAACAGATGAAATGGAGCTACAGGTACTTCAAGGAAAAGTTTGAGGCGAGGGATGCAGATGACACGTCTGTTGTGCACAATGAATACAACCCGAAAAGGTACATCGAGGGAAGAGACCTGCCTGCGTGCTTCGGGCAGAACCATTGGATTTACGAGCCGTTCAAGCCCGAGACTGTGATGACAGTTGACCCTTTCAAGGACCACTGGGCTGCGGTGCAATGCGTGCACCTCGCAGGGATAAGCAACAGGATACAGTTCATCAAGAATCTGATGACATCAATGTCAACGTGCCTGATACAGGTAAGGACAACAGGGAGGGGAGACTCAGGGGCGTGCAAGGAATTGTTCACGCAATACCTGTGCAGCGCGATATGGCAGGTTATAAGGTGGTTTGTTGACGGGTGCACTCCAAGCGAATCTGGAGCAGATATCAATGCGCAAAGCGACAGCATAATAGAATACGTAAAGTCAGGATTCAAGGGCATTCATGAAGGGATAACAGACTTGCAGCAGCAAATCAGGAGCGAGTATGGAAATGCGAAGCTTAACGAAATCCTCGGCACAGGGGAAGAAAGCGTTGCAAGAAAAATATGCCTTGGGGCTTTCGGCTATGACTGGGAATTCAATGTGAAGAACATTGTCGATGCCGCATACGCAACTCCATTTGCAACCTTGGTGCAGCCGATAACAAGAAGCAGGGAATTTTTGACAGTTGATCCAGTCAGGTTCACTCCAAAATACGAGTACAGGGCGTCCTGGATAATCAACCCGGGCTGCGACTTTGAGAGGTATGATGTTCAATTGGTATGCGTCGGAAGAAAGCAGCTTGACATTTACCCAAACCAGATAAACTGCGGGGCTTTGGGAGCGCCTTCAATTGCTTACACAGGCGCATTGGGAACATCACAGGCTTACAGCCAGTGCGACTGCATCAATCTGCCTGAGGAAAGAAGAGGGCCATTGGTGTTTTCAGGAAGATTGAGGCAGAATATTCTTGAGGAGAAGGCAATTCCTTCAGGCAAAAGAGTCATAGACGATAATGTGAGGTACGACCATCTGAAATTCACACTCAGGACTGACAGGAAGATACAGGCAAACATCAAGCCGAACTGCTATCCTCAGGGCTATGACGACGGAGTGTTCTACTTCCCATTGATAGACAGGACTGCAAGGGACATTTTAGACTGCAGGCTTGATGAATTGTCAGGCTCGTTTATTTGTGGTGAAGGATCGACGTTTGCAAACAGGAAGGGAATTGCTTACTTTGAAACTATTACAATTGGCGGAGTGGATTCAAACAAAAGGGAAGAGCTTAGGTTTGGAGCTGGGGAATCTATACCTATAGAAACAAAAATTTACAAGATTGGCCAAGACAAATGTGTTAGAGCATTGCTCGATGGCGTTGTCGTTGATGTCCAAGGCGTAACTATTAATGGCTCATACACATATCATTTGTCAACACCGCAATTGTCCATAGGGCAGCAACAGCAAATACAGGGAGCTACCCAAGGCTTAGAGTTTAAGGATATAGAATTAAATAACAACCAAGACGTGCCACTGACAGCTACATTTTTTGACTGGGATAACAGCGGATTTATTGATTTTAATCCCGATACTCAAGACAAAGTGAATATAGGCAGTACCAATATAGATGGCGCTAAGCCATTGCCACAATGGCCTAATTATAATCAAGAGGAAAGGGCAATAGTAATAGAAGATGCCAGAGGAGTAAAACTAAAAATAGTGGCTGGAATTATACTAAGAGGCATTGATGGAAAGCCAACAAGGTCAATAACAATTCCTGCTTCAAAGGATGAAAGTAAACAAGATAGATTAGTTGGGATTGTAGGAGGAACTTTTATTGTTAAAAAGCCATTCCAAACAAGCACAGGACAAATAACTCAGCAAACTCAAAATAGAAAACTTGTAGTGGAGTTATACCACTTAAAGCAAGGTGTGGACTCTTATAGCAATGTAGAAAATTGTGCCTTCAATGATGCAGTTTTATACCCAGACAAGCCTCAGAGAAGAGAGGCGGCAATAACTATCGAAGTAAAAGGTTCTCAAGAATTAGGATTAAAAGGTCCGCAAATAAATAATATTATCAAGCCAGAACAAGTTAAGAAAGGAGATTCAGCAAAAATCATCGTAAGATTCCAAAATCCAAATGAAATACAAAATGCATGGATAGAATACACAGGTCCAGACGGAGTTACTGGAAGAGAAGATCTTAATCATAATCAAAATGATTTTGAGGCTTATATCAATACGGCTAATGCGCTTAGCGCAGGAGAGCTCAAAGGCACTGTCTATTCAAAGAGCAAGAATCCAAAAACAGAGCTCGGCAAGAAGGAATTTAGTATTCAGATTCAATGTGGTAAAGACAACAATTATGGATTATGCCAGGCAAAATGCAGTTCTTTAAGCAATATAATAGAAACAGAACTAAGATGCCCAGAAATAGATTTAGGGGAAGAAGAGCAATGCTGCAAAACATAAAATGCCAAAAATAATTTATAATTCCTTGAGGGAATCCTTGGCTTTGGTATGGAAAAACAAGCTGCTGTTTTTTTTATTGTTAGCCCTGCAGGCTGGATTTTTTGCAGCCATGTTCCAAATCAGCTACACATATGTTCCCAAAATGATTGAAAGCCAGAGGGCAATTGACGAGTACTTAAGCAATCTGAGGCTTGACGAGGAATCAGTTGCATCCAGCATCTTTGAGCAGAAAAGCATTCTGGGAGACGACCCTTTGCTGATAAGCAGGAACTTCAATGATATAGTGAAGAATCTCAGGATTTATTTAGCCTGGATTTTTGCATTGCTGATATTTTTCACTTCAGCTGCATGGGCGATGTCGCATAAGATTATTTATAAAACCAGTATTAACCAGCTAACAAGGAATTTTTTAAAAATATTTGTCATTTCATTGGCTTATTTGGGCTTGGTTTTCGCCTTTTTCTACTCGTTGCTTAATATTTCAATTGCAGGCGCTGCAGACGAAAGCGCGAAGCTGCTTACAAAATATGTGCCATTTTTTGTTTTTTCACTTATACTGGCTTATTTTATGCTTGTTTCAGCCGCATTAGCGCACAAGACTGAGCTAAAAAACATCCTCCAAAGGACATTGATTATTGGCGTGAAGAAAATGCACTATATCCTAGGTGTTTTCATTGTCAATATCTTTCTGTTGTCAATATCTGCGTTTTTGCTGTACTATTTCCTGGAAAAAAGCGTGCTTATCATGCCAATGTCTATAATTCTCATGCTGTCCAGCCTTGTGTTCGGGAGGATATTTATGGCAAAAGCTGTTGAGAAATTGTAAAATTTATTTGCTGTTTCTGACTCTGTTTTCCAAGCTATTATTGGGGTAGGTTGATGCGCCAGCAATTGCGGCAATTCCAATGACAGCGCCTGCCCCAACCAGCACCCCTCCCAAGAAAGACGGCATGGAAAACTGGTAGGGTTTTGAAATATTATAGGCTTGTGGGTTGCTGTACATAAGCCGAGCTAATGCCGGCTATGATATAAATTTTTCTATGCAGCCTCGGCAGTTTCAGACTGCTCTGCTTCAGATTCTTCCTGCCCTTTTGACTCTTTTGAATCTTCCTTTGCGTATTTCCTGGCATCGTTCATGCTTTTATATTCAGAGAGGCTGACTACTTTGCTGTATCTTTTTTCGCTGCCCCCTTCCTTGCTGCTTTCTTCTTTTGAATCGCTGTCCTTTACAATCTTCTCCAGGCTTTTTGTCCTTTTATCAGCGGATTTTGAATGTCTTCTTGCCGATTTTCCTTGAACTGGCTGCTCTGCAAGAAGCTCGCCATAAGTTTCCTTGACTCTTGAATTTACATACCTTTCAAAACCCTCCCCTCTTAACCCAAATGCCTCTGCCTCAACCTCGAACTTTGCAATCAAGAACTCTATCGGGCTTTCTTTTTCCTTTATGTCAAAAAGCTCCCTCCATCTTGTCCTTGAAAACCATGCTGCATAGTCTGCGCCTTCCTCTGCAAGCGCCCTGTACACCCTTGCCATCTTTGTGCCTTTGAATTTTTCAGCCATCCTTGAGTAGAATTCAGCCTGCAACCTGCCTTGAAATGCTTCATCTCTCTTCTTGCCTCCAACGCCAAGGACATGCGCAAACTCATGAAACAGTATAGAGCGCTTCATGGCTTCAATTGCTTCAGGCTCTTCCAATCCATATCTTAAAATAATTCTTTTGGCTGTGTCGTGGAAATCCATTTCAGTCATCAAATAGCCTTTAGTGGGGTAATACTTTGCTGCAAATTCTCCCTGCCCCACTCCCAAGCCGAGCACTCCTGAAAATTTTGTTGTGTCAATTGAGATGCCTTTTCCCGCGAGAAAATTAATCCATTCAGATGACTCATAATTCAGCCTGTTTATGCTGTCAAACATTAAGTTCCTGAGATCTTGCGACGGTTTTCTATGGTCATAAAAACCTGTTCTATTTGGGTCAACGGCCTCAATAATTCTTGGAGTTGCAAACAAATTAGGATGGGTATCCTTTTCATGCATGTACAAGCCCAAAGGAGTGATTCCTGTAATATATGCAACCTCAGGCATTTTCGGGATTATGTTGTGTCTGGCAGAATAGTTGCCTTCGCCTGCAAATTTCCATTTCCCCTGACCATAATCATCATTTGTGAAGCCCGTGCCGTTATCGTTCACATCCTTCGGAGAGAATCTGAACCTGTTGCTTGAAGTCCTGCTTACAAGCCCGTCTTTGGTTATAAGCATTATTGGAGTGGCGTGCCCGTAAGAGCCTGTTGTATTTGGCTCGTCAATCTGCATTGACTTCCTATCTTTGAGAGCAATTTCAGGGGCAGGGCTATCAGAAAGAGGCCTTATGTACTTCTCGCTCAAAACCCTGTAGCTTCCTAATGGCATTTTATTCTTTAGTCCTGCCTGTAAGATTGAAAAGAAAAATTAAAAAAGAAAAGAGAAAAAATTTAACCGTAAGTTCCGGTTGCCTTCTTGGCTTCAGCTATTTTTGGCTTGTAATCCCTTGGCAACAGCTGGATCGCGCTTGCATAAAGCCTTTGCGCTTCCTCGACGCTTTTTACTGCTGTCGGAATATTGAAGCTTTCATATGCTTTTGGGTGCGCTTCCTGAAGCTTCTTCAAGTAGCTCAGGACTGCATTTGCCTTTTCTATAGAGTCAATTTTTGTGGAAACTGCCTTTGACGTGAATGTGGTTGCATGCGCGTCATAAATTGGCTTTAGCAAAGCATCTATTTCCTCAGTTTTGATTACTTTCCTGTTTTTCAAAGAGTCATAAATATCGTCCTTGCCGACTCCAAGGTGGTCCTTTATGAAAGCCTCAAACTGCGGCTTGCCGCTTGCAGGGTCGTTTATTTCCTTTAATTCCTTAATCCTTTCTGCCTTCAATCTTAGATAGTTAACAGCAATATGCTCGGCTGCAACATCCCATATCTTGCCTGCCAAGTCCCTTGCCTTGGTCTCATCCAATACTAATTCAGGCATATCCTTAGTTGTGTTAGAATTGTAATAATCACTTCCGGCCTTATGCACAATATTTTTCAGCCATTTAAAATTAGCACTATCAAAAAAATTCTTTACCCTGGTTGTCAATTCATCCAACCCGACAATCTCCTCAAGTTTTTGTTCCTTTGCCATTTTCTTTTCCCCCTTTGTTTTGGTATAATTTTGGTTTTTATTAACTTTGTTTATGATTTGTTACTACTTTATCATAACAACACTTATATTTAAGCTTTTCGCTTCTGGAGTATATATATCTTATTCACCCCTAAGAAGCCAATTTGTTACTACTAACTAGTAATATAACTTATATTTAAATCTTTCGGTTTCATATATGGCTGTCATATATTTTCTATATTGAAAATAAGTTCTGGATTCATCAGGCAAACATTTATAAAGCAAACAAAATTATAGCCGACCAACAAAGTAATTAAATTTATCAATAGTTTGTTGGCGGCTATCTTGCCAACCACAATAAGATATAATTATTTTTGTGGTTGCCAATATCAAAAATGGGGTTGGAATGGCTAAGAAAGACAAGAGGCAGTATAAGGAAAAAGAGAGCGGTGAAAGCCCTCCGCCTGATGCTAAAGAAGCTGAAGCTATGTCCAAGCTTCCAAGCGATGTGCAGGAAAAGCTCAAAGCCATAAAGTCAAAGCTGGAGAAATTCCAGAAAAGAGTTCTTGAGAAATTTGACAAGTATATCATAGGCATTGCGTTGATGCCTCCGCCAAAGCCCGAGGAGATCCAGCAACTGCAGCAGATGCAGCTGCCTCAGGCAGAAACTCTTCCAAAGGCAGAGCCAAAGCCCGAAGACAAAGACAAAATCCATGTTCTTATATTGGTTGATGACTCGGACAGCAGGACAATGTCAAAAATAGAATTAAAAGACAAACTGACTGCAATAGTTGAAAGCATTGCCAAGGAAATTGACCCTAATTTAACGCCTCAAACTCTGATTCTTTCAGAGCTATGGCAGAACTGCTTTGACGCGAAATATGAGCTGCTGCAGCTTATAGCATTGTCAGCGCCTATACATGACACAGGAATGCTTCAGGCAATTAAAATAGCCGAAGTCCACAAGACAATGGTGTTGAAGAAATTCGAGAAGTACATTGTAAGTTATGTCCTTGCCGGCTCCCTTGTGCAGGGCAAGGCCACCCCGTCAAGCGACATTGACGTGTGGATTGTCATAGACGACACAGACGTAAAGAAGATGACTAGGGCAGAGCTGAAAGACAAGCTGAGGGCAATAATCATAGGAATGGGGATTGAGGCAGGCGAGCTTACAGGAATAAAAAACAAGATCAACATACAAGTCTACATTTTGACTGATTTCTGGGATTCATTGAGGGAGGCAAATCCCGTAATATTCACATTGCTCAGGGACGGAGTGCCATTCTTTGACAGGGGAATTTTCATGCCCTGGAAGCAATTGCTCAAGATGGGCAAAATAAAGCCAAGCGCGGAAGCCATTGACATGTTCATGGGCTCAGGCGAGCAGGTTATAAGAAGGGTGCAGTTAAAGCTCAACGAAATCGGCATGGAGGACATTTACTATGCATTATTGACTCCAAGCCAGGCTGCACTGATGCTTTATGGAGTAGCCCCCCCGTCGCCAAAGGAAACAGGCTCCTTAATGAGGCAGATTTTCGTGCAGAAGGAAAAGCTGCTTGAAGAGAAGTTTGTGAAAATCATGGAGAGGGTTGTTGAGACAAGAAAAGCCATAGAGCACGGCGAGAAAAAGGAGCTTTCAGGCAAGGAAATTGACGAGTTGCTTAGCGACGGCGACAAGTACCTGAAAAGAATAAAAAGGCTGTTTACGCAGATTGAGAAAATAAGGGAGGAGCAGGAAATGCTTAATTTGTATGACACTATAACAACAGTCACAAGAGATGTCCTGAGGCTTGAGGGCGTTGAGAAGGCAAAAGATAATGAGATACTGCATCTTGTCGAGGACAAGCTTGTTTCAGGGGGGAAAATGCCTAGCAAGTTTCTGAGGACTTTGCAGGAAATAATGAAGGCGAAAAAGGACTATGACGACGGAAAGCTTTCAAAGGTTGAGATTGAGAAAATGCACCAGGATGCAGGCTCTCTGATAAAATTCCTTGTAGAGCATATGCAGAGAAAAAGAAGCAGGGAACTGGAAAGATTAAAAATACGGGTGAAGCACGGCAATAAGTTTGGAGAGGTTATTTTGCTTGGCAATGAAGCTTACATAATCCACGACATTGACAATGAAGAGAAAGAATTGAGCAAGGCAAAGATAAACGAAGACGGAAGCCTCGATACGATAGAAAAGAGTTCTCTGGAAGACCTGGAGAAAGCGCTTGCAAACGTCCAAATGCCTCAAAAGCCGTCTATAAAAGAGCCGATTTTCGAGGACTTGAAAAGGGTTTTTGGCAAGGATGTTGAGATTTTGATGGGGTATTAGATTTTACTTTCTAGTAGTAACAAAATAGAAAGATTTAAATATGAATTATGTTCTAATGTCTAATGATACAAATGGGATTGATGTCGAAAATTGCAAATTCAAAATTAGGTAAAGCAGGAGCACTAGCAACTGGTGCTGTAGCGGCATTTGTGCCAACTTATGAAATGTTGAATCCTCCAGCTATATATGCACAGGCAAATTATGATGAAGCACGAGCTAGAAAATTAGTTGATAATTTGGCAAATTTGCCTGAGCAGAGACTTGCCAAGGGCGACCCAGTAATGAATGACCATTACAAAAGACGAGCCGCTGAAATATTGATTAATGCATTTGCTTCTGAACTAAAACACAGCTCAACAACAGAAACCTTACCCGGAGGTTATGTGAGGAGTGAGAGGGAAGGCGTAGTTAAACCAAGTGATATCTGTGTAGCCCTAAATATTCTTTATAAAATTACTCAAGATAAGTTCGGAGACGCATTTGCTGCCACAGCTCAGCAAAATTCTGGAATAGGCAAATTAGTGCAAATGTATCAGGGTTGCAAATAAATTATTTCTTTTGTATTATTCAATCTAAAAATCTAAAACTTCCAACATATCCTTTCAAAACTATAATAGTTTAGAAACATATTTAAACATCAAAAACAATTCTTTTTCTGGTGGATTTGATGAAAACCGGCTACAAGGTTTATGACTGCATGACTACAAAGCCTATTTCTGTCCCTTCAGACGTTTCTTTAGAGGAATGCGCGAAGGTGATGGCAAAAAACCATGTCGGCGCATTGGTAATCAAGGACAACCACCAGTCAAAAGGGCTCATAACGGAGCAGGACATTGTGAGGAAAGTCATTGCAAAGGGCATAAATCCATTGACAAAGAAAGTCAGTGATTTCATGGAGACCGAGATTATGACAATAAGCCCGAATGATGACATTTATGACGCATTGATAAAAATGCGCGACTCCAACATAAGGCACCTGCCTGCCGTTGAGAACGGAAAAATGGTTGGATTGCTCACCCTAAAGGACATCCTGAAAATCGAGCCGCAGCTGTTCGAGCTTCTGGTCGAGAAATTTGAGCTTAGGGAGGAGACAAGGAAGCCCATAAGCAGAATCATCGAGAGGGAAGCCATATGCCAGGGCTGCGGCGCCTATGCCGAGGACATAAGAAAGGTAAAGGGCTCGCTGCTTTGCGAGAGATGCGCTTCTGAGCAGGCTTGAAATTCTAAAAATTATACTACTTTTGAATAGTTAAAAAAGAAAAGATTTTTAAACAGCCCGCTTACCCAATAAGCATGGCTGGACTTAAAGTTGTCAAGGAAGGCGGCTGGTGTTTTCTCACGCCGGAAAATACTAAAAAATCGCTGGATTTTGTTCTGCAGGACAGTGGAAGAAGAGTTCTAGTTCCATCTGGCCCAAAAGGCTTGACTGACAGGTATATAGGCTCAGCCGAAGAAAGAATTCTGCTCGGAAGTGCGACAAGGGGAACCTATGATACAATAATGGATAAATGGCAGGAATTATGCTCTGGCTTGGATTTAATGGAAAATTGCAAAGAGATAGAAAGCCGGTACAGGGAAATCTTGAATTCTTATGATGGACCGCGCAATCTAGACGATATAAGGGCAAAAAGATTTATTGATGATGTAGCAAGGCTTGGAGAGACTTTTGAGGCAGAGTCTATCGTTGCGCCTTTGCTTAACAGACTCGGTGCTAATGCTGTGTCTCTGAGCCCTGTAGGGCTGATAACGGGAACTGACAATCCAGGAGATGCATCAATACTGCCGGATCAAAAAAAGAAATTGAGGAGAAGGATAAATGAATTACTCGAAACCTACCATATAGTTGTACTGCACGGCTATTACTGCTCGACTCGAGACGGGCAAACAATTGTCACTCTTCATCGCGGAGGCTCTGATACCACTGGAAGCCATGCTGCAGCAGAGCTTGGCGCTGCGCTTTATGAGAACTGCAGCGACGGCCCGATAAGGAGGGCTGATCCAAGAGTTGTTAAGGATGCAATGCAATTGGAGAAAATAACTTATGAAGAGGCTCTTGGCTTGTCCCATATGGGAGCCGACATACTGCAGCATGAAGCCATTAAACCATGCTGGGACAATGGCATACCAATAAGTGTGATAGACATATTTAACCCTGACAGAAAAACGGAAATACTAAAATACAGGGAGCCTGACAAATTTGACATTACTGGGGTAACCCACAGGAAAGGGTATGTCGACATAACAGTCCGAAATCTTTCAAGCAGACTGACATCTTACAATCTTCTGAGGCAACTTGGGATTCATACAAGAAGGGACGTTTACCCGTCCACAAGCCTTTTGGATGTGTCAATTGTGATTCCAGGCGAAAAACTAACTGATAGAATGATACATGATAAACTAAAGCACGTGATTAGGCATTTTAGATTGCATGACAACGATATAGAAGTTCGTTACAACATTTCCCTAATCTCGGTTATCGGCAAGTACATGAGAGACAGGGAAGCAATAAATGCCAGAGCAGCCAGCGCTTTGGCTTCTCATGGCTTGAGCACATCAAACATCTTTCAGGGAGGCTCTGAAGTGGGAATTCATTACGGCATTCAGGAAGCCACAAAAGATCCTATAAAAGCTCAAAGCGGCGTCAGGGCTATTTATAATGAATTTTTCGTTGATAATTTCTTTGGCAAGGTTATAGAAGAGCGAAAAAGAGAGCTGCAAAAGCAAAATTCAATTTAAAATACAACAGAAACATTTAAATATAAAAATAAAAACTCATTCTGTATGAGCAAGAAATCGGCTGTTTCAAATAAAAAAATATTGACTGATTCTACAACTACAACAACAGCTTGAAAGCTGCCCATTGTTAAATTCAATTTTCTTTGTTTTAAAAATTCAACAAAATATATAAACCAGCCAAAAATAAAGCAAACATAGAATGTCAAAAATCAAGATAACTTTGCCTGACGGCAGCGCAAGAGAGTATGCAAAAGGCATCACTGCAGGGGAAATTGCCTTCAGCATAGGAAAAAGGCTTGGGGAAGACGCATTAGTGGCAAAGGTAAACGGCAAACTAAAGGATTTGTTTGTTCCGATTAACGAGGACTCAACACTGCAGATTCTGACTTTCAGGGACAGGGAAGGATTGGAGGTTTTCAGGCACAGCACAGCGCATCTTTTGGCTCAGGCAGTCATTGAGCTTTTTCCTGATGCAAAGCTGACAATAGGCCCTCTAGTGGAGGAGGGCTTTTACTATGATTTTGACATTGCGCATCACTTTACTCCTGAAGACTTGGCGAAAATAGAGCAGGGAATGCACGAAATAGTGAAAAAGGACTACAAGGTTGAGAGGATTGAATTGAGCGAAAGCGAGGCAAAAAAATTATTCAAGGACAACCCGTACAAAATTGAGCTGATTGAGGAATTCCATAAAGAAAAACAGCCTCTGAGCGCCTACAAACAAGGGGATTTCATTGACTTGTGCCGGGGCCCACATATTCCGAGCACAGGCAAAATAAAAGCCTTCAGGCTGACAAAAATTGCGGCAGCTTACTGGAGGGGCGACCAGAAAAGACAGCAATTGCAGAGGATTTACGGCACAAGCTTTCCTGAGAAAAGCATGCTTGAGCAGCACCTTAAGCTGATAGAGGAGGCTGAGAAAAGGGACCACAGGAAGCTCGGGAAGGAGCTGGAATGGTTCAATTTCTTCGAGGAAAGCCCGGGAGCGCCATTTTTCTACCCAAAAGGCGCAGTCATTTACAACCAGCTGCTGAATTTTATAAGGGAAGAATACAAAAAAAGAGGGTATCAGGAAGTCATAACTCCATTGCTTTATGACAAATCATTGTGGATGACATCAGGGCACTGGGAGCATTTCAAAGAGCACATGTTTACTTTGGAATCAGAAGGCAGGGAATTTGCAATCAAGCCCATGAACTGTCCTTCACATCTTCTTATCTACAAGTCCAAGTCAAGAAGCTACAAGGAGCTGCCATTGAGGATTGCTGATTTCGCGCCTTTGCACAGGAATGAGCTTTCAGGGACGCTTGCAGGCCTGACAAGGGTGAGAAAAATGTCGCAGGATGACGCGCATATTTTTGTGGCGCATGAAATGATAGAAGACGAGATTTTCCGGGTTCTTGATTTCACGAATTTTATCTACAAGGAAGTTTTTGACTTTGATTACAAGGTTGAGCTCAGCACAAGGCCTGAAAAATTCATGGGAAAAATTGAAGACTGGAACACAGCAGAGGAATCGCTTAAGAAAGCGCTTGAGGGCAAGGGCATAAAATATGAAATCAAGGCAGGGGAAGGCGCTTTCTACGGGCCCAAAATCGACTTCCATATCAAAGACGCTTTGGGAAGGAGCTGGCAGCTTGCCACGGTACAGCTTGACTTCCAATTGCCTGAGAGGTTTGACGCGACTTATGTCGGCGCTGACAATACAAAGCACAGTGTTGTTATGATACACAGGGCTCTGCTCGGCAGCCTTGAGAGGTTTATAGGAATATTGGTTGAGCATTATGCCGGGAAACTGCCGTTATGGCTTTCTCCATTGCAGATGAGGATACTGACTGTTGCCGACAGGTTTGAAAAATATGCAAATAAGATAAAAGAGGAATTTGAAAAAAATAATTTAAGGGTTGAAGTGGACTCGAGGACAGAAAGCGTCGGCTACAAAGTGAGGGAAGCGCAGGCGCAGAAAATACCGCTCATACTGACTGTCGGGGAGAAGGAAGAAAGCAAAGGTACGGTTGCAGTAAGGACAATTGACAACAAGGTTTATTTTGGCGTCAAAGTTGACAATTTGCTGGACAAGGTTTTAAAAAATATAGAGGAGAAAAAGGTTAGGTTTGAGATTTAGCTCATATATCCCGCTCTGCAACTGCAGTTTCAGGCACAGCAATTCCCGGGCTTCCGGCAGTTTTGACGGGATAAGGGTAGTCATACCTTTGCTTTTCATAAGGCAGCTTTATCTCCTTGATTTCATTTTCAATGTCGTTCAGGTCATTTGCCTTTATCTTGCCCATTGAAACGGTGTAAAGCACGTCGTCCATGTAAAGGCTTCTTCTGACGGCATTTGGAGAGCCATAATAGTAATAATCGCTTTGCTCGTCGCCTTCATTGTGGGTTATCCTGCCTTTTACTTCAAATCCCTCTTCTGGAGTCAATCCAAAAGCATAAGCTCCCTGCCACAGCCTCTGCCTGTAATAGCCGAGCCTTGAGTCGTATTCCATCTTGCCCCTGACTTCTGTGACTGGAATCACAAGCAGGTTTTTGCTTTTGTCAAACAAAAATGCCTTGTACTCGTGCAAAGCTTCCGAGTCAGTTCCTGAATCCCCGATTTCGTACTTGTCAAGCTGCTTCGGGTTTTTCACGTCTGAAACATCAAACAATGCAAGCTTCACTCCTTTTACAGACACTCCGCCCCATTCATTGCCTTCTGTTTCCTTTCCTATGCCTATGATATGGTTTTCATCGTAAGGGTGCAGATAGTCTGAAAACCCCGGTATTTTCAGCTCGCCAAGTATCTCAGGCTTTTCGGAATCTGACAGGTCTATCACAAACAGCGGGTCAATCCTCTTGAATGTAACCATGTACAATCTGTCTCCTAAAAACCTTGCTGAATATATCCTTTCATCAGGGGCGATTGCCTCAAGCTTTCCGATTGTTTTCATGTCGTCATCAAGCACAAAGACATTGTTGTACATCACAGATTTTCTTGCCCATATCTCGGTTGTGGTTGCAAGCCTTAAATTGCCGTCATGCTCATCCATTGAAAACTGGTTGAGCAGATAGCCCGGAACCTCGCCTTTTGCCTTGTACTCAATCTCGCCGCTGTCAATGCTGATTTTGTGGATGACAGTTTTCCTTCTCTCTGCCTCAAGCTTTATCTCGTATTCCTCGATTGCCTTTTCTATTCTCTCAATAATCTCCTTCCTTTCACCATCTTCCATGTTGTTGTACATGTCTTCCAAAACCGAGGAAATCTTGTCCCATTTTTCCTGGGAGTTCAGGCTGGAATCATCCTTGATTTCGCTTATTTCGCTGCGCACATCAGAAGGCAGCAATGGCACAACGACATCATAAAACCTTTCCTCGTTATGCGCCTCGTAATAGCGCCATGGCAGGTTTTTCTGGTATGCAATGTAAATATTGTCTTGAGACACATAAAGCGTGTTGGAGTAGCCCATCATGAAGGTTTTTGCGCTAACTTCATCTTTGTTGTCAAAAATATTGAATGAAGCGACTGTGTGGAAAACATAGTTCTGCTCGGGGTTGTCAAAATAATAAATGTCAGGCTTTGCTATGGTTCTCGAGGACTCCCTTATTGCGGGCAATGCAATTATCGGACCGTCAAAATAAACATTGTCCTTGGCTATGAAATACACATAATCGCCAATCATTCTGGATTCAAAGTAATAGCCGTTTATGCTGTAGTCATTTACGAGCTTTGGGCTGCTCCTGTCTTCTATGTCATAAACAAAGACATGTGTTTTTTGGGTGTACCTTGGCCTTGGCACGAAGTCAAACTCTGCAAAGTAAGGCACCTGGGCGTTGTCATCTGAGAACACAACAAGCCTGTCATTGTTGACAAGCATGTTTCTTGGAATTCCGCCGATTTCCGTTTCAGAGACTATTTTTGCATTTTCAGCAGGGTAAGCATCAACAATAACCAGCTTGTTTTGAGTGAGCGTGTAAATATACCTGCCGTCGTTCTTGACAAAATCAGCCTCGTCAACTCCCTCAACTTGTATGTTTGTTGTGGAATACTGGGATGCGCCTGAATCAGCCGCCATTTTTGCCGATGGGGCAGCGCTTTCTGCCACTTCCATCGTCATGACTCTTGAAACTCCGCCGAAATACCTTGTGCCGTAGCTTGCCTGCGCGTTTTTCTGCAGGTACTCCCTCAGTTCATTAACTGAAGAGAACTTCTTCAGTTCCTGAGAAGTTTCAAGCCCTTTATCTTCTGTAATTTCCGGCTTGCACGCAACAGCAGCTATAACTAGGAAAGCCATTAAAATCCAAAGCCCAAAGTTGCTTATTCTCATTTTCTTCACCATTTTGCCGGTAAGGCACCCATATATAAATACCCAGCGATAGCTTCAAATGGAGTTGAAGTTATCAATCAATGTTTATTGAATTTGTTTTTATGGCAAAGACGTCTGCCCTACAGATACCTCTTCAATATACTCTGAATTAGGATATCCAAAAAGCAATGTTTTAATAAACATTATCCAATTTTTTATTGTGCCGCCAAAAAATTTTAAGTGATATTTACATGAACCATAATTCACATCAAACCTTTTGCCTACAGATTTGTCATTTTCACATATAACAATCTCTTTAGACGAACAATCCTTTTCTACATTGATTATGAAAGTCATAAACAAAGGATCGGATGAACCACAATCATTGCATGGAATTTCTTCTAATTGATTGTGACAATAACATCCTTTTTGGGTGCAAAAAGTTGGTTTAAAATCAATAATTGCTCCCATTAAAAAACCGAAAATAATAAATGCAATAATTCCTGATATTATTATGATTTTTTTATCCATTCTAATCTAACCTTTTCCTAAATAAACTTATCATCAAATATACAAGCAATGCGAATATGGCCCCTGCCAAAAACCACAATGCTATGTTCTGCGGCAGGATTGATGTTGTTGCCGGCTCTGTTGCTTCCATAAACGCAACTCCAGAGTCTGCTGCCCTTTCAGCAACTGCGGATTTTGCAGCCATCATCTGCTGAGGAGCCTCGATTGTTTTTGAAAAGTATTTATTTATTAACTGCACAATAAAAGCTGCGCCTGACGCAATCAGTGCAACCGGCAGGATGCCCTTTAATTTTTCCTTTATACCAAAAGTCTTCTTTGGCGCTATTATAATATATTTGTTTGCCAGCCTGAAATGGCTGACTTCCTTGCCTTTCTCGCTGTAGTGGAACTCTTTTGACTCAATCAAGCCTGTTTCCATCAGTTGCTGCAGATTATAATGTACTGTTGAAATTGGGATATTCAGCTTTGCCGCTAATTCAGATTCAGTCGCGTCTTTAGCCGACAAATAGTCAAGAATCTTCCTGCACGAGTCGTTGCTGATTACATTCGACACTTTCTTTATCTTGTCGTCTTCCATTGACAACAAGAGGAAATTCTTGCTTGGCATGTAAAATGCGGTGTTTTTGCTTTTTAAATACCTTTTGATAGGTTCAAATGGGTTGGAAGCTATGCTTATTCAGAAACAATCTCTACAAGTACAACAGCATAAGGCTGCATTACAATATCATCTATATAATCACCATTTATTTCAACTTGCTTTTTTTCTTCAGAGCTTTCAAGGGAAACTCCGTCCATGCTGTTTATTTTGTCTATTGAATTATCGCCATCGTAATAGAATGCCTGCTTTGCAGCTTCCCTGCCTTTTGCCCTTGCCTCGTCTTTTGCCAATTTGATTTTCTGCTCTATTATTCCGTTAATTCCGCAGTCTGTGCTTGTTGCTGCAGACTCTGTTTTTTTGTTCAGCCTGCATGAATTTGAATTGTCTTTGTCGATTGTGTATTGATTTATTGTGTAGGTGCCTGGCGAAAGTCCCGATACAGAAATCTTTACATTCACAGGAGTTTTTGCATAGGACTCTGCTTCTTTCACCTTAGAATCAGCAGATGAAATGCACAGATTAACATCATCTTTTGCTTTTGCAGGAAGGCTGTTGCTTTTGGCAGACGCTGCCAGCGACTTAATCTCTTCCTCGGAATAGCCTTTCGAGAGCATGCATGACTTGAGGGCTCTTGAGCGTATTGAAGAAGTCATTTCCCCGCTTGGAATGAAATTTGAAAGCAGCATCCTTGTTGTTTTTTTGTTTTTTGTCTGGGAAGCAATCGCTGTTACATAGCTGTTTTCGTCGAATTCTGCTTCAAGCCTTTGTGGAGCTTGCTGCTCTTCTTTGCCAGCCAGCATTGACAATGCCTTGAATGCATTGTACACTGGCTTAATAATCTGGGTGTTGTCAATCCTTGTAAAAATAGGCCAGCACCCGTCAAAAATACTTCCTTTCCTTTCTTTTGAAACCTTTAAAGCGCTTGATGTATCATAAACATCAAAGTCGTGGCTGTGCCATTGGATGCCTGCTTTTTCCATTGCATACAAAGTTGAAACAACATAAGCAGAGCGGTACTCAGTGTCGAGGTTGTCAAGCTGCGGATAAGCATTAGGATCGCAATTTACCCCTTCAAGGCTCCAGTCAGCAGGGTACAAAATCACTTTGTCAGCGTCAAAGCCGTTTTCAGCAAGCCATTTTGCTGCATCCTGCTTTGTTTTTTGGTAATTCTCGGCAAAAGGGATTTCCCCAAACTGGTGGTAGTTAAGGAAGTCTATCGGCACGTTATTTTTTGCGGCGTACTCGATAAAATTCTTCGTCATTGGCTCGCTGTCTTTTGTGTCGTGCTCTCTGCAGAAGCTTCTCAGATTAGCTGGGTAAGGGCATGTTTTTAAAGTGTTTATGCCGATTGTGCCTATGCCGCCAACCTTAATCTTAGGGTATAACTCCTTTACGGCTTTTGCAGTGTTTGCGTACATCAGGAAAAAATCATTCTCGCTGCCGAAAATGCCCCAGTCAGGCTCGTGCCCGAACCAGAAGCTCAATTCCTTTATCCCCAAGCCTTTTACTTTGCCTAAGTCTTTATCATTAAACTCGTCTTCATAATAGTATTTTGCAGTGAACTGCACAACATCCTTCCATGCATTCCAGTCATTTGGGTAGGTGTTGCCTCCGATGTTGTAGCCGTAAAGCTCCGCAAATATTATGCTGTAGGCATCGCAGACATTTTTGCCGTCCTGCACTATTGAAGGCTGCCCATTGCATACTGGATCGCCAGTTGGCTTGTAATTGTACGCAGAAAGCCATCTCGGCATGAACCATGTTCCCCCTCCCAATCCCATGGAAATATGGGCTTTGCTTTCCTTGACATTGTCCAGCTGGTGCCTCAGCTCAGTGCCTGGCTTTGTAAGCTCTATAAGCTTTATCTTGTAGTCTTTCAAGCTTTCAGAATACAAAAGAGGATTGGTTTCGACATCGAATTGGAACTGCATGATTCCCATTGCATTTTCATCTGCGAACTTGTCAAAAATGTACCTTGTGCTTTCCCCGCTGTCAACAACCCACATCCCTGCTTTGAATATTTCAGGCAATTCTCCAGTTTGTTTGCCGGCGTCAATTTCAACATTTACCAAGCCAGCAGGTGGCGGCATAGGCTCTGGAGAAGGTGTTGGAATCGGCTGTTGTGATGGCTTTTTCAAAGAGTCCAGCTTTTCTTTTGCATCAATAATTGCCTTTTTTGCCTCTTCCATGTTGCCTTCTGCAGCAAGCTGCTTTGCCCTTTCAACATCCTCTTTAACTGAGCTTATATCATAGCCTTCTGACTCTTTTTGATTTAGAATCTCCATAACTTGGCTGTATTTTGCTTTCAGCTCTTCTGGCAATTGAGGCTCTGGCGGTTGCTGCCTTAATCTTCCGCATGCGGAAATAAGCAGTATAGACAGGATTAATACTTCAATCAAAAATTGATTGTGTTTTTTAGGCATTTTTCAGAATTGCAGCAAATTAAATATGTATAAATATCTTTTGATGGGTTTGAATGTATTTGAAACTATCAGTCAGGTATGTACTGCAGAATGTGGAAGGTGGAAAACCCAAAATAATCGACATCATTGACTACGTCCTTGAATGTGGTTTTGATTTCGTCTATCAAATCCAGCAGATGGCCCAAGTCCCTTACAATAACCTCGATTTCAAAATCTGCCCCTCCGATTGACTTGTTTATCTGGTAGATATTTTTGTGCCTTTTGCAGAACTCAAAGATTTCCCTGTTTCTTTTAGTTGATAACAATTGCAGATCAACCCTGTAAGAAACAAAGCCAAGGGGCTCAAGATTCAGCCCAATCTTGTATCCTGTTATTACCTTCTTTTCCTCGAGCTTTTTTATCCTTGCCCTTATTGTGTCAGATGAAACGCCGAGCTTTCTTGCTATCTCAAGAGAGGATTGCCTTACGTTATTGGAGTAAGTTTCAATTATTTTCCAGTCCAAATCGTCAATGTCCTCTTTCTCGCCTGCGCCATAAACCCTTTCAATGGCGTCCTGCGGATTGTCAATGAAAAATTTCCTGTTGAAATTGTAGACAGGAGCGTAAACAGCAACGTTATAGGTTTTTATTTTTGGCTTGTATTCAAGCATTATTCCGTCCCAGATTGTGTGGAACTCTGAAATTGCCCTTACGCCAAGAAACAAAGCATAATCCCATTTGCCGTGCATGTCAGTTATGGTCCAAACCTGCTTTAAGTTGCCCCTGACATAATCAATAAATTTTTTACCTTCTTCTTCAGTTGTTTGCTGGAATTTAAAATAGATTCTAAAAGTAAAAAAGCCAAGCTTTGACATGTCAACAATCGCATTGTAGCCTGTTATGATGTTAGATTCTTCTAATTGTTTCATGCGGTACAATATAAATTGCTTTGACCTCCTCAGCTTGGCTGAAAGCTCCTGCAAAGAGATTTTTGAGTTCTTGTCAAGCTCGTAGAGAAGCTTTCTGTCATACGCATCTATTTTTAAATCCTGTTCCATATTTTTAACAATTACTTATTTTTATTTAAATTTTTCGGTTTTGTTAAAAAATAAAGGAATACTAAGTTCATTACTAAAAAATTTTAATAAATTATAAAATTTAGCCATATTTTTAGTTAAAATTAAAATATTAGATAATAAAATTTATATACTTACTAAGACACTATTGTGAAGTAACAAATTTACGTTGGGGTTGCAATTGTAAAATCTAGAAAATGAAGAAACACGGCTTAGCGGAAGCTCTAAACAGGTTTAGGGTTGGAAATACACCTTTAATAGATATTAAGGGGATAGAATTTGGACTAGAGGGCATACTGGTTAAGGATGAAAGCAAGAATCCTTTTGGCACTTTCAAAGACAGAAAGTCAAAAGATGTGGCGCAATATGCCCACGATGCCGGAATTGATTATGTCATGGCAATAACTTCTGGAAATTATGGTTATTCCCTGTCAAATTTTTTAAGTTCTGTTGGAGTGAAAACTTTGCTTTTTGTTCCCGAAGACATAAATCCTGCAATTGCAGGCAGATTAAGGAAAAAAGCAGAAGTCATTCCTCTTGATTTGGAGTCAGGCGAGCTTACAACTGAAAGAATGAAGAGCATTGCAGAAACATCGGGAATTGAAGGCAAAGGAATCAACGCAACGAATTTCTATGATGATTCCTATCTGGACATTTTCAAGGAAATAAAGAGGGAACTCGACAAAAACGGCAAAAAGCCGGATTATATTGCATTACCGATTGGAAGCGGAGAGCTTTTTGCTGCTGCATTGAGGTATTACCATCTTTCTGACACAAAGATAATTGGAGTGACAACTGATTTCAAGGGCACAATCGCGGCAATGCTTTACGCCAAATATCGTCCGATTATGGAAAAAATAACAAAGCATGGGAATCCTGAAAAATATGAAATAATAAAAGCAAGCGAAATAGAAATAAACAATGCTTATCAGAAATACAAAACCGGATTAAATATGGAGCCCAGCGCAGCAGCAGCTTTTGTTGCACTGCAAAGGCATAATTTCAAGCCTTCTGATGTAGTTGTTGCAGTGAATACAGGCAAGGGATAAAAAATTTTGTGTAATTTCTGCAAATCTTTATAAACCATTTTCTTATCCTTGATTATATGGTCCTCGAAAACCTTAGTAATGCATTAAAAAACACTTTGCAAAAGATAGCCAAATCCCTTTTTGTAGACGAGAAGCTGATTAATGAGCTGGTAAAAGACATACAGAGGGCTTTGTTGCAAGCCGATGTAAACGTAAAGCTCGTGTTTGACTTGACTGAAAAGATAAAAAACAGAGCATTGAATGAGGAATCCCAAAAAGGCTTGACAAAAAAAGAGCAGCTAATCAACATTGTTTACGAGGAATTGGTAAACTTTCTCGGGAAAGAGCAGCAGAAAATAGAAGTCAATAAAAAGCCATTCAAGATAATGCTTGTCGGCTTGTTCGGCTCTGGAAAAACAACAACAGCGGGAAAGCTTGCAAAGTACTTCTCGAAAAGGGGCTTCAAGGTTGTTCTTGTCGGCCTAGATGTGCATAGACCAGCTGCAATGGAGCAGATAGAGCAGGTTGGGAAGCAAGCAAATGTAAAAGTATTTTCTGACAGGAAAACAAAGGATGCTGTTGAGATTTGGGAAAATGTAAAAAATGAACTAAATGATTTTGATGTTTTAATTGTAGACACTTCGGGGAGGGATGCCTTAAGCCACGACTTGATTGCCGAGATAGAGGAAGTCAACAAAAGAATCAAGCCGGATGAAAACCTCCTGGTCATCTCAGCCGACATCGGGCAGGCAGCCCAGAAGCAGGCAGGGCAGTTCCACAAGAGCTGCGGCATAACAGGCATTGTAGTCTCGAAAATGGACGGCACCGCAAAAGGCGGAGGGGCTTTGACTGCATGCGCTGTTTCAGGCGCTCCTATAAAGTTCATCGGAGTCGGGGAAAAAATTGACGACATGGAGCAGTTCAACCCCCAAGGCTTTGTCGGAAGAATCTTGGGCATGGGCGACTTGGAGGCATTGCTTGAAAAAGCCAAGGACGTCATAAAAGCCGAGGATGCAGAAGACCTGGGAAAGAGGTTTTTGAAAGGCGAATTTAATCTGATTGACTTGTACGAGCAGATGGAAGCTATGTCAAAGATGGGTCCTTTGTCGCAGATTGTCGAGATGATACCGGGCTTTTCTTCATTAAAGCTGCCAAAAGAGATGCTTCAAGTGCAGGAAGGCAAGCTCAAAAAGTGGAAAGTTGCGATGAACAGCTTTACCAAAGAAGAACTGGAAGACCCCGAAATTGTGGACTCGAGCAGGATTGAGCGAATCTCAAGAGGCTCGGGAATTCCAGCGAGCGAAGTCAGGGAATTGCTGAAGCAATACAGGCAGTCCAAGAAAATGGTGAAGATGTTCAAGGGCAGCAAGGGCGACATGTCAAAGTTCATGAAGAAGTTCGGGGGAAGGCTG
>Ga0209212_1000959_pt1 | contig 51370 bp, 46 predicted proteins | sample RifGroC2_FD_183996 | JGI IMG/M metagenome (GOLD analysis project Ga0209212, IMG submission 183996) | Groundwater microbial communities from Rifle, Colorado, USA - Groundwater C2 (SPAdes) (version 2) | ecosystem: Environmental > Aquatic > Deep subsurface > Groundwater | place: Rifle, Colorado...
ATTACAAAGTGTGGGACAGGACCGCTCTGGCCTGGGTCCAGTTGACTACGGGAACCGTTGAGGGCCGGGTTGCCAGGACCGGCGACTTCATGAGCGGCCAGCTCACCACCGCGTCTACCATCACCGTCCAGGGTAACGCCTTCTCAATGGGTATTTCGACATTCGTAGTGATCGGCGGCAACGTCGGCATCGGGACAACCACGCCGCAGGTCAGCCTTGATGTCGGCGGAGGGATACGCGCGGGTAGTCAAACGACCGTAACGATCTGCAACTCGCCGCTCGAAGGCACGCAGCGCTACAATTACTCTATACATGCGCTGGAATATTGCAACGGCGCGGATTGGACGAGCATGACGGCGAGCACAGCGCCGGCAGCCTTCTCTTTCACCAACCAGACGAACGTCTATTTTAATTACACGATCACTAGCAACGCGGTTACGCTGGCCGGTTTCGTTGGTTCCCTGACCGCCGCATGCGGCACGGGCTGCACCGGGATTTCGTACAACGGCGGGGCCTTCTCGGCCGGTCCGGTGGCCGGCTTTGTGGCCGGCGACACCATCGCGATCCGGCAGACTTCTTCGGGCGGCGCCTACACGACAACTACGGCGACAGTCAGCGTGGGAGGCACTACCTCGGGCGCCTGGGACGTGACTACGGGCGCCGCGCCGGCGGCCTTCTCCTTCACCGACCAGACGAACGTCTATCGCGATTCCACGATTACGAGTAACGCGGTTACGCTGACCGGTTTCGTCGGTCCGGTCACCGCCACCTGCGGCGCGGGCTGCACCGGGATCTCGCGCAGCGGCGGGCTATTCGAGGCCGGTCCGGTGGCCGGCTTTATGGCCGGAAACACCATCGCAATCCGGCAGACTTCTTCTGGCGACGCCAGCACGCAGACAACAGCTACCGTCAGTGTAGGAGGCACAACCTCAGGCGCCTGGAGCGTGACTACTGGTGCTTCTTATCATTACACATTCACAACGGCAACCGCCGGGACCACCTTTGTGGTGCCGGCGGGAGCAACCTCGCTAACCGTAAAAATGTGGGGTGCAGGCGGCGGCGGCGCTACCGGCGGCGGCGGTGGATTCGCGCAGGCGACCATCGCGGTTACCCCCGGCGAAAGTCTCACGGTTATGGTCGGCGGCCCCGGCGGTCTTTATTCGGGGGGGCTTAATGGCGGCGGCGGCAGCATCGGCACCGGCTCCTACGGCAACGGCGGCGGCGGCTATTCCGCGCTGATGCGCGGCGGCGCCTTTCTGATGCAAGCCGGCGGTGGCGGCGGCGGCAGCGGCTATCCGGGAGGTGCCGGTGGCGGAGCGATTGGTCTCGCCGGCTCTTCTTATTCCACCGCCGGCGGCGGCGGCGGCACCAGCACCGCCGGCGGAGCTGGTGGTGTTGGCGTTAATGGCGCACCGAGTGGAACTGCCGGCAGCGCAAATACCGGCGGCACCGGAACTGGAGATAACATCTACTACAGTATGGGCGGCGGCGGCGGCGGCGGACGATTCGGAGGAGGAGGAGGAGGAGGAGACGACCTAACTGGCGGCGGCGGCGGTGGCGGCGGCGGAAGCAGCTTTGTTACAGGCACAGCCACGGTGGAGACGGCGGGGGCGGGAACGACTCCCGGCAATAATACAGACCCAGACCGTACCGGCAACGCGGGAAATCCCGGTTATCCGGGTTTGGTCGTGGTCCAGTAGCGGAGAACTTAAGCCATGGACAACTGCTTCGCACAGAAAATATATAGCGGGCCCGGACGCCGCCGGACGGGCTTGCGGTGCAAGGACACAGCCGTGTTCCTGGTTTTATCATTGCTCCTGGCCGCGCCTGCGGCGCGTGCCTCCGAGTTCCAGATCGCGGCGGACAGCTTCACGGTGGCCAACCAGTTCAATATCTCTAGCGTCAGTTATTTGGGCGCCATGCCGGCGGCCCCCGATAATCCAGCCCTGGCTACGCAGTTGGCCACCCCGGGAGGGTTGTACTTTGATGGGACTTATTACAAAGTGTGGGACAGGACCGCTCTGGCCTGGGTCCAGTTGACTACGGGAACCGTTGAGGGCCGGGTTGCCAGGACCGGCGACTTCATGAGCGGCCAGCTCACCACCGCGTCTACCATCACCGTTCATGGGGACGCCTTTTCGGTGGGCGGCTCTACGCTGGTCGTCACGGGCGGCAAGGTCGGCATCGGGACTACCACGCCGCAAGTCGGCCTGGATGTCGGCGGAGGGATACGCGCCGGGAGTCAAACTGCCGTACCAAACTGCAACTCGCTGTTCGAAGGCACGCAGCGCTACAATTACTCCACCCATGCGCAGGAATATTGTGACGGCGCGGGTTGGACGAGCCTGCCGAGGCGCAGCGCGCCGGCGGACTTCTCTTTCACCAATCAGACGAACGTCTATTTTAATTACACGATCACGAGCGACGCGGTTGCGCTGACCGGTTTCAGCGGCCCGGTCACCGCCACCTGCGGCGCGGGCTGCACCGGCATCTCGCGCAACGGCGGGGCCTTCTCGGCCTTTCCGGTGACCGGCTTTATGGCCGGAGATACCATCGCGATCCAGCAGACTTCTTCTACCAGCGCCTATACGATGAAAATGGCGACCGTCAGCGTGGGAGGCACTACCTCGGGCGCCTGGGACGTGACTACGGGCGCCGCGCCGGCGGCCTTCTCTTTCACCGACCAGACGAACGTTTATATCAGTTCCCAGGTCGCGAGCAACGCGGTTGCGCTGACCGGTTTCGTCGGTCCGGTCACCGCCACCTGCGGCGCGGGCTGCACCGGCATCTCGCGCAACGGCGGGGCATTCTCGGGAGGTTCGGTTAGCGGTTTTGTGGCCGGAGACACCATCGCTATCCGGCAGACTTCTTCGGGCAGCGCCAACACGATGACGACGGCGGTCGTCAAAGTGGGGCCCACGACCTCAGGCGTCTGGAGCGTGACAACAATGTCTGGAGTTTTCCCAACGGCGACCGCCGGAACCACTTTTGTCGTACCAGCGGGAGTAACCTCAATAACCGTCAAAGCGTGGGGAGCCGGCGGCGGGTCATTCTATAACATCGTCGGTGGCGGTGGATTCGCGCAGGCGACTATCGCGGTTACTCCCGGTGAAAGTCTCACGGTTATGGTTGGCGGCCCCGGAGGCGCTGGCAACGGCAGCAGTGGTGGCGCAGGTGGGCTCAATGGCGGCGGAGCTGCCGGCTCAACGGCCTGGTACTCCGGCGGTGGTGGCGGCTATTCCGCGCTAAAGCGCGGCGGCACCTTTCTGATACAAGCTGGCGGTGGAGGTGGCGGTGGTGGTGCTGCTCTCTATAAGGGTGGCGCCGGTGGCGGTGCTAATGGGCAAGCCGGACTTGATGGCAGTCAGTATGGTGGCGGTGGTACACCCACCGCCGGTGGTGCCGGTGGCTCTGGTGGTGGTATTGCCGGCAGCGCTAATACCGGCGGTGCCGGATATAATTCTGGTGTCTATGGTGGTGGCGGCGGCGGCGGCGGACGATTTGGGGGCGGCGGCGGCGGCGGCAGCGGCTGCACTTCATATTGTGGAGGAGGCGGCGGCGGAAGCAGCCTTGTTACCGGCACGGCTACGGTGGAGACGACGGGGTCGGGAGGGACTCCCGGCAATAATACCGACCCATATTATACCGGCAGCGCGGGAGCCCGCGGCTTTCCTGGTTTGGTTGTGATTTTATATTAACTTTTAGCGTTTTCATGAAATAGCAAACCAAAGATATGCAAAAAACAAATCTCGGCCGCTATAAAGCCAAAATACTTATTTTTGGCGATGAACCCGCTATCCGGGAACTGTTTAAATATGTTTTTGAGGACGCCGGCCACGAGGTGGCACTGGCGAACAACGGCCGGGAGGCCCTGGGCGCGCTCCGGGGCGGCTCTGGGGAAAATAAGGTGACACGCAACTTAATTCGCCGGGCGAAAATATAAACCGGGGATAAAGGAGAGTCTTGTGTTTACCAGCGGCGCCAAATACCGGTTCTTAAAGCGGGCGTTCCTCCCGGCTTGCTTTATTGCCGTCCCCTTCTTAACCGCGGCCCCTGTTCTTTCCGTCGCGGAATTTGAAGCTGTGGACAAGCTGCGCGTGGGCGCTTACGCCGTGATACAGGGCAGCGCGGACGTGCAGGGGGCCGGTTTCAGCGTGGGAGGCTCTTCCTTTGCCGTGAGCTACGGCAAAATAGGCATAGGCACCGCTGCCCCGGCGGCTTTGCTGCATATCTCCTCCGCCGCGGGCGCCGGCGGCGCCCTGGTGCTGATCTCCACCGGGGCCTCCGAGGTTATCCGCATGACGGGCGCGGGTGAAATATACGCGGCTGAATATTGCGGCGCCGCCCTGCAGGGGCTGGCCGCGCCGGCAAGCGCCGACGCCGCGGCCAATAAAGCCTATGTAGACGCCTTTGAGGACACCTGCGCCCTGGGCAGAGCGCCCTCGTTTCCGACATTCTGTCCCCATATGGGGCAACACTCTTAGCTGAGGATTAGTGGGGCTGGGCGGCCCTTGACAGAATTACAGTGTCTGATATACTATGCGTGTAAGGCATTCGGACGGAAACAGGGCTTAATGAGCAGTAAAAGAGGGAAGGAGTGTGTTATGAAAACCAGAATATCAGTGATAGCACTTATATTTGTGTCTGCGGGCGTGTTCGGTTTCTCGCGGACAAAAAACACCCCGCCTTCCGACTTGAGGGACGCGGTGGCGTCTCAGGACTTCGATATCACTATTCCCGCATTTGAAAGCAACGATGGAAATATCCCGGTTCCAAAAGCAGCTGTGATCGACACGGCAAAACCTTCTTATGTCATAAACGAAAACGCCCCGGTAAAATTTGTTTCATTCTTCTTAAACAACGGGTCCCCAGCTTATGTCCCAAACAACAATGCCCCGATAGTTCCCATCTCATATTTTCTGGTTAACGGGGTACCCGCCTATGCCGTGAACCCAAATGCCCCGGTAATGCCCATCTCACACTTCTTAAGCAATGGGTCCCCCGCTTATGTCCCGAATGAAAACGCCCCGGTAAAACCTGTTTCATTCTTCTTAAACAACGGGTCCCCCGCTTATGTCCCGAACGACAATGCCCCGGTAGTTCCCATCTCATATTTTCTGGTTAACGGGATACCCGCATATGTAGTGAATGAAAATGCACAGGTAAAGCCTGTTTCATTCTTCTTAAACAACGGGTCCCCCGCTTATATCCCGAACGACAATGCCCCGGTAGTTCCCATCTCATATTTTCTGGTTAACGGGGTACCCGCCTACGCCGTGAACCCAAATGCCCCGGTAATCCCCATCTCATACTTCTTAGGCACCTGGAAAGCCCCAGCGAAGAAAGTGAAAGTGTCGAAATAACCTCGCCATTTCAAACTAACAGCCGGCCGGATAGTTCCGGCTGGCTGTTTCTTATCGTGCGCGCATGCCCCGCGCACTTAAATAAAAAAACCGTGTTGCCGGGTTTTTCTATCGACAGGGGCCGTTTCTATATGGCCGGCGGCGCGCCGGTCCGGAGCTAAGTAAACTTTGGTGTTGGTTTTTAAGGGGCTTTCCCGACGGGAAAGCCCCTTTACTTATACTTGTGCTAGTATAACCCAATGAAAAAGGCTATGTTCGGCCTGCGGTCACCGCATGCAGAAGTGGGGGCGCACTAAAGCCGGTAAAATTCGCTGGTATTGCCGGTTTTGTGCAAAAAGCAGCGTGCAAAAGCGTCCGGATCTAGAACAGCGCTGGCTATTGAGGCTATTTCGGAACTGGGTTACTGGGACCGACACACTTCAACGGATAGCCTCCACAAGAAACCACACACGACAAGCCCTTTCAAAATCATTTTCATCTTTATGGGAAACCATCCCGGTGCCCACAATCCCCGAAGACCTTGCCGGCACATATCTGGTCGCTGACGCGATTTATCTATCTGGGCACAACGAATGCGTGCTGATAGGTCGGACCGGTTTGAATCATGTGTTTTGGCTTTTTGCCAGGCAGGAAACCCTGTCCGCCTGGACTGAATTTATACGCATGATTCCCAAGCCCAAAGCGCTTATCTGTGACGGCCAAAGCGGTCTTCTTTCCGCCGTGAAAGGCCTTTGGCCGGAGGTTAAGGTCCAAAGGTGCCTGCCGCACATGCATCGCCTTGGAATACAGAAGCTGACACGGCGGCCCAAGACGCCTGCAGGGCAGGAACTATTAAAGCTTGTTTATGCGCTGCATACTGTTAAAACAGCGCAGGAAAGGGATAAATGGCTGTTCGATTTTGACGCATGGGGTACACGGTGGGAGCGGTTCTTAAAAGAAAGAACTTATGGCCTTCACCCTTGCGGCAAGCGCACCTGGTGGTATACCCACAGGAGGATAAGGGCCATGAAAAACACACTTACGCAGGCCCTAGAGAACCTTTTTGTTTACATTGATTACCCTGGTGTGCCAAGCACAACGAACCTGGTGGAGGGCGGGATCAACAGTCGGATAAAAGAATTGCTGCACAGGCACCGCGGGATGGGTCTGGAGCACAAAAACCAACACGAAAGTTTACTTAACTCAAATATTTCGGCTGTACTGCGGTCTGGAACGTTGGGATGAGGGGCCTCACCTGGGTCAACACCACTCTTACCGGGATATACGGCTTCTCCGGCGCCACCTTGCCGACCGCCTCGGGCGCCTCCCTCGGCTTCCGCTGCGCCAGGTAAAAGAGATGGAGGTTTAAATATGAAAAATATTCTTGAACAGGTCGGTTTTATTATTCTCGGGATATTGTTAATCCTGGGAGGGCTGCAAGTTATATCCCATGGCGCCCTTGAAACCGCTTCCGCGTCCGGCAGCGTGCACCAGTTTAACGGTATAGAAAGGCTGATGGGCCTGCTCCCCATAATATTCGGCTCCGTGGTCGCCTATGTGAGCTTTTTGAAACTAAAAAAAACCAAGATCAAGGATTAAGGTGACATACAACTCAATCTCTCCCTCCCTGGCAAGATAAAGCCGGGTATCGCTTCTTCGGGATTGTTCGCGGAAGTATGTGTATAATATCCGCCGCCATGAGAGAACCGGATCATGAAGAATAGCACCGTAAAACTCAACGCGCTGACCTTTGCCGCTGCCCTGCTGCCCGCGCTGGCGCTATATTCCTGCGGGCCAGGGAGCAATTACTGCCTGGGCGCGGCGGTGATAGCCGCCGCGCTGGTCTCGTATCCTGTCGCCAGGATATTGCGCAACGGCCTTCTGCTGCCTTTTAGCAATATCTCCGGGCGCCTGAAAGCTTTTATCCTGGCGGACGGCAGATTGGAGACGCCGCTGCCCAAAGAGGGGTGGTCCGAGGCCCAGGGGGTCGTCTCGGGGCTCAACAGGCTTATGCTGGAGCTGGGCGCCTACCGCGCCTTCCACCTTAACCAGGTGGTGGAGGACCGGGCCAAAGCCCAGGCGCTCATAGAGACCATAACGGACGGTGTGCTGCTGGTGGGGGAGCGGGGGCGGCTGATCTACTCTAACCAGCGCGCGCTCAGGTTACTGGGCATTCCCGCGCAAGAACAGGACATCACCCTGCCCGCCTCGGTAGGGGAGCAGGCTTTCGCCGCTGCCGTGGCGGAGGCGCTTGCGGGGACGGATGCCGCCCTGAAGGCGGAGGTCAGCGTGCCGCCGGGCCCCGACGGTTCGCCGCCAGGCAAGGAGTACCGGGTAATCTCGCGCCGTTTTGACCTGGCGACCTTCAAGCGGCCCGGGCGTGTTATAGTAATACGGGACGTGACCATGGAGAAAGAGATAGAGAGCGCCCGCGAAACCTTCTTTCACATGGTGACGCACGACATGCGCGCTCCGCTGTCGAGCATACAAGGCTACGCCCAACTGCTGGAAAAGGACATGCCTCCTGGCAGCGGCGGGAAAAAGCACCTGCAGGTGATCAGGCGCGCCTCCGCCCGCCTGAACGGTATGATAAGCGATATCCTGAATACCGTAAAGCTGGAGCGCGGGGAGATGACACTGGTGCCCGTGCGGCTGGAGGCCCGCGATATGTGCGCGCGGGTTTATGAGCTGCACGCGCCGCTCGCCGCCAGGAAGGGGATAACCCTCTCCATGGACCTGCCGGCAGAAGATCTTTTTTTCTCCGGCGACCCGAGGCTGCTGGAACGCGTGCTGTGCAACCTGGTGGGCAATTCGCTGAAGTTCGCCGCTGCCGGGGGGAAGGTGGTGATCTCCTGCCGCGGCGCGGAAGGGGAAACGCTGTTCGGGGTGCAGGACGACGGGCCCGGCATTCCAAGGGAGAAACAGCAGGAGATATTTGAAAAATACGCGCAGTTGGAGGAACACAAATACATGGGGTTCGGGCTTGGGTTGGCCATGTGCAGGATGGCGGTGGAACTGCATAAGGGCCGTATCTGGGTGGAATCGGAAGAAGGCCGCGGCAGCAGGTTCTGCTTCGTGCTTCCGTGCGTACCCCAGGCGCCGCCCCGCTGAATACGGCCACAGGAGGCCTGCATAATTATGGCAAAGATACTTATAGTGGATGACGAACCGAGCATCAGGGAACTCTATAAATACGTGTTCGAAGAGGCCGGGTACCAGGTGGACCTGGCCGGCAACGGGTTGCAGGCGCTGGAGGCGTTGGGGCGCTCTTTGCCCGATTTCATGGTGCTGGACGTGTCCATGCCGGAGATGTCCGGGAAAGAGTTCGTGGTAGAACTGGGGCGCCGCGGCGTTACTGACGGGAGGCTGAATGCTATTCCGTTCGTGGTGATGACCGGGGAAAACTTCATGGAGGCGGAACTGGACAAGGTGTTTGCAAAAGCGCGCGGCTTTGTGTGCTATTACCCTAAAATGACGCCGCCTGAGACGGTGCTGGCGCGTGTGGTAGAGATATTGGGGGGCCGGAACTGAGGTTATGCGGACACTTATAGCCGAGGACGACGAACTTTTGCGGGCGCTGCTGGAGGACTTTCTGACCGGGCTGGGCCACGAAGTTAAAAGCGCGGTGAATGGGGTAGACCTTGTCAGATTGGCCCTGCGGGAGCGCCCCGAACTGGTTATCACCGACCTGAACATGCCGGGCATGGACGGCGGGTCCATGGTTGCCATGATGGACATGTACCCGGACCTGGAGGGGATCCCGGTTATAATTATAACCGGCGCCACCGAGGCGGATTTAAAGCGCGCGGGCTTGCCCAGGGAGATCCCGGTGCTGGCGAAGCCTTTTGACTTTGACCGGATAGCCGCCGAGATAGAACGGGTGGAGCACAGACGCAGATTTAACTGACCCGGGATGGCCGCGGAGACCGTGCCGGCCAATTGTTATAAAGGAGCATATATGGCGCGAATACTTGAGGTAGACGACGACTCTGCGATGGCGGCTTATTATTCCGCGCTGTTCGGGGAGGCTGGTCATGACGTACGGACAGCCCCGGACGTGCCGTCCGGTATGGACTTGTATTACGACTTCCATCCGGAATTGCTGGTGCTGGACGCCGAGATGCCGGGGGGCGGGGGGGGAACGTGTCTTCAGTATCGCTCGAGAACTTCTCGCCGGAGGGGTTCTGGTGATCTTTGTTACCGGCCTGCCGGAGCGGGTTACGGCCTTTGCGCTTACCAGGGAGAAAGTCCGGGTTTTTAAAAAACCCGCGAAGGGGGAGGGACTGCTGGCGGCCGCGCAGGAGCTGCTGGCCGTAAAAAAACGTACCGCCCCCTGATCACCCTCCCTCGCCACGGCGCCGCGATTTTCGTCATTTCTTCGGGATTCGCGGCGCCGGCTGCTATAGACTATATACACAGGTGTGGTCTATATGAAGCGCAAAAAACAAATAAAGATCGGCTTTGCCGCGCTATGCCTTGCAGTATGGGCTTTCCCGGCTTCGGGCGGTGAGGCGGGGTATTCCGGGGCGTCTTTCCTTAAGATCTCACCCAGCCCCCGCGCCAGCGGCATGGGTGAGTCGTTTGCCTCGGTAAGCGAGGACGCTTACTCCCCCTGGTGGAATCCTGCCGGCCTGGGCGCCCTGGAGCGTGCCGAGGCCGCCGCCACGCACAATGCTTCCCTCGAGGACGTGACTCACCAGTACCTTTCCGCGGCCTACCCGCTGCGCTACGGTTCCGCCGCGGCCCTGAGCCTTACCAGGCTCAGCGTCTCCCCGTTCCGGGGCTACGACGCGCTCGGCACTCCGACCGGCAATGTGGAGTCCTCCGACCTGGCTTTGGGCGCGGCCTACGGGCGCGCGCTGCTTAAGGACGAGATCGAGCGTCCGGTACTCAGCGCCGGCGCCGGGCTTAAGCTGATAAGTGAAAAGCTGGCAGGGGTCTCGGCCAACACCGCGGCGCTGGACCTGGGGGCGATCTACTACATAAGGCCGTCCGGCTACTGGGCTAAAAAGGCCCGGGCGCCCGAATTACGCGCGGCGCTGGTAATAAGGAATATAGGCCCGGGCCTTAAGTTCGACAACCGCTCCGCCCCGCTGCCGCTGTCCGTTACCGCCGGCGCCTCCTGGCAGTCCTATCCCAAAGGGGATTCGCGGCTTATAATCAGTCTGGACCAGACCATCTCCAACGACGAAAATTATTATGCGGCCCTGGGCGCCGAATACGAGGCCATGCAGCTGCTGGCCGTGCGCTGCGGTTACAGGACGGGGCAGGATATAGGTTCCGGGTTTCGTTTCGGCCTGGGCTTCAGGCTTTCGGTGGTGGATATCGATTATTCCTTGTCCCCGTACGGCGAGCTGGGGGCCATGCATAAGTTCGGCGTTTCCATGCGCTTCGGGGCCCCGGCCGCCCGGCGGCCTCTTGATGGAAAGACCAAGCGGGCCGAGAAAGCCAAACTGATAGCTACAAAAGAAAAGATCGAGAAGCTGGAACTTTTTGCGAAGGACTTTCTGGAGCTGGCGGGCAAAGACCTGGCCGCCCGCAGGTACGTGGCGGCTGACGGGAACATTAACAAGGCCTTTAACCTGGAACCGGCCCTTAAGAACGGCGCATGGGGCGGCAGACAGAAGCGCTTGGCTGAAATAATCGGCGGGTTGCGGCTGGGGAGTATCCAGGGCCGCGAGGGCGTGCTGGCGGCAGCTTCCGAGCAGGCCGGCGCCGCCGCGCAGGCGATAGCGGAATACGTAGAGGGCGGGCGGTTCAAGTCTTTCCTGCTGGCCCATGCCGCCCTGGGCATAGACATGCGCGGAGATCCGGTGTACGAGGAGCTGCTCACCGTGCTCAGCGGGCTGGTAAATCTTCCGGTCAGGCGCGACGAGATACTGCGCCGTGAGGCCCTGCTGAAGGAGAAACTGAAGAAGGCGGGCAGGGCTTTCTACCTGCGCCAGTTCGACGCGGCCGTGCGCGAGTGCGAAGAGGTGCTGGTGCTGGACGGGGAGAATCACCAGGCGTGGACCAAGCTGGGGTCTTCCTACTACATGATGGGCGACCAGGAGAGGGCGAAGGAAGCCTTTAAAAAGGCTCTCTCCATAAAGCCCGGGGATGAGATTATAAGGAGATTTATGCGGGAACAGGGCTGGGCGGAGACAAGCGCCGAGGCCCTGCCGGCGCCCGACAAGGCTGTTGACGCCAAGCCGGCCGTCCGTTGAGGCCTTATGGAAATGCTGGTCATCGCTTTTATCCCGCTCTCGCTGCTGCTGTTGGCGGCGGGATTCCTGGTGGTGGCCCATGTGTCGGGTTTCGTGCAGTCGTCCCGCTATAATCAGCGGCAGAACTTCTCAAATATGGTTATACAGCGCTATATGGAACGCATTGCCCTGGCGCAAGGCCAGCTGTATCAGCGTAAGCAGGAGCTGGAGGCCATGTCCTCCAAACTTTCGCTCTCCAACCAGGAGTTGGGGCGGCTCAACGAGATGAAGAGCAAGTTCCTCTCCATGGTGGTGCACGACGTGCGCACCCCGCTGGCCTCTATAAGGGGCTTCAGCGAACTGCTGGCGAAGCGGACCGGGGGGGTGAAAGAAACGGCCTATCTGAAAAGCATTATCAGTTCCACCGACCAACTGGGGCATCTTATCTCCGACCTGACCGACCTCGCCATGATAGAGGCCGGCAAACTTAAAATGGAGAAGGCGACCTTTGAATTCTATGCCATGGCCGCGGACGTGCTGCCCGGCATCGCCATCAACGCCCAGAAAAAGGGCGTCGAACTGCTGGTTTATGAGCTCCCGGCGGGGACGCTGGTGGACGGGGATAAGTTCCGGCTCTCGCAGGTGTTCATGAACCTGGTTAACAATGCCATCAAATTCACGCCGTCCGGGAAAAAAGTGGAGATCTCGTTCCGGAGGGAAGGCAGATACATAACAACATTGGTAAGGGACGCCGGGATAGGCATACATCCCAGCGAGACCAGGAAGATATTTGAGAAATTTTACCAGGCCAAATACCAGAAGGACCAGAAACTGCGTAAGCTGGGGTGGGGGCTCGGCCTATCCATAGCCCAGGAGATAGTCCGCTCCCACGACGGCGAGATAGGGGCTTCCAGCCCGGGGCTTGGTAAAGGTTCCACGTTTTATTTCAAGGTTCCGGCGCTGTCCTGAGGCGCCGGCGGGAAGGAGGAGTAATGGACGTAGCTACGGTAAGCGGGATAGTGCTCCTGGCGGCCCTGGCCGCCGGCGGCGCGTACGCGGGCCAGTTCACCGCGGCGCTGATAAATCTGCATGGCGTGCTGATAGTTCTGGGCGGCACCGCCGTGGCCATGCTGATAAACAGTCCGGCCGCCTATCTGCGGAAGGCGGCGCTGGAAATACGGTCCATTCTGGCTCCGGAGGACGGGATGAGGCCGGAAAAAATGATCGGGCCGATGGTGGAACTGGCGGAACAATGCCGGCAGCGCGGCCTGGCAGCCCTTAAGGACGCGGACCCGGCGGCCGCGGGCGGGTTCCTGGCCAGGGCGGCGGCCGCCGCGCTGGAGTACAACGACTATAAGTTCGTTAAACAGGTGCTGGAGGAGGAGATAAACCAGGCCCTGGATGAGAAGAACGAGGTGGCCAACGTCTACCGGACCATGGGCGTCATGGCGCCCATGTTCGGCCTGTTGGGAACCTTGATCGGGATAATCGGCGTGCTTAAAGACCTGGCCAGCCCGGAGAATGTAGGGCCGGCCATGGCCATGGCCATTACTTCCGCTTTCTACGGCATAGTTTTCTCCAACCTGGTCTGCGTACCGGTGGCCGGGAAGATAAGGGCCAGGGGCATAATGGAGACGCATACAAGGTCCATGATTATGGAAGGGATACTGGAAATAATGAAAGGAAGCCTGCCTATGGTGGTGGAGCGCCGCCTGCAGTCGTTCTGCCGGTAGGCGCAAATGGAGTCTAATATGTCTAACGTGAATATAACCCTGACGGCAAGCCCGCTTAAAATTATCGCGCTTTGCCTGGCCGGCCTGCTTACGGCCGCGGCCCGGCCCGGCGCCTCCCACGCGCAGTCCCTGCCTTTCGAGGATAAGGCGCGGTACGAAAGGGGCCTTGAACAGAAGGTTGACGAGGTGCTGCTGCGGCTGCTGGGCCCCAACCAGGCCAAGGTAGTGGTGGAGATCTTGATGGATTTTAACCGTATGGAGAAACTGGAGATGAAAGGGGAACCGGTAAAGAACGGTTCCGGCGGGGGGCTGTTTAAATGGCAGACCGGCGCCGAGCCGGAAACCGGAGAGGGCTACCTGTTGCCGGGTTTCCCGTCCCCGGAGGGCCCGGCCGCCGCGCCGGAGAACAAGACCTATAACAGGCAGACCATCTACCCGGCGGCTTTTGTTAAAAAGATGACGGTAAGCGTTATAGTGAACCGTGAACTGCCGGCTGGCGAGGCCGAGAACGTGCGGCGTGTGGTGTCGGAAATGCTTTCCCTGGACCCCGCAAGGGGGGACCAGTTATCCGTGATAAAGACGCAGTTCGCCCCGTTCTGGCGCACGGTCTGGTATACGCCCGAGGGGCTGAAATACATCATGCTGGCGCTCATGGCGATAATAGCCATGGGCGTGGTGGCGGTGGGTTTCCTCAAGCTCGCCGGCGCCATGAGCACAATGGCCAAAGTGCAGCAGAACCACCAGATAACCATGGAACTGGGCAAGGGAACCGAGCCCGGAGCTGAAGCGGGGTCGCCGGCCTTAGGCGCCGCGGAGAGGCCGCTGCTGGCCGCTTTGTCCAAGGATCAGGAGGCGGGGAGCCGGGACGCGCTGCGCTTTGAGATCAGCCGCGAGCAGGTGCCTTTCCTGGTGAACATGATGGCCGGGGAGGAGCCCGCCAACGTGGCACTGGTTGCGGCGCATCTGTCCAGGGAGGTCCGCCAGGATTTCCTTGAGAAGCTGCCGCCGCAGTTTTCCTCCGAGGTGCTGATCAATATGGCCAAGGTCCGCTTTGTGGAACCGGAGATCATAGCTACGCTCAAGGACGAGCTGGAGCGGCGCCTTAGCGGCGCCACAGGGGGGATAGACGGCACGCTTGAGGCTATAGGCGGCATGAGCCTGCGCGGCAAGAGGGTGGTAATGGAGGAAATTCGCAAAAAGCAGCCGGAACTGGCGGCCGAGATGCGCCGGCAGATCTTAATGCCCGAGGACCTGGCGCTGTTCAGCGACAGGGAACTCTCGCTGATGGCCGGCGCGGTAAACGTGGAGGAATGGGCCGCGGCCATGTTGGAACTGCCGGCTGAAGCGCGGGACAAGCTGAAAACCCAGATGGCGGAAAAGACCTGGCAGATGATAGAGCAGAGCATTAGTTACGGCGTTCCCTCGCAGGAGAGGACGGAGCAGGCCGTGGAGCGCATCATGGGTGCCGCGGAGACGATGATAAGGGACGGCAGGATAGCCAACCCTGCCGTTGGCGGGCAGCCCTTGATAGGGGCGGAAGGGCAGGCCGCGGCCTAAGGAGGGAGTATGGAACGCAACCAGGACAAAAAGAGGTCTATTTTCTCGGGGATAATGCCCGGGCTTTCCGAGCCGCCGGCCCAGCCGGAACGGCCCGCCGAGCCCGCGCCCAGGCCGGCTCCGGCCCCGGACGCGGAGCGCATTAACGCGCTGAGCAGAAAAATTGATCTCATGGAGAGCAATATAGTGGGTGAGCTGGGGAAAAAACTGGCGCAGCAGGCGCCTCCCCCGCCCCCGCCGCCGTCCCCGCTGGCACCGGCCATGCTGGCCAAAATGACGGAGATGGAGAACCGCCTTAAAGAGTTTCAGGAAAAATTCGTCATGGGCACGGCCCAGATGAAGAATATTGAGGAGTCCAAAATAGGCGCCAGGCGTGAAATAGAGGAATTGTTGAAAGCTGTGCGCGAACAACAGAAATACACCGAGCTGGACCGCCAGATGCACGACCAGCTGGAGAAGGCCTGGAGCCGCGTGGAGGAGATGGAAAAACGCCTGATGGAAGTGTATGCCTCGGCGGCGAAAAAAGAGGAGGGACCGCGCGCGCCGAATTTGACCGCGGAGGAGGTTGCCGCCGGCGCCGCGCGCGCCGTGGAAGCGGCGCTGGCCGGGCGCTTGAAGGCGCTGGAGGCGGCGGTGGTCTCCCTTTCCGCCCGTGCGGAGGCCGCACCCGCCCCCACCGGCTGGATAGAGGCCGGGGCCAGGGAGGCGGTGGCCGGCATAGACGCCAGGTTAAAAGAGTTCGGAGAGGAGTTGCGCCAGCAGCGCCTAGACGCGTTCTCCGGTAAACAGGCGGTGGAGGAAAGGGTGCTGGAGACCCGGCAGGAGATCCTTTCGGCCGTGCCCGAGGGAGTGGAAAAAGGGAGCGCCGCCTTTGTGCGGCACCTGGACGCGTCCGCGCTGGACGCGCGCGAACGCCTGGATTCGCTGGCCCGGACGCTTGTCTGCCACATGGACGAAATTTCGGAAGCGCAGCGCCGGGGGGAGGAAAGGGGGGCGGCGCTGGAAAAGCGCGTCTCCGAAATGCTCGCCGACGCGGAGAAGGGGATGGGAAAACGCGCAGCGGAACTGGTGGAGGCGCTGCGCGCGGAGAACGCGGGGCAGTTGGCAAGCATAAAAGAGGCGCTGCATCTGTCCGCCGCCGGTTCCGCCGCCATGGCGGCTTCTGTCTCCGCTGTCTCGCGGCTGGAACTCCGGCTGGCGGAGGTTATGAAAGGACTGAAGACCATGGTCAGGAGCCTTGAGGCCGTCAACCTGGACGGCCTGATGGGCGTTTCCGGTTCCATAGTGCGGAAGAATTTTGAGGCGGCGTCAGGGCTTATCGGCGCGCTGGAACGCGAAGCCGTTTCCGTGGCGGGGGTGCGCGCGGAGATAGAAATTAATCTGAAATCGGTGCGCCTGAACCCGGGGGATTGATATGAAATCCAAAGATTCCCTTTTCTCTTTTCTCAAACCAGCTGAACCTCCGGGAGAAGCATGGGGCGCCGCCGCTGCCCCTGCCCCGGTTCCGCCTCCGGGTTCTCCCGACAGAGCAAAGATAGAGGAGTTGGAAAACAGAATAAAGAAAATAGAGGCTGCGGCCAGCGGCCCTGCCATTTCCGATACGGCCAAGATCAATGAGTTGGAGAACATAATTAAAAAGTGCGAAGCCGCGCCCGAAAGCGTCCGGCGCGAACTGGAAAAAATGACCTTGGGACTAAAAAGGGAGGTGGAGGAAGTCAGGGCCTATGCCCTTCAGGAAAACTCGCGGTTGGAGATCCTCTCAGGCCGGATAACGGCGGAACTGTCTTCCTTGAATTCCCGCCTTGGCGCGGCGGAGGCGGCGGCTTGTCACAATGCCGCGGCTGCGCCGCCCCCTGCCCGGACGGCGGTATTGCCTGAGGAGGAAGTGTTTAAATTGAAGGCGGGGGTAGCGGAGGAGGTCTCGCGGCGGCTGGAGGCTTTCGACGCCGCGCTCGCGGAGACCAGGCGTAAGGCTTTGGCCGCGCTGGAGACTTCCGGCGGGAATATGCGGCGTATAGACAAGCTGGAAGAGGCCGGGGCCAGATCCGTCTATCTGGAGGCCAGATTGAGCGGCAGCGAGGGGAAGTTCGAGCGGATATACGAATGTGAGGCCGCCATCCAGGCGCTTAAGCCCAGCCTTGAGGAGATGCAGAAGTCTCTTACCGGGCTGTCGCAGCGGACGGCCGCCGTTTCGGCCGGGCAGGGAAAGACGGCCTCGGACCTGGATTCTCTTTCCCGCCAGGTGGGGCAGTTGACCGCTCTCTTTAATCATTTTCGGGTGGAACTGGCTTTCCTGATGCCGGATAAAAAAGCACCGGCCGTCGGCCGGGAGGGGAACTTATGACGGTGCGCCGGGAGAGACGGGACGATGTGGAGAATCACCTGAATAAAGGGGCTCTGTGGGCCGTGACCTACGGAGACCTGATGAGCTACCTCATGATCTTCTTTTTGGTGCTTTTCTCGTTCTCCGTGGCGAAGAACGATAAGTCCAAAAGCCGCAAGTACGAGGAGTCGCTGGGCAACATACAGAAAGCTTTCGGGGGAAAGGCGGATTCCGCCGGCCTGGAACGCGCCAAGGCGCGCGAGCAGGAGGCGCAGGTGGAAAGCAATCTTAAGGAATCCATGCAGACCGAGGAGCTGGCGAAGCTTGTGCAGGTTCAGTCCAACGAGCGCAAAGTCAAACTGGTGCTGACCGAGGGCGTGCTTTTTGCCTCCGGCAAGGCCGAATTAAAAGAACCGGCCCGGCGGGTCCTTGCGCCTATAGCCGCCGAGCTTAAGAAAATACCGAACGACGTGATCATTGAGGGGCATACCGACAACCTGCCTATCAGGAACGGCAAATACTCCTCCAACTGGGAATTATCCATGGCCAGGGCTTATACGGTGCTGCGCTTTATGGAAGAACAGGGGCTTTCCTCCAGGCATCTGGCAGGCATAGGCTACGGGGATAACCGGCCGGTCGGAGATAACGTCACGCCCGAAGGACGAGCCAGGAACAGGCGTATCGAAATCTCCCTCCTGAAAACCGACTGATAATACGATGTGGCAGTGGCGGAGTTCGAAGATCCGCGCTGGAACTTAAAAATAAATTTAGTGTCCTTTCCAGAAAGCGAACTGATACTATTTGACGATGCCTGCTATGTCGCGTAAATTCATAGTTCTTTGCTGCGTGTGCGGAAAAAGGCACGACACCAACGGCGATTGGTCCAAGTTTGAACTGCCGCCGGTAAATGATGGTGAAACCAGTTATTCGCATGGCGTGTGCCCGGATTGCATGCGGAAAATATACGGCGGCGAAGAGTGGTATCAAGAGTACCAAAAGTCTTTGCCGGAAGAGCCGGCCACCTGATTGTTCCCTGCGATGGAGATTTAATAGTGCAGCTCTTCCCCAAACTCTGCGGCCTGGCCGCTCTGGCGCTCTCCGTTTTGGTCTTTTTCTCCTGCCTCATATGTGGTTTCCTCTTTATATCCGGCGGTTGGATGGTGGCGGACATGGCTGTGGATGATCAGGGGATAAAGGGCCTATGCGGAGGGGGGCCTAAAGATTGACATTTTAGGGTTCTTTTGGCTCATACCGGATTTTTAATATTTTGGTTCAATTATCCTTGCAGCCATAACAAGGAGTTGAATAATGAAGAGCCTTAAATTTGCCGCAGCCTGCGCCCTGCTGGCTTTAGCCGCGGGCAACTCGGCCGCCTGGGAGTTCGACGGGCTTGATTCCGATGCGGTCGCGGCCTATATCCCCGCCGCGGCCCTGCCGCAAGGCGACGCCGAAACCCTGCGGGCGGAGGCCGCCGCCGATCCGGATAAGTTTATAGACGAACGTACCCCCGAGGAAGTGGGGCTGGCCTTCGGCCTGCCGGTCAACGACGGGGCGGAAGCCTATGGTTTCCCGGCCCGCTACAAAATCAGCAACGACCTGGCAAAGCTCGCCACGGTGCAGATAACCATAGACCTAAGCGCCCAGCGCCTGCGCTATACCGCCCCCGGCAGTTCCGCCACTTTCAAGATCTCCTCCGGCCTGCCCCCAGAGCACGGCACTCCCGGCAGCGGCCGGTGCTTCGCCCCGGACTTTATAGAGACCATGCATTACTCCAGCCTCTATAACAGCGCGCCCATGCCCCACTCCATCTTCTTTAACGGCAATATCGCCCTCCACGGCACCGAGGCGGAATGGAAGCTGGGCCAGCCCGCCTCGCACGGCTGCATACGCCTGTCCAAGGCCAACGCCCAGACGCTTTTCGGAGTGGTAAAGGCCGCCGGCAAGGCTAACGCCAGCATCTGTGTGACAGGGACGACCCCAGCTAATTAAGGCCAGATATACTCTGTTTCAGTAAGCCCGCCAGCCCGGCGGGCTTATTTTTTTATTAATCACAATCTCTTCGGGATTTTCCGACCTGCGGCATGGTAAGATGGCATATCAAACTATGCCACTATACTTCATTACCTACACGGCGTTGTTCTGGGTGCCGTCGCTCTTCTTCATTGTCTTCCTGCTGAAGTTGTTCGACGGCTCGCTTAAGAAGTCTTTCTGGCTGACCTCCGCGCTAATGGGCGTGCTGTCCATTATTATGGAGTACCTCTACCTTAAATTCGACGTCTGGTCTTTCTCTGAGAAGTTTGACCCGCTGCTGGGCATCTGGCTGGGGCCGGCGCCGGTGGAGGAGTTCGTGTTCTGGTTCGGCGCCACGCCTTTCTGCCTGGCTATCTACCTCTCGTACCGCAAACTGCTGGAGAAGCTAAATGCCTGAACCATTGAACAACGAAGAAGAAAAGAAGACCGCCGCGCCGCAGACGGTAAAAAGGTGGCCGGCCACCGTGGTGCTGGTGGCCCCGTTCATGCTGCTCGCCATCCCTCTGTACAGGGCGGCCCGCAAGTCGGTGCATTGGCCGGCGGCCATAGCCATGATCTGTACCTTCGAGGTGGTCATGTTCCTGGCCGAGTATTTCTCGGTCAGCCGGCAGCACTGGATCTGGAACCCGGACCGGGTGGTGGGGCCCATGTTCTTCGGCATTCCCATAGAGGAGCCGCTCTTGTACTACTGGTTCCCGCCGCTGTTCGTGGTGATCTGCCTGCACGCCATCAAGAACTGGCTGGACGACCGGAAAGGCGAAGTAGAATGACGCTCATCATCGTAGAGGTCTGGTCCTACATACAGCTGCCCATCATCTGGTGGTTGTTCAAACGCTTCGCTAAGCGCAATGTGCTGGGCGAGATGATAGCCGGCAGCATGATAGGCGCTTTCAACGAGTTCGCCACCGAACCGCTCTGGGACTACCATCTGCGGCTCAATATCTATAAGGACACGCCGCTGATACTGGTGCTGGGCTGGGGCGTCATGTTCACGCTGGTCGTTTTCGTGTCGGAGAAATTGTACTGCAAATTTCTTAAGAAGGACCGGATAGAGCCGTACGACAAGCGCATCTTCCTCTTCGACGTGCTGGCCGGCGCCCTGGTGTGCTTCCCTATTGAGACCGCCTGCGCCAAGCTGGGGCTCTGGACCTACCGCTGGGACCGGCTGTTCTGGGACTGGGGGAACATCCCGGTCGTCAATATGCCTCTCGAGGCCTTGTTCGGTTACAGCCTGCTGATGCTGGTGGGGCCTACCTTTGTGCGCTACTGGGAGCGGCCGCTGGAGGGCGGCAGATGAACCCCATGCGCGGCGTGCTTAACCCGGCCATGCTGCGCCGCAGCATGGCCATGGTGGGCGCCATGGGCTGCGGCAGCGCCCTGCTGTGGCTGCTGCCCTCGCCGCCGTTCAGCGCGGTCTTCGCCGCCAGCGCCGCATTGTCCGGCCTTGCGCATTTGGGCGGCTGGCTGCTCTTCCCGCGTTTCAACAGGAAACGCCTTTTTTATATTTCTCTTACCTGGTTCAATGTGGCACTGCTGGCTTTCGCGGTGATGGATACCGGCGGTATGTCCTCGCCGTTCATCTTCCTTTTCTTCTGGGTGATAATTTCCGAGGCGATGTACGGCATAGACGACCCGTGGGTGCCGGTGTTCGCCGCGCTCTGTTACCTGCTTTCCGTATGCTGCGATATACACGGCATGTTCGGGGTGCCGCCCACCCTGCAGGCCGCGCTTTATCCCAACCCCGTTATTGTCTGGCTGGTGGCGGGGCTCAACTGCACCTATATTATAATGGCCGGGTTCAGTTCCCGCCTGATAATAAACGCCGTGCTGGTCAAACTGGCAATGGAGAACGAGCAGAAAGAAGGCTTGCTTAAGAAATTCTCCGAACTGGAGGCTACCGCGCATATAGGCGCGCTGGCCCACCATATAGTGCATAACCTGCGTAACCCGCTGGGAGCAATTTCTGGTTATCTGCAGATAGAGCTGCTTAAGGGCCATCCCTTGGAGTTGAGGCAGTCCCTGGGCGACATTGATACGGCGGTGACGGACATGGCGGCTTCGCTGGAGGCCATCACGCGCTTCGGCAAGACTTCCCCGGTGCCGGCCGAAAGGCTGGAACTGCTGGAGTTCTTCAGGCAGATACTGGCCGTGGCCTCTTTCGCGCCGCAGGCGAGAGGCGTAACGCTGGTGAAAAAGTACCCGGAGAAAATGAAGATATGCGTCTTCGCCTCGCGGCCGGACCTGCAACAGGCCTATTTCAATATACTTAAGAACGCTTTTGACGCCGTCAGCGATAATTCTGCCGGCAAGGTAGTGGAGATAGAGATAAGGTGTGAGGAGAGGGAGGTTGTGGTGGCTATCTCCGACAACGGACCCGGCATGCCGCTGGACCTGCTCCATAACGCCTTCCGCAGGAAGATCACCACCAAGCCGGACGGCACCGGCGTGGGGCTGCTGGTGACCCATGACCTGCTGGCCCGCAACTCCGGGGATATACAATTCGCCAACAGGCCGGAGGGCGGCTTAAACGTTATAACCCGCCTGCCGCTGGTGGTCTAACCCGGTCGCCGCAAATGAAAGAGCCCGCTCGCAGGCGGGCTCTTTCATTTGCGGCCCCTGGGTCAGAACTTCTTCCAGAGTTTCTTCGCCAGTTCCATGGACTTGGCCGAGACTTCCGCCTCGTCCAGGTCCAGTTTCAACTCCTTGTTCTCCATGAGCACCTGGCCCGCCGCTATGGTGGTGTCCACCGTGGCCTGGCTGATGCCGAAGATCAGATGCCCCGCGAAGTTGGAGGCGTCCATCGGCGTGGGGGGGAGATAGTCTATTATCGCTATGTCGGCGGCAAAGCCGGCCTTCAGTTCGCCCAGGCCCTTGAAGTAGCGGTTGGCTATCACGGCGTTGTTGACCAGCAGGGCGTTGGCGGTCTCCATGAAGCCCTGGGACGGGTCTCGCTTCAAGTGTTGCAGCCAGAGGGCGCAGCGGACTTCTTCCAGCATGTTGACGGTCATGGCGTCGGTGCCGAGGCCTACCAGCACTCCCTTTTCGGTCAGGGCGGTGATGTCGGCTATGCCTACCGAGTTATTGGCGTTGGACTGCGGGTTGTGGACCACCGCGGTCTCGGTCTCTTTCAAGATCTCTATTTCCTTCTCGCTGACGTGCACGCAATGGGCGGCTATGGACTGGCGGCCGAGGATGCCGAAGTCGCGCAGGCGCTCTACCACGCGCAGCTTGTGGTGCGATTCGCAGTCTATCTGGTCGGCCTGGGATTCCGCGGTGTGGATGTGGAAACCGGCGCCGAGCTTGTGGCCGCGGTAGGCCGCCTCCTCCAGCGTCTCGTCGGAGAGGGTAAAAGAGGCGTGCAGGCCGAACATGGCCTTCACCGTATTGTCGTCTTTAGCCTGGCAGGCGGCGATAAAGGCGGAATTCTCGTCCAGGCCTTCTTTGGCCTTCTCTTTGCCGTCGCGGTCGGAGATCTCGTAGCAGAGGGCCGCGCGCAGGCCGGTCTCGCGCACAGCCTGCTCTACCGCCGCCAGCGAGCCGGTAATGTTGAAGGGGCTGGCGTGGTGGTCTATGAGAGTGGTGGTGCCTTTGCGGATGGCGTTGATGAGCGGGATTACGGCGCTATAATAGGAATCCGCGTTGGTGAGCTGCTTGTCCAGCCGCCACCAGAGATTGTTGAGGATCTCGACGAAGTTGCGGGAGGGCTCCGCCTTGCCCAGGCCGCGCGCGAACGTGCTGTAGAAGTGCATGTGCGCGTTGATGAAGCCCGGCATTACCAGTTTGCCGGAGGCGTCTATCACCTTGCCGTATTTGCCCTTGAAGGTTTTCTGCGGGGCTATCTTCTTTACCAGGCCGTCCTCTATCAGCAGGGCGTGGCCGGTGAGCACCTTGTTCTTCGCGCCGAGGGTGGCGATGATGCCGTTCTTTATGAGTATGCTCTTCATGTTGTGTCCTTCGACCTCGTCACACCAGCGAAAGCCGGTGTCCAGTTCCGGGTCAGGGCTGGATCCCGGCTTTTGCCGGGATGACGAAAAAATTCCCGGTCGGCTTTAGTCCGGGCAGACCTTCAGTTCGGCCGGGGTGCGCTTTCGCATCTTGAGCGCGCCGGAGAAGCATTTCTTCACGCACAGCGAGCAGCCTATGCACTTGGACGCGTCGAAAGCCGGGACCTTGCTGCCGTCCAGTTTGACGGCCAGGTAGCCGCAGCGCTCGCAGTTGCCGCAGTGGCGGCACAGCTCTGCGTCCACCGACGGGATGTTCTTTACAGGGGTGAGGTCGGGGAAGTTGGTCACCGGGGAGGGCAGGGCGCAGCCGATAAATTCCTCGACGGATTTATAGCCCTTCTCCTCGAGCATGTGGCTGAGGCCGGCTTCCAGTTCGCCTATCACGCCGAAGCCGTACTTCATGACCACGGTGCAGAACTGCACGGACTTGGCACCCAGCGCCAGGAAATGCGCGGCGGCCTTGTAGTCCATGGGCCCGCCGTTGCCGGAGATCGGCACGCCGAGACCTACGGCTTTGGCGATGGTCAGGTTGCTGATGGGGGCCACGCCCTCGCCGCTCATGCCCACTATCATGCCTTCTTCCCACTTGCCCTTGCCGCTCATGCGCGGGCGGAAGGAGAGCGCCGGGAAGGAGTTGGCCAGGGTTATGCCGGCCTTCTTGTGGGGATACTTGGCATAGACCTGCTTTATGGCGTTGACCACCTGCCAGATCGCCGTTACGGCGCCGGTCAGCTTGAATAGTTTGGGGATGTTCGGGTCCGAGACTTCCATCACCCAGCCGATGATCTTGGCGGCCAGCTCCGGGTCCTGGGAGACGATGTCGCCCTTGGTGCCGTCGCCGCCCTGCGGGCAGGACAGCGAGTACTCGATGGCCATAGCGCCGGCTTTCTCGAGCTTGAGGGTGTTGCTCTGCCAGCCTTTCCGGTCGAACTCGTCGTTGCCGGTCACCGGGCCGCCGGTGGAGGCCGCGGTGAGGCGGTCCGGGTATTCCTTTACCAGCCGCGCCACCTCTTTGCAGACGCGGTCGAGCGGGTGCCCCGAGACGTTGTCGGAATTGCCGTAGGTGTTCTCGGTGAAGGTCACCATGTATTCCGACGGGATGTGGATGTGCAGGCCGTCGAAGGCGGTCTTCATCACCACGCCGGGCCAGCCGGCCTCGTAGGCAGCCTTTACCTGGTCGTAGCCGTCGGAGTGGGGGGAGGCGGAGATGATGAACGGGGATTTAAGCTTTCTGCCGAAGAAGTCGGTGGTCAGGTCGACAGGCTGCAGGTCGCGGCCCGCCAGCATAACATGGCTCTTCTTGTCGTCCACGATGACCGGCGCTTTTTTACCCTGCATGTAGGCGTGTGCCGCCATAGCCGCGTTCTTGGCGGAGGCGGTGCCCTCTACCACGGTGGCCGCGCCGTTGCGGCAGTCGCCGGCCAGGAATACGCCCTTCTCTTTTTTATCCTTGAAGACGGGGATGTTCTTGATGGCGAGCACGGTGAACTGTATGTCGGAACGGACCTGCTCCGTGCCGGCTATGTCCTTGGCTTTGTCGTCGAGGCGGACTACCTTTATGCCTTTTCCGCCTTTGAGGATGCCGGTGATGCGGGAGCGGCCGTTGATGTTGATGCCGGCCTTCAGGATGTCGCGCAGTTCGTGCTCGGGCAGCTGTATGTCGCCGATGTTCTTGCGGGTAAAGATCTCGGCGCGGGCCGCGCCGTACTCCAACGCTTTCATCGCGCAGTCTGCGGCCACGGCGCCGCCGCCGACCACCGCCACGTTCCGGCCTTTCACCTTGTACTTGGCAGTGTTGCGGAGGTATTCCAGGCCTTCTACGCCCAGGGCCTCGCCCTCTATGCCGAGCTTAAGCTGTTCTTCCACGCCGGCGGTGACTATTACAGAATCGTATTTCTTCAGGAGCGTTGCGGGGTCCTTAACGCCCGCGCCGGTTTTTACCGTTATGTCGCCGAGTTTCTTGACCCATTCAATCTCCGTCTTCAGGACTTCTTTCGGGAAGCGGGCGTCGGGGATAAGGTTGCAGGCGCCGCCGGCCCGCTTGTCCTTCTCGAAGACGTCCACTTTGTAGCCGAGCTGGGCCAGCGTGCCCGCGGCGGAGAAGCCGGCGGGGCCGGCGCCTATCACGGCGACCTTTTTGCCGTTGGGCCTGGCTTTCTTAAATTCGGGCATCACGCCCAGCTCTTTGGCCCGCTGTACGATGGCGGCCTGCATGGGCGGGATCTTTATCGGGTTGTCGAACAGCTTGCGGGAGCAGGCCTTTACGCAGAACCAGTCGGGGCAGACGGCGCCGCAGACGCCGCCGAAAGTGTTGTGCCCCATGATCAGCGCGGCGGAGCGTTTGAAATCGGAGGGAGCCATCTGGCGCACGGCCATGATGAAATCGGCGGGGGAGCAGTCGGCCGGGCAGGCCTTCTGGCAGGGCTTGTCCTCGCAGTAGAGGCAGCGCTCCGCTTCGGTCTTGATCTGCGCGTCGGTCAGGAAAGTTATTTTTTTCATAGGCACCTCTTCAAACGATGATAATAGATTTTATTATTTTTAGACCCGTTTATGACGGATCCTGGCCTTAAGCCGGAAATGTTCGCAGTCGAAAAAGAACCTGCGGAAGATCAGGAAGCGCCAGCCTTCCTTCTTTGTTTCCTCGTCGGCGCGGTCGGAAAGTTCTGAAATTTCGGAATCCTGCGGCAGGGCCAGGATATGTGCGCGCCAGCCGGGCCGGTGGTTTACCTCATCCAGGCGCAGGTCTATCACGCCGCCCTGGCGCCGGGCCCAGAGCCCTTCCAGGTTCAGCCTGGTTTCCAGCTGCGTCAGCGAGAGCTGCCTGAGCGGGGAGGAATAGACCACCGAGGCGCCGTACCTGCCGTACTCGGACTGTACGCGGGTGAAATCCGCCCTCAGCGGTGTGCCGCGCGCGTCGAGAAAGGAGGAAAGGGGAAGGGCCGGCAGGAATATCCTGGCCTTGTCCTGTGCGGCCAGATGGCTCTCGTTGAACGGCAGCCAGGCCCGCACGGCGGCCGGCTCGGCGTCCGGAGAGAAGACGTAAACGGTGGAGTGCGGGAGTCCCACTCCGTGCCGGCAGGAGAGCGCGCTGTCCAGCGCCGCCCGCTTCGCGTTTTCGTGGTTCAACTGCAGGCAGGGTTCCGGCAGTTCCGGGAATGCGGGCCTGTATTCCAGGTTGCCCTCCACCACGGCCTTCAGTTCGTCCGTGGTCTTGTAGTTGAATTCCGGGCCAAGGTTGCGCGCGATGGCCAGGTGGCGCAGCGCCTCTTTCCTGTCGCCGCGCAGCGAGTAGAGTTTGCTGAGCCGGTAGTACAGCCCGGAGATCTCCTCTTCCTGCCTGCCGCCTATGGTCTTGCGGATCTCTATGCAGGCCTGCTTGTAATCCCCGCGCAGTACGGCGAGATCGGCGCGCATGACCGGTATGAAGTCATGGTCTTTCGCCAGCGCCGCTGCCTCGTTTATCGTGGTTTCCGCCTCGTCCAGCCTGCCGGCGTGCAGCAAGCCCTCCGTCAGGGCGAAGCGGAGCATGATGTTGCCAGGGTGGTGGCGGATCTCCTCCGCGGTCAGCCGGTGCCATTCATCGAAGCGCCCCATCCAGGAGTTGTGGTAGGCCTCGACGAACCAGGTGAACAGCGACGGGCCGGGTATAGCGGCGTCTATGCGCGCGGCGTAATCCCTGGCCCGCTCGTGGTCCCCGGCCATCATGCGCGCCCGTGCGCAGATGGATAGGAGCGCGGGGTCCTCCTCGCCGCCCTTCAGGTAATGCTCGATGTTGCGCTGCCAGTCCTTCTCGCCGAAGAAGAAGCCGGCCAGCAGCCCGGCGTGGAGGCGCTCTTCCGGGCTCCTGCCTGTTTTTGCCGCCTGCCGCATGCGCGCGGCCGCCTTGCGCACGATCGGGGCCTCGCCCAGGTGGGGGCGCAGCACGGCCACCATGGCGTTGGCGTCCACTGAGAGCGGGTCCAGGCCGACCGCGTCGTTGACCAGGGTGGCGGCCTCGTTCACGGAGAAATCCACGAAGTAGACCAGCGCGGCCTCCCCGGCCAGCCGTCGCGCCTCGCGGCGGTTAGCCTCGGAGACAGGCGCCGCGGCCTGCGCCTTCTTCTCCTCTTCGGGGGAGGATTTCAGCATGCCGCGGATGCCGTCCACGATCTGCGTCTTTATCCCTTTGGGGCGCGCGGCCAGGCGGATGGCGTCGGCCAGTTCCCGCGCGTCCTTGAAACGGCGGGCCGGGGCCTTCTCCAGGCATTTCATTATCACCAGCCCCAGCGCGGGGGAGATCGAGGGGTTGACCTTGGAAGGAGGAACGCACTTGTCCTGCGTAACGGCTTTTATGAAAGCGGCGGTATTGTCTGCTTTGAAGGGGTGTTCCAGGGTCATCAACTCGTAGAGCACGGTGCCGAGGCTGTAGATGTCGGAGGCGGCCGAAGCCTCTCCGCCGGAAAAGTTTTCCGGCGCCATGTAACGGAGCGTGCCCATCATCGGTTGGCCGGTGGTGATGTCCGAAGAATCCGAAAATTTTGCCAGGCCGAAATCCGCCAGCTTGGGCGGGCCTTTGCGGCCTATCAGGATATTGGAGGGCTTGATGTCGCGGTGCAGTATGCCCAGGGAATGCGCCTCGTAGAGCGCGTCGGCCACGCCGGCCAGCAGGTAGGCGGCGCGGTTCTCGTAATCCGGGTCGGGCAGCGGGGGGCCGGTCAGCGGCCGCAGGAAGTACGGCAGGTCCTCGTCTTCCGGGGAGGGCTCCTGGATGTAGCCGTAGCGCCTGAGCTCCTCCATGTCCCCGGCGTTGTGCACCGCGCGGGCCAGCTCCAGATAGGATAATAGCGTCTTGCCGTCCACGAACTCCATCGCCATGTAGGGCAAACCCTCGTGCTCGCCGAACGAATAGACCTTGATGATGCCGGGATGGTCGCAGCGGGCGATGGCCGCGGCCTCGCGCAGGAAGCGGCGCTTGCTGTTGGGCGTGACCGCCTCGGGCAGCACCATCTTCAGGGCGGCGTCGCGCTGCAGCACCTTGTCGTGCGCCCGGTATACCACGCCCATGCCGCCGCGGCCCAGCTCGCCGGTTATTTTATAGCTCCCTATTTCTTCGCCGTTCTTGAGCATCCCCATTAATTGATTTTACTATAATATTCGGAGTCATAAAATTTGAGGACTACCATGAAAACACTCCTAATAAAGAACGCACTGGTGCTGGCGACCATGGATGACAACGGCCGCGAGATCAGCGGCGGCGACGTATATATAGAAGGCCCGGAGATCAAGAAGGTTGGCAAAGGCCTCAAAGTTAAGGCCGATACCGTCATAGACGCCAAGGGCTGCGTGGTGCTGCCCGGCTTCGTGAATACCCATCACCATCTTTACCAGACGCTGACGCGCAACCTGCCCAAGGTGCAGGACGCCGAACTTTTCGACTGGCTGGTCTATCTCTACGACATCTGGAAGCACGTGAACCCTGAAGCTATCTACGCCAGCACGCAGGCGGGCCTGGGCGAGCTGCTGCTGACCGGCTGCACCACCAGCTCCGACCACCTTTACCTGTTCCCCAAAAAGGACAGCGGCTTCTTTATAGATACGCAGATAGAGGCGGCGCGCGCCGTCGGCATGCGCTTTACCGCCACGCGCGGCTCCATGTCGCGCGGGCGCTCCAAAGGCGGCCTGCCGCCGGACAGCGTGGTGCAGAGCGAGGATTTCATCCTTAAGGACTGCGAGCGCCTGATCAACAAGTTCCACGGCCGCGAGAAGTTCGCCATGACCAACGTGGCCATGGCGCCCTGCTCGCCTTTCTCCGTCACCACGGAACTGCTTAAGCTCACCGCGGAGATGGCCAAAAAGTGGGACGTACGCATGCATACCCACCTCGCCGAGACCAAGGACGAGGAAGCCTTCTGCAAAAAGCTCTTCAAGATGCGCCCGCTGGAATACATGGAATCCGTCGGCTGGGTGGACCAGGGCAACGCCTGGTTCGCCCACTGCGTGTATATCAACGAGGCCGAGGCGAAGCGTATGGGGAAAACCCATACCGGCGTGGCGCATTGCCCCTGCTCCAACCTGCGGCTGGGCTCGGGCATAGCCCCGGTGCCGATGTTCCTTAAGCACAAGGTGCCGGTGGGCCTGGGCGTGGACGGCTCCGCTTCCAACGATTCCTGCGATATGCTGGGCGAAGTGCGCCAGTGCATGCTGGTGCACCGCGTAGGCACCGGCGTAAAAGCCATGCCGGCGCGCGAGGCTTTCCGTATCGCCACGCGCGGCGGCGCCGCCGTGCTGGGCCGCTCCGATATCGGCTGCATAGCGCCGGGCAAGGCCGCGGACCTCGCCATCTTCGATGTGAGCGGCCTGGATTTCGCGGGGTCCAAGTCGGACCCGCTGGCCTCGCTCTTGTTCTGCGGCGCCTCGCACCGCACCAAGTATACCGTGGTCAACGGCAAAGTAGTCGTTAAGAACGGCCGCCTGACGCAGGTGGACGAATTTAAGCTCGCGGAGCGCGCCAATAAGGCCGCCGCCGCGCTGTACCGGAAAGCCGGAGTCTGACGGGGGGAACAATGGCTGCTAAAATAAAGCGGATAGCTATAAACACCGGCGGCGGGGACGCGCCGGGCCTGAACGCCGTTATCCGGGCCGTGGTCATCTCGGCCTGGAACATGGGCTGGGAGGTGGTAGGCATCCGCGACGGCTACAACGGCCTGCTGCTGCCGCAGGACTACCCGGACGGCGGCCTGGTTAAGCTGGACCGGAGCCGGGTGCGCGGCATCACGCACCTCGGCGGCACTATACTCGGCACCACCAATAAAGGCAACCCGGCCAAATACCCGACGCTGGGCAAGGACGGCCGCTGGTACGAGAAGGACCGCACCGGGGAACTGGTGGCCCTGTTCAAAAAGCACAAGATAGACGCGCTGGTAGCCCTGGGCGGCGACGGGTCCCTGGGCATAGCCAACATGCTGGCCGAGAAAGGCCTGCGCGTGATCGGCGTGCCGAAGACCATAGACAACGACCTGAAGGGCACCGTGGCCACCTTCGGTTTCGACACCGCGGTGGCTTTCGCCACCGAATGCCTGGACCGCCTGCATTCCACCGCCGAGGCGCACCGCCGGATCATGGTGATAGAGGTGATGGGCCGCTACGCCGGCTGGATCGCGCTCAATACCGGCATCTCCGGCACCGCCGATGCCATCCTGATCCCCGAGATCCCTTACGACATCAACAAGCTGGCCGCGGCCATGAAAGCCCTCGAGGAGCGCAATAAATACTTCGGCATAGTCGTAGTCGCCGAAGGCGCCAGGCCCAAGGGCGGCAGTGTCTGCGTGGTCAGCAAGGAGCTGGGCCGCCAGGAAAAGCTGGGCGGCTGCGGCGAGCGGGTAGCCAGGGAACTGCAGGAGCTGACAGGCCGCGAATGCCGCACCGTAGTGCTGGGGCATTTGCTGCGCGGCGGCAGCCCCACCACTTTCGACCGCCTGCTCTCCCTGCGCTTCGGTTCGGCGGCCGTGCGCGCGCTGGCGGAAGGCAAGAGCGGCGTGATGGTGGCGCTGGACCCGCCCAAGGTGCGCTATGTGCCGCTGGCCCAGGCCACCAAGCGCCTCAAGACGGTGCCGCTGGATTGCGACTCCGTCCTTACCGCGCGCAGCCTCGGCGTCAGCTTCGGCGACTGACGGGTCCCCGGCGTATGCTCTCAGCGATAATACTGGCCGCCGGCGACTCTTCCCGCATGGGGGGGGCCAAGGCCCTGCTGCAATGGCGGGGACTGCCTTTCATCGAACATGTCTGCGCCGCGCTGCGCCGGGCGGGCGTGGAGGACAGGGTGGCGGTTCTCGGCCGGGCTTCCCATGAGATACTGGCGGCCTGGACGCCCGCCGGGGAAAAAGTGACGGTCAACGTTAAGCCCGAGCACGGCCAACTCTCGTCGCTGAGGGCCGGCCTGGCCGAACTCTCTGATTTCTCCGAAGGCTTCCTGGTCTGCCTCGCGGACCAGCCCACCATATCGGCCGAAACCTATAAAAAAGTCATCGACTGCTGGCTCTCCAACAAGGAGACCATCGTGATACCGCGTACCTTCAGGGCCGCGGATTCCCGTCTGAAGCGGGGCCATCCCATCATAATTCCCGCGGCGCACAAGGCGCTCTGCTTCGAGGGGCCGCTGGACAAGGGCCTGCACTGGGTGACCCACCACCCTGCCGTAAGAATAACCGACCTGGAAGTGAAAGACCCGGAGATCATCCGCGACTTCGACACGCCCGAAGACTACGAGGCGCTGGTGAAGGCCGGCTGATGTTCCCGATAATAATCCTTGCCCTCGTCTTCCTGCTGATCGCGGTGAGGCAGGTGGGGCGCGTGCGGCTGGAGATCTGGCAGGTGATGTGCGCCGGGGCCGCCGCCATGCTGCTGTCGGGGGATATAAAGCCCCTGCCCGCCCTGGAGGCCATAGACTGGGACGTCATGATTTTTCTGTTCGGCATGTTCGCCGCCGGGCAGACCCTGGAGCTCAGCGGTTGGCTGGCCCACGCCAAGTTCGAGATCTTCAAACGCGCCCGCACCGAAGAAGGCCTGCTGCTCGTCCTGGTGTTCTTTATGGGCCTGGCCTCCGCCCTGCTGATGAACGACACACTGGCTATCATCGGCACGCCGGTGGCGCTGCTGCTGGCGCGCAAGCACAAGATCTCGCCGAAAGCGCTGCTGCTGGCGCTGGCTTTCTCTATTACCGTCGGCAGCGTGATGAGCCCGATAGGCAACCCTCAAAACCTGCTGGTGGCGGTAAAGGGCGGCATAGCGGCGCCTTTCCTGACTTTCCTTAAATACCTGGCTGTTCCGACGCTGCTCAACCTCGGCGCGGTTTTCCTGCTGGTGCGGTATTTTTACCGCGAAGAGTTCCGGGCCGTGGAGCTGAAGCATTCCCAGGAGCCTGTTAAGGATAAAGACCTGGCCCGGCTGGCCAAGGTCACCTCGGGAGTGCTGGGCCTGATGATAGCGGCCAAGGTGCTCCTGGTCTCCGTGAACCCGGCCCTGGATTTCCGGCTCACCTGGATAGCGCTGGCCGCCGCGGCGCCCGGGCTGCTGCTCAGCCGCAGGCGCTTCGAGATAGCGCGCAAAGTGGACTGGAGCACGCTGGCTTTCTTCGCCGGGATGTTCGTGCTGATGCGCGCCGTCTGGGACACCGGCTTCTTCCAGGGTTTTATCGCGCGCTCCGGGGCCGATATCGCCGGGATCGGCCCGGTGATGATTGTCAGCGTGATCATGAGCCAGCTTATCTCCAACGTGCCTCTGGTGGCGCTCTACCTGCCCGTTCTGCAGCACGCCGGGGCCGGCACGCCGGCGCTGATGGCCTTGGCCGCCGCCTCCACCTTCGCCGGCAACCTGTTCATACTCGGGGCGGCCAGCAACGTCATCATCATCCAGACCGCCGAGAAGAAGGCCGGCGAGACCATCACTTTCCTGGAATTCGCCCGGATCGGGGTTCCGCTGACCGCCCTAAATGCCATAATATACTGGGTTTTCCTGAGGAGCAGCTAATGTCTGAAACGGATTTGGAAAAGAAAAGAAAAGAACTGGTGTCGGGCCTTATGTTCTTCCTCTTCATCCCGTTCTGGCTGGGGAAAATGGGAGAGGCTTTCGCCTATATGTACCTGGCGGCCTTCGAGCACTCGGCCGCGGGCAAATTTAAAAGTTCCATCCCTTTTGGTTTTCTTACGCTGGTAGTGCTCGGCTACATCTGGGTCCGCCCGGCCCGCCTCTACAAGATGAACCCTTCCCCGGAGCTCAAGGCGAAGGTCCGCCGGCGCTTCGAGAACATCTACGCCCACGCTTCCGCGCTCCTGGTGATTACCGCGCTTCCTTCGCTTCTGCTGCACGCGCTGTTCCGGGACGCCACCCGGGACGGGATCCTGCCGGCGCTGTTCCTTTCCCTTTTGGTGCAGCTGTCCGTGCTGCCCGTAATCATAGACGGGCTGAGGGGCCGCAGCGGCAACCTCATGGAGCTCTTCTACGAAGGGGAGGATATCTATTCCCTGCGCCCCGGCTTCTCGCTGCCGCTGTCGCTGAAGGTGGCCCTGCTCGTGGTTTCCTGCGCCCTGCTGCCTTTCGTGCTGGCCACCGGCGCGCTGAGGTCCGGCGTGCCGGTGACGGCCTGGTCCGGGCCTTTTACAACGCTGATGTGGATGTGCTCCGTGACCCTGCTGCTGGGGCTCTGGGTGGTTTTCTCCGGCATACAGCGGCCGCTGAACGGGCTGATAGGGCGGATGCGCCGCGTGGCCGGGGGCGACTACGGCAAGACGCGCATTTATTTCTCCGACGAGGTCGCGCGGCTGAAAGCCGGCTTCAACGAGATGCTCGACGGCCTGAAGGAACGCGACGAACTGCAGGATACCTTCGGCAAGTATATGTCGATAGAGATAGCCCGCGAGCTGATCCACAAGAAGAAAGTCAACCTCGGCGGCGAGGCCATGGAGGCCGCGGTGATGTTCTGCGATATCCGCAACTTCACGCCGCTCAGCGAGAAAATGGACGCGGCGGAAGTGGTAGCTTTCCTGAACACCTATTTCAGCTACGTAACCACGTCGATAAGCCTCAATAACGGCGTCATAAATAAATTCCTGGGCGATGCGGTGATGGCCATCTATACGCCGATGCTGGGCTCCTCGGATTACGCCGCCGACGCGGTGCGCGCCGCCGCCGGCATGCGCCGCTCCCTGGCCGAGTTCAACGCCTCGGGCAAGGTGCCTTTCAAGGTGGACTTCGGCATCGGCATCCACGCCGGGCGGCTGGTGGCCGGCAATATAGGCACTTTCTCCCGGCTCGAGTACACTTTCATCGGCGACACGGTCAACGTGGCGGCCCGCCTGCAGTCCAAGACCAAGGATTTCAATACCGACGTGATAGTCAGCGCGGCGGCGGTGGAAAAAGCCAGGGGGTCCCTCGGCGGGGACGTGAAGTTTGAGCACCTTGGCCGGACGGCGCTGAAGGGCAAGGCGGATATGCTGGAAGTTTACAAGCTGCTCTAGTCCCGGCGCTTTCGCCGTTTTTTTGTAAAATAAAGGACCTTATGAAAGAAACCAGGAACCTTATAAAAATTCTCTCCGAGGCCATAGATTCCGGCCGCGCCGCGGCTTTTGTCACGGTGATCTCGGTGGACGGCTCCACGCCGCGCGAGGCGGGCGCCAAGATGCTGGTTTTCTCCGACGGTTCGATAGAAGGCACCGTGGGCGGCGGCTCCATAGAGGCGCTCACCATAAAACAGGCCGTGGCCTGCCTGAAGAAGGGCGAGGGCGGCAAGTTCGTCTTCGACCTTAAGCCCAAGGGCAATACCGGCATGATCTGCATGGGCAAGATGGAAGTCTTCATAGACGTCTACAAGAACCCTTTCAAAGTCCTTATCCTCGGCGGCGGGCACGTGGGGCTGAAGATAGCCGAGGCCTGCCGGCTGGCGGGGTATCCTTATCTTGTGGCCGACGACAGGAAAGAGTTTGCCAACGCCGAGCGTTTTCCCGGAGCCGCGGCCGTCATCAACGAGTTCCCGCACAAGGCCGTGGCGGCCGCAGGCGTGGACAAGGACACCTGCGTCGTGATCGTCACCCGCGGCCACGCGCTGGACAGGGAATGCCTGGAGGCGGTAATGCGCACCCCGGCCCCCTATATCGGCATGATCGGCAGCCGGGACAAGGTGGGGGAGATCTTCCGCCTGCTCGGCAAGAAAAAGCTTTATCCGCTCAAGGACCCGCGGGTGCATTCCCCGGTGGGCCTCAACCTCGGCGGCAAGGCGCCCGGCGAGATCGCCGTCTCCGTGCTGGCCGAGATCATGAAGGTGCACTATAAGCGCGACGGCGCGCACATGCGCGATGTGAAAATAAAATAAGCCGCGGCACCGCTACTACCGCTGATAAACCCGAATATGATATAACTGTCATATAAAAGGCTTATCCGGCCGGCCTCCGTGCCGCTGTTGCCTGAAAAATCTGGAAAGAAAATAAGAAGGGGTAGAAGAACGCATGAAAAACATCACGAAGATCCTGTCCTTGGCGCTGCTGCTGGCTTTCACGGCCGGGGCCTACGCCGAGGATAAATACGACACGCTGGCGAAGGAAATAACCGAAGCCGGCGCCATGGTGCAGGGCAAAAAAATAGCCATCATCCCGTTCTCCTACGCCGACGGCAGGGCCGGCGCCACCAAGGACGGCTCGGTGATCTCCGAGCGCCTGACGATAAAGATGATCAATATGCACAAGTTCGAGATCATCGAACGCTCCGTGCTCGACAAGGTGATGGCCGAGCTGAAGCTGCAGTCTTCCGGCATGATAGACGCCTCCAGCGCCCAGCAGCTGGGCAAGCTGCTCGGCGTGGAGGCCATAGTCACCGGCACGCTGGTGGAAACCTCCGACGGCCAGATAGAGGTTAACGCCCGCCTCATCAAGACCGAGACGGCCCAGGCCATAGGCGCCTCCCAGGTTTCGCTGCATAAGAACTGGATAGGCGACGCGGCCACCGCGCCGCAGCAGCCCGCCTACCAGCAGCCCGACTATCAGCAGCCCGTCGCCGCGCAGAGACGGGCCGCGCCTCCCGTCAGGGGCGAGCATGAATACGGCTATTTCGAAGTGATAGGCGGCGGCGGCACCCAGACCACCACTGTAAAGTGGGACACTGCCTACGCTTCGGCGGAACAGCCCGATCTCGTTACCAGCGGCGTGGGGCCGGTAGGCTTCCGCGTAGGCGGCTACGGCAAAGGCGCTTTCGGCGGCGATTTTGAATTCTCAGTGTCCAAGCATTACATCGAAGCCCAGCGCTCCGTCATCTATTCCGGCGGGTATGTCGTAGCGGCGAACCTGCCGGCCGGTTACCTGGACGTCACCTCCATAGGCCTGAGCGGCGACCTGCTGCTGCGGACCATGACCAAGGCCCAGTTCTATGTGGGCGTCGGCCTCGGCATGTCCATCAATAACATCAAGTCCAGCGTCATACGCGACATCCATAACGTCCTGCTCAACGAGACCGCGGTCGGCTTCATGTTCCGGGTGCCGGTAGGCATCAGGTTCAACATGGACAATACCACGTTCTTCCTGGAAGGCCGCATGGAGATGAACGCCACCTCCTTCAACCGGGGCAGCGCTACCGAAGTCAACAATGTGACCTTCGTGGGCGCGCGCGGCGTGTTCGGCGTGGGCACCAAGTTCTGACATGAAGACCTTTCAGGTGAGGGCGATAGCGGCCGCGCTGCTGCTGGCGCTGCCCTGTCTCGCGGCCGCAGGGGACGCCGCCTCCGATCCCCTGCTGTCCGCGCTCAGGACCGAGCTCGCCCGCTCCGCCGAAAAGCTTAAGAACGCCGAAGCCGCTCCCCTCTACTATCTCTCCTACGAAGCCTACGACAGCTCCTCCTGCTGGCTCTCGGCCAAGGCCGGGGCCATCTTCGACGAAAGCTCCGGGCGCCAGCGCCGGCTGGACGTGGACGCGCGCGTGGGCTCGGCGCAGCTGGACAACACCCACGAGTTCAAGGGCGCCGCGGCGGCCTCCAATTCCAACAGCCAGGAGTCTTTTCTCCTGCCGCTCGGCGGCGACCAGGCCGCCCTGCGCGCCGAGATCTGGACGCTGACCGACCGCGCCTACAAGGCCGCCCTCGACCGGTACGCCAAGGTGCGCATGAACAAGAGCGTGACGGCCGAGGAGGAGGATAAGTCCGGCGATTTCTCAGCCGAGCCCTCCGCCAGGTTCTACGCCAGGACCGAGGCCCCCGCACTGGACAGGGAGAAGTTCAGGGCGATGCTGCGCCGCCTGTCGGCCAGGTTCAAGGCCTACGATTTTATCTACGATTCCGACGTCTACCTCAGCCTGGAGGGAGAGAACCGCTACCTGGTCAGCTCCGACGGTTCGGAACTGGTGACGGGCAATAACTACGTGCGCCTCGGCTACTCCGCCTACACCCGCACAGGCGACGGCATGGGCCTGTCCCGGGACAAGATCTACGACGCCTCCGACCCCGCCCTGCTGCCCGGCGAGGAGGAGATAGCGCGGGACATAGACCGGGCCATAGCCGAGCTGCGCGCGCTGGCCGCCGCGCCGGCGGAGACCCCCTACAGCGGGCCCATGCTGCTGGAGTCGCGCGCCGCCGCCGTTTTCTTCCACGAGATCCTCGGCCACCGCCTGGAGGGCCACCGCCAGAAGAGCGAGCTTTCCGGCCAGACCTTCGCGGCCATGGTGGGCAAGCCCATCATGCCCGCTTTCCTCTCCGTGCACGACGACCCCACCCTGCCCGCTTTCGGGGGGGAACCGCTGCGCGGTTATTACCTCTACGACGACGAGGGCGCGGCCGCGCGCCGGACCCCGCTGGTGGAGGGCGGCGTGCTGCAGGGCTTCCTGATGTCCCGCTCGCCGATAAAGAACTCTCCCGCTTCCAACGGCCACGGCCGCCGGTCCCCGGGTTTCGGCGCGGTGGCGCGCATGGGCAACCTGATAGTCACTTCTTCTAATAAGATCCCTTACGGCCGCCTGCGCGCGCGCCTGCTGGAAGAGGCCCGCAAGGCCGGCAAGCCTTACGGCATCGTGGTCACGGATATCTCCGGCGGGCAGACCATCACCACCCGGGACCTGCCGCAGAGCTTTTCCGTAAACCTGACCATGGGCTACAAAGTCTACGCCGACGGCAGGCCGGACGAACCGCTGCGCGGGCTTAACCTTATAGGCACGCCGCTGCAGACTTTCTCCCGGCTGCTGGTCACGGGCGACGACGACGCCGTCTTCAACGGCACCTGCGGCGCCGAGTCGGGCTGGGTGCCGGTCTCGGCCATCTCGCCCAGCCTGCTCTTCTCCGAGATGGAGACCGAGAAAGTGCAAAAATCCAACGCGCGGCAGCCGGTGCTCAAGCCGCCCTATACGGACAGGTAGCAGGGATATATGACAAAGACCCTGATACAAATCCTTATGCTCTCCCTGGCGGCCGTCCCCGCCTGCGCCGCCGAGGACCAGGTCCTGAAGGCCATGCGCGACGAACTCCGGCGCACCACCGAGCGTCTGCGCATGGACGACCTGGACAGGCCGTACTTCGTCTCCTATTACGTAGTGGACTCCACCGAAACGGAATTCGGAGCGGCCTTCGGGTCGCCGCGCGAGGAGGCGGTCAACGTCACGCGCGAGGCCGCCGTCGAGGTGCGCGTCGGCTCGCGGGAGTTCGACAACTCCTGGTACGCCGGGCAGGACTTCACCTCCTACCTGCCCGTCTCTTCGGCCCTGTCCGAGGAGGACGGCTACGACGCCCTGCGTTTCTCCCTGTGGTCGCTCACCGACGACGCCTACAAGCGCGCGCTGGAGACCTACTCGCAGAAAAAAGCCTACCGGCAGAACAAGAACATCACCGAGGTCTACGGCGACCTCTCCCCGGAGAAAAAGGTGAAGATGCTGGAGGACCAGCCAGCTTTCGCGGGCGCGGACCCCGCGGCGCTCAAGGCTCTGACCGTCAGGCTGTCGGCCGTCTTCCGGCGCTATCCCAAGGTCCAAGGCTCCCAGGCCCTGCTGCGGCGCGCGCTGCGCACCTTCCGCTTCGTCAACAGCGAGGGCACGACCTTCCGCTACTACAAGGACAGCGTGGCACTGGAGCTGAAGGCCTCCATCCAGACCGCGGCCGGCCTGCGCATGACCGACGAGAAGGGGTTCTACTGGACCTCCCCGGCCGACATGCCGCCGTATGAAAAGATAGAGGCCGAGGCCGACGAGTTCGCCCGCGGCATGAACTACCTGGTGGATTCCTCCACGGCCGAGCCCTACCTGGGCCCGGTGCTGTTCGAAGACCAGGCCGCGGCGGAATTTCTGGGGCAGCTCTTCGTCAACCAGGTCTCTTACGTGCGCTCACCCTGGGCGGACCGCGACGACTGGACCCGCTATTACATCGCCAAGGGCGAACTGACCAAAAAGCTCGGCATGCGCGTGCTGCCGGCCTTTATGTCCGTCTCCGACGATCCGCTGCAGAGGACTCACGCCGGCGTACCCCTGCTGGGCTATTACCCGGTGGACAACGAAGGCGTCAGGCCGGCGCCGCTGGAGCTGGCCCGCAACGGCAAGCTTGTGAATTTCTACATGACCCGCGCCCCGGTGGGCAAAGCCGCCGAGTCCAACGGCCACGCCCGCGGCTTCATCCGCGAATTCCCGATGCCGCGCCCTGGCAACGTTTTCTTTACCGCCCAGCCCGCCAAGAAATTGCCCCGCGCAGAGCTTAAAAAAGAATTATTGCGCCTGGCCGCCGAGAACGGCCTGGACTACGCTATCCTCGTGCGCCGCCTGGACCCCTGGGACACCCGCAAGGGCGAGGACCTGCTGGCCGCCCCCGTCCTGGCCTACAAGGTCAGCGTGAAGGACGGCTCCGAGACCCCGATCAACGGGGCCGAGTGGGCCGGCGTTAATTTCAGGGCGCTGCGCGACATCATGCTGGTTTCGGACGCCGAACAGGTATACAACTATTACCAGCCGACGCCTTTCTTCTATACGCGCGGCTACGTGGCGGCCTCGCTGATAGCGCCGGCGGCCCTGCTGGTGGTTGAACTGGAGCTCAAGCCTACCGAGGCCAAGCCCGACAGGCAGCCGTACCTGCCGCACCCTCATTTTGCGAAGTGACCGCCGGGCTTTATCGTTTTTGCGGAATCTGCTATATTTTTACATGTAAACTATCGTTCCGTACCAAGGACCGCCTATGAAATTGTGTGAATTTGTCCGTCCCGCCAGCCTGTCCCAGGCGCGCGCCAGCCTGCGCAAACTGGGCCCCAAAGGCATGCCCCTCGCCGGAGGGACCGCCCTGCATTTTATGCCCGGCAAAACCCCCGTCTCCGCCGTGGACCTTACCCACCTGGGGCTTTCCTATATCCGCCAGAAAGGAAATTTCTTCGAGATAGGCGCGGCCACGCCGCTGTCCGACATTCAGCGCTACCGCGGCCCGCGCTGGGCCATGCACGAGATCTGCCGGCGCATTTCCACCCACCAGATCCGCAACGTGTCCACCATCGGCGGCAATATCTGCCGCGTCTTCCCCTGGGCCGACCTGCCCGTGGTGCTGCTCGCCATGAACGCCCGCATGGTGATCTACTCCGGCAAGCTGAAGGAAATGGACGCGGATGAATTTTTCTCGTCCCAGCCCGCCCGCCTGTTCAGGAACGGCGACCTGCTCACCGCCGTAAAGATACCGGTGCTCAAAGCGCAGCACGGCTTTGGTTCCGTGAAGGCCACCCGCAACGCCGCCGCTTTCTCCATGGTCACTATAGCCGCCCTGCTGGAACTGAAGGGCGGCGTTATAGCCGCGGCCCGTGTGGCCGCCGGCTCCGCCATACCTTTCCCGAAGCGCCTGCGCTCCGTGGAGGCTGCTCTCACCGGGAAAGAGCCTTCCGCTGAGACTTTCCGCGCCGCCGCCGCGCTGGCCGGCACCGACGCCAAATGGTGTAAACAGGAAGGCATGAGCGCCGAATATGTAGCCGGCCTGGCCGAAGTTTCCATAGTGGACGCCCTGGAAAGGGCCGCCGAGTTCGCCCGCGGGAGGACCGCTTAATGAAGACCAATACCTGTTCGGTTTCACTCTCCATTAACGGCGAGAAGAAAACTTTCGCCACCCGCCCCGACGAGAAGCTGCTGGACCTGCTGCGCCGCGAGGGCTACAAGGGCACCAAGTACGGCTGCGGCCAGGGCACCTGCGGCGCTTGCACCGTCATCATGGACGGGCGCGCGGTGTACGCCTGCCTGCTCTACTCCATGCAGGCCGAGGGGCGCAAGGTGCGCACCATCGAGAGCATGGGCACCTACGACAAGCCGGCCCCGATACAGCAGGAACTGGTGGCCGCCGGCGCCGTGCAATGCGGCTACTGCATCCCCGGCATCATCATGAGCGCCACCGCCCTGATGGAGACGGAAAAGGATATTTCCGACGAGGTAGCGAAAGAATATATGGACGGCAACCTGTGCCGCTGCACCGGCTATGAGAAGATCTGGGTGGCCCTGCGGCGTACGCTCGACCGCGCCGCCGCCGAGCCCGCAAAGAAAGCCTCTCCGAAAGGGGGGAAGAAATGAAAAGGCACGAGCTCGCTAAGAACTTTAAGCAGGTCAACACTTCCGTCACCAAGATAGACGCCATGCAGCTGGCGCTCGGCAAGGATTCCTACGTAGCCGACTTCCTGCCCAAGGACGCCCTCGTTATAAAAATGCTGTGGAGCCCGCACGCCCACGCCCGCATTAAAAAGCTGGACGTGAGCAAGGCCGAAAAGATGCCCGGCGTAAAGTGCGTGCTCTGGCACGGCAATGTGCCGCGCATAGTGCATTGCACCGCCGGCCAGGGCTTTCCCGAGCCTTCGCCTTACGATACTTTCATGTTCGACAATAAGGTGCGCTTCGTGGGCGACCGCGTGGCCGCCGTGGCGGCCGAGACCGAAGAGCAGGCGTTAGCCGCCCTCGAGGCCATAAAAGTAGAGTATGAGCTGCTCAAACCCGTGTTCACGCTGGCCGAGGCCATGGCGCCGGGCGCGCCTGTCATTCACGACGAGCCAGAGGCCCATGTACCGATACCGATAACCTACGAGCCCAAGAAGAACCTGGTGGCCCATGTGGCCTGCGAGGCCGGCAGCTTCAAGAAAGGCATGGCCGAGGCGGACTTCACCTTCGACGAGACTTACGAGACGCCCTACGCCCAGCATTGCCCCATAGAGCCCTATACCTCTATGGCGCAGATGACGCCCGCCGGGCGCATCCTCATTACCACCTCCACGCAGGTGCCTTTCCACTGCCGCCGCATAGTGGCGCGCACGCTGGGCATACCGGTGCAGAAGATACGCGTGGTAAAGCCCCGCATCGGCGGCGGCTTCGGCTGCAAGCAGGAGATCCTGCTCGAAGACGTGACGGCCATGTTCGCCCTGCGCACCGGCCGCCCCTGCCTGTGGCGCTTCGACCGCGAGGAAACTTTCCGCACCGGCCGCACCCGCCATCCTTTCCACATACGCCTGCGCACCGGCGTAAAGAAGGACGGCACCATCACCGCCATAGCCCTCGAGTGCATCAACAATACCGGCGCCTACGGCGGCCACGGCCTTACCGTGGTATCCTGCTCCGGCGGCAAGACCCTGCCGCTCTACCACTGCGACAATATCCTCTTCGACGGCAAGTCGTACTACACCAACCTGCCCGTCGGCGGCGCCTACCGCGGCTTCGGCGCCACGCAGGCCTTCTTCGCCATAGAGTCCCTGATGGACCATATGGCCGAGGCCATAGGCATGGACCCGCTGAAGTTCCGCCAGCTGAACCATATACGCCCCGGCGAGGGCTCGCCTATCTTCCAGGCGCTCGGCGAAGGCCGCGAGGGCGTGCCCATGACCGTGGGCTCCAACGCGCTCGGCGAGTGCATAGTGCAGGGCGCGGAGGCCGCCGGCTGGGAAAAAAGAACCGACTGGCGCGGCAAGACCGGCCGCTACCGCCGCGGCATAGGCATGTGCTGCCTGATGCAGGGCTCGTCTATCCCGGACATAGACATGGGTGCCGCCACCATCAAGATAAACGAGGATGGCTCATTTAACCTCAATGTGGGCGCCACCGACCTGGGCACCGGCTCGGACACCGTGCTGGCCCAGATAGCGGCCGAAGAGCTGGAGACCGCTACCGACAAGATGATAGTGTACTCGTCGGACACGGATATGACGCCTTTCGACGTGGGCGCCTATGCCTCTTCCACCACCTACCTCTCAGGCGAGGCGGTGCGCAAAGCCGCGGCCGACGCCAAGCGGCAGATCCTCGCCACCGGCGCCGAGATGCTGGGCCTCAAGGTGGAAGAAGTCCACTGCGAGGACGCGCATGTGCTCAATGCCGACGGCTCCAAGAAGGTCTCCTACAGCGATATAGCCAACTATTCGCTGTACCAGAAGAACCAGTACCAGATCATCGGCACCGCTTCCCACATCACCAAGAAATCCCCGCCGCCTTTCGCGGCGCATTTCGCCGAGGTGGAAGTGGACACGCTGACGGGCTTTGTGAAGGTGCTCAACTATGTCTCTACCATAGACTGCGGCACCGCGGTGAACCCCGCGCTCTGCGAGGGCCAGACCGAAGGCGGCACCCTGAACGGCATCAGCTACGCGCTGACCGAGGAGTACCTCTTCGACGAGAAGGGCAAGATGCAGAACGCGTCTTTCGCGGACTACCACATCTACTCCATGCGCGACCGCCCGAACATAAAGGCGATACTCGTGCCCTCCTACGAGGACACCGGCCCCTTCGGCGCCAAGAGCGTTTCCGAGATCTGCATCAACGGCCCGGCGCCCGCCATCGGCAACGCCATCTACAACGCCACCGGCGCCCGCCTGAACGAATTCCCGTTCACCCCGGAAAAAGTGCTGAAGGCCATCAAAGCCGTAAAGAAGTAACTGTCACGGCGCAAAAAAACCGCCGCGGTCCCTTCAGGGGCCGCGGCGGTTTGATTATCTGCTGCAAGGTTAAACTGGTTTACAGACCGGTGACACCGTCCTGATTGACCTTAAACCTGCAGTCCTTGGTCGTGCAGGAGTATTTTAAAGTTTCCCAGCTGGAACCTTTGCGCGGCGCCATGCTGGATAGACTCCATACTTACTTCATTTGCGGTGACGGTGAAAGCAATTACAAAACCAGTGGCCGGCATCTTGGAGTTTAAACCGTAATTATTCAAATCGAACTTACAGGGCAGGTCCTTGCAGGTGTAGGCTGCTTCTTTCCACTCTGTCCCCAGAACGGACTTAAAGGAAATGGAGTTGCCGGTTCTCCGGGCCGTGAATTCATATGTCAGGGCGGGGAGGTTTTCGTAATCCGGCTCTCCTTGCTCTACCGGCACCTCATCCAGGGTTGCCTCCTGGGCAGCGGGTTGCTCTTTCTGACTGCAACCTGCTCCCGCGATAAATAGAAATAGGGTTATTCCGATAAGATACTTCATAGTGTGTTCTCCTGAAAATGCGTTAAATCTGCCGCCCTCTCATTATATGAATTGTTAGTCCTGGGGGATGAAGACTTGGCGGAATAGGGGGCAGGTCTTAATTTAAAGAAGTCTCATGGGTTAAGTTTATAAAAGATTACTGGCAGCTATCGAGCCCGGCCACGCCGCCAAAACCTATAGCCCGAGGTCTGTGGAGATCTCATCCAGATTAAAATCTTCGAAAGTGATCCTGTCGAGTTCGGAAGGGTCCAGATGGATCTTCTTAAACTCGGCATTGTAGTCAACCGGCTGCGCCGCGCCTGTTGAGACGGAAACCGCGGCAGAAGAAGTCGCAAGCGTATCCAGCGGCGGAGCCGTCACTCCGGGGCGCGCCTGCGAAGCGGGCTTAAAGCGTACCTGGGCCAGCGTAGCCCTCTCATGCGCGGAAAGCCCGGCGTACCGCCGCATGCCGTCCAGAAAAGCCTTCTCCCCCGCACTGCTGCCCGCATAGCCGCGCCTGACAAAAGCCACGCGGGCCTCCAGGTCCGCCACGTACACGTACAGCCTGCCCCCCGGCTCTTTTCGCCCGGCAATAACTATGCCAGCGCCAAGCCCGCGGGCCACGGCATTAACCTGTTTCGCCGTAAGCCGTCCCTGCTCCTCGGAAAAACCAAGCTTTTTAACCTCCGCAGCCAGCACCGCGCGCGGTACCACCCGGCCGCCCCACAGCTCCCCGGCCGCCAGGTCGTAGAACCGTTCCGACAATTCCACGTCGCCCGCAAAAGGGAAAATGACCACGGTCCCCTTCGCCTCCGTCCGAAGACCAGCGGGAACCAGCGCCAAGTCCCCGCGCCCGCACCCAACCGTTCCCCAGATCATCCCAACGATAATAATATTCCTAAGAAAGCGCATACATTTTTGGGGGACTAGGGGAGGACGGCGCCGTAGACTGGTTCGCGGTCCAGGGTTACCTGGCGCGCCTGTTGGAAACCTGCGCGCCGCAGTATCGCTTTCCTGAAGAACGCGCTTTCCCGGGGATACTTGGTGAATGAACTGCCGGAGAAGACCACGGTGCCTTCGCTCCCGGCGAATTTTTTGAGGGCGGCGAGGGCGCGGCCTATCCTTTCTACATATTCGCCCAGTATCATGACGGCCAGCGGGTCGCCCTTGGCGTAATACTTGTAGAACAGCGGCACGAACTTGAATTTAAGTTCCTGCGGCAGGGGTTTGGCGTATTTCCTGAAATCGCAAGCCCACAGCCGCGCGAGCAAATCGGATGGGGTCTTGCAGCGCGCGAGCCGCATTATCTCGAAGAGCAGGCGCGAGGGTTTGTCCCCGGGCAGCAGGCCGTGGGCCGCGCTCGAGAGGCCGAGGGTCATGGTGATCAGCAAATTCCGTACTTGGTAATCGCAGACCAGGCGCTCGCGGCCCTTGGCGTCGATGGCGGCTATGGTAAATCCCGTGCCGAGTGAAATTATGAAGCCCGGCCGCGCCTTCGTGCCGGCGCGCAGCGCCGCGAATGCGTCGTTCTCGAAAGTCATGGGCCCGGTATAGCCGAAATCTCGCTTAAGGCGCTCCCTGAAGTAGGGCTCCACCATTTCCGCGTCGCGGGGGAAATCTATGCCGCAAAGGCAGAAGCGGGCTCCGGACAGCTCGATCTTCCTGCCGCGGGCGAGTTTATCCACTCCTTGCTTGATTAGGGCGTAAACGGCATGCACGCCCTTTGCCTCCAGGTTCGCGCCCGGCACCCGGGCCACGCGCACCGCCCCGGCAACCGTGCGCAGGGCTACGGCTATCTTGGTGCCGCCGCTGTCCACGCCCAGGAAATATTTCACCGGGCCCCCTTGTAGGGTGGCAGGAAGGCTTTGTTCTGGGCCAGCACGGCTTTGAGCAGGCGGAAAGTAACGTCCGCGTCGGGGGTGAGCGGGTTCAACAGCAGCGCCTGGTAGGCCAGGTCGAAGTCGCACTTCCACGCGGCCTCGGCGGTAAGCGCCTCATAGGCCTTTATCCGCTGCGACAGTCCCTTGGCGAAGACCGGCAGCTGCGCGGTCTTTACCGGCTTATAGCCGCCCTTATCTATCATGCAGGGCATCTCGAGCACATGATCTTTCTCGAAGCCGTCGTAGGTGCCGTTATTGGGGACGGCCACGGTGACGCGCTTCTTCTGCAGGCCCAACAGGCAGGCGATGACGTCGTAGGCGACCACGTTGTAGAAGGCGCCGCCGCGCTCCTTTACGGCCTCGGGTATCTCCGAGACCACAGGCGAGCGGTAGGCCGCGAAGATGCGCCGCTCTATCTCGGCCACCTTAACCGCGCGCGACGGGGTGGTTTTGTCCTCTTTTACCACCGCGCCGGCGTGAAAGAAATACTTGTGGTAGCCGGTGGGGATTATTTTGGCGCGCGCCATTATTTCCGGCGTCATTTTCACCTTGGTGATATTGAGCGCCGTCGGCAGGCCCTCTTTCTCTATCATCTTCTTTATGACCGCGGGGAGAACGGAGCGGCCGTTGCGGCGCACATCCAGCACCCAGGCGAAATGGTTGGGGCCGACGTAATCTATCTCGGTGTCCTCCATGCGCGCGCCGATCAGGTCGCTCACGCCCTTGTGCATGGTAAGTGAACCGTTGCAGATGCCCACGGCCCTGATCTCGTGGAAGCGCACCAGAGCCTCGGTGACTATGCCCACCGGGTTGGTGAAATTGACCAGCCAGGGGTCCTTGGCGCCGTAGCGCAGCAGGGCGTCGGCGATCTTGCGGATCTGCGGTATGGTGCGCAGGGCTTTGGAGAAACCGCCCACGCCCGTGGTCTCCTGGCCGATGATGCCGTACCTGCGGCCGAGCTCCTCGTCCTTCCGGCGCGCGGCCATCATGCCAACGCGGATCTGCGGCACCACTATCTTGGCGCCCTTCACGGCCTCGTTAAGATTCAGAGTGGCCTTAATTGTAAGTTTCGACTTGGACTTTTCCGCCAGCCGTTGAGTGAAGCCGTGCACGGCCTTCAGGCGCCCGGCGTCTATATCCATCAGGCAGACCTCGGACACTGCCTGGTCCAGCCCTGAATTAAGTATGTGGTCGATAAGGAGGGGGGTGTAGCTCGACCCAGCCCCTACGATAGCCAGCTTTGTCATGGTAAACCTCAGACTAACTTTATCAGTTCCTCAGCCGCCGGAGAAAGGGGAGAGCAGGGTGACCAGGTCGCCTTCTTTGATGGGCTCGTCCCATTCCACGTATCGGCCGTTGATGACGGCCTTGGAGATGTTGGTGGTAAGCGGAATCACTTTGCTGGCCTCTATCTCGCGCAGTAATTCCCGGGCCGTTCCAGCCTCGGTCTCGTAGTCGTCGGTCTGCACCCCGCGCCGCTCGCCGACGAGGGCGAAATACTTAACTTTTATCTTCTTCACTTGCCGTCTCCGGCTTGCGGCCCGTGCAGGTGCATGAAGGCCTTTTCCGGGGTGAGCGGCAGCATGGGCGGCTCGCGGTCCGGGCGGGCGGCGCGCAGGGCGTCGGCCACGGCCAGGTAGGCGCCTATGCCGTGCACGAAGGGCGGCTCGCCCACGGCCTTGGAATTGCAGACGGCATAAGGATTCGACGAGTCTTTAAGCAGGGTAATCTCGAAGTGCGCAGGCAGGAACTTGATGTCCGGCACTTTATAGGCGCTCACGCCGGTCAGCACGCGGCCGTCGGGGGCGTAGCGGAGCTGCTCCATGGTCGCCCAGCCCATGCCCTGCACCACCGCGCCTTCGGTCTGGCCGCGGTCTATCTCGGGGCTCAGGGATTCGCCCACGTCCTGCACCACATCCACCGCTTCCAGCGTATAGGTGCCGCGCAGGCAGTCCAGCAGCACTTCGGTCAGCGACGTGCCGTAGGCGTAATAGGCGAAAGGCCTGCCCTGTTCCTTCTCCAGGTCATAATGCAGGTCCGGGGTGGCGTAGAAAGCGTGCTCGCCCAGGTCCACCCGGGCCCATTGGGCGTCCTTGGCCAGTTTGTTCCAGCCGAGGCCGGCGGGTTTGCCGGAGACCAGAACTTCGCCGTCCTTGATCTCCACGGCGGAGGGATCGGCCTTCAGGACGCCGGCCGCGAAAGCTATAAGCCGCCCGCGCAGGCGCTCGCAGGCGTACTTGGTGGCCATGCCGTTTAGGTCGGCGCCGGTGCTGGCGGAGGTGGGGGAAGCGTTGGGAATGCGCGAGGTATTGGTGGTGTCTACGCGCACGCGCTCCAGCGGCACGCCCAGCGTGCGGGCCGCCACTATGCGGATCTTGGCGTTCACGCCCTGGCCCATCTCCACGGCGCCGGTGCTGACCGCCACGCTGCCATCCACGTAGATGTGCACCAGCGAGCTCGCCTGGTTGAGCGCGGTCTGGGCGAAAGAGATGCCGAAGCAGACCGGCACAGCGGCCAGGCCTTTCTTGGTGTCCTTGTGGGCCTTGTTATAGGCGGCCACGGCGGCGCGGCGCTCGGCTATATGCGCCTTGGCGTCGAGTGTCGCCCAGCAGCGCTCCGAGTTCACGCCGGAGAGCGTTACGCCGTAGGGCAGGGTGTCGCCGTCCTTCAGCAGGTTCCGGCGCTTGAGCGCTTCCGGATCCAGGCCCAGTTTATGGGCGGCGGCGGATAAGGCGGCCTCTATGGCGAAGGTGCCCTGCGGCACGCCGAAACCGCGGAAGGCGTTATTGGGCGGGATATTGGTGCGGCAGCTCAGCCCTGTGACGCGGATATTGGGAATGCGGTAGGAACCGCAGACATGCAGAAAGGAGCGCCCCAGCACGGCGGTGGAGATATCAGCGCAGGCGCCGGCATGCTGGTAGAGGGTTATGTCGTAGGCGAGTATATTGCCTTCGGCGTCCAGGCCCAAGCGGTAGTCGTACTCGTAGGCGTGGCGCTTGCCGGTAGTGGCAATGTCGTCGTTGCGCTCGAGGGCCAGCTTTACGGGGCGCTTGAGCAGGAAGGCCGCCATGGCCGGTGCTACTATCCACACGGCGGTGGATTCCTTGCCGCCAAAACCGCCGCCCAGGCGGCGGATGTCCAGCTCCACCTTATGCATGGGAATGCCCAGCACCTCGGCGAGATGATGGTGGAAGGCCCCGGGCGACTGGGCGCTGGCGTAAACCTTTATGGTGTCATGCTCGCCGGGTACGGCCAGGGCGCGCTGGGTTTCGAAATAGAAATGTTCCTGCGGGCCGCTGGCGAGGCGGCCTTCTAAAACATGCTTGCAGCCAGCGAAGGCGGCGTCGGGGTCGCCGTGGGTCTGTACGCGCTTCTTGCCGTGCAGCTGCCCTGCCGCCGCGGCCGCGCGCGGGTCCAGCATGGGCTCGAGCTTCTCTATGTCCGCCGCTATGAGCTTAAGGGCTTTCTTTGCGTTGCGGCGGCAATCCGCCACTACCAGCGCTATAGGCTGGCCTATGTATTCTACAGCGTCCACGGCCAGCAGGGGCTGGTCCTTGAAAACATGGCCCACCTGGTTGAGGCCGGGCACGTCCTTATGGGTGTAGACCGCGGCCACGCCGGGCGCCGCGGCCGCTTTGGAAACATCCAGCGAGCGGATGAGGCCTTTGGCTACGGGCGAGGTGAAGAGCACGGCGTGCAGGCAACCGGGCACGGGGATGTCGTCCACGAACTGCGACGTGCCGCGCACGTGCATCAGGGTATCGTCGTTCTTCATGCGGCCTCCACGGGGGCGAGGGCCCGGGCATGGGCCAGCATCAGCTGCCCGAGCAGCAATCTCTTGTATTCGGCCGAGCCGCGTATGTCGTCTATCGGGGCGGCGGCAGCCAGCGCGGCTTTGGAGAGGTCTTGGAAGAACGAGGCATCGGGCTTGCGGCCGTGGAACTTCTCAATCCCCGGCAACAGCATTGGCACGGGCCCCACGCCGCCGGCCGAGACGCGCAGGCCGGTTACGGCGCCGTCGGAGCCGGTGGCCAGCAGCAGCGCGGAATTGACCGCCGCTATATCCAGCGTGGTCCGGTTGGAGACCTTCTCGAAATTGTAGCGGACGCCCTCTGAAGGCAGCGGGATGGCGATCTCGCTCACCAGCTCGCCGCAGGCGAGGTCTGTCTTCTTATAACCAAGGTAGAACTTGTCCAGCGGCACTTCCCGCTTCCTGCCGCCTTCGCCGGTGATGGTCAGGCTCGCGTTCAGCGCTAGCAGTATTATGGTGGCGTCGCCGATGGGCGAGGCGTTGACTATATTGCCCGCCAGCGTGGCTTTATTGCGCAGTATGGCCGAGGAGTGCAGCAGCAGGTCTCCGGCCAGCGCCGGGAAATGCCGCTGTACTACGGCGGAATTGCGAAAATCCTCTATGGCCACGGCCCCGCCCACGAGCAGCAAACCCTTGTCCTCGCGTATGTAGTCCAGGTCGCGGCGTTTGGACAGAAAGCAAAGGTCGCTTCCCATGAGCTGCTCCGGTTTCTGCACGAACAGGTCCGTGCCGCCGGCTACCGCTATTGTGTTCTTGCCGCAGGCGGCTACGGGGGCGGCCTTCAGCTCGGCCAGGCGGCCGGGGATGCCGCGGAAATAAGCCGGGACTACGCCGGTGGCAAGCAGAACTTCCTGGCGCTGGCCGGGGTGTTTGGCGGCTCCGGCGAGCGCCTCGCACAGGGCGCGGGCGGCATTGCGGATGGAAGCGTAACCGGTGCAGCGGCAGATATTGCCGTCCAGCGCGTCAACGGCGGCGTCGTAGGAAAGGTCGGGGCTGGCCAGCGCGAAACCGGTGAGCGACAGCACTATGCCCGGCGTGCAGAAGCCGCATTGCGAGGCGCTGTGCTCGACTAGCAGGCGCTGTACGAGGGTAAGAGGTTCGCTCCCGAGGCCTTCTACTGTCACCACATGGCAGCCGTCTATGTCGCCGAGCGGCAGCAGGCAGGAGGCGCAGGCCTTGTAAGCCACGGTCCCGTCGGCCGCGCGGGAGCCCACCAGCACCGTGCAGGCGCCGCATTCGCCCTCGCGGCAGGCGTCCTTGGTGCCGGACAGGCAGGCGACGCCGCGTATGAATTCCAGCAGCGTCATGCCTGCGCTTTCTTCGGTGCTGACAAGCCGGTCGTTGAGGAGGAAACTGGTCATATGGTTCCTTAGATTCTATAAATTCTATCGTCCGCCGCAGCAGGGGCAGGCCGGGTCGCGCGGGACTTCGGCGGTGGTGGCCGTGCCGTTCCAGATGTCGATGGTGTGCATGCGGCCCCAGTCCGCCCCGCCGCAGGCCAGCGCCTTGAGCGCCTGCGTGGTCTGCAGCGCCGCCACCCAGACGGCGGCCGTGGCCAGCACGCCGAACACGTCGGGCGGGGGCAGGCGGCCTTCGGGGGGAGGCAGGGCGAAGAGGCAGCGCAGGCAGGGGCCG